>JABAOC010010945.1_pt4 | contig 11123 bp, 15 predicted proteins | sample 7062161 | NCBI WGS metagenome assembly JABAOC01 (sample SAMN14538625, study PRJNA623070) | marine sediment metagenome | biome: marine biome [ENVO:00000428]; feature: marine pelagic biome [ENVO:01000023]; material: deep marine sediment [ENVO:00002113] | place: India: Gulf of Khambhat ... | reverse complement strand
ACCCTCGTATGGGAACTTGTCACCGTGCTTCGCCAGGACCTTGATGCCCCGGTAGAAGTGACTGAAATCGCTGCCCCAGCAGCCTCGTATCTCCAGATGCTTGCGGTTGATGTCCCGGTGAGGGTTGATCTCCACCGAGCCAGCGTCGGTGTACTGGCCCACCACCACGTACCTTCCGTTGTCGCGGGTCATGCGCATCCCCTCGGGAATGGCAGCCGGATTGCCTGTGGCCTCTATGGTGACGTCGACACCGCGGCCGCCAGTCAACTCCTGGACCCGCGCTATCCGCTCCTCGGGCCCCTGCTCGTCAATGTCGATGGTGTGGTCAGCTCCGACGGCGCGGGCCAAGTCGAGTCTCCCCTGTGGCGCACCCAGGACGATCACCTGAGTGGCTCCTGAGAGCTGGGCCAGGATTGCTGTGTTCAATCCGACCGGTCCACACCCCTGTATGGCCACGGTGTCGCCCAGTCGCACCTCTGCCCGTTCCAGGGAGTGGATGGCAGTGGGAAGCCCGCAACCTGCGGCGATGTACCTTTCTGGTGTCACGCCCTGCGGTAGCTTGATCACCTTGACCCCTGGTTTGAGATAGATGGCCTCGCTCCAGCCACCCAACAAACCCTCCTCTGCCGAGTAGGTGATGCCGTAGACTCTACGGCTAGGGCACCTGGTCGTCGCCTTGGCCACGAGGCAGAACCAGCAGCGACCACAGGTCTCGTGGACATCCAGAAAGGTGACCACATCTCCCTCGTGCAGGACCTCGCCTTCCACATCCGTCACCTCCCCAGAGATGCGGACTATGTGCCCGACGCTAACGTGTCCGGGGATGATAGGATACGGAACCCCTGCCAGGCGTCCGTGGTGCAGGTGGACGTCCGTGCCGCACACTTCGCCATAGATAGTGCGCAACAAGATAGCCCCCGGCTCCGTCTCAGGCTCAGGGAACTCGCGCATCTCCAGTGGCTCTTCAGGTGCCACCATCACCGCTGCCTTGTACATGCCAGCCTCCTATTCCACGAGACGCTTGCCCATCAGATTCAGCTTGAACCTCCGGATCGTCTCCGGTGACAGCACTTCCCCGCTGGGACTGCGAAAACGCAGGGCGTCAAAGGGACACTGCACGATGCAGGCCCCGCACTGGACGCACCGCTCTTGCCGCGGCAACGATGCCTTGTGCCGTTCTCTATCCACCTCATAACAGTTTCTGGGGCAGACTTGCTCGCAGTAGCCCACGCCCCTGCAAGTTTGCTCGTCGAGCATGACCTTGAGCAGTCTATCTTCATGCAGGCCACTCTTGAACACAGGTGTACTACCCAAGAAATCGAGACCCAGACTGAAGATCATGATGCCCGACACCAGGCCCCATCGCAAGACGAATCCCCAACTCCAGTCTCCAAAGACAGCCGCATACACCAGGCCCGCAAGCACCAAGATCACCCACAGAATGGCGAACCCCACGAGGACAAGATTGCTCCCAGTGGAGGTCAGCCAACGCTCGTAGAGGGGAAAGGACAGGTAGACCAGCAGTGACAACGCCCAAAGTAGTAGGATGCTGGGCACTGTGGCTTCGCGCCAAAGAGGAATTAAAACCACGGCCAGTATAAGTGACAGAAGCAGGGCCCAGGCGACGGCCATCTGGATGCGCTGCGTCGAGGGGAACTTGGCCTCGCGCATGGCCGGATTCTTCTCAAGGCCGTTCTTCAGGAATCGCGGGGCATCCTCCACATAGACAGGTCCCCATATCATCTTCCATCCGGTCTTCTTCTCCACCTCCCTGGCCTCGACGCCTGTCGCCGCGAGTTGGGGTAATATGAGCTCCCGATGATCCACCCTCTCCTCAATCCCGCTCGTCTTCAGAGCAGAGACAACGTCATGATTGGTCAAGAGCCCTCCCGTAGCCGCACACCACACGTTGACCCCCCTGCTGTTGGCAACGAGCAGATAGGCGTCCAACGCCCTTAATGCCCTTTGCACCCTGGCGGCAGTCAGGCGATAGTTGCAGGTCAGGAATACGGGCGAGTTCCTGTCAGGGTGGCCTATCTCCATCAGACCCGCCTTGCACGGCCAAGGGAAGAACCTGAACATGGTTCCGACCACCATCACCAAGCCATACTTGAGCAGATTCATCCTTCTACCTCGGAGGTATTCACGGCCACCAATTCCACGAAGGTCTCCAACCTGTTCAGTCGGAGGGACTCCACGGCCAATCCCGCTTCCTCTACCTTCGCCGACAGGTCCGCGACGGCATGCGTCGTAGTCTGAGTGACCAGGTAGGCGACAGCAGCCAATGGAAACCGCACCAGGCCGCTCACAACCCTCTTCCAGAGGCTAGCAGGCCTCACTTCGTCGGCGATCAGCAAGAGGCCTCCGGGCTTCAGGATTCTCCTAGTCTCTCTGAGAGCGTACCTCTGTTCGTCTTCCGTCAATTCGGAGAAGCAAAGACCGCTCATCACCACATCGTAGCTTTCCACATCCTCGTCCCCCAGTTCGGCAACGCCCATCTCACACAACTCCACATTCTGTACGAGTTTCGCTTGCTCAATCCTCGCTTGGGCGATCTCCAGCATCTGCGGATTCACATCAATTCCCCTGACCTCAGCACCCCTTGCAGCAGCCCTAAGCGTCAGGGCCCCGGTACCGCAGCCGAGATCGAGGACGCGCTGCCCGCTTTCAATCTTGCTGATCAAGCGATCGTAGGCCTCATCCAGCTTTCCGACGCTGAGAATCCGAAGCCCTGTATCATACCTGCTCGGGGCAGATTCGAGGATTCTCATCAAGATGTATGTGCTCACTTAGACACCCTCTGGCCCGGCAAGCGGACCAGCCTGGCCCCGGGAGTATTTCCCTATCTGCACCCGGACGGTCCTAGCCAAACAACAAGGCGGGAAGGGCTATGTCCTTCCCGCCTTGCTCAGCATCCACTCCTGTGGCTCGGTCTCTTGGCACTCCACGCTTGAAACCGAGACTATTCGGAGACCATATCTCTCGTGGGCTACGCAAGCACCTCGAATCTTCGGGGTTCCAGCTGCTGACCCACCTCTCTGGCCAGTCCCACCATTATCGAGGGGGCATCCATGGCCTTTTCTTTGGTGAAGCGGAAGGAAGGGCCCACCACACCGATGGCTGCGACAATCGTGCCGTCACGTTGCCTGACGGGCACGGCCACCGCATTGATGCCTTCCTCATCCTCTTCAAAGCTGGTGGCGAAACCCTCCTCTCGCACTTGGTCCAACTGCGCCCGCAACTCATTGGCGTCGGTGATCGTCTTGCCGGTCCTAGCACGCAACTCTCCTCCCAAGAACGAATCCAGTTCGTCTTCTGGCATGTGCGCCAGGAAGACCTTACCCGTCGATGTCGAGTGAAGATATGCTCTACCGAGCCACCTCACCGATTGGACGAGGTGAGGGGCAGGCACTTGGAGGACGTTGAGTGCTACATCTCCTTGCAGAATCGCGAGATAGGTGATCTCCCCCAGCTCATCCGCTAGGTAGTGCAGGTACGGCAAAGCAACCTGCGGCAACCCGCGACTGCCGAGCCAAGCATGTCCTAACTCCACCAAACGTACTCCCAAGCGGTACTTACGGGTTGGAGCATCTCGTTCCACTAGTCCTCCCTTTTTCAGAGACACGAGGAGACGATGGACGGTGCTCTTGTGAAGATCCAGTTGATTGCTCAACTCGGTCACGCCTAGGTGACCCTCGCTACCGCTGAGGGCATTGAGGATAGCCACCGCTCTGTCTACCGATTGTACAGGCATCTCGAACAACAACCTCCCTCACAATGGCATATTTCTTGAAGTATACCACAAAGACTACTTTTGTCAAGTTCACTTCGTCGCGGGGCGTGGAAGAACCGCGTCAGGTCCGCCGCTAGACGCACCCTGAGTAGCCGTGCGCCCTTCGACAAGCTGACCACGGCGCTCGGGATGCGCGGCGTACGGAGGCACGTACCTGTCCTGAGCCCTGACGAAGGATGGAACCCGCGATCGAGCGGCCGGGTGGGGTGGATGTACATCCTGTGTCCGCCCGGCAGCCGTTCTGGATACCCTGTTTTCCAAGAATCGTCCATGCATTGACATCCTTGCTCAGGTGCGCTATACTTCGCCTGCCCGGCTCTGGAGTGTACTCACTTCAATGGGTGGAGGGCCAATTCCTTCGGTTCCAGCTGGTGCTGGGCAGAGAGGGGTATCCGTATGCCTCGGAAATCGTATGATCGGGAGCTACAGGGTCTGCAGAACCAGGTGTTCGTATTGAGCAGCATGGTGGAGAAGGTGATCGTCGACTCGGTGCAGACGCTCCAACAGCGAGATCAGGAGGCAGCGCGCGATCTGATAGCCGGGGATCTCGTGATCAACGAGAGACGATACGCCATCGAAGCAGACGCCTTGACCCTCATAGCCACTCAGCAGCCGATGGCGGGCGACCTGCGGACGATTTTCACCGTGCTAGAGATCGCCACAGAACTGGAACGTATGGCAGACTACGCCAAGGGCATCGCGAAGATCAACGTTCTGATAGGTGACAAGCCCCTACTTGAGCCCTTTGGACAGATCCCACGCATGGCGGAGAAGGCTCGGGATATGTTGCGTGGGGCACTGGAGGCTTTCGAGCGGAGAGATGCTGCTCTGGCTCGTGCGGTCGCCGCCAAGGACGACGAAATGGACGCCCTGCACAACCACATCTACCACGAGTTGCTCACCTTCACAAGAGCCGACAAGGACACCGTCGACCAGGCCACGCAACTGCTGTGGGTTGTCCACAACCTGGAACGAGTGGCCGACAGAGCGATCAACATCTGCGAACGGGTGGTCTTCACCGTCACTGGGGAACTGGTGGAGTTGGAGGTTGACGACGGCGTCGAAGCGGGTATGGCAGGTGTCCTCTAGCCTTGTGTCTGAAGCATCGGACTGCTTGTTGCTCTGCTTGACATTCCGCACCAGCGAGCAATGCCCCTAGTGTGAACTGGCCGACAGCGCCTCTCGCATGCTGCAACCTTTGAAGATCGAGCGTCTCGGGCCTTGTCCCGGCGCCGATGCACTCCCCCAAACACAGACCAGCGGAAGGTCCCAGCAGGTCTCTCTGTTCTCCTTCGCAGCTGTTAGTCGCCAGTCCACCGTAAGGGTCACGGCAATGATCATGCGATTGACATACTCCTCAGTAGAGGCTATACTTCGCCCGTGCTAATCGAAATCGCCCCCCACATCTTCTTGGTGGAGGGGGAACAACGCGGCCAGTTTCCCTTCTCGCATTCCATCCTCATCCGTGACGAAGTGACCGCCCTCATCGATACCGGTTGCGGACTCGAGCGTCTTCGGCGCCTCAAGCAGCAGTATCCGCCGGATCTGGTGGTCAACTCCCATGCTCACCCGGACCACATCCCCGGCAACTGGCTATTCAAGGGACTCCCTCTACTGGTTCCTCGCCAGAGCTTTGACTACACCGGTCGGATAGACCTGGTGTCGGAACGGTTCACCGAATCCAGAGACCTGGCAAGAATATGGCGAGAGTATGTGAAGGCGGCCACCGGTTTCCGTGACGCCCTCCCCACCGGACACTACGACGATGGCCAGCGCTTCCAGTTCGGCTCTGTCGAACTGGTGGCTGTCCATTCTCCCGGTCACACTTACGACTCCTATTGCCTGGTGGAGCCGCGGCAGGAGATCCTCTTCTCCTTCGACATGGACCTCTCCCCCTTCGGGCCCTGGTACGGCCATCCTGATTCCGCCATCGACGACTTTGAATCGTCCATCCAGCGCGTGCGCAATCTCAGGCCTCGCGTACTCGTGACTTCTCATATGGGGATCATCACCAAGGACATAGACGAGCGCTTCGACGCCTATCAGGCCGTCATCGCCCAGCGGGATGCGCGGATACTGGAGTTCCTCTCCCAGGAGCGATCTCTAGACGAGATGGTGGACACCCCCTTGGTCTACCAGGACTACCCTTTCGCCCCGGAGCTACTTCGGCAGTGGGACAGGAACATGCTGAAGAAGCACCTCCGCCGCCTTGAGCAACGAGGGCTGGTCCACAAGACGGAGACGGGGTACATTCGGACTCCCCTCGGCTGACAAGATCGAGGACGAGGTCTTCCTGGAGCCTGCCTGGGTCTGTCAGTTGCCAGGATCCCCGATCGCTGCCCACTAACCGTCGGCCTTTGACTCCCGTTGCCCAATCGTCGAATTCTCGCGGCCTTCCACCCAGAAACCTCACTCCTACTTTTGTTAGGTAGGACGGCCTCCACGGCCTGAACGCCGTGGCTCCCGTGACCAGAACTCGGAGATCGGAGCCTTCGGGCGCTGGTGCTGCAATGGCCCGGCTCCAGTCCACTGCAGCGGCCACCGGAGCATCCTCAGCGGCGTCCAGAGAGCTTGTTCAAGGATAGGTCACGAGAGGGAGCAGCCCGCATGGTGGTGCTCCTCTTGGCCGCGGTTGTGCTTTTTCGACACTTTGCCATCAACATCACGGTCGTCGCGGGCGCTTTGGGCATCAGCGGGCTGGCCCTCTCGCTCGCGGTTCAAGACACCCCGGCCGACGTTATCGCCGGCTTCACTATCCTGCTTGATCGCCCCTTCCGCGTGGGTGACCGCACTGAGATCCCTTGCGAGGGTACCTGGGGGGATCTGGTGGAGATCGGTACCCGGACGACGCGTATTCGCACCCGGGCCAACTGTCTCGTGATCGTCCCCAACTCCACTATCGCGAGAAGCCAGGTGGTCAGCTACACCTTTCCCGACCCTCCTACCGAATGGAGATGAACATCGGCGTCGGCTATGACGTTTCGCGTCCGGTGGTGGATTCAATGTTACGAGGACACCAGACGCTTCTACGACCGGGTGAACACCGCCTTGCAGAATGTCCTGAATGAGGCAGGAGTCGACGTGCCCTTCACGACGTATGATATCAACGTCAAGGAGGACGAGGAGAACTTGGGCCGTGTCTCACAGGCGTTCAGAGAGGAATTCTCGATCTCGACTCAAGGTGATCAGTAGTGGTTGGACCTGTGTTGTGAGACCACAGTGAATCTGTGAAGATTCCCAAAGGAAGGCCAAGGATATGCGGACCCCATACAGGCGTCCGGTGCCGCTAGACCAAGGCGAGGGGACTGGCAAGTACCTGGGCATGAAGGCTCCCGGTGTCTGGCCTCTTCTCCTACTCTAGAGTTACCTCCTCAGCCACGCCAATGCCACGTCGACGAAGTTCATCCACGAAAAGTCCCGCCGGGACCTTCGTCTCCACTCCTCCGGCTCCACGAGGGGTGTCGCCGCGAGCCATCATCTCGGCTACGATAGCCGCGCTCCAACCGGTGCAACGCTCCATGGCAGTGAATCCCGTGTGCTCATCGAAGTAGTCGATGACCTCGACCACCACCTCGGCCTCTCGGCCATCCTTCTTGCCCGTGGCCTTGACCCGTACGATGACCATATCTTTGTCGTCGTTAAACGTAACCTTGGGCTCGAAGAGCGCGTGAAAGACGTGCCGAGGCACCACGTTCACATCCCCTACCCTCAGCGGCTCTAGATCCCANNAGGGTCTTGTTCTGCAAAGTCCGCAGTTGACCTTCGAAGGTCCAAGGCATGGTATCGGTGCCTCCACCCGCTACGAAGGCCTCCAAGGTGCCGATAGGTTCCGGGAACTCCACCGTCTCCAGCTCCGTCATCGGTTCTACTTCCGTCACCTTCCAGTCCCGCAAGAAGATCGCCGGCTCGGCATATTCGTTGGTCAGCCCCGCGATGTGAAAGGTGAGCAGGTAGTTGAAGGGTGGCCGTGGCTGTTGCGGAATCCCTCCGTCCCACATGTAGACGTCCACGCCCTCATCCAGTAGCTCCATGGCATAGACCATCAGCGTAGTGCCCATTCCCGGGACCTGCCCGCAGTTGGGGATGATACTGATGCCCGCGGCACGCGCCTCGTCGTCGAGCTCATGTTGTTGGCGGGCGATGCCAGTGTGCCCGCCCAGGTCGCACATGTGAGCCTCGGCCTCAATGGCAACCTGCGTTATGTCCAGGTTGTAGGGGTAGGGAACGGCACTGAGGAAGGCGTCTACTTGGCCCAGCAATTCCCTCACCGCGTCCAGGTCCGTCACGTCTACCTGCTCACCCTCAGCGATGCGCTCGCCTGCCAGCCTGTTGACGCGATCGGCGGCTCGATGGGCCACTGCCTCGTCTAGGTCAGCCAGTAGTACACGGGCGGCGTCGCCCCACCGGACCATGTCGTAGGCAGCAGCTGTGCCTTGACGACCTGCCCCCAGAACTGCATAGGTGTATGACATCGTTCCCCCCTTTGCACGGGATGGCTCTCACGCATGAGCGGCGCTGGGCATCCCAGGATGTCCCGGCCGCTCTCCTCGAACATCTCTGGCCCTTGCACGACCCGTTCCGGATAATTCAGAAGCTTGCCCGGCCCCTAAGGCTGACTGGCCAGCCCGCCGGCTAATTCCCCACCATCGATCACGAAGTACTGGCCCGTGATGAAGCCCGCCTCGTCGGAGGCCAGAAAAGCAAACAGGGCAGCTACCTCCTCGGGCCGTCCCAACCTGCCCAGCGGGATCTTGCTCTCAAAGGATCGCCGCATTTCAGGCGCGTACTCTGCCTCCTGCATCGGGGTGAGAATGAATCCGGGACACACGGCGTTGACCCGCACCTTGGGGGCCAATTCCAGAGCCATGGACCGCGTCAACTCGACGACGCCCGCTTTGGAGGCGTTATAGTCGGCATAGTGGTGATATCCCATCAGAGCGTTGGTCGAGCCCATGTTCAGAATGACGCCACCGTCGGCCGCCAGCATCCGCCGCGCCGCCTCCTGGGCCACAAAGAACATCCCGTCGAGGTTGACGCCCATCACCTCACGCCATTCCTCGGGAGAGATATCCATGAAGCGGTGTCGAATGCTGATCCCGGCATTGTTGATGAGCACGTCCAGCCCTCCCAGTAGCTCATCCAGTTCTGTGAAAGCCCGCGCCACGTCGTCCGGCTTTGAGACGTCGGCGATGACGCTGGCGCTCAGCCCAGACACTTCGCTATCGACGCGATGCACCGCCTCACCATCACAATCCAGGATAGCGACCCGGCATCCTTCTTCCAGAAAGCGAACGGCCGTCGCCTTGCCGATGCCACCCGCCCCACCGGTGATCAAGACCTGCTTCTCCTCCAGGCCACGCATCGTGTCCTCCCTACCCTGCCAGTCCGCCGCCGTCCACAACCAGTGTTGTGCCCGTGACGAAAGAAGAGGCTTCACTAGCCAGATACAGCGCCGCCCGGGCGATGTCCTCAGGCGTCCCGATACGTCCCAGTGGTCGCTCAGCGGCGTCGGCCAGGAACTGGTCCGTGGTCTCGCCCAGCTGCCGTGCCTCATCCCGCAGCATAGGCGTGTCCGTGTCGCCCGGGCAGATGCAGTTGACACGGATGTTCTGCCCTCCGTGGTCCAACGCCATAGATTTGGTCAGCTGGACCACCGCCCCCTTTGAGGCGCAGTAGGAAGCCGCCCTGGGGCCTCCCACCAGTCCCCAACCCGACGACACGTTGATGATCGCCCCGCCACCTGCTTCCGCCATGATGGGGATGGTGTACTTGCTCAGCAGGAAGACAGATTTCACGTTCACACTCATCACCTGGTCCCAATCTGCCTCCGTCGTCTCCAGAACGGTGGCTCGGCGGATGATGCCTACGCAGTTCACGAGGACGTCGAGGCCTCCCAGGCGAGCCACAGTCTCCTCCACGGCTCGCTGGCAGTCTGCGGCACGTGTCACGTCGCCGGGCACAAAGACGGCTTGCCCGCCATGGCTCACAATCCCTTCAACGACGGCCTGTCCGCCTGCCTCATCCAAGTCTACAACCGAAACCGCCGCGCCTTCGCGGGCGAAGAGCAAAGCCGTCGCCCTACCGATGCCGGAAGCCCCACCCGTGATGAGAGCGACTCTACCATCGAGTTGCATGGCGCTCCTCCTCAGAATGCCACCTTGTACATGGTCTGCTCGTTGTACTGGACCACGACCTTTACGTAGCCACCTAACATCTCATCCACCACCCTATCGCCAGTATCGACGCGCAGAGGGCCTCCACGTAAGGAATGTAGCTTCTCAGCGGTGCTCACCACGACGATGTTGTCTCTACCCACTTTCTTGATCACCTCTGGACTTATCTGCTGATTCCCCCGACCAAAGATGTATCCCTGGCCACCGATGGGGGTCACGACGATCTTTGCCCTGGCCCCCTGAAGAAGCTCCAAGAGTTGAGACTCGTTGACGTCGGTGGCCACCAACTCGAGTCCCCTGACCACGTCCACGCCCAAGAGGGTCTTGCTCAGACCTAGTTCATCGGTGATTGCCCTGATTGTGGTCCCCGGCCCCAGCACGTAAACACAGTCGTCCTCCATCCCATCCACCACGTGACACGCTATCGCTCGCTGAGAAGCTTCTTCGCTGAGGTCACTTGCCGCCTTGAGACTCTGGACGAGAGTCTTACGAAATGGGATTCTCAAGTAACCGTAGAGCTTGGCCGAGAGGATTCCCTGTCTGAAGGCCTCCTCGTCGATATCCATCACCTCGGCCTCTCGCAGGCTCGACACCCTCCCTTGCAGATAGGATGCCGCCAATTCTCCCGCGCTCGTGGGGCTGGCTCCAAAGACCGCCGAATGGATCTTGACCCCAGCGGGGATTCCGAGAACCGCCACCTGTTGCCCCACCGCATTGTAGATATCCCTGGCGGTGCCATCGCCGCCTGCGAACAACAGGAGATCCACGTCCAGGCGTTGCATTTCCAGAGCGGCCTTCGTGGTGTCTTCAGCGGTCGTCTTCCCTAGTTTGATGGTCCCGAAGACCCTGGGCTCGAGGCCGCCTTCTCTGCTTGCATCCTCGCCCATCTCCTGGGGATAGGTGATGACCTCAAGCTGGTCCCTGAGGGACTTCAGCATTTCCAGAGCCCGGAGAGCACGATCGTGGGCTTGAGGGATGGCCCCCAGCTCCAGAGCCTTCCTCTGTATCTCGGCTCCGTCGCTTCCTTTGAGGCCGACTCTTCCGCCCAGGCCAGCAACGGGATTGACGATCAAGCCTAATCTCTTCCTGTCCAGTTTGACCATAGCTGTGCACGAGACGCAAGACTACTCTAGTTCGGGTCGGGCTTCACGAATGAG
>JABAOC010007991.1_pt3 | contig 11126 bp, 9 predicted proteins | sample 7062161 | NCBI WGS metagenome assembly JABAOC01 (sample SAMN14538625, study PRJNA623070) | marine sediment metagenome | biome: marine biome [ENVO:00000428]; feature: marine pelagic biome [ENVO:01000023]; material: deep marine sediment [ENVO:00002113] | place: India: Gulf of Khambhat ... | reverse complement strand
AAAGACATACACTGTCGTATGGTCGCCGACGTGCGCGTCGCCCGCACGGGTCTGGCCCTGCTGCAATACCGCCAAACCCACGGCAGCTTTCCCCAGACGCTCGATGCCCTGCGCCTGGCGGACGTTACCGATCCTTTCACCGGCAAGCCCCTGTTTTATCGCCGCGACGACAAGGGATTCATCCTTTACAGTGTCGGCGGGGACCTGAAGGACAACGACGGTAGTCCGAAACAGCCCAAACAACAGGCAGATTATGACATCGTCTGGCGCTTCCCCGGCCCGGAGCCGTGACAGGGCGCCCCGTGACACGGATTAAAAAAGACTCTCGCACGAGAGGACCTTGTCATCCTGAGCCGAAGGCGAAGGATCTGGCCTGCAAAGAGAGGTTTCCTGCCTGCGCAGCCCAGATCCTTCGCTGCGCTGCGCTCCGTTCAGGGTGACATACTACGCGCGGAATAATCATAGTCCTCGAATCTTGCCACCGTTCGATCTCGACGACGCGAGCTACAGCTTTGCCACGGCGGCCTCAATCTCGTCGAAGCGTTCTTCGGCGAGCCAGCGGCCGTAGTCGCGCAGGACCGTGGCGATGTTGCGCCAGGCGGTCCAGACCGCGTTCCTGCCTCTCGGCGCCGAAAGCTGCTTTGCCACGAGAGTGGCCTCAGCATCAATGAAGCGGTCCAGCGTCTCATGATTCCACGTGGGCATTTTCTGGGCGAGTGTCGCTAAGCGCGAGACGATGGTCTCGGTGATGACGCGCCCATCTTGGGCTGAGGACTCCTTCGGGTCTCGTCCGCCGACGCCCCGGTACGGCGGCTCGCCCAGGCGCGAGAGGTCCACCGTGTCCGGGAACAGGTGCATCATTAGTGAGGTCTCGCCCCAGGCGGCATGGTCGCCAGTGTAGCCCACGTCCATGGCCAGGATGTACTCGGGCGTGCCCAGGACGGGGATGCCCAGGGCCCGGCTCATGCGAACCGCCGTCTCGCGGACGACGATCTGCTGAGCCGCCCCGTAGTGGCCGGTGAGGATGATGATCGCGCGATACTTGTCGCGGGCCATCTCCCGGCAGAGCTGTTCGAGCCACGGCCGCAGGACCTGGGAAAAGACGCTGTTCTCCGGGTCCATGATAAACGTATGCGGCTCGCTCAAGCCTCCGACACCGCCGAACAAGGCTGGTGAGACCACCGCGCCCCCCTTCCGTGCCGCCCGGATGCACAGTGCGTGGGCCTTGACCGCATCCACCCCTACGACGTTGTGCACGCCATGCCATTCGAGGGTGCCGAGCGGCTGGAAGATCGTCGGGCACGCGGCCTGGGCCTCTTCGATCTCTCTGGGACGCAGGAATTCGAGCCGTACTTCCCGTTGTGGTCCTGCGTCCGCGTCCTGCGTTTCTCCCGGTCCGGAACGGGAGCCGAGCATCGCGCCGGCGGCCGCCACCCCCAGGAACCTTCTTCGTCCAAGTCTCCGGGCCATATCAATCCCCTTTCTCTTTTGCACCACATGAGCCAGGCCGGATCATACCATATCTTCCACCCTCTTGCGAGAACCCGGTTCGGGCGTCTCTTGCCCGCACAGTCACGGGTGTAACTTCTCCCGTCCGGCGCGCGTAAAAAGGGGTAAGAGGCCGCACTGCCATGCAGGAAATGCGCCGGCGCCGTTTTTCCGCTTATCCGGGGCACTGCCTATGCGGTAAAATAAAGAAAGGAGCAGAAGATGAACAGGAAACTGGTGACAAGTATCCTTGCCGGGGCTGTCTGCCTGGCCGCGATCCCGGTTGTGGGCGGGCCGTTGCAGAAGAACGAGGTCGGCCCCGGTGCCAACTGGGTGGTCCATGCCGACCTGGAGATGTTCCGTAATACCACCCTGGGAAAGCTGTTCATGGCCGAGTTGCAGACCCAGGGCCTTGATGAGAAGCTCCAGAGCTTCGAGACGATATTCTCCTTTCATCCGCTCCGGGACGTGCGCGACGTAACGCTGTACGGCCAAGGGCAGGACCGCAGCAACGCCGTCGTCATCGTCGACGGCCGGTTCGACCCGGAGAAGCTCGTGGCCGTGGTGCGCTGGAATCCCCAGTACCGGGAGATCGCACATCAGGGCGCCACACTTCACCAGTGGCTCAGTGAGGAGAAGAAAGCGGACAAAACCATCACTCAGATGATGTACGGCTATATCCACGACGGACGTCAGGTCGTCATCAGCTCGGGGCTCGATGCCTTGAAGCAGGCGGTGGACACTTTGAAAGGCCGTGCGGGAGGCGCCCCCGTCGGGGGAAATGATGATTCGCCCCTGCTGAACCAGATCCCCCAGACACGCGGCAACACGTTCTTCCAGGCGGTTGCCACCAATGTCGGGCAAATCGTGGGCGAGAATCCCAAGGCTGCCGTGTTGAGACAGACGGACTCACTCACCCTGACCGCCAGCGAGGCCCCTGACAAGCTCTCTATCGAACTGCGCTTGGCCAGCAAATCGGGCGAAGTAGCGGCGAATATGCTCGAAGTATTCCAGGGCATTCAAGCCATGGCCTCACTGGTTGCGGAGGGCCAACCCAAGTTGAGCGAGCTGGCCAAGAACTTGAACATAAGCATGTCCGAGCCGGACAGGACCGTGAAGGTACGCTTCGAGGCGCCGGTGCAAGTAGTCTTTGGGTTCCTGAAAGAGCGATGGGAGCAGAAAAAGCAACAGCTAAAGCCAGCGCCATGACATTCGGCCCGGCCGCCGCAGGCCTGCTGCTTCGTGACGTGAGTTCCGAGGAACTGGCCCGACGGGCGAAACAGGGCTGCCGGGCCTCCTTCACCGAGCTCGTGCATCGCTACGCGCCCAGGCTCCGGATGTTCCTGTGCCGCAGGGGCCGCGACTGCCATGAGGCCGAGGACCTCGTTCAGGACACCCTCATCAAAGCGTATCAGAACATTGGGCAATACGACAGCGCGTGGCGGTTCTCGACCTGGCTGTTCACGATTGCGACGCGGCTGGCCGTCAGCCATCAGCGCCGGAGACGGCCCGCGTACGAGGCCATGCAGATCCGGGTCCATACGCGCGGCGCCGATGAGCTGACCGAAGAGCGGGAGCAGCAGCGAAATCTCTGGGCCATGGCGGCCGAACTGCCGGGCGGGCAGAACCAGGCCCTGTGGCTCAAGTACGGCGAGGATATGTCCATCAAGGAGATCGCCCGAACTATGGGCAAATCACAGGTCTGCATCAAGGTCCTGCTCTATCGGGCGAGAGCGAACCTGGCACGGCGTTTGCTGGAGGTACACCCGTGATGCGTATTGCCTCCAGGAATAGAGTATGTATTGTCGGGTGCCATGCTTACGCTTGCGTAAACATGCCCTGGGCTTCGGAGGAAGCATGTCCACGCAAGCGTGGACATGGTGCCCCGCTCGATAAGACGGGAGACAGATCATGCGTTGTTGGTTTTTCAGACTGATGATTTCCGGCGCGGCCGATTCCGACGAGCAGGTCGGTCCGCTGACACGTCGCCATTTGGCCCGTTGCGCGAGCTGCCGGCAGTTCTATCAAAGCTGCCGTGTGCTCGACGCGGGTCTGCGATCCGAGGCCGCCGCGCTGGGTCGAACCGCCGGGCCACTCACCAGACAGATTCCCGGCGGTGTGACGAATATGCAGCCCCAAGACCGGAGACTGACGGCACGCGCCGTGCTTGTTGCGGCAGCGTGTCTGGTCATTGCCGCTCTGGCTGACGTCCTCGTGACGCGGCGTCGAGAGCCGCCGGAGCCGCCGAGCCCGCCTCCCCCCGCGACCTGGGCCGGTACATATCCCGCCATCGCGTGGCCCGGTGTCATCGAGAGCCCTCTGGAGACGGAGGTCAGAAAGATCACCAGCAACACCGAATCCGGCATTCGGTTCCTGGTCGCATGCCTCCATGTGAACCCTCTGAGCAGCGGTGCGGTCCCGCCGTCCGAGCCGTCAGGACCCGCGCCCACACCTTAGCTCCGGCGGCCCCCCGTCGGCTCTGTCACCGCACCTGACAGCCGGAACGACCGGGCCGTTGCTGCGGATCTAACGGCCAACGGTGTCAAGGCATCGCACCCGTCGTGCCCGAGCAAGCGGGGAGACCTGTCNNGGTGTCAAGGCATCGCACCCGTTGTGCCCGAGCAAGCGGGGAAACCCGTCTGGTGGCACCGGCAAAACCCGTTTGTCGGTCTCTTGCCGGCGGAGTCGAGACGTGACTTGTTACCAAGACCCGTCGGCGTGCCTATTATGAGTGGAGCCACCGAGCAGGACCATTCGGCCTGCGACTCCCAGGTTTACGATGGAGGTTGAAAAGATGGCACGCACAAAGGCCGTTCGCAAAGGGCGTAATCCAACAGAACACAACCGCATCGCTGGGGTCTCGGGAACCGGGCTCAAAGCCCGGATAGGCCCGGGCGCTATCCTGCTCGTCTGGGTGGCGGCATGTATGGGGGCCTCCGGCCCGGGAATCGGCCTCAAAGTAGGCGCACAAACACTCGAAGATCCTATCGACCTTGGCAAAACGACACGTGCGCGGTTCGACCTGGAAGTCTCCAGTCCGTTGCTGTGCGACGAACACGTCGATTTTGCCTTCAGCTTCGGAGGCCTGTGGCTGGGCTCGTTCTCCGACTACTATGTCGATGTCGTGGACGATGTCATTATCGAGGAATACTACGACGATCGACTCAGCCTGCTGGACCTCCGGCTGGCGGCCCGGCTGTACCCGCTCGGTGACCATAGCCGCATCCGGCCCCATATCGGAGCCGGCATCGGCTACTTCTGGTTCCTGGATGATTGGAAATACGAGTACGCGGAGACCTTCGAGGACCCTGTGTTTCCGGGCATGTTCTACACCATCGTCGAGGAGTATGAGGGCACCGATACGCTAGCGCACGGGTTCTTTCCCTTTGTCACCGCCGGCGTCACCGTGCCGGTCGGCTCGAATGCGGAGTTGATGTTCGAATTCCAGTACGACTTCAACAAGGAAGACTCCGGCTTCGACCTCGGCGGCCCCATCTACATGTTCGGCGCCCGCTTTCGCTTTTAGCACCTTTAACCGAATGGGCGTACGCCTCTAGGTTGGCGCGGTTGCCTGGAATGGCGGACATTTGTCACCCCTGCGCGGAGCCCGCCTGAGCAAAGTCGGATGGGCGGGGGTCCAGCCGACGCGCCAGATATGAACGTACCTATGTCGAGGGCTTGATTCCCCTGCGTACGGTGTCTGGATTCCTGCCTGCGCAGGAATGACAGAGTCGTGGTGGGCGAGCCTGCTTTTGCTTTCAGGCCGGTTGCCCCTATTTGCTCTGGGCCGGCGGTTTTTGACGTTTGAAGGTCAGCCCGTCACGAGGCGTTGAGGCCCGCTCACTGCTGGGGTCGACGGGGTATTCCTTCGTCTTGAGCGTGTCGTTGTCACCCTTGATGTAGACGAGCTGCATCTTCTGCGTCGTGCCATTGGCCCTGGTCACGGCCACCTTGTGAACGGCACCTTCGTAGTCCTCCTCCCAGGTGCCGTTCCAGGTGCCGCCCATATTGTCGGCGCCGATCTGCAGGATCTCCTGGCGCGCGGGCACGTACATGACAATGCCCTGGTATTGGAAGTCGCCGATCTTCACATCCACCTGCGCGCCGTGCCCGTCGAGGATGGGTTTGTGCTCGAGTTCGTACGTCTGGTCGTCCTTGGTCGCAACCCATTTGCCGATCAGCCATTCGTAGCCGCCCTCGGAAATGAGGTCGCCCAACATCTGATAGTCTCTGGAGCGCCCGGTCGATTCCGCGGACGCGCTGATGCTCGCGGCCCCGGTCGGCTGGCGTTTGTAGGTCAACTTCGCCGACGGCTCGGAGTTGCGAGACCCGCCGGCATCCAGACCGTAGAAGGCGGCTGCCATACCATCGGCATTCACCCTCTCCTGCACGATCTCGCCCTTATGCACGTCGCCGTCCGCACCCGTATGCTCGATTCTGTGGACCAGGCCGTCGTATCCTTCGAACCAGGTCCCTTTCCACGTCCCGCCCATATTGTCGATGCCGATGTCAGATATTTCGCCACTCGCCGGCGACAACGTAATCATGCCGTGGTACTTGAAACCGCCCATCGCAACACTGGTGAGCACAATGTGCTTGTCGAGTCCCCAATCGTAGGTGAACTCGATTTTCTGGCCTTCGTCGGTCGTGGCGACCCATCTGCCGATCACCCATTCATAGCCGCCCTCCGCCACCAGGTCGCCGAGTTTCTCCTGTGCCGGGACGGGCACGGCACCAATGGCAGACAGGGCCGCGATGGTCAGAAGTACGCTTCTCCAATTCATGGTGTCCTCCTTTCTCCTGTGTTGCTCTGCAACAGCAGATCTTCCGTTATTGAAGAACTCGCCGTCAGAAACGGCCAACTGCCAACAGTATAACAATGGGATATGCCGTTTGTCTCTGAGACTTTATGATATTTTCATGGCTGATCCTGCTCTCGGTGACGCACGCAGGAGGTCAGACTTTTCCTGCGTACGTGCTGTCAGGGAAACGATTTCATCTGCTCCTCCTGTCATGCTATCGGCCGAAAGCGACAAATTCATTCGTAATCGGTATAAGAACACGGATGTCTCGCCGCCTCGGTACCGGCTGAAGGGGTTCGCGTTTCCCCAGTACGAGATTCCGGGCGGGCCGCTTGTGGTCGGCCGGACCACGGGCGCCGCCATAACCGGCACCGGCACGCTGTACGTCGATGATATCCGGTTGTATGATTCCCGGTTCGTCCCGGGCGCTATCACGGTCGGCCCCGTCGGGGCGGTCACCATCTGGGCGGTTGTCGCGCCACAGGCAGCCGGAAACCGGGTGCCTCTCACCCGAATAGAAGCACTGCCAGTCCAGGCCCTCGGTCCATATCTGACCGCGCTTTTTTTCTGCGCTTCTCCACTACCGACGCCGTCCCACGCGCCACACTCGTGGGGAGCAACATCGTCGGAGCAGCTCCATGCCCGCTTATTCTGAGAACTCGAACATTCTTATCGGTCGATTTGCGCTCCGGCGGCATGTTTGATATGCTTTGCATAGAGGCGTGCTCACTCCAGGACCGGCAGGTCGTCGTCAGGAACGACCTGTTGGGGGTAACTGAAACGGTTTGGGATTCGTTCTCGTGCCTGACCTGACAGAACGGGTATCCACAGACAAGGTCACGTGAGAGGAACCATGGAACGAAAACAACTTTGGCGTGTGCGTGTCGAGTGCCTGGTCATGCTATTCCTGCTGGGTATATGGCTCATTTCCAAGCTGGATGAAGCGGCGGCCTATATGGGGTCGTCGCGGGGGCCGCTGGCGGCTTGCGAAAAGGCTGTCCAGTCGGACCCGGACAACCCGAAGGCGCATTTCGACTTGGCCCGTGCCTACCACAAGGCAAACGACCTGCAGGCGGCGATTCAAAGCTATGAACAAGCCCTCCGACTGGACGCGGGGTACTTCGAAGCCTACGTGTGTCTGGCGAGTTGTTACCGGCAATCCAATATGCCTGAAGAATCCCGCAAGACATGGCAGCGCGCCTTTGAGAGAGAACCTGAGAGGGCCTGGCGATACCTGTACCTCGCTCGCGCTGATTACGGCCTGGGTGAGGATGAGCGGGCCCTGGCCGACTGGAAGCAGGCCACGGTGCTTCGCCCGGATGTCGCATGGCCGTACCTGTTTCTGGGCAGAGCCTATGAGAAACAGCAATGCCCTGACAAGGCACAGACATGGTATGAGAAGGCGCGACAAGTGGACCCAAACGTCGCTGACTGGTTTTTCCGACGGGCCAACGAGCTGTGCGGGCAAGAGAGGTGGCAGGATGCCATCGAGTTCTATTCGCTCGGCTTGAAAGCGGAACCACACGCCTCCAGCGGACACCTTGCGCTCGGCAAGATCTATCTCCGGGTAGACAACAGAGTCTTGGCTTTGGAGGAGTATCGCGCCCTGAAGAGCGCGGATGAAGAACCGGCCCGGGAGTTGTTGCGATGTATTCACGAGCAATACCCGGATTGTCTCGACGTGTACCTGCACCTGGGTCGCATCCATTCGGACCAGCAAGACTACGAAGAAGCGGTATCGGCGCTCACCGAGGCAATCAGAATCAGCCCCGATCGTGCCGACACCTATGTCCGCCTGGGCGAGGCCCTGTGCCATCTCGGCTCTTACGAAGAAGCTGTGAAGTCTTACCATAAAGCGATCAGGATGGAACCGAAAGCGGTGCAGACGCACCTGTTGCTGGCAAAAGCACACATGGCATCGGGTGCCAATGGACTGGCAATAGGATCCCTCAAACGCGCCCTGGAACTCGATCGGGATGAACCCCAGGTCCATTATGAGCTGGGCCGCTTTTATCTCCGCGTGGAGAATGAGGCGTTGGCCGTGGAAGAATACCGGGAGCTGAGAAGACTGGACCCAAAACTGGCCGATGAGCTTCACCTGGAGATACGCAATTTTGCCGAACGCCCCGCCAAAGCGGAGATTGCCGAAGAGCAGTTGGAGAGCCTCGGACGGCTAAAGACCATCGGTTTCGACGCAAACGGCGGCAGCGTCGCCTATTTTGAGAGACTAAGCACGCCTGTCCGCACCGGACAAACCATATACGGTTTTGAGGCACGGGTGCTGAGCAACGAGGTCAGATTCACGAAAGACGGCATGGAGTGGGTCCGGAAACTGTCTCAGTAGGCAGCGCCATCAGCCCTTTTAGGGTGGAGACCGATGGTATGGGACAGTGCTCAGGGGCCGTCGGCAAGCTGAGGCTTGCCGCTGCCACCCGTCGTAAATCGCACGTGCCAAATGACTTAGGAGGCATGTGGAAAGGACTGGTGACGCGGCCTGCGCTTCGGGGTCCGACGCAGAATCACTTTGGGTCACGAGCCGCTCGTCGGGGCCACAAATACTGTCCTTCACTCCACGTCACCCGTGCCCCATAGAGGGCCGGACATCATACTGCTGGACGCACCACCATTCCGTCGTGTCCCCGGAACTGCACGTTCTCGAACATACCGACGCTCTTCCGCGAGAATTCAGGGTTGACAGGCGAGCGAATGTGGATATCATCCCTCTGGACAGCGTGGATAAACGAGCGATCAGACCGGCGGGATTCCGGTTGTGCCGTCTGAGGACTTACGGACTCCGCGGCGCGGGATGATGGCGGTGTGGCGATGGGAGCTTCGTTCGTAACCTATATTGACGAGTCGGGGGACGAGGGCTTCAAGTTCCGCCGCCGCACCGAGGAGCAGGCGAGCAGCGACTGGTTCGTGCTGGCCGCGTTCATCACGGTCAAAAGATCCGACCTGCAGGTGGTCAGGGTAATCGACACAGTGCGGCGGGAATTCAGGTTACGGGCCCAGGACCATGTTCACTGGAAGAAGCTCAAGCATCTCGAGAAGCTCCGATTCGCCCAGGTCGTGGTCCCGCTGCAGACGAAGGTCACGGCCGTGTGCGTGCACAAACCCTCCCTGCTCGCGCCGCAGAAGTTCCAGGATGGGTATCGCCTCTATTTCTACGCCGTCAGGTGTTTGCTCGAACGGGTGTCCTGGCTGACTCGCGATATGCACGACCCTGCCCGGCGCGATGGCGACGGCACGACGGAACTGGTATTCTCCAACCGGCAGGGCATGCCTTACGAGCAGATGCGCGACTACCTGCGTCTGCTGGCGCAACAACAACGGGCCGGACACGATATTCGAATCGAGTTCGACCGAATCCCTGTCGCGCGATTCCGGACCCAGGCGCCGGGGACCTCCATGGGGCTCCAGCTCGCGGATGCCGCCGCCGGGGCGTTCTTCAACGCGCTGGAGCGCGACCGGTTCGGCAACACCGAGCCGCGTTACCTCCAGACGCTGTCTCCCCTGCTGTATCGGCACGAGGACAACGTGCACGGGTACGGCCTGAAAATCATGCCGACCCAGGCACTCCCGGGCCTGAAACAGGAAACCAGCCTGGGCTGGCTGCCACAGTTCAGATGAAACAGGCAGGCCCCAGGTCGTAGGAACCCACGCCTCGCGCGCTGCTGTCCGCCGGACAACCTACGATGACCCCTGCGCATGCCTGCCGGACCAAAGATACCGAAGTTGATCGGGACGGACAACACAAATGTGATCCACCACTGATGGCGACTGATGCACGTGCATCAGTCCCCTTTCAGCGGTGCGATCCACAAATAGATGTAATGCTCCTGCCCGTCTTCCCTGGAGATCATGGTCACGACCTCATCAGGCTTGATGTCGCCGACAGGGAAACTATGGGACACGATTCTGGAGCCCGGCCTGAGTGCCCCCAGTTGCGGAATGAGACGGCGGTTGACGGTCGGGTTCAGGTAGAAGGCAACCACGCCGGCCGGCGCGAGATCGACCGTAAAGATGTCTCTTTGCTCGATCGTGACGAGGTGTTCGACGTTGTTTCTTTTGGCGTTGTCGCACGATTCCCGCACACGACGGGGGTCGATGTCATATCCCACGGCCCGGCAGCCGTACATTTTCGCCGCCGTCACCACAATCCGGCCATCCCCGCAGCCGAGGTCATAGACAAGATCGCCCTTCTTCACCTCGGCCATGCTCAGCATTCTCTCAACGACGTCCTGGGGCGTGGGAATGTAGATGACGTCCACGGGTCGCGAACCGCCATCCCCGGCCCCGTCCTGTGGGACCGGCGGCAGGAACAGCGACCCTTTGCCGCTCACAGGCACCTGGACCGGCCCCCCCTTGTTCCGCATCAGCAGCAACCGCGATTCAATCGTGAACGGCACGGTCGAGCCGGGCTGGGCATCCAGGGCCCGCAGAAAACGCTCGTAGACAATCTGTTGCGTGAAGGAGACAGTCCGCGTGGCATTCGGCGGGATCGCCACCCCCGCAACAGGCGCGCCGGACGATAATATGTTGGCCCCGCTGGTCAATCCATACCGCAGGCCGTTCAACTGCAACCGGGTCTTGAAGGGATTGCTAACCTCGACCTCGAACAACAAGGTGGCATAATCGAGCCGGGCCTCCCGCACCTGCACGCTTATCAGCCGGGCTGTCGGCTTGACCGGCGCATAAGCTTCCCGCGGAGACTGGCAACCTGTGACAGTCATGACGACGAGCAACGAAACGATCACCGTATGTCTGAGTGCGGCACTCATATCAGGCCACTTCCGATTGGATTTTTCGTAGTGTGGCATGAGCACCGGGTGGCAG
>JABAOC010013843.1_pt1 | contig 11129 bp, 10 predicted proteins | sample 7062161 | NCBI WGS metagenome assembly JABAOC01 (sample SAMN14538625, study PRJNA623070) | marine sediment metagenome | biome: marine biome [ENVO:00000428]; feature: marine pelagic biome [ENVO:01000023]; material: deep marine sediment [ENVO:00002113] | place: India: Gulf of Khambhat ... | reverse complement strand
TAACACCCTTTGGGTATTTCCTAGAATTCAGAATACATGTTCTAGGAGAATCATTGGCAAAAGTGTGGAAATCGCTCAACTAGAATGCGCGCGCTTTATGAGATGAAAATCAAGAGGGAAGAATTTGGTTTCCTCAGGGAAAGTAGTGTGTTTGGTATCTGGCGGAATAGATTCTCCTGTTGCTGCTTGGTTAGTGATTAGGAAAGGGGGTTTTCCCATATTCGTCTATTACGACAATTATCCCTTCACCGGTGAATCTACCAAGCGTCGGGCTTTGGATACCATTAAGATACTGAGGGAATGTGTAGGCGAACGGGGTCTAAAGATCTATGTTATTCCGCATGGTCCTGACTTGGTAGATATTTTGAGGAACTGCCCCAGGAGATTGACATGTGTTCTTTGTCGAAGGATGATGTACCGGCTGGGTGAGAGAGTGGCGAAAACGGAGGGAGCTGAGGCAATAGTGACAGGAGAAATAATTGGTGAACATGCCAGTCAAACCTTGAGAAACATACGTGTGGAAAACACAGCTGTGACAGACATTTGTGTTTTGAGGCCGCTGATAGCCATGGACAAACTCGAAGTAGAGCGGTTAGCGATGAAAATTGGAACCTTTGAAGTGTCAACGAGACCAGGTCTCTGCTGCAGTGCTCCACCCAAGTCGCCCAGAACCCGTGCGACTCTAGAAGAGGTGACGGAAGCTGAAGAAAAGCTTGACGTGATTGGTATGATCGAAAGGGACATGGAGAATGCTGAAATCCTCGAAGTCTGAGTCCCGCGCGCGCATATATAGAAAGTCTAGAAGAATGGAGTAGGAGAATTGAAAAGAACATATAAACCGAGGAAACTGGATTAAAACAAGGCGGTATTTCGAGGGAAAAAGAACGAGTGTAGAATTAGATAGGAAATGTAAAAACTGTGGAATGGGATTCAAGCAACATGTTTCTTTCAACAAGGAAGGCGAAAAAATAACGATTAAAGTCTACCGATACAAATGCCCCTTCTGTCCTGCCTTCGTGAAGAAACCTATAACGGAAGAAGTCAGAAAAGCGTTGATCCTCCAAGAAACGGTAAAGAAATGAAGAAGCGATGCAGAGCAAAGACGTTTCTACTAGAATTCTCAAAAAGGCAGTCACAAGAAATATGATCACTTTGAACCAATACTCAGGAAGGAACAATCAACTTCCTCATGCGCACGCATCCTTGTATGAGGTTTTCATTTAGTTGAATTCTCCAAGGCTATTTGTAGTACATCTTCTGCAATTGCTTCGGCTTCGCTTTTATTAAGAACCTTTTTGATCAGAATTCTTCCATCCTTGCAGAATGTCACTTCAGTTCCTTTGCAGGTTCTTACGATCATAATGTGGGGAGTCCAAACGACTAGTTCATAATCCCTTGTTGCCTCGAGTAGTTGCTTCAGGCGATCCATAATGAAAAACGGTTTCCGCTGAAGTTTCACCTCATAAGCACTTCTATCTGAACAAAGCTTAACAAAAAACGGTATCATCGACCTATGTTCATTTTCCATTAGAATCCCGACATGCACAATAGTTGCCTTCATAAAATGTTTGGGAGTTTCTGATGTGAGCGCTTTGTGTTATAGACTTTACCCTCCTCTACGAAGATTTTTCACCTCGAGTTTACTGATTATATCTTTGTACACTTTCAACGCGGTTTCTTCGTCATCGATGTTTTTTATTAGCATTCTGCCTGGTTTGAACAGGCTAATTTCAACATCGCCGCTGTATTCAAAAACTATAACGAGTGACGATTTCATGAGTATTTTGAAATATGGTTTCAATCTTTCATGAATCTCTTCAAACTCCAGATCTATAGGTTTTGGCGGGTTGATATTAGCAGTTTTTTGGCCACACAACCACACCAATCGCTCTTTGCCTATTAGCGGTTTGGCGATTTTTCCTTGACATGCTGAGCAATCAGGTCTCTTGAAAATGTCGATTTTTGTGAAGTACATGTCTCTGAAATCGCAGACCATTAGTTTTCCTTTAAGATTTTCTCCGATTCCAGCTAGTAGCTTCACGGTTTCCATGGCTTGCATCGTGCCGATGATTCCTGTTGTGGCACCTAATACTCCTCGTGTTTGGCAGGTTGGCAGTTGACTGTCGTCTAACCCTGGCAATAAACATTCCAGGCAGGGTGTTTCAGGGGGTGAAAAAACTGAAAGGTTTCCTTCAATGCCGATCGCTGCTCCAAAAACGTAGGGAATCCTGTGTTTGGCGCAGGTTCGATTTATGAGGTACCGCGTCCTCATATTGTCTAAACCATCGACAACGCAATCCATGCCTTTGACAACTTCTTCAACATTATCTTCCCTCACGTTTTCCGGAATTGGCTCCACTTTCAAGTTTGGATTGATCTTTCGTATCCTTTGTGTAGCGGCTTCAACTTTCGGATATCGTAGGTTGTCTAAGCTATACAACACTTGCCGATGTAAGTTATTTAACTCAACAGTGTCTTGGTCAACAAGGCGCAGGTAACCAACGCCAGCTAGGGCCAAGTAAAGAGCAGAGACGCTTCCAAGTCCACCCAGCCCGACTACTGCAACCTTGGAACGTTCCAGCCTATTTTGTCCTCGACGTCCAAGCTCTGGAAGAACAGTCTGCCTACTATAAAATTCGTTTGGATCAAAGGTTGCTAGAGTGACCATGATCATTCACTTCTTCTGAATTGTAATGTCTTCTGTAGCGTCAAAAACGAGACTTGAAAGGAGCTGGAAGCCTTAAGCTTTAACCTCCGGTGACGGCTGGAAGGATTAACACTTCGTCTCCATCGTTGAGTAGAGTGTCAAGCTTGTTGAGGAAACGTATGTCTTTGCCATTTACATAGATTTTGATCTGCCTTTTCGGATTTCCAGTCGTATCGAAGACCTTTGTTTTGAATGTGTCTCCATACTCTGCAGTCAAGGCATCGAAAGCCTCCTTCAATGTCGATGCTTCTGTTTCCACTTCTTTTCTTCCAATAACGGTTGCCAGAGTTGACAAAAGACGCAACTTCACTTTACTCATTTCTACACCTCCTAGCTTATGATCTTTCCAAGGGACTCCAAGTTGGGTTCGATTTCAACTGGCTTTGGGGTGCTATGTAGCATAGTCTCGGTTGCCTTCAAGCCATTACCCGTGACGTAGCAAACAACCTTTTCGTCTGGGGAAACCTCTCCTTTTTCAACCAGTTTTTTCAGAACCGCGATGGTTACACCGCCAGCTGGCTCGGCGAATATTCCCTCAGTTTTCGCCAAAAGCTCAATTGCGTCTAAGATCTCTGCGTCTGTGGCTGATTCAGCTGTGCCTCCGGATTCTCGGATGGTTTTCACAGCGTACACTCCATCGCCTGGATCTCCTATGGCTAAGCTTTTCGCAATAGTGTCTGGATGTTCAATTGGATCGATGTCAAGGGTTTTCGATTTGAAGGCGCTCACCACTGGTGAGCAGCCGGAAGGCTGGGCACCCGTAACCTTGATGTGCGTGTCATCGATTAGGTTGAGTTGTTTGAATTCTCTGAAGCCTTTCCAGATGGCGCAGAGTAGGGCTCCACTGGCTACTGGCACTATCACGTGGTCCGGTGTCTTCCATCCTAGTTGTTCACACACTTCGAAGGCCAAGGTTTTTGAGCCTTCAACGTAGTAGGGACGGATGTTTATGTTGGCGAAAGCCCAGTCGTAGGCTTCTGCAGCTTGGGCAGCGAGTCTGTTAGCGTCATCGTATGTTCCTTTTACAGCTACTATTTTGGCTCCGTAGGTTGACGCTTGAACAATTTTGTTGAGTTCAATGTCAGCTGGAACGAACACGTAGCACGGTAGTCCAGCCTTTGCTGCGTGGGCTCCTACGGCGGCAGCCAAGTTGCCTGTTGAGGCGCATCCCACGGCTTTGGCGTCAAATTCAAGCGCCTTTGATACGGCAACCGTGGCAGGTCTGTCTTTGAAGGAATAGGTTGGGTTGACAGTGTCATCTTTTATAAACAGGGTTGTTAGCCCAAGCGCTTTAGCCAATCCAGTACACTCATGTAGAATCGTATAACCCGCGCCAAGGTCCACGATATTCGTTTTTTTGCTTAAGGGAAGAAGTTCGAAGTATCGCCAAACCGTTTTCGGCCTCTCATGAAAAAGGCCTTTATCGAGTTCAATGGAGTCATAGTCGTATATTACATCTAGGGGTCCAAAGCATTCTTCGCAGACATAGCGTTTGGTGGGCGGATACTCTTTTCCACATTCTCTACATCTGAGGGTTTTGATACGTTCGAGTGTTGATGCCTCCTATAACGGTTTTAGGACATAAGGATTATTCAGTTATTAATAGTTTGCTGACATTTTTATTCCGATTGGAATACCATTCACTCTTGCATCCACATAAATCATCAGATGCTCTGCAGTTGGGAGCAATAGGCCTATTGCAGTTAGGGGAATGTTATGCGCGCGCTTATCATGTGAACTTGTTTTGTGATCCGTACTCTCTCAGCGTGTTGCCGCCGCTACATTTATAACACTGTTATAGATTTATCTCTATGCGCCCTCAGAACAAGCAAGCTCGAAAGAAGACAGATACGGAGGTGAGCCCCTTGAAAATGCTATTCATCCATTGTGACTACTTTTCGTATCTCACAACCAGGCCAACCAAAATCGCTGAGGAAATAGCGAATGGGTGTAAGAGTTGTGCCTTCAAGAACGCGGTAGTCATTTTTGTGACGGCGGAGAAATGCGACCAAAAGAACAGGGATATGGTGGTTGAAAAAAGTGTGGAAGAAACTATAAACAAAGCTAAGCAGCTTGGCGTCAAGAACTTAGTCTTATTCCCGTTCGTTCATTTATCTGAAGAAATAAGTGATCCCGACAATGCCATGCGAATTATGAAGGATATTCAGGAAAGACTTATGTCTCTAGGATATCTAGTAGACAGAGCGCCCTTCGGTTGGGAAAAAATCTTTTCTCTTACAACCAAGGGGCACCCATTAGCAGAATCTTCAAGAACCATTCGACTCTAAATAGACCTTATGGGTAGAGACAGGTACCAAAATTAGAGGAATCTGACAAGAATTATTTCCAGATTTTGCGAGCGCGTTTATTCTCATCTCCAATAATACTCGTTTAGGATACGTTTATGCCGTATTTATATGCAATGTCTTGGAAGGCTTGAGCTAGATATTTGATTTGATCCCCTGTAAGTCCATAGGTATTTAGCTTCCACTGCTTCGTGGCTCCAACGAACTCCCCGACAATTCTTCTTTTTTTCAGCTCATCACTTAAGAAGAACCCCCTTCTTTTATGTGTGCGCGCAATTTTGTCAAAGCTTCCTGTAGTGTCCACTTTGGTTAAGGTGTGCTTCCTGGGCATTTCGCTGAGAACCTTGTTTCCTTCAATCTTGTTGAATTCGTTGATGAAATAGTTGATCTTCTTGACCTCATCGTCCCAGTGTTTAACTCTCTCCCGTATCCTAGGGAAACTAGCCATCATGGCGATTAGATTGGCGCCCATCAAGGTGCAGCCCATCATTTCAACTTCTTTTATTCCAAATTTTCTTCTGGTCACGTCACCAACCATCTGGGTCGTTCTGAAGACTTTGTCAGCCCACTCATCGGTCGTTGCTACAATCCCAGAAGGCGCTGGTGACGCAAAACTTTTATGCCCTGAACCAACCAGAAAGTCAGCTCCAATTTCTTTTCCGTTGATTGGCATCACACCTATTGAGTAGGCACAGTTGGCCAAGAAGGGAATCCCATACTCTTTCGCAACCTTCGCTATTCCATGAATGTCGTGCTCATTTCCAAGCATGTAATCAAAATGATCTATCAAGATCAACTTGGGAAGTTTTCCTGTCTCTTTCTCTACCTCTTCTATCTTGTGAGCAGTATTTTCTCCAGTGACGACTTTTTTCTCATTTAAAGGAACTTCTCTAACTATACCACCAGCGTCTTCCACAGCCAAAAACTCCGAGTAGTGCGCTAACGCTGAAACGATCACGGAGTCTCCTTTCTCTATGACGGAGGAAACAACAGCTTGGAAGCCCCTTCTCGCCCCTGGAACAACTCTAGCTTGGTCCATTCCCACAAATCTAGCTAGTTCACGGTGGAAATCAATAATCGGGGGTCTCTGAATCTTGTCGAGTCTGAATGGTTTTCCGCACCAGTCACAGGTTGAGTAGCCATCTCCATAAGCAATCACTGCTTTCATAGCTTCGGGGGTTAGCCTACCAGCGGCTTGGATGGGGTGAATGTTGATGAAGATCTCCTCTCTCGCTCTTACTTCAATATCTTCAATCATTTGTTTCATTTTATCAGCTCCTTTTCGATCACCGCCAAGCTCTGCCTCACTTTTTCGATGATTCGCTTGATATTCTCCCTTTGTTCCTTGTTGAACTGGTAGGTAGGCTTGGTGTCTCTGAAGGTTTGCCTTAAGTCTGTCAGAGCGAATAAGATGGCGAATGTTTCTTCTACAGCTTTTTCGACCATAATGCATCACTATAATACCTTAATTCATGTTTGGATTGCTCGATTGATCTTTAGACGAGGGGTAAAGGCCTTTTTTTTCTTGGAGCCGGGGGTGAGAATCGAACCCACGTAGAGCGGGTCTGCAGCCCACCGCCTGAACCACTCGGCCACCCCGGCAAAAAAACCTTCAACCATCGCACTATAACAGTGTTATATAACAGTGTTATAAGTTTTATTGCAGTTTTTATTCCAAAAATAATTTTTTCTCTGTCACAGTAATGACATTGCGCGCGCGCATTCGGCTATCTCCTTCTTACTAAAGAATTTTGTTAGAGAATCCTCTTCGTTGACGTGCGCGCATACTTTTTCAACTGTGGGTTTCGTTTGTCTTGGCAAGAGGCAATCTAATTCTAATCTCGCTTTTGTTCCCATAAACACTGTATTTGTGTAGCCTCTCTCCTTCAGGGATTCTAGTGACGAGTCCGCTTTTTACAAGCGTATCTAAGTTTCTCCAAAGCCCCTTCTTCGCCCCTTTGCTAAGACCCATCTTTTCAAAGAGTTCGTTCACTGTCATTCCAGTCGCATACTTTTCATAGTATGAAGCAATTTCTCTAAGAATCTCTCTGTTCCGTTTCGAACCCAGAGCATCCAGTGTTTTTACAGTGAGCTCTTCTGGAACAAACAAGCTTTCGTGAGTACCGAGAATCCTCTCAATTGAGTCGTAGTAAGGTTTTATGAATTTCCAGTAACATCTTAATACGCTCCGTTTGAGATTACGATCTGTCACATTGTCTTCAATCTGCTTTCTGATGTTGAGTCTCTCTTCGGTGGAATTCAACTCCTTTCTGATAGAGTGTGAGGCAAACGGTCGAATGATGTCGTTAACTAGGTAGTCAAGGAATTTGTGGGATACATTGTTCTGTTCGAGAATTTTTCGACTAACCTCTGCATACGAGTCAGAGATGAATAATGTCTCGTAATGATTTAGTTCTCTAGGGTTTACGTATCTTACCGGATTCCCGGATATCGTTACGGGGTCAGGAAGAACGATGGCGGCGGGGTATTCCTTTTCGTGATCTGCACAGATAAGCTTCTTAAGAATGGCGAGGCCCGCGTTTGATTTATCAAAAACGTCGTAGGACGCGTCCAGATTTGCGAGCGCTTCAAGTCCCCAGCTAACGTATGGGTATTTTTTCAGTTCGGTTTCAAGCTTGCGCCTATCAAAGAGATATATTTCAAGAAGCTCTTTTTCGTAGTCTGTAAGAGGAACTTTCTTCTCTTTGAGCTTAATCATTTTTATTTCGCGAAGTTTCTTTCGAGTATCCATTTGATTGAGAATGTTTTGAAGGCTTTTTTCATAATTGAGTATTGCAAGTACACTGTAAATGTCTCTCTGGATTTCCGCTCTGTCTTCTACAATCAAAACTTTTGTGCATACGGACCCATGCATGCAAAAGAATTCTTGGGAAAACTTGTGTGCTTCTGCAACTCTTTCTCTAATGTCTCCGCGGTGATAACCTCTTCCAATATCTCTTAGAGCTCCGAGGTATATCACTGGATTAATGGAATATCCACTGTCTATAAGGTCTTTAAGAAAGAAAAACGGGAAAAAATGTTTGATCTGCCCCACCTCAAGATCAGCGTGGCATGAAACTATTATAACAGAATTGGATTTTTGTCTTTTCCAATGATCGCCTAGACCTTCAACAACCCTTATTCTAGAATTGAGGGTGGAAAAACGTGTATTGAGCCATTCTTCAGTTAACAATGGCAGAGGATATCTTTCTTTCTCCGCGTTCGACAAAGTTTTCTCCCATGTCATCTTCTTTTCGTTACATAAATGTTTTCTGATAGATACTTTAGTAACAATTTAAGTGACTGTGATTCTAATCCAAAAGATTTACTGTTTTTAACTACCTACGCGCGCAACCGCGCGCGCGCGCCATACAATTCTACTTATTTNNAAAGAATTGAGGGATGAAAGAAAATGAAAACAATCTTGAGAAACAAGAAAATCACTACATTCGCTTTAGTTCTGTTGATGGCTTCTGTATTGCTGACAGTATATGCCCCAGTAAAAGCTCAAATTGATGAAAGACCGGGACAAAGTGGACCGCTACCACCCGGAGTCACTGTTGACTGGGAATTTCATCCAATAGCATACATTAGCTTTACACCTAACCCCATCGGAGTTGGTCAACAACTGCTGGTAAACCTTTTCGTTAAACCCCCACCTTCACACCAACGATTTATGCAAGATTACACGGTGACAATCACAGATCCCGACGGAAACGAAGATGTCATTGTGATGGATTCTTATGTTGCGGACGGAACGGCTTGGTTCCCTTACGTACCCGACCAGGTTGGCACATGGACGCTCCAGTTTGATTTCCTTGGAATGTACTTCCCAGCTGGATACTACGATGATGGGGACTATTCTGCAACATCCCCAGCCCCGAACTGGGTTTACTATGATGCACACTACTTCCACCCCTACACTGACGGACCGTGGGAACTTGTGGTGCAGGAGGAACTGGTGCCTTCTTGGCATCGTGACCTTCCAACAGACTACTGGACACGCCCAATATCACTGGAGAACCGAGAATGGTACACCATTGCAGGAAACTACCCGTGGCAGAAACTCGAATTGGGGGGCGAATTTACTGGAGAGAAATCCTACTACGGCCCCTACATCACAGCCCCCAACACCTCACATGTTGCATGGAAGGTACTTCGTGGCCTAGCGGGCATTCACGGAGGGGAACCAGGTGTATACGGCATTACTGATAACCCCTCTACTCCAGATGTAATCTATGCGGGAAGATGCTACGACACCTATTATAAGCCAGGAGTGGGAAACGTCGCCGCATGCTTTGACCTACGCACCGGAGAAATATACTGGGAAATACCGACAGCGGAAGGCGGTGTCACACCCAATTGGATTCACTACCGAAGAGGAACCAGCGAAGCCGTACCTGGCGCTACCGAAACAAACACCATCTTTGTAGACCTTATCGCAGTAGGAGGATCATCAAGTAACAGAGACACATTGTATAAGATCAATGAAGAAACTGGAGCAGTAAGTGAATATAATATAGAAGGCGCCGGCCGGATACTATTTTACAGAGACGGGCACTTCCTCAGCGTCCGAGATTCCGGTAATTCCGAGACGCGCGATGCAATAGTGAACCAAGGTCTCCCGGGGCTTCCAACATACTTGTACAACTGGACCGTAGCAGGAAGCACCAACAACTTCGCTAATAGGCTAGTAACCAACCAAAGCTTTTGGCTAGTGCCGAGCTATAGAGGCTCTGCGTGGCCGCCCTCGTCCAGATACAGATTCTATGGCAGGCTAGGTACGGTAGATGTAGAATCAGGCGTAACTGCTATCACAAGGAGATTCCATCAAGACCAAGTTTGGGGAGGAAGCTATATAGGTGTGAGCCTGAAAACAGGACAAATCCTATATAATAAAACAACAGCAGAAGCACCATTCAGCCCAAGTACAACTGTAGCTGACAATGGAAAGTTCTTCATATACTTTAGTCAGGGAATCGTCAGAGCCTACGACATAAAAACCGGCCAACAACTATGGGAAAATCGTGAGCTACGTAGCCCACCCGGTTCTTGGGCAGAGTGGGCAGGTTACCACGAGGCTGCAGCTTACAACATGATATATTGGTGGACCTACGCTGGCGTCGTCGCCATGAACCAAGACACCGGGGACATAGAATGGATATACACCTCCCCAGCTACTCCCTTCGAAACTCCATACCTTGACATGGAGGGCAACCCCTCCATGTCTATAACCGGAAGGGGCATAGTTGCTGACGGAAAAATCTACGTACGCAACAATGAACACACGCCTACTGCACCCTACACCAGAGGCTGGGGCTTCCATTGCATCGACGCCTTTACAGGCGAGAAGATATGGTCAATAGCTGGAGCAATGAACCCAGGCGCCGCCGCTGACGGTTACATCACAGCGGGCAACACTTATGACGGCTACATGTACGTCTTCGGCAAGGGCAAAAGCGCGACAACAATTGAAGCACCGATGACAGCTATACCGCTAGGACAAAGCGTCGTACTAAAGGGCACAGTCTTGGATCAGTCTCCAGGTCAACCAGGCACTCCATGCGTATCCAAAGAATCTATGGATGACTGGATGAATTACATACATATGCAGAGACCGATTCCTACAGACGTAACTGGAGTTCCAGTCTCGTTAGACACCCTTGATCCGAACGGCAACTTCATCCACATCGCCGACATCACCACTGATGGGTATAGCGGCACCTTCGGCTACACATGGACCCCCGAGGTTCCAGGTACCTACGCTGTTACTGCAACATTCATGGGAGACGAATCTTACGGCAGCTCCTTCGCACAAACCTATGTAGGCGTAGGAGAAGCGCCAGAGCCTTACCCAGAACCGCCAGAGTACGGTTCAGCTGAATGGCCAGAATACCCAGAACCAGCGGACGACACACCAATATTCCTAGGCTTAACAGCAGCAATCGTTGTAGTCGCAATCCTCGTTGTATACGACATATTCTTCAGAAAACGATAGCAAACCCTTCAACCCCCCTTCTTTTTTTTAATTTAGAAAGCGGGTTGGTTAACGAATGTTAAGAAACGGCTGCGCGCGTGTAGGTCGAAATGGCTGAGAGGGCCTGCGGGATCTTCCA
>JABAOC010021988.1_pt1 | contig 11130 bp, 6 predicted proteins | sample 7062161 | NCBI WGS metagenome assembly JABAOC01 (sample SAMN14538625, study PRJNA623070) | marine sediment metagenome | biome: marine biome [ENVO:00000428]; feature: marine pelagic biome [ENVO:01000023]; material: deep marine sediment [ENVO:00002113] | place: India: Gulf of Khambhat ... | reverse complement strand
CTTGACGGGAAAGAGGCTAATTTGGTATAAATAAAATTAGCTGGGGTGGAACAGCGTAGGTAAGTAATTGCTGATTCCAGTCCCCTGAGGTGTGGGTTCTTTGTTCTTTTAGTCAGAGGAGGAGTTATTATGCAAGGCACTAAGTTGCAGCGAAAGCATCGTGTTTCACAGTTATTTTTTTACTTTTCAATTAACAACCTATATTTTTTATGGAGGACTATTATGTGTAAAAAATTGATTTATCTGGTTTCTTTTGTCCTGGTGGCAGGTCTGGTTGGCGGCGTGGCAAACGCAGATCCGCTCCAGCAGGATACTGGTCCGAACGGCATCGTTTCTGTGGAGGCTGAGCACTTTGATGACAACGTTGAAGTAGGCGGCCATAAATGGGTGGAGACCGGGCCAACGGACGGCTTTACCGGCGAGCTCGGTATGTGGGCGCCCAACGGCCAAGGCGGAGGCGGCAGCGACTATGCCGCCAATAGTGAGCGTCTGGAGTATGAAATTAACTTTGTTAAGACCGGCCCGCACTATGTGTGGATTCTGGCCTGGGGCGCCAGCGGGAGCGATGACTCGTGCCATGCCGGTCTGGACGGTGAGGCAACTCCCCTTTCTGACCGAATGAGCGGCTGGAACAACGATTACGAATGGAACAACGGCAGGTATCAAAGGCCGGAACGGGCGCAGATCGAGATAACTTCGACCGGCATCCACACCTTGAACATCTGGGTGCGTGAGGATGGACTTATCATCGATAAGATTGTCCTGACCACCAATCCCGATTTCACGCTCACGGGGAATGAGGAAGGCCCCCCTGAAAGCCTCCGTGGTCCCATATTAAATGCTCATAATCCCTCCCCGTCTGAAGGCGAGATATATATGGATGTATGGGCGAGTCTTGCCTGGTCAGCGGGTGCGACTGCAGCCTCGCACGATGTGTACTTCAGCGACAATTTTGACAATGTGAACGACGGCACCCCCGATGTGTTCCAGGGCAACCAGCCCTCGACCGTTCTTGTAGTCGGCTTTCCGGGATTTGTTTATCCGGACGGTCTTGTTCCGGGTACGACCTACTACTGGCGGGTCGATGAAATTGAGGCTGACGGTACCACAATACACAAAGGCATTGTTTGGAATTTTACAGTTCCCCCCAGGACTGCATACGACCCTGATCCTGCTGATGGGACCCCATTCAAAGACTTGGATGCGATCCTTAGCTGGACAGCAGGTTTCAATGCGAAGCTGCATAATGTGTATTTCGGTGATAATTTTGATGATGTGAACAGCGCCGTTGTAGGTATTCCTCAGGGAACTACAACCTATACTCCCGGCCCCCTCGAATACAACAAGCTTTACTACTGGCGGATTGATGAGTTCGACGGCGTCACCACGTACAAGGGGGATGTCTGGAGCTTCAAGACCGCAAAGGCCGGCGGAGGTTTGCGAGGTGATTACTACAGAGGTATGAATTTCGAGAATCTCGTGCTGACGCGATTAGATCCTCGAATCGACTTTAACTGGGGCAGCGGCGAACCCGATCCAGTGGTAGGGGAGGATAACTTCTCGGTCAGATGGACCGGTGAAGTGGAGGCGGCATTTACTGAGACCTACAGATTCTACACCAATAGCAACGATGGTGTGCGCCTATGGGTGGATGGTCAAGAGCTCGTTGACGACTGGGAGAGCCAATCAACCACCGAAAACAGTGAAACGATTGACCTTGTCGCCGGGCAGGTGTACGACATTGTAATGGAATATTATGCAGAAGGTGGCGACGCAGTGGCAGAGCTGAGCTGGGCAAGCCCATCGACGCCGAGGCAGCTCATTCCACAAGCTGCATTGTCGCCGCCTGTAAAGGCCGGCAGTCCGAACCCACCCGATGGAGCTGCAGATGTGAAAATGATGCCTATTCTTAGATGGAACGCGGGAGATTATGCCGCTTCACATGAGGTTTACTTTGGTACTGATGAAGAAGCCGCAAGGAATGCCGATACAAGCTCACCTGAGTACAAAGGGACCAAGGACCTTGGTTCCGAAAGATATGAACCCGAAAAACTTGCCTGGTACACCACTTACTACTGGCGCATCGACGAAGTCAATGACGTCAGACCCGACAGTCCGTGGAAAGGCAATGTATGGAGCTTTACGACTGGTGATTTCCTGGTCGTGGACGATTTTGAAGACTACGACATTGGCAACAACGAGATATGGTGGGCGTGGAAAGATGGATTTGGTTATGCCTCGCATCCCACTTTGCCGCCCTATGCCGGCAATGGAACCGGCTCTATGGTTGGCGATGAATACTCGACTTCTTACACCGAGGAAAATGTCGTTCATGGAGGCAGACAGGCAATGCCGTTCTTCTACGATAATAACATGCAGGGCAAGCTCAAGTATTCAGAGATAGAGCTGACATTGGACAAAATGCGTGACTGGACCGAGGAAGGCGTTACACAATTAGTGCTGTGGTTCCATGGCGATGGGGCTAATGCTCTTGAGCAGATGTACGTGAAGATTAACGGCTCGAAGGCGGTATATGACGGTGATGCGGCCGACATAACGCGGCCACAATGGAAGCAGTGGAACATTGACCTGGCATCGTTTGGCGTGAACCTGCAGAACGTCACGAGCTTTAGCATCGGCTTTGGCAACGATATGAATCCGACAGCCGGTGGTTCAGGTATAGTACTCTTTGATGACATTCGGCTGTATCGGACGGCACCTGAGGTTGCAGCTCCCTCCTCGGAAGAAATATGGCTCGAAGCAGAGGCGGCTGACACGATAACCGCACCGTTGCTGGTCTATACGCAAGTGCCCGGTGCCTCCGGTGGTGAGTATATCGGCACCACCGACGATGTCGGTAACAGTAGTGATAGTCCGCCTCCTGACGGTGTCGCGACTTACACTTTTACCGTAGCGGGTGGAACCTATAAGGTCAGTTGTCGGATCATTATCCCTGACGGCGACTCCTTCTGGGTCCGCATCCCGGGCGCTACTAATCTGACTCCAGGTGAAGACCCTGACAACCCCGGCACCGGCTGGGTGAGGTGGAGTGACCCTCCGGACTCAGACAACTGGTACTGGTACGATGTCTTCAGCGGCGATCACGATCAGGCGGTTGCGAATTGGACGTTGCCGGCCGGGACATATACTATGGAAATTGCTCGTCGTGAAGATTGTGCACTGCTTGATGCTATCGTGATTTCTAAGATTGAATAAACGACGTTGCCGCATCCGGCACCAGGCGATAGAGCTACGAATTTGTGTCAATTCGGGGCCTGTACTGATTGATTCGGTATGGGTTCCTTTTCCATTGATTGTCCTTTAAGATTCCCGATTGGAGTCGCCTGCGCTTTAAAGCTTCAGCGACGGGGCATCGTGAATATACTTTGCGGGGATGATAAAAAACGCTTGCATTGTATGCCGTCTTCGCGCAGACTTTTATTGTAAAGTTGCGCACGGAGGCTTAACAATGAGTGATAGGTGTTTTTTCTTTGCCGGCGGGGGGACAGGGGGACATATATATCCGGCTGTCGCTGTGGCAGAGCAGATTGTCAAAATCCAGCCGACAGCGAAAATACATTTTTTCTGCAGCACCCGCAGTATTGATGAGCAAATCTTAGGGCAAACCGGTTTCGAATATACCCGCCTTCCGGCCAAAGGTTTTTCCATTCGGCCCGGCAAACTAATCAGTTTTTGCGGCTCATTTTTGGCCAGCTACAAGATTGCAAAAGAAGTCATCGCTAAAAGTAAAGACGCGGTAGTGATAGGGGCCGGCGGCTTTGTGTCAGGGCCGGTCTGCCTGGCGGCCCATAAATATAAAGTTCCCATTAAGCTTTTGAATGTTGATATCTTGCCCGGACGCGCAAATAAAATAATCTCTCGCTGGGCGGATGAGATATTCGTGCAGTTTGAAGATACGGCGCAGTATTTTGTGAACAAGAACACTAAAGTCAATGTTGTTGGCTGTCCGCTGCGAAGCGGCTTTGAAAATCCCCAGCCAGAAAAGGCTATGGAGCAATTAGGACTTGATAGAGAAAAAAAGATTCTGCTTATCACCGGCGCTTCAAGCGGCTCAGAGAACATTAACAAAGCGATATGTTCACTGCTAAGAAAGTTGGACACTTTTGCAGATAGCTGGCAGATTGTCCATCTCGCGGGACTCCGTAATTACGAAAAAGTTAAAAGCGAGTATAATGAGGCCAAAATCGAGCATAAGGTTTTAGGATATTTTGATGATATGCCGAACCTGTTGGCTGCTGCGGACCTGGTAATCGGCAGAAGTGGTGCGGTCAGCGTGGCTGAATTCGCCGTGGCCGGGACGCCAAGTATTTGTATGCCCTATCCTTATCACAGGGACAGGCATCAGTACCTGAATGCGGGCAAATTAGTTGAGGCCGGTGCGGCGGTTATAGTTGATGACCTGCCGGATGAAAAAGACACGGCGGAATGGCTGTGGGAAGAGCTGGAGGAGCTGATGAAAGATGAAAAAAGACGGCAAGAAATGAAAAGGAGCTGCGAAGCAGTTGCAAAGAAGGATGCTGTCTTAAAAGTCGCGGGAAAGCTGGTTAAAATCGGCGGATAGTCCAGCACCAAACCCGCATTAATTAGTCGTTAGCCTAAGCTCAATCGGTGCGGGATTGGCGCTGGATGCTTGATTTTTCAAAAATCGCTTGACAGAAATTGGCTCAATTGATAAAAGGAAGGTTTTAGCCATAAGTAAGGATCGGCTAAGGTATTGATGCGAATGCTCTTAAGAAAATGTCGAAGAGCAGAATCGCTTCTTTAATTCAGGAAACACAGAAAGAGAGAACTATGAACACATTCATCAACACCCGCCGTGATTTTCTTACACAATCGATGCACTTTGGCGCCGCTGCGGTCGCGGCCGGGCCATTAAGTAAAGTATTAGCATTTAGTTCGACCGGGCCGGGCTCCAGAATGAAATTCGGGTTGGTTACCTACCTCTGGGGCCAGGACTGGGACCTGCCGACGCTGATAGCCAACTGCGAAAAGACCAGAGTGCTTGGTGTCGAGCTGCGAACGCAGCACGCACACAAGGTCGAGTCCGACCTTAACGCCCGGAAACGTCGTGAGGTGAAGAAACGCTTCGCCGACAGCCCGGTGACACTCGTCGGCCTTGGTACCAACTTTGCCTTCCATCATACCGACCCTCCGAAGCTCCGCAGAGACATTAATGGAGCAAAGGAGTATATCAGGCTCTCAAGCGATGTGGGCGGCACCGGCGTCAAGGTCAAGCCGAATGACCTGCCAAAGGGTGTATCGCAGGAAAAAACTGTTGAGCAGATAGGTAAAGCACTGAACGAGTTAGGTCGTTTCGGTGCCGACTATGGCCAGAAGATTCGGCTGGAGGTTCACGGGAGCTGCTCACCGTTACCAATCATGAAGGCAATTATGGACGTGGCCGACCATCCCAACGTCGGTGTCTGCTGGAACTGTAATTCCCCGGACCTTGACGGGCAGGGGCTGGAGTACAACTTCAATCTGGTCAAGGATAGATTTGCTGATACCGTCCACGTCCGCGAGTTGAATATCGGCAGCTATCCCTATCAGGAGCTGATGAAGCTGTTTGTGGCGATGGACTACGCCGGCTGGATACTTCTCGAAGCCCGCACAAAACAAGAGGACCGTGTAAAGGCACTGGCCGAACAGCGAGAGGTCTTTGAGGAAATGGTCGCCAAGGCGCAGAGGTCCGGGACGGGGCGAAGAGGTGCTTTCGGTGTTAAGATTACAAAGCAGGAGAAAACGCTGCGAGTGGATATCAATGGCAAACTTTTTACGGAATACTGTTTTAAGGATGTGCCGCGTCCATATTTTTACCCGGTGATTGGGCCGACAGGCGAGCCGATTATTCGTCACTGGCCGATGAAAGAAGGTAAAGATGAAGCGCAAGACCACGTGCATCATCGCAGCCTGTGGTTTACACACGGAGAGATAAACGGGCACGATTTCTGGGGCGAAGGTGGAAAAAGCGGAAAGATTGTTCACGATAAATTCCTCAAGGTCACTTACGGTCGTGACATGGGTGTTATTCAGGCAAATAATAAATACGTGGCACGCGACGGCCAGGTTATATGCACGGATACCCGAACGCACAGATTTTACAATCGGCCGGATGGTCAAATAATGGACTTCGAAATAACCATCCATGCCTCACAAGGCAAGGTGGTTATGGGTGATACCAAGGAAGGCTCGATGGCCATTCGATTAGCGCCGACGATGAGACTCAAAGGCAAAGTCGGAAAAGGACACATTCTCAACAGCGAAGGTCAACGAGATGGGCAGACTTGGGGCAAGCGTGCGGCCTGGTGCGATTATTACGGGCCGGTGAAAGACCAAATCGTAGGCGTTGCCATCTTTGACCATCCGCAGAATCCGAAACATCCGACGTGGTGGCACGTTCGTGATTATGGACTGTTCGCCGCTAATCCATTCGGAGTACATAACTTCGAGAACAAACCAAAAGGCGTAGGAGATATTACCATCGGCGCCGGTGAGAGTTTGACATTTAAGTATCGGTTCTATTTCCATAAAGGCGATACGAACCAGGCTAAGGTGGCTGAGCATTACCGCGAATACGCGGCAGGAAAATAAGCAAAATATATTAGACATAAAACCTTTGTAAGAAATATTAGGAGAAGCATTATGAGCAAGTTAAGTCGTAGAGATTTTATGAAAAGTACGATAGCTGCCGGGGCGACGATGGCGATGTTGAGCCCCAATTCACGCGTACTTGGAGCTAACGAAAGGCTCCGCGTGGCGGTGATAGGGACCGGCGGCCAGGGCTGGGGGCATATGCAGTACTTCAGCGATATCGAAGGTGTTGAGGTCGTCGCAATCTGTGATGCGGACCGAGCCCATATTGAGGACCGTGCCAAGCGGCTCGAGGAGAAAACCGGCAAGAGGCCAAAAACTTACGTGGACATGCGTGACATCTTTGACGACAAGTCCATCGACGCGGTCACCTCGGCCACGCCCAATTTTTGGCATTCGCTTTTGACGATATGGGCGTGCCAGGCGGGCAAGGACGTCTATATCGAAAAGCCCGTCTCGCACAACATCTGGGAAGGCCGAAAGATGGTCGAGGCCGCCCGCAAGTACAACCGTATCGTACAGACCGGGACGCAGAAACGCTCTTCCGAGGCCCACATGGCCGCCTACAAATGGATTCGCGAGGGTAATCTTGGCGCCGTCAAGTGGGTTCGTTCTCTGTGCTACAAGGCCCGCTTCGAAGGCACCAATGGAATTGTTAACGGGACCAATGGCCCGAATCCGGTACCCCAGAGTGTGGACTATAATCTGTGGTGCGGACCGGCAGATATGGAACCGCTGCGACGAAAGGAGTTGCACTACAAATGGCACTGGGTCTGGAACACGGGCAACGGTGACCTCGGCAACCAGGGCATTCACGAGATGGACCTGGGCCGCTGGGCACTGGGCGACCCGAAGCTGGCGCCGCGCGTGATGAGCTTCGGCGGCAGATTCAGAGTAAACGATGCCGGCGAAACAGCCAATACCCAAATTGTATTTCTCGATTATAAGCCCACCCCACTAATCTTCGAGGTTCGCGGCCTGCCCCGTAAAATAGGCGACAAGTCGATGGACGTCTGGCGTCGCACCGGTACCAACATCGGCGTTATCGTGCAGTGCGAGAATGGCTATTGGGCCGCGGGCGACGGCGGCGGCTGGGTCTGGGACAACAACAATAAGAGAACCGACAAGCAAATCTCCGGCGGGGGCGGCGGCGGTCATCACCAGAATTTCATCGATGCCGTTCGCAGCCATAAGGTCAGCGACCTCAACGCGGATATCGAAAAGGGCCATCTCTCCAGCGCCCTGTGTCACATGGGCAACATCTCTTACCGCTTGGGCAAAAAGATGTCGGTAAGCGAAGCCAGAAGCTGCATCGACAATGAGTACGTAATGGATTCCTTCGAGAGGATGCTCGAGCATCTTAAGGTCAACGAGGTGGACCTGGAGAAAGAACCCATCACAATGGGCCCGATGCTGACGATGGACCCCCGGAAGGAGAGATTCGTCGGCGAAATGAGTGATATGGCGAACATGTATGTCAAGCGTAATTACCGCGAACCGTTTGTTGTGCCGGACAGGGTTTAATGAAGTTTGCTCTTTGCAATGAGATGTTCGAAGGCCGGCCGATGGCCGAGGTTTGCTCTACCGCCAGCCGTTTAGGGTATGACGGGATTGAAATAGCGCCCTTTACCGTGTCGGCGTCGGCGGAAGATATTAGCGCAGAGCAGCGGAAAGAGGTTCGGCAGATTATAGCCGACAACGGCCTCCAGACCGTGGGCTTACACTGGCTTTTTGCCGGGCCCACCGGTCTGCATATGACGACTACTGATGATAAAATCTGGGGCAGGACAAGGGATTACTTGTCCTGCNNTTTATGCAGCGACCTTGGAGGCAAGGTGTTAGTTCTCGGCTCTCCGAAGCAGCGAAGTATCGTTGAAGGGCAAACTAAAGAAGGTGCCTGGAAAAGAGCTGTAGAATTGCTAAGCTGCGTTCTGGATAAGGCAGGTCAGACCGGCCTTACCATTTGCCTTGAGCCGCTCTCGCCCAAGGAGACTGATTTTATTAACACGGTCGCCGAAGGTATGCAGATGGTTCGCCAAATCAATCATCCGAATCTGAAGATTCATCTCGATGTCAAGGCGATGTGTTCGGAGCCCACCCCCGTGCCTGATATTATCCGCTCGGTCCGGGCTGAGGACATCGGTCATTTTCATGTCAACGACCCCAACCTTTACGGCCCCGGTATGGGCGATGTGGACTACGGTCCCATTGCGGAGGCGATAAAAGACGTCGGTTGGGACAAGTGGCTCAGCGTCGAGGTCTTCAAATACGACCCGGACCCGGAGACTATCGCCCGCAAGAGCATCGAATACCTGCACAACTTCTGGCCTTAACGAATACCAATACACCCAAAACAAATCATCATAAGGCTCTCCGCCTGCCTCGTTTTTTTAACGCATAGAACTGTTTCATTTCGTTACAGACAGCAGGCGAGCAGGCGGGATTTGAGGGATTTCTTGGCGCGGTAGAATCGAACGCGGGCCATCTGAGTCGTCGTGTGTGTCAAGGACGCGATTTCCGCATAGGGCAATTGCTTGTAGTAGCGAAGGCGAAGAACATCTCTATGCTGCCGGCTGAGCTGTTCGACTATGTCCGAGACCTGCTGAAGTGTCTCCTTATGAATATTCGTTTCCAGCAGGTTCTCACTGGTAGCCTGGGCAACGGACACGTGATACTGTTTTTGGAGGAGCCAAGCCTTACCAGAGGACCGAACTCGGCGCCGCCTAAGGTTATCCTGGATTTTGCTCCGGGCGATTCGATATACCCAGGGCCAGAATCTTCGGATTTCCCGTAGTGAAGTAACTTGCCGGACAACGGACAATAGAGTTTCCTGCAGGACATCCTCGGTCAGGTCGTGATTCAAAGTCGTGCGGAAGACAAACGGATACAGCCGCTCCCAGATAACGACAGCCAGACGTCCCATGCTTGTCTGGCTGCCCGAATGAGCCTCGCAGAGTAACTGTTGGATGTATTCGTTGTCCTTACTCATTTATACTACCCTCACTCATAAAAGGCAGGTGGCTCATCAGAAGTAACAGAAAATTTCGATAGAAAAGGCTTTTATTCTACTATGGTCTCGGCCGCATCTGACGTCGAGCCGCCGTCGATTTTTTCCGCCCCCTTGAGAACACGCCAGGCCGGTGGCGTCAGCTCCGGAATGTACCAATCACTTTTGCAGCGATGGCACTTAGGCATATCCGGCCTTCTCATTTTGCCGCAATTCGGACAGGTTACCAGAGTTATCCTCGGCCGAGTCAATCTATAAGTAATATAGGCGGTCAGACCAAAGGCAAGTGTTCCAATTATCCAGTAAGCTCTTGCATTTTCCGAAAGACCAACAACAACGGCATCTTTGCTGACCCGACAGGCAAGCCATATTGCCAATATTATCGACGGCAATATCAACCACAGGGCTGACATGAATCTTTCTGCGATATTTTCCTGTCTATCTCCGGCTTTCATTGCTATGAACGAATTAGGCAGGAAAAACAGTGCTCTGTGGCCGCAAGCCGCTTCGAAGGCCGACGCTGTAAAATAAGAGGCAACAGAGAGAATCGGCGGATGAAGGTTTTCCGCCAGATATTTGCCTATGGTAAGCGCGGGTGACCAGGGGGCCCCAAAGAAAACCGCTTTGCTGGAACGAAGATATGAGGTATAGCGGCCTTCCTGTTTCGGAAGTCTGGTATATTCACTTTTAATACTTTTTCCCTTTTCATCAAAGACAGTAAGGGCCAGAGCAGTTCCATCACGAGAAAGGCTTGCTGCAAACATCCCTAAGTATTTTCTCTCAACTCTGGACGACGCGCGCCTAAAGTAAAAAGATGGGTCGCCAAAAGTTACCCTGACCTCTTCAGGATTCTCGAAGAAGTATGTTGTTAAGGCCAGTGGCCAAACCTCGTAGTCTAACAAATCTTGTGGTGTTACAGAACTCCTTGAGCCGAAGTAAGTCTCCGGCCCGGGCAGCCGGCCCGCGACTCCGGAAAATTCCGGGGTCCTTCTGACAAATTCGAGAGTTTCCTTGTCGAGCAGGTCAATCCGGCCGGTCTCGTCAAGGACAAGCAGATACGGACCGGCATCGAGGTCATAACCGGTCTGAATGATTGGTTTTAAATCGGTACTGGAATAACCCATTTTGTTTGGGTCCCTGTCAGCAACCTCAATTCGAGGGGGTGTCCAGTTCAAGTAGCTCAACTCAAAAGGGATTTTATCCAATAGGCCTATCTGGATTGGTTTGTGACGGCGGTCGTTTTTGCCAAGTTTTGGGCCTTTGATTACTGTTCTTTGATTAAAATCAATCTTAAAAAAGCATCGCAGCTTTTTGTCATATAATATTAGGTCCCGTAATTTTTTCCATCTAATATCAATCCATCTGTTTTCGAGCCAGCCGTGGTCGGTAATAGGGTCAATAAATCGACCGAGAGTCTTGCCTGGAGTTTCCGAAACTCCTTCCGGGCCTATATAGAGTTGTACCTCCTTTTCTCTTGTGGTTTTGTCAGGCATTATTTGTTTCTCGGTATA
>JABAOC010051816.1_pt1 | contig 11134 bp, 14 predicted proteins | sample 7062161 | NCBI WGS metagenome assembly JABAOC01 (sample SAMN14538625, study PRJNA623070) | marine sediment metagenome | biome: marine biome [ENVO:00000428]; feature: marine pelagic biome [ENVO:01000023]; material: deep marine sediment [ENVO:00002113] | place: India: Gulf of Khambhat ... | reverse complement strand
CTGATGGGCGAGTCGCGGCTGCCCGAGTTCGTGTCGAAGTCGACGGCCGCCGTCAGCGTGTAGGTGCCATCGTTGTGGACCTTGACGACATCGCCGGCGACGGCGCCGTCGGCCGCTTCCTGGAGGGTCCACGGGCTGCCGTAGCTGCCGTCCCCGCCGCCGCCCGCGCTGCTCGAGGTGTGGTAGGTCGCCATCGGTCAGCTCTCCTGTAGTGCTCCGGAGTCGAGATCGCCGCAGTTGCGAGCGGCGCCGATGTCCTGGACCGCGCCGGCGTCCAGCACGCCGCAGTTGGCGGCGCTCGGCCCGGCCGTCGTAGTGGTCGGCGCCACCGTTGTGGTCGTCGGGTATGGGGCTGGCGTGGTGGTCGGCCGATCGTCGGGCACCGCCACCATGAACCGCGCCTCGAACTGCNNAACTGCCGCGCCGGGCCGTCGGCGTGGTCGGCGCGCAGCTCGTCGAGAACCACCGCCGGATAGGTGTTGCCATTGGCCGTGAGGTCTACCGGCCGGGGCCCGATCTGCCGCGCCAGCTCCACCAGGTAGTCGCTCGGGTCCTGGTCGGCGGGCAGCGCGTGAGCCCGCACGACAAGGTGCATCCGCGCGGCCCACTGCGGTCTGCGTGACCGGGCGCCCCACGCCCGAGGCACTGTGATCAGCGGGAAGCGGCGCGCCATCCGGATGCGCATCTCAGCCGGGTGCGTGCCGATCTGCACGCCGCCCACCGCGTAGTCCTGGGCGCTGGCAGTGCCGGGCGGGGCGATGGGTGGCTCGGGGGGAGTTTGCCACGCGGGCGCCGTCGGCTCAGCGGGGGCAGCGAAGTCCAGCCGCAGCTCCGCCAGGCGGAACCCGCGCACGCGCCCCACGCCGCCCAGGCAGACGGCTCGACCGAAGGTGACCCGCCGCCCGGCCCCGTCCTCGCAGCCCAGCGTCCCCGGCCCGGACAACGCCAGCTGGCGCAGTCGCTCGTACAGCCACCACTCCGCCTGACCCAGGTCCTGCCACAGGCGGTGCGCCGTCACCTGGAGGGCCAACAACCCGCCGCCGGCGTCCTGAACACAAGCCGGCACTCCGGGCGGCTCCAGCATCAGGTTGTGCCGGCGCTCGCTTGCTGTCACGAACGCGTGGCTGCCCAGCTCGATGGGCGTCGTGCCGTCGTCGAAGTACCCGCCGCCCATGTCATGTCCTCGCGGTGCTCAGGCGTTCGAGTTGCCGTTTGATACGTTCCATGTCGCCGCAGAGCTGCTCGATGGCGGCGCGGGTGCGGCGGTGCAGGCGCAGGCTGTCCTCGGCCAGCTCCAGCAGAATCCCCCGCAGCGCGCCGAGCGCCTCCCGCTGGTGGCGGCACTCGGCGGCCGCCTCCCGGTAGGCCCGGCGCACGCGTTCCAGGCGGCTCTCCGGCGATGCGCTGTTCGGTGTCACGTTTGCTCCTCCGGCGCTCAGGGGTTGAGAGTGACGGCGTACGTAATGTCGTCTCCCGCCGAGTCGGTGCTGGCCGCCAACGCCACTGTCTCGCGCACAAGCCGGCCTGGCTGGACCTGCTCGGAGACCCGTTCGGGCTGGAGGGCGGGCAGGGAAAGGTCCAGGCTGTGGCCCGCCGGATGGTTCAGCTCCAGGGCGAGCCCGAGGCTGTCCCCGATGCGCAGCGCCGCGCGCAGCGCCGCCGAGTCGGACGGCGCCTTCAGCTCCACCGACACCGCCCGCACCCCGGCCGCCAGGTAGGCCGCGAAGCCGGCCCGGCTCGGCCCGGCCGCAACGTGGTTCTCCACGGTTATCACAACCTGTTCGATGTCCGTGACCACGTCCTCGTCCATGGTGACGGTCGCCCAGCGGAAGCGGAACGGCACAGGACTCAACCCGGAGTAGTCGAACAGGTCCGGGGTGAGAGCTTCGTTTGCCTCCTCGTGGCGGCCCATCAGGTCCAGCCGCAGCAGCGCGCCCTCCGGGCCGGCGCTGAGGGCCATGCGCTTGACGATCACCCCGAGCAGCCGCCGGGGGGCGGCGGGCGTGTAGAGGTCCAGGCAGTAACTGCGCAGTGCGGTGCCGTCGCGCTCGAGCGCAGCGGCCAGCAGGTACTCGGCCAGTTCGGGCCAGAGCCGGGAGGTCAGCTTCCCGCCTGCAACCTGGAGTCCCGGCAGGTGCAGCGCGCGGCGGTAGCCGCCGAACCACCCGTCCGCGCGCACGTGCCGCTGCGAGAGTGGCAGGGCGGTCCCATCGGCGACCATCGGCAGGCACCGCCAGTCGGGCACATCGGGGCAGACGCCCCACATCTGCTCCCGGCACAGGCGCGCGTGGCGCCGTCGGGGCAGGTGCGGCTGTCCGGCGGGTGCGCTCATGGGGTCGTGCTCCTTTGGCGTCAGTCCAGCCGCCGCCACAACAGCGTTACTTCGATGCTTGCGACCCACAGGGGACGCGGGGCGTCGGGCGCGGGGCGCATGCGCCACCTCACCGGTCCGGCGAACACGCCCTCCAGACCCTGCGCAGTCAGGCCCAGGCAGTCCTCATCGCAGGCGCGGAGCCGGTCAAGTACAAGGGCGGCCAGTTCCTCGCACGGGGCCACGTCCTGCCCCGCCGTGGCGATCTCGACGGTCAGGGCGTGGGGCACTTCGCGCTCAATGCTCGCCACGCAGGCCGGCCGGGCGCCGCCCGGCAGCACGGTCAGCGCCGGGCAGGCCGCCGGCTCCAGGCTTCGCCGCTCCGCCAGCCCGGGGCCGAAGGTGAAGTAGGTGCGCACGCGGGCGTCTATCTCCGCGTCCGCCCGGAGCGCGTCAACCAGGGCCGTCCGTCCGTCGGTCAGGAAGTTGCTCATCTCTGTGTTCCGCTGCAGGGGGACGGGGTCAGAGTGGTTCGTCCCGGCCGAACAGGCGCGGCTCGGTCTCGTATCGCACACCTGCGGCGCGGGTGGATTCGGCCGGCGCCTCCTCGGTGCCCAGGGCCACGCGTCCGGCGGCCACGCCGGCCAGCCACGCGAGGTCGTCCTCGTACTGGGCGCGGGCATCCTCGGTCACGCTGTCCCGCCCCAGGCGCAGGAGGTAAACGGCCAGGTTCACGGCCCGGGTGGTCAGGGCCGGCGGCGGGCTGCCGTCGCCGGCCAGCACGGGCACCGAGAACCGCATGGCCAGGTAGCTGTCTATGAGCGCCTCCGCGCTCTGGATGGCTTGTGTGACGACTGCCTCGTCCGCCACGCCGTCCCCGTCGTGGTCCGCCAGAGCGACCAGGTCGTCCGTGCCGATGCGGGTCTCGATGTCCGTCTGCATGCAGTAGGTCATCGTCTCACCTCCGCTGTGCTCAGGCGGGAGGGCCCGCCCCGCGGCGCGGCAGGAAGGCACCGCGGGGGCGGGGGCCGCTCCGCTTACGCGCCGGCGCTTGCCTGGACGAGCCAGGGCGCCAGGATGGCCACGGCGCAGCGGCGCCGGGCCTTGTAGGCGTACAGCTCCCGGTAGAACGCGTCGTCATCCTCCGGGTCGTCCTTCGAGGTGAACTCCGGCCCCTCCCGGTCCTGCAGGATCATGGGCCGGTCTGGGTCGGTGTCCATCACCAGCCAGGCGTTGCTGGTGCCGAAGCGGCTCAGCACCATCAGGTCGCAGCGGCCGTAGTGGCGGTTGGATTGCCCGGCGTCCAGGTACTGCACCTCGAGGATTCCCTCGGCGGCGGCGCGGTTGGCCGGGCCGCAGACCAGCAGGTCCGGGCTCAGCCCGAGGGGCGCGCCGTCGGGCCCCAGGCGCGTCTCCAGAGCCATCACGGCGGCCTCGAAGTTGTCCGCCGTCAGCGCCACGTCGCTACGGTTGGACCACGCCTGACCGCCCACCCACTCGTGGCTGTCGCTGAAGACGGTCGTGCCGTCAATCCACTCGTCGGTGAACCCGGCCAGCAGGACCTCGGCGGCGAGCCTCAACGGGTAGAGTGCGGCCCGGCGGCCGAGCTGGCGCACGCCGGGGCGATAGACGCCGATGTTGTCATCGGCGATGTCGTTGCGCTTGATCTGCACGATGCGGGCGAAGGTGCGGTTGGGCACGCTCTGGACGAAGCTGCCGATGCTGGTGATGGTCACCTCGTCGAGCACTTCCTCCAGGTCGCCCAGCAGCGTGGCGATGGGGTAGTTCTCCGTGCCGGCGGTACTCGGCACGGCTTCCATCATGCGGGTGATCTGCTCGTCGTCGGTGGACTGGACGGCCTCGGCGAAAGTCGCCTTCAGGCCGGTGAACACCGACGCCAGGTTGCCTGCGGTGATCTGCATCGTTGAACCTCCAGCACTGTTGCCAGGTGTCTGAGGGCGGCCGGGCCGCCCGGGTCAGTGTGGGTCATGCGCCGGCGGTGGTGGTTGTCGGCGCGGCGGTGGTCGGCTCGGTCCAGGTGCGGCCCGCCAGCACGGCACTGTCAATGCTGACCCAGCACTGGCCGGCGCCCTCGACTCTGTCCACCACGCCCACCAGAACGTCGTTGGTCACGTGGGCGACTTCGTCCACAGTCTGGTCGTCGGCGGCGTAGAGCTTCGCGCCGAGGGCGGCCTGGGTCAGCGATCCGCGGTAGTCGAAGCGGTAGCGCCCCCGGCGGCGCACAACCACGCTGCGCTCGCCGGCCAGCCCGTCGGTGTTGTCCGCGCGGGCCGTCGCCACGCCGGCGAACAGCAGCCCGGCCTCGTCGGCCGCCGGCACGGCGTAGCCCTGGGCGTCTGCGCACACCAGCGAGCCGGCGAAGATGCACTTGTTCGCCGCCACCGGGATGCTCAGCAGGTCGCCCAGGCTGTATTCGGTGTTCCTGTCGGTCGTCAGAGCTGCCATGGTTTACCTCCGTAGTGGATGTTCGTGGGGATGGACCTCAGTCGGCGGCGTTGATGAACGCCTCCGCCGAGAGCCCGAGCTGGCGGCAGATGGACTCCTCCGCCTCGGTCAGCGGGCGACGCTGCGGGGCCGGTCCCCGGCTCTCCCCCGGGCTGACGCGCACGGGCAGGGCGTTGATGACCGAGCGGGCCGCGTCCAGGTCGCGGGTCGCCTCCCGCAGGTAGAACTCCCGGTGGGCCGGGGGCAGTTTGCCCGCCTGCACGGCCCGGTCCACCAGCGCTTCGGCCTCTGAGCGGCGCCGGTCGCGGCGCAGCTCGGCCACGGCGTTCAGGACGCACTCCCCCGAGGCGTCCTCGGGCAGGCCCAGGGCCGCTCGCACGGCGTCCAGGCCGGCCTCTGGTGCCTTCAGGCGCAGAATGGCCGCGTTGACCGCCGTCTCGTTCGCCTCCGGGGGCACCCCCAGCGCGCGGGCGACGGCCGGGCTGACTGCGGCGGCACGGTCGGCGTTGGCCACCAGGGCGCGGGCCACGGCTCCGTCCTCCGCGGCGGGGTCCAGCCCGAACCGGGAGGCCACCTGCTCGGGCTCCTGACCGAGCGCCTGGCACAGACTCTCCAGCAGAGACATACGCTCGCCTCCTTGTGCTGTGGTGAGTTGGGCGCCGCCGTCCTCAGCGGCGCTTCGTCCGGTCGGCTCGTTGTTATTGAGGGCCTTCAGTTCGGTGAGGAAGGGCGTGTTGGTCAGCGCCACGCTGTGGATGGCCATCGGCACGGGCTCGCCGCTGACCCTGTCGGGCGCGCGGAAGCGGAACACCGGGCTCAGGTAGCGGAACTGCCGGCGGGCTATCGCGCGGGCGGCCTGTGCCGTCCACAGCACGCACCCCCACAGCTCAGTGCCGCCTGCACGCAGCTCCATCTGCTGCACCCAGCCGGCGGCCGGGGCGGTCGCCCCTGCGGCGGGGGCCAGCAGGCTGGCGTGGTGGTAGTCAATCACCAGGTCAGCCCCGTGCGCGGCATGGTGGAGTTCGAAGTAATCAAGGGCGCTCTCGAGTTCCGCCGGGCCGATGATCTCCGGCGTGCCCGGGTGGCCCAGCCAGGTGCCCACGCGGGCCAGCATGACCCATCGGGGCGGGGCGGCGTCGGGTGGGACGGGCATCGCCAGGCCGGGCCGGGCGGCCTGCTGTGCGGTGGTCGCGCTCATGTGGTCTGCGCCTCCTTCCGGGGGGTAAGCACGGGTTCGCCGTCGGCCGGCCGGGGTATGCCGAACTTCTCGTAGGTCCATCGCAGTGGTATGGGCAGGCCGGCCTCGCTCAGGGTCTTGACGGTGGCCGCCAGCTCGCCCAGATCCTGCGGCCGGTCGGCGTGGAAGTGCCAGCGGGGCACCGGATACCCCTCCCCGAGGTTCAGCCGCACCAGGGGACGCAGCAGGCGTCGAGTCAGCGTGCGGCCCAGCGCGTGGGCGTCCGACTCTATCAGGTCCCACCGCACCTGGTTGTGCACGTGGCCCAGAGCGTAGGACCCGCCCTTCTCGCCGCCGGTGGTCAGTAGTTGGCCGAGTATGGCCAGGGTCATCTCGCGGGCGGCGCGGTCCAGGATGCGCTCGAAGACGGCCCCCTCGCCGCTGGAGCGGGTGTCGAGGACCTCTATGCGGTTGCCCTCGCGCACGACGGCGGCGGCGTCCATGCCCAGCGCGCGGACGGCCTCCCAGAGCTGGCGGGCCTCCTCGCTGTCCCACGGCACGTCCTCCCGCAGCCATCCCAACCGGGGCGGCGTGCCGTAGATCTCGGCGAAGGCCATCCAGTCCTTCCAGGCGAAATGCCTGACCACGAAGGCCCGCACGCAGGAGCGCAGCAGGCCGCTGCGGGCGCAGAAGCCGCTCCGCGCCCGCACCCGGTGCACGATGAAGTTGAGAGGATTCAGGCCCACCGCCTCGCCGCCGTCCCGGCGCAGCAGGAGCGTCTCGCCGTCCTCGTCGAGCTGGAACCACCTCTGGGGCCGCCACAGCAGCCGCTCCGGCCGCCAGGCGTCCGCCTCGGTGCGCCAGTCTATCTCCACCACGCTGAAGCCCTTGGGCACGGCGTCCAGCAGGTCGAAGACGGCCTGGGGCACGTCGGGTATCTCGGCCACCATGCGGCGGCACAGGTCCGCCGCCTCCTGCGCCCGGGGGGCGGCGTCGGCGGGCTGGATGTCGTAGCGCAGCCGGGCGGCGCCGGTCTTGCGCGTGCGCAGGTAGGCGTCCAGCTCCCCGTCCTTCTCCTCCATGCGCTCGAATCGAACAGCTCGGCCTGGGCGGACAGGTCGCCCGACTCCGCCGCCACCAACATGCGCTTGATGCGGCGGGGGGTCAAGGTGTCCACGTCCACGTGGCCCACCACGGCGCGCGCCCCGTGGGGGGTGGGGCCGGCCAGCGTCTCGGTGGTCGGTTGTTGTGCCATTGTCATTCCCGGTCAGAGGGACGAGTAATCGGTGCGTCGTTCAACGCTGCGGTATCGCCTGCGGTCCCGGCCGACGCCGGGCTGGGGCAGCAGCTCCTCGCAGCCCGCCGCCGCGTCGGGGCCGTCCACGTAGCCGTCGGGGTAGCTGAGGAACTGCTCCTGCAGCGTCTTGACACCCGCGGATGGGTAGGCGGGAAAGCGCCACCGCCCTTGCTCGAACGGGGCGCAGAGGGATTCGATGCGCAGCGCCTTCGGCCGGCTGTGGTTCACGTAGCGCGCCGGCAGGCGTCGGCCCCGCCGGGCCTCCACCTCCCGCAGCAGGGGACGGATCAGCGCGTAGCCGCCATTCGACTCGATGCCGATCACGCGGGGGGCGAACCGCCCGTCGAACTCAAACAGCTTCCCGATCATCTCCATCGGCGAGCCGGTCTCGATCCAGGCGTCGAGCACGTAGCGGGTGCCCCGTCGTCGGTCCGCGCCCACGGCCACCAGTGCTCGCGGGCAGCCGCTGCTGCTGACGGCGGGGTCCAGGAAGGCCACTACGTCCAGCCCCTGCACGTCCACCTCCTCCGGCCGGTAAGTGCCCAGCCAGTCGGGCCGGAAGGGGCGGGAGGGGTCGTCGGGGCTCAACGCGTAGTTCCGCAGCCAGTTGCGCAGGCCGATGGTGGCGCGCACGCGGTCGAGCGTCTCGTCGCTGAAACGCTCCGGCCACACTGTGTGCCCCTCCTCCGTGGCCTTCTGCAGGAACACGCGCCCCAGCGGCCGGCCGGCCGCGTCGCGCCGCCCGGCCAGTTGCCGCGCCCGGGCCATCATGCACTGCGGCCCGAACATGGTGCCCAGCACGGTGAACACGGCCCGGTCCGGCTCCAGGGCGGGCAGCACCTCGTCCATCAGCCAGTCCCACAGGTTCTGTTCGCGCTCCGGGTTGCGGGCAAGCTCGGCGTCCTCCAGGTCGTCGCCGATGAACTCTGTGGGCCGGTGCTCGCCGTGGCGCCGACCGCGGGGGCTCATCCCGATGCCGAACGCCTCCAGCCGGCACGCGCCGCGCCGGTGGGGCACCGAGACCGTCCAGCGGTCGCTGGGGCCGCTGATCTCCGGCTCGCCGTAGTCGCCGTGCAGGCGGGCGTTGTGCTCCAGCTCGAGCTTGACGCAGTCCATGTTCTGGGCGGCCAGTTTCTGCACCTGGCTGCCGAAGATCAGGTAGGGCGCCTGTCCCGTGAGCACGCGATGGAGAGGCCGGGCCAGGGTCAGCAGGACGCTCTTGCCCGCGCCCCGGAAGGCGCAGACGAACGTGGGCATGCCCGGCTCCCCCACCGCCTGCATCATGCGCTTGTGGAAGTCGGCGAAGGGCGCCTCGAAGTAGTGCGGCAGGTAGGTGCGGCACCAGGGCAGGAAGGGCAGTCCCCTCCGCTCGTGCCGGGCCTCCTCGCCCGTGCGCTCGAAGGGCGTCGCCCTCTGCTCGATCAGCTCGATGATTCCGAGCCGGTGCTGCTCGTAGTTCCTGGACCAGTTGCTCACGCGCGTCCCCTTCGGCTTGGCTCAGGGCCGCGGAGCGCGCCGAGGCGGAAGCCGCTCTGTGTGGGCATGTCGGGACTTCCCCTCCGTGGCGCGTTCCGCGGCGTCACATCAGCAGTCCTCTCAGTTTCGCGCTGAACTCCTCCAGTGCCGTCAGCCGGCCGAGGGCGTCGGCGAAGGTGTCCGCCGCCGCGCGCACCCGGTCGGGGTCCACCCGGGCGAGCGGCGTCATGCCGCTGGCCAGGCGGACCAGGCTCTCGGCGGCTTGGCCGGCCTCTGCCTCGGCTTCGTTGCGCTCGGCGCGCACCCGCGCCAGCAGCTTCTCCACGTCCTCACGGTTCATCGCTGTGGTGCCTCCTGTCGCATTCCTCGTGGGTCACGAAGTTCTGCCGCTCCCTGCGCAGCCCGGCCTTCAGCGAGCGCAGCTCCTCCAGGATCAGGTCCACCCGGGCACCGAGCACCGGCACGCTGCCAACGGCGCTGTCCCCCCGGCGCAGTCGGGCCTCGATGCTCTCCAGATGATCCTCCACCCGCTGACGCCAGCGGCCCAGCCGGAAGGCGACCATCCAGCCGCCGATGAACCCGCCGCACAGGGCGCTCAGGGCGGACAGGGCGATCTGGAACCAGTTCACGAATGCTGCTCCTTCAGCTCGTCCAGGAAGCGGCGGATGGCCCGGCGCACCGGCGCCATGTCCTGCTCCCGCAGGTGGCGCACGCACCACGCGGCGAAGCGTTTCAGCCCGCGAAGCTGGGCGCCCACGTCGTGCTCATCGGCCCGCAGGTGGTCCAGCACGCGGCAAACCTTCAGCATCCGGTCCTCCAGCTTGCCGTCGTCCTGGTCGGTCCCTTGCAGGGCGACCAGGTCCGCCAGGTGCCCCTCCAGGTCGGCCCTGAGTTCGGCGGGGCAGGCGGACCTTCGCGCGGCGTGGGGCCGGGTCGGGTTCTCCGCATCGCGCCGCCAGGGGCGGCCTGCCTCCCGGTCCTGCCTCGCCCAGCGGCGCACCGTCCGGGGGGAGACGTCCAGCGCCTCCGCGATGACGCCCTTCGGCAGTCCCTCAGCGTAGAGGGCGCGCGCCTGGGGCAGCAGCTCCTGCTTGGTTCCTGTGGTCACGGGCGCCTCCGTTTGTGCGAGGGGGTCGCGTCCGACGGGCCGGGATTGTAGGCGTCCTGGGGAAAGCGTGTGTCCGTTTGGGGCGTCTCTGTCCGGTGCATCTGCTCTGGCGGCCTTCTGCGGGGTTCTCAGGCCGGATGAGGATGGGGATTCCCCGCACCGGGCCGCGTCTGCGCTTGACCGCAGAGCCGCTGGCACGTACCACTATGGGCGTTTCGGAGGGTCCTTATGAGCGTGTTGGTGACAGGCGGCGCCGGCTTCATCGGCAGTCACGTGGTGGACCGTCTGGCGCAGGACGGCCGCGACGTGGTGTGCCTGGACAGCTTCGACGCGTTCTACGACCCGGCCGTGAAGCGGGCCAACATCGCCGGGGCGCTCGCCACGGGCCGCGTCGAGCTGGTCGAGGGGGACATCCGGCACGCGGAGGTCTGCCGGCAGGCGATAGAGCGGCACGAAGTGCGCTCGGTCATCCACCTGGCCGCACGCGCCGGGGTGCGGCCATCCATCGAGCAGCCCGCCCTCTACGAGGATGTCAACTGCCGAGGGACGGTCAACCTGCTGGAGGCCTGCTGCCGTCCGGAGAGCAAGGTGGAGAAGCTCCTGTTCGGCTCCAGCTCATCCGTCTACGGTGGCAACCAGAAGGTGCCCTTCAGCGAGGACGACCCCGTCGGGCGGCCCATCTCCCCCTACGCCGCCACCAAGCGGGCGGGGGAGCTGCTGTGCCACGTTTACCATCACCTGCACGGCCTGCCGGTGGTCTGCCTGCGGCTCTTCACCGTCTACGGCCCCCGCCAGCGGCCCGACCTGGCCATCCACAAGTTCACCCGGCTCATTGAGTCCGGCCAGCCAATCCCCGTCTACGGCGACGGCACCAGCCGGCGTGACTACACGTACTGCGCGGACATCGTGGACGGCGTTCTGGCCGCCCTGCAGCGGCCGCTGAAGTTCGAGATCATCAACCTGGGCAGCTCCGAGCCGGTCGAGCTGAGCCGCCTGGTCGAGCTGCTTCAGGAGGCCCTTGGCCGGGAGGCGCAGATAGATCGCCTGCCCGAGCAGCCGGGGGATATGCCCGCCACCTGCGCCGACATCACCAAGGCCCGCCGCCTGCTGGACTACGAGCCCCGTTTCCCGATTAGACAGGGCCTGGCCCGCTTTGTAGAATGGTATAGAGCCCGCTGATAGGGCCGATGGGCCCGGTCGGGCCCCACAGCACATGCCGGCAGACGGGAAAGCGATGCCCCCACAGGGCGCACACAGCGCGCCGTTCATGGACGTGACGAGCGCCGTCGAGGCACTCGG
>JABAOC010028288.1_pt1 | contig 11136 bp, 7 predicted proteins | sample 7062161 | NCBI WGS metagenome assembly JABAOC01 (sample SAMN14538625, study PRJNA623070) | marine sediment metagenome | biome: marine biome [ENVO:00000428]; feature: marine pelagic biome [ENVO:01000023]; material: deep marine sediment [ENVO:00002113] | place: India: Gulf of Khambhat ... | reverse complement strand
CAGGCAAGCGCTTAGCCTACCCGGCTTCAGCATTAGCGCCGAACGGACGTCGTGGGCCATCCGAACACTATTCTTTACCATGTTTGGAGTGGCGTTTTGGACCTGTTCTTTAGAAAATTATGTTCTTACAGTGCCAATCGAGGATGCGGGGCGTAAGGTCAACCACCATCGCCGCCGAACTTGAAGCCCCAATCTTGCGATATCACCCTGGCAAGAAGGGATGCGCTAACTAGCAGGAAGGCGAGGTTAGCTGCGTAGAGCAGAGTGATCCCAAGAACAGCATTCGATCCGCGTTGTACGTATCTTCAGAATCGAGAACTCAACTGAACTCCTTTGTTGATTGCATAAGCAATCGATTATTATCTGTATGCTGCAGGAATGAGTCGAGACTTCGCCGAAGAGAGTGACTGATAGGTCTAGCCATCTTATGATGGATGGTAGTACGTGCCAGGTTAGGGTAACGCCATAACAGCCTGGTTTAGGCATAGCAGTCTGGACGTCTTGACTGTCGTTTGAGCGGCTAGGTACCTGTAGTTTCACCGGGAGAGGATGTCCGGTTGAAACGTGAGGGGAGTTTACCAGCGGCGCGCATTGACAAGGATTGGCGGCTCAAGAGGACGTACATCGAAATGTGTTGAGGAGAGAAAGAGTGGCCGAATTGGTCAAAGCGCAAAGAGCGAAGGCGCTAAAGGGGATGACCAGGAGTGCCTAATCCACTGTCATGTGTGACACCAGCACTTGGCCTCCTCGGCCAGAGCTGCAGTATCCTTCCGGCTACCGGTACCGCGGTAGAGGAATTACTGCATCCCGACCGAGACGAGGTCGAAGACATTCTGATCAACCGAGGTGCCGAAGAGGTAACCGCATTCGCTGAGACGCCAGAGCCGTCCATTTTAGATCTCTACCGCCCCGCGCCACCTCTACATCGGTCAGAACAACACCTCTTCCGTTTCTTCATAGACGGAAGCCTTCGCACTTATCATCTTGCGACCGGAATCGAGGGCAACCGCTCGTTCCCTATCCAACTTGCACAAATCGGCGGAGCCGTGGTCGAGCGCAAGGACGACGGTTCCGTTCGGCTTCTGAGGAGTCGCAACAAAGTTTTGTTGCTCGTGCCGGTTGGAGGACGTGGACTATCCTCCACCGTATGGCAGCGACTTCTAAGACTCGCGACCCCAGACAAGTTCTTCGAGCCTATCGATGTAGCTGAGCCTGATGTGATTAGCGGAGAGCGCGAGCGGCCAGACTTGAGGGATAAGGCGGGAGGGAAAGCCCGGCACCGCATGCATCGACTGGAGATCGACCTTATTGATGTCACTAAGGGTCGGCGAAACCAGGAAAACTGGGTCATTCTGGACGGAGCGGTCAAGCTCGACGAGTTCATTAATGTGCCTCACTTGATCGGCGTTACTAAGTCATTCCGTAAAGACCCCCAGTTCTACTTTGGGAGGAGGGCATCTGAGCGCAAGGACGTGACTGCCATCCTCGCCGCTCTTCCGCACGAGCACCGTACCGTAGCCTTCGCTGCTCATGGCGGACAAGTTGCCTTCTGGTATGTGCGACTTCGCGAACAAAAAGACCTTGACTACCCCCTTATGGGCGTGATCAAAGTTGAACTACCGACGCCGGATCGAAGCCCTGTACCAGCAGATCTAATCGACCTGCTATCGCGCGCACTTGTCGCAGAGCGAAATGTTACTCCATATGGCCGAGACCGTCGTTGGCACTGCCACCTCTACCCGATCTTCATCGCCGAGCAAGCCATCAAGAACCAGTTCTACTCCCAGGAGGTGCTTCTGGGAGCTATCCGCTGGCCCAAGCAAGAGGAGAAATAGACAAAGGAGAGGACGATCATGTCAGACGAACCTGAGAGTGCTGATATTGTGCAGCCTGTTACAGCTCCGGGAGTGGTTGGGCGAATCTCGGCCACCGAGAGAGACGGGACTACGTCTGACAAGTTCTCCTTCTGGCTCGGCAACGACATCATTATCAATCCGTTTGACATCGTCGAGGTGGATCAGGTCAGCCAACAACCTGATCGCTCCAGTCGGACCTACGGCCTGGTGACTACTCTTGAACACCGTACTGATGCACCTAGCCATCTCGCCAACTTCATCTCTAGTAATTTCGGGGAAGTTGAAGAGGAGCCGCAGACCCTCCGCCAAGGCACCACGGTAGCCCATGTCAACGTCCTGAGCAACGATGAGGACATTTACATGCCAGTTCCCAACGGGCAGCCAACCCGATTCGCTTCTGCCGAAGGAATTGAGCGCGCACTTGGCATTGACCAGATGAAGGCGGCGGATCGAATTGCTGCGGGGCTGATCAAAATGAGCAACGGCGCATCCACCGTGGCTTACCTTGACCGCCGCTACCTGCTGGGGCCAGACGGCGCTCACATGAACATCTCCGGAATCAGCGGCCTGGCTACGAAGACCTCCTACGCTATGTTCATGCTCCAGGCGATCCTTCAAAAGGCTGAAGAGCAAGGTGAACGCGACAAGTTCGCAGTGATCATCCTAAATGTGAAGCAGGCTGACCTGCTTCAGATCGACAAGCGGCCTGACCGTGACCTGCCGGTCGCTGAGATGGAGAAGTGGGAGTCACTTAGCCTCGAACCCAGGCCCTTCGGACAAGTTCATTACTTACTACCGCGATCCACGCGCGGCGACCGACCGAATAGCTTCTTCGAGCCAGATGGCTACACCGTCTACGCGTACGACTTGGAAGGCACCGCAGACAAACTCGACCTGCTTTTCACGGATGTCTACGACCCCAGCGGCACTATGGAGTCGATGATTGGCGAGGTCATGCAGGGCATTCAGGCTCGGGAGGCAGACCTGCGAGATGTGAGAAGCTGGCAGCAGCTTCTCAACGGGCCACCCCTTTTCGCCAACTACCAGCCCCAGCCGTGGCGCGGGCATGTAAGATCCTCGGTTGGAAAGTTCCGGCGCCATCTACGCCGGGTAGTCCAGACCCGGCAGTCAGGCATCTTCACAGACGCCAGAGCTGCAAATGAGAAGCTGCTGGCTGACGAGATGCTGAGAATCAGAGGCGGTCACGTTTACGTCGTGGACATTGCCAAACTCCATGACGAAGAACAGACGCTGGTATTCGGTGACATGCTCCGGAGCATATATGAATTGAAAGCAGAGCCTCCGGAGGACCGCAGAGAGCCGATCCCGGAGCGTATCATCTTCTTCGTGGACGAGCTCAACAAGTATGCACCGAAAGGTGAGCGGACCTCGCCTATCACGCAGCAGGTGCTGGAAATCGCTGAGCGCGGCCGCTCTCTGGGGGTCATCCTGATCTCTGCCCAGCAGTTCATGAGTTCCGTCCATCCTCGTGTGACTGGCAACGCTGCCACTAGGATTCTCGGACGCGCTGGCTCTGCTGAGGTTTTCCAGCCCGACTACCGCTTCTTGGATGACGACCTGAAGCTGAACATGACCCGTCTGGCCCAGGGCGAGTTGATCGTCTCGCACAATGTCTACCGTCAACCCGTGAAGGTCGTCTTTCCGATGCCTGCATATAAGCAGGAGCAGTTCTGACCATGCCGGACGAGAGAACTCCGCTCGAAATCGAGGAAACAATCCGCCAGCACGCGCCGGAGATGGCCGGCCGTATCCGGAAGGCGGCACTGGCACATCCTGGTGACGAAGCGAACTTTCGACGGCCGGTCGAGCAAGCAGTTGAGGAGTTTGCGCGGCAAGTCGAATTACGAATTGAACCGCGCCATGAGTATACCCTTTTAAATGGCCGCGCTGATTCAGTCTATAACCGTTTGGTAGTCGAGTACGAACCTCCGGGTAGCTTGCGCAAGGATAATTCTTCTCGGACAAACAAGCATGCTATCAAGCAGGTTGCAAAATATATTGAAGAACTCGCAGTTGTCGAGCGACGCCGAAAGGCTAACCGGCTGGCGGGTGTTGTTCTCGACGGCTCTTGGTTCATCTTTGTCCGTTTCAAAGATGACCGCTGGCAGATTGATGATCCGCTACCGGTAGAGGCAGATTCCACTGAGCGTTTCCTCCGCTATCTCAACGCCCTGAGCACTGAGCTCGCCATTACCCCAGATAATCTGATCCGCGACTTCGGTGAGAACAAGCGCATCTCCAGAGGGTCAGTAAGTCGGCTCTATCGAGCACTCAAGACCAGCAACCACCGCAAAGTAAAAGTGCTGTTCGATCAGTGGTCTTTGCAGTTTAGCGAAATCTGCGGCTACGAGGCCGGCTCCCTTCGGCTGGATGTGCACAACCTCGGTCGGCGCTTCGGCGTGACGGATGGCAACCCTGACGCTTTCCGCCTTTTCTTCGCTATCCACACCTACTACGCTACCTTCATCAAACTGCTCGCTGTACAGATCGCCTCGTTCTACGCGTTCCCGCGCCTAGGCACGGGACTCCAGCAGGTGGCCAACTACTCTTCCGATCAACTGCGCGCCTACCTGGTGAAGATGGAGCGAGGCGGGGTCTTCAAGGATTTCGGCATCAACAACTTCCTGGAAGGAGACTTCTTCGGTTGGTATCTGGACATCTGGGATGAAGAGATCGACCGTGCCGCCCGCGAGATCATCAAGCAACTCGCCAACTACTCCCTGGTCACTCTGGACGTGGATCCGGAGGCTACCCGCGACCTGCTGAAGCGCCTTTACCAGAACTTGATGCCGAAGCAACTCCGGCATGACCTGGGTGAGTACTACACCCCCGACTGGCTTGCAGAGCGGCTTCTGAACCAATTGGACGGCGGCGACTTCCGCGGCGATCCCGACAAGCGCCTTCTCGATCCGGCTTGCGGCTCAGGGACTTTCCTGGTGCTGGCAATACGCAAGATCAGACAGCGCTGCGCCGACCAGATGATCCCGGAGCACCAGGCGCTGGAGAAGATCCTCGCCAACGTCGTGGGGTTCGACCTCAACCCTCTGGCCGTGATCTCTGCGCGGACGAACTATGTGCTCGCCCTGGGCGACCTTCTCCAGCACCGACGCGGCGAGATCAACATCCCGGTTTACCTGGCGGACTCCATCCTCGCTCCCTCCGCAGCCGTCACCGCTGATGGGCAAATGAGCCTGGACAAGGGCGCGGCTCTCTTCTTCCGGACCGCGGTAGGGACATTCAGCGTGCCGCGTGCTCTCGTGTCAGCCCAGTACATAGATCAACTGGCCAACCTGCTGGAGGATTGCGTTACCTCCAGGCTTAGCCCGGAGACCTTTCGCTCTCGTCTGCTGCACACATTTCCTCTGGACGAACGGAAGGAGGCCGGGGACATCGAGGTCGCCCTTGCCCTGTTCAACCGCCTGGCGGAACTCGACCGAGAGGAGATCAACGGCATCTGGGCGCGCATCATCAAGAACGCTTTCGCTCCGCTGTTCTGCGGCGAGTTCGACTACGTGGCCGGCAATCCGCCGTGGGTGAACTGGGCAAATCTCCCCGACGATTACAGGCAGAGCATTGCTCCCCTATGGCAGACATACGACCTTTTTCCCCACAAAGGCCTTCGTGCTAAGCTGGGCAGTGCGATGGATGACATTTCGATCCTCATGCTCTATGTGGCAGCCGACCGATACCTCACGATGAGTGGCAGGCTTGGCTTTGTCATAACGCAGACCGTCTTTAAGACAGTGGGAGGCGGTGCGGGATTCCGAAGGTTCAAACTCGGCAAGAGTGCGCCCATCAAGATCGTCTTCGTGGACGACATGGTACGGCTGAACCCGTTCGAAGACGCCCAGAATAGGACGAGTGTCGTTATCATGCGAAAAGGCGCTCGAACCACATATCCCGTCCGCTATGCCTACTGGCGAAAGGCGACAAAGGGTGTGGGGATCGGGGCGCATCTCTCCCTGGCCGAAGTCATTTCACTTACCAACAGAGTCCAGTGGGTGGCCAGGCCCATTGATGGTCGAGACACGACATCCCCTTGGGTAACCGCTAGGCCCAAGGCGGTAGCAGCGCTGGGGCGTGCAGTCGGAAACGGCTATTATCGGGCAAGGGTGGGAGTCCACACCGTTGGATCGAACGGGGTCAACTGGGTCGAGATCACGGGCGTTCGACCCGACGGTTGTCTCGTCGTTTCGAACTTGACGGAGGAAGCGAAGATCAAGGTTGACAACGTGCAGGCGCCAATTGAGCGGGATTTTGTGTTTCCATTGCTGCGTGGTCGAGACGTTGAGCGTTGGGGGGCCAACGCATCCTGCCACATGATTATCCCTCACAATCCATCTCAACCGGAAAGGGCATTCCCTGAAGGCCGCATGGCCACGGAGTTTCCCAAGACCTACGCCTTCCTGAAACGATTCGAGGATGTCCTTCGTGGAAGGAAGAGTCCTATCATCCAGATGCATCTGAAGCGCGAGCCATTCTACTTCGTCTACGCGGTCGGCCCGTATACGTTCTCTCCTGTCAAGGTCGTCTGGCGCGAGGTCGCAGACTTCCTCACCGCGGCGGTCGTCTCGCCGAGGGACGGCAGGCCGGTGGTGCCCGACCACAAACTCACCCTGGTGGAAGTGCCCTCGGAGCGGGAAGGTCACTACCTCTGTGCTTGCTTGAATGGCAGCGTCGCCCAGTTCATAGTGAAGTCGTACTCCATCGAAACCTCAATTTCAACCCATGTGCTGAACTACGTGAAGATCCCGCAGTTTGACAGAGGCGACCCGACCCATCGCGAACTCTCCCGGTTGTCAGCAGCCGCGCACGAGGCCGCCGCCCGCGGCGACGCCGAGACTGTGGCGCAAATCGAGGCCGAGATTGACGAACAGACCAAGGCCCTCTGGGGCCTGACCGACGCTGAACTCAAGGACATCCGAGACTCCCTGGAGGACCTGCGGTCATGAACTCAGCATCCTCGAGTGACGTAGGACCAGCGCAGAGCGCGCAACCGCGGCCGGACGGTCAGAACGCCTTTGAGAAGTTCCTCTTATCAGAATACGAGCACATCGCTCAGGCCCACTTCACTACGGTAGGCTCCATCTCGCACTTCTTCCAGTACTATGTGCTCCTAGCATCCCTTCCAGTGTCTGTTGCCGTCGCCTTTGGCAAACTGGAAGTTCTACGGGATGTTGTGCGCGCCTACCCCGCCTCGGTCGCGATCGGCCTCTCCGCCATTGCACTCGTGGGTCTTGTCGTCATGGGGTATGTCGTCAATCTTCGTCATGATGCTGTCCTGTATGCTCGGACGATCAACGGTCTCAGGAAGTACTTCATGGAGCGGTCTGGTCTGGACCTTCGCGATGAACTGCGGATAAGAGTACTGCCGCGGTCGGTCCACTTCCCTCGCTACCTGGAGGCCTCCTACTTCGGGTTTGTGGTCTCGGCCTTCGCCATTATTGACGCTCTGTACGCATCCGGGGGATGGTGGGTCTTCTTCCGCCTCCGTCAGGTCCCGCACTCATGGATGTGGCTAGCCGCGATTGCCGCAGCGACAATCGTTCTCCACGTGAGTATTTACTGGGGCATTGCTCGCCACCGAGAGTTCGGCTACCTGCGAGGCCATATCATAGGCGTGGACATAGATGGGGTTCTCAGCAAGCACCGGGAACGATTCTGCGTGGTGCTCCAGGAGGTCCGAGACAAGACGATCAGGCCGGAACAGATCACGAGGATTCCCGTTCATGAGTGTGAGGGACTTGGTGTTACAGAGGATGACGAGGTCGCGGTGTTTCACGAACCCCGCTACTGGTCAGACATGGAAGTCTATGAGCGATGTGGGGACGTGTTGAAGCGGCTGAGGAATCAACTGCACTACCAGGTGTGCCTGTTCTCGTGGCGCGGTTGGCCGGACGCGGGACGCGTCCCGCCAGGGGAAAGAAGAGATCTAAAGAGAAGATGGCATGACTCGGCGCGCGGGAGTTCTTGGGGCAACGAAGCTGGGCTATCGTTGAGACTGAAGGCGCGTCGGGTTCGAGAGCGCCTGCGGTTCTGGGCGTGGCGTCTGCCGATTCGGCGCATCACACGCGATTGGCTCTGGCGCAACGGTATCGACTATGATCGCCTAATCGTCGAACGGGGCAACGTAGATTCGCCTGACCGCGTAGGACGTGTGCGGAACAGGTTCATAATATCGCAGGATAGGAAGATTCGGCTCTTCGTGGAGGATGACTTGGACAAGGCCCGCCGCCTGGCAGACATCTGTGAAGTTGTATTCCTGATTAAACATCCTTACAACCAAAATCGGCCACCCGGCGACAGTATCCCGAACAACATCGTGGAAGTTGACGGCTGGAGGGACATCTACGACTATGTGCGCCGCAAACTCTAGATTGCAGGGGCATAGAGGCAGGGAAGTAAGCCGGCTGCCAGCGCGGGTGGTGCGCAGGTTCCGCTGCTGTGACCTGCCTGGGAATCCGCGACGGAAGACGGCATTGCTCATCAACCCGCCCGTCTACGACACCCAGTACTGGGCGCAATGGGCGCAGCCCTATGGGTTACTCCGCATTGCGGCGCTTCTCAAGCGGCACAGGTATAAGCGCCTCGAACTGTTCGACTTCATGGAGACTGACGAGAAGCGTCAGGTTCCTGTACACCGCATCAACCCTGACGAATCCTATGAGGAGAGAGATGCGCCTTCTAGCCCCACGCGGCCAATACCCGTTGCCAAGGACGGCGAGAAGATCAATCTGTTTAAGAAGCACTTCGGAAAGACCTGGCAAGAGTTCGAGCAGTGGCTCGACATGCAAGGGTTTGATAAGAAGCACCCGCCTCGCGAAGTGTGGATCTCCGTGGTAATGACTTACTGGTGGGAGTCCGTTCGCGACCTGACAATGAGATTGAAGCGTCGCTTCGGCAAGAAGACTACCATCCTTCTGGGTGGTATCTATCCGACTCTGGCTCCGAGGCACGCAGCCAGGATGACATCTGCCGACCTGGTGGTTGCTGGTGAAGTTGTCGAGGGCAATGATCTCTGGACAGACCTCTCGCTCTACTCGAACCCGCCGCAATACGCAGTCATCACACCAAGCCGGGGTTGTCCCTTCAACTGTTCGTATTGCGCTCAACGTGCCATCAACGGGCGACGGCGTCGAGTGCACCATCGCTCACCTGAAGATATCGTGGCCGAAATGCGGCACAAGCACGAAACCCACGGCGTCCGCGAGTTCGCCTTCTATGCCGATGCTGTGCTCGCAGACTTTGAGGGCCACTTCCAACGCGTTCTAGAACTGCTGGTGGAATCGAAGCTACCCTTCCATCTGCACGCACCAGAGGGATTTGACACGCGCTCTCTGAGCAAGTCGCAGCGATTGGTGGACTTGATGAAGCAGGCGCACTTCGAGAAGCTCTACCTACCGCTGGAACATTTGAACGAGAGCTACCTGCAAACCCTCAACCGGGGACATGCCCGCCTCGACCACTTCGTGCAAGCAGTTGCAATGTGTGACAAGGCCGGCTTTAAGCTCCGCAACCTCGACGTGAACGCGTTCGTGCTTTACGGCCTGCCCGAGGAGCGAATCGACGAAGTCGTCAAGACGACCCTTTTCGTCTCAGAGATAGTTGGTTCGATCATACCGATGCTCTTTACTCCGGTGCCTACCACGGCGATCTACCGACAGTACCTGGCTTACTTCAAGAAGCGGGGCTGGGACCGCGATCTTCACATGCTCAACGGGAAACTCTATCCCTTCCTTGAACTCAATGAGGGTTCCGTCTCAGACTACATAGACCTCCAGCGTCTCATGTACACGCTCAACACCCACTATCGGGATGCATCGTTCCGGGTATTTGGGGACACTCGTGTGGCGAAGAGCTTCCGAGATAACCTGACTAACGGCTTTGAAACAGTCCTGGCGCGGCACAAGGCCGTGTCCTCGCTCGGACGTGCCAGCGGGCAGACTCGTCGGCGCAGCCGCGAACATTAGGGCATCTGGGCAGTATGGGGTTTGACCACAACCGTGCTTCTAGCAGCAGCCTGCTCGCCGGACACGCAACGGGTGGTTGCTGATGTGCCTATCTTCGAGATACAGGAGAAGGTCATGGAGGACATTCTCAGCGGTCATGAGAATCAGCAGGCCTTGGAGCGTGGGCCCAAGGCGATGGATCCCTTCCAGAGGACTATAGCCACTACAGTCGAGAGCTTTGTCAGCCACCCTGGTCTGAAGCGGAAGGAGGTGGTGGAGGCCCTCAAGTACTTGGCTTCAGCATTGACTGGAGTACAAGTAGGCGATTTAAAGAAATAATGCAAATGTTTTAGTGAAACCCGTAATCCGGCGATACTACTGGAAACAGTTCGAGAACTCGTGCTGAGATACGGTCCAAGAGCCGATACCGACCGCACAAGAGAACCAATTCGTCTGAAGCGTGGCAACCTGCGACTAATCTGTTTCAATATCCTGAGCAGTTAACTACTAAACTTTCGTGCCGGGTGGTACAAGAAATGGGGGCAAGGCAAACTGCTGAACTATAACGAAGAGGACAGTTGACTTGAGAGTTATTCCTACACGTCACAGAAGGAAGACTGAAGCAAAGGAGGCTTTATGCCGGGGCGTATAAGAGCAGGTGAAGGGACCTTAATTGGCAATGCAGCCGAGTACTACGTAGTAGCCGAACTACTATCACGTGGGATCATTGCTGCCTTGGCACCAAGGAACGCACCTGATGTCGATATCCTCGCAGCCCAACGAAATGCAAGGAAAACTGTGCGAATTAGAGTGAAGTCTAAATCAGAACCGCATAACGATTGGCAGTGGGTCATCAAGAAAGATGGCACAATCCTCCGAAATATATTTGAGTCTGGTGACTTTGTTATTCTGGTCAACCTAAAAGGCGAATGCCAACGTCCAGACTTTTACATTGTCCCAACAGCCAGCGTTGACTGCTGGCTTAGAGAAACATTTGACAAGTGGGTAGCTGCACCAGGGAAGAACGGCCGTCCTCATGATCCGACAAACAAGAAACGCCACTTGACCTATTCCCACTATAAAGAGCAGCTTGCAGAATTCAAAGAAGATTGGGATTCGCTATGGACAAATAGTTAATAACTCTCCTCCCTCACACAAATGAAGAGCGATGAGATGAGCGATACAGCGATCATCTATATTCCCCATGCTTCAGCAATCATACCTTCCCATGAGCGCGCCAAGTTGGTCATCTCGGAAGAGGACCTTAGGCAAGAGCTCTTGAGGATGACTGACCACTATGTCGAGGAGTT
>JABAOC010002852.1_pt1 | contig 11138 bp, 9 predicted proteins | sample 7062161 | NCBI WGS metagenome assembly JABAOC01 (sample SAMN14538625, study PRJNA623070) | marine sediment metagenome | biome: marine biome [ENVO:00000428]; feature: marine pelagic biome [ENVO:01000023]; material: deep marine sediment [ENVO:00002113] | place: India: Gulf of Khambhat ... | reverse complement strand
GAGGTTTCGGCCGAGGAAGACCCGGGGGAGGAAGACGCTTCTGATAGCCGGCACTCGGATATTTAAGAACTCAGCTAACTTTTGCCTAAGAGCCTGTTTGAGGGTTGCATGGCTTGACTGGTTGCCCTCACAACTTCATAAACACACCTGTCATTCTAGTCAAAAAGGGAAAACTCTGCCTGAAATCCGCCTGACTTGTCTTCTTGACTGCTTGCTCATACCAGGCGTTTCAGTGACCGGCCTTCCGCAAGAGGTAAGTTTTTCTAAGTGAAATAAAAGAAGTTGTATTCTAGTGATAAATTCTAAAAAGGAATTCTGAATGAAAAAATATGAGAGAAAGAGAAAGGAAGAGAGAGAGAAGAAAAAGAGAAAAAAGAAAAAGGAGAAATATACCGTAAACGGGGATATTTTTTCTAAAAGTATTAACAGCTCAGTTCTTTCGTCCTATGACGTTCACCCTTCACTTATGGCACCTCATCCAATCTGCGCCCTTTTCCCCTGGATGAGGAGTCTCCACATGAATAATTCAGGTTAATTGATTCCCAAATTTTTAAGTCGCAAAGAGTCCCGGTCTACGCTGACTTTTTTTCCTCTGTGAATTTTTAGATTTGAAGTTGGCGCGACCATTTTTTTTTGATCCATTGTTTTGAAATCTCTTTCCGGAGATGAATTCTAAGCTCCTGTCCGTGGCAAAAAGTTCAATGTCCGCTGTTTGAACGGGAATCTTCATGCCGATAAATGATTCAATGGCATCGAGGTGGTCATCCGTGCCTTCGGAGGCCAGCGAAATAGCCTTGCCAGAATTCCCGGCGCGGGCTGTCCGTCCGATACGGTGCACATAATTTTCACAGTCCTGGGGAATGTCATAGTTAATGACCATTTCCAGGCTGTCAATGTGGAGTCCTCGGGCGGCAACATCTGTGGCGACCAGAAAAGCGAACTTTCCAGCCATGAAATCGTTGATGATTTTCAATCTTCGGCTTTGAGGAAGGTCACCAGTCAGGTGTTGGCTGCGGAATCCGTTATGTTGCAGCTTTTTGGATAGACTGAAAGCGGCATGCCGCATGTTCGTGAAAATCAGGGCGTTCTGGGGAGCCTGAGCCTTGAGAATGCCCAGCATGAGATTCATCTTGATATGGCTTTTCACATGGTAGAGTTCCTGTGAAATCGTATCCACTGTCAACCGCTCTGGAGTAACTTCGATGAACACCGGATGGTTCATGTGTTCGGCAGCGATTTTTCTGGAGAAGCGGTTCAGTGTTGCGCTAAAAAGCATATTTTGCCGGACATGACGGGGAGGCATTTTCCGCAGAATTTTTCTGATGTCAGGAAGAAATCCCATGTCGAACAGACGATCGGCCTCATCGATGACCAGGATTCTGATTTCTTTGAGTTTTAATTGCCCTCTTTCGCTCAAATCCAGCAACCTTCCCGGCGTACCGATGATGATGTCCAATCCTTTTTCCAATAAAGCCAGTTGGCGGACATAGCCCACACCGCCGTAAAAGCTGCCGATAGTGAAATTCAGATGGCGGTTCAAAAGCTGGGCTTCTTTTTCAATCTGAACTGCCAGTTCCCTAGTTGGCACAATGATCAGAGCCTTTTTTCTTTGGGGAGCGTTATTAGTGAGCATGCTGTTAAACAGCGTAATCAGGAAGGCGGCGGTTTTGCCGGTTCCGGTTTGGGATTGAACGGCCACGTCCATACCCTTCAGTGTTTTCGCCAGGGTTTGTTCCTGGACAGCCGTCATTTCTCTATAGCCCCGATCCGCGATTCCTTGCAGCAGACGGGGCTCGAGATTTGATTGTGTAAAGTTCATTTATTTACCTTATTACATGATTAAAACATGAGGGGGTGAATGTCAGAGGAAATTATCGTTCGGAAGGGAAAAACAATTTGCCTTGACTATTTCCTACCAGATGTTTAAAACCGAAGTATACCCCATACGTGAATATATAGCAAGTAATTATTTGACTGGTTGATCCTGAAACCGGAACAGAGAAGAAGAAATATAAATAACAGTAAACCAATTTATTGGAAGTGCATGATGGTTACCTTCAAATGAGTGAAGCGAATTCTATTTAACGGCGATCATAAAAACTTTCAGAGGGAGAAAAAGCCTTGAGACCTTTCTTTGTGGCTTTTTTGGTATGCCTTTAAGCATGGCTTCTGCAATTTTAAAATAACCAAAAGGAATTTTTATATACCTGTTATTCAACTTGTTATTTATTCGCCAAAATCCATCCCAAGAAGCAAAATTCACTTTCTTGAGCAATTTTTCGATCTCTGAATGAGTCCATTCTTTCAGGTGAAATCCTTCTGGCTCATCGGAGAAAAACTTGGAAATATCATGGGGTCCGAAATAGGCATGAGGTGTCCTGAATATGTAGAGGCCGTTATCGCGAAGAATCCTGTTCACCAGCTGAAAATGATATCTGACATCTTCAGGGTGTAAATGTTCGATAAACTGATCACTAAATGCAACATCCACTGAATTTCTTTCGATATTCAGGTCATAGCCATCATAGATAATCAATTCGAAATTCGACGGGAAACGACTCTTGTCTCTTCTTTGATCAAAAATATCAACAGCAGTGACTTTCTTTGCATATTTACAGACAGCAGAGGCAAGCTGGCAATCACCAGGTCCAAATTCAACATAAACAGTGGAATCTTTCAGGTATTCTTTGAGAAACCGCAATGTTTGATTGTTCGTATCAGTGATTTTCGTTTTGCTGAACCGAGGATGGTCAGGAACTTTAGTGAAGAGCTCATGATACATAACAGGGAATATTTTTTTTCGCTCTTCTCTATTAGCCCTTTTAAGCTTCTCTGCAATAGACTTTTCAATTTCAAAATGATTTCTCACCTGTTCAAAATTTCGATTTTCAGGCAGTTTCTTCTTTAACTTCATTCAGTCTTTTTATAGTTCAGTTTTTTTATTTAGATTTCTTTGATTGATTTTCTGTCAGTCAAAGGGAAAGAAAAAAACCTCTTTTTTACTTCTTTGGTTACTGCAGTTTAGGCAAGAGAATATCAGTTAATGGCAGATGAGTCAAATTATAAAATTAGCTTCTCGCTGATTGTGAAACAGGTGAATAGACTTGCCACAGCTTTCCTCTTTCGCTGAGGAGTGTTTAAATGGAAAAGTTTGGAAAGACCTAAAATCACTGAGCCAAGAATGGGTGGGCGAGGGGCCTGAGGCCCCTCGCCTTTGGTGCTTCATTCTGATTGTTGAATCGAAGTGGGTTTGACTCAACAATATTCAAAAAAATGGATTGCGAACCCTATTAAAAAGCTTCGTCTCCTTCTGGATCAGCCTCAATCACATTTTTACGGCTATGTGTCTCGCTGTCAGAGTAGAGGTGGCATCGTCAAAATGCCCGAATGCCGCGATGCCCTGTACAGTTCCTTCATTGGCGAGCCGGCTCTCCAGATCAGACACGAAGTTCTCGAATGTGAAGTGAACCTGGAGAGTTCCACCCTGGTAAATCACAAATAAACCTCCCCCTTCTTCCTCTGGCTCGATCGAAGGAGAATCAAAAAGCCCTGTCAGGTCTGTGACAACACCGGCTCGGTGCACATGGTGGAAAAGACCGACGCCGTCCAAGTTGAGCGTTAGATAATCCGAAGATAAATATTCAAAGGCAGCCGCAGTGGCAGGTCTCCAATTGACGACTAAAGAAGCCCGCACGTTGGAAACATCAATGACAGTCCAGGCATTGAAGTCTTCCGGTGCCTGGCCAAACGTGTTCACAAAGCCGCGAACCTTTACCGGATTCCCGGCTGAAATTGACGACACATCCAAAGTTCCCACATCGATCTCATAATTAGCCGGATTCGCATCATCCGCCGGAATAGTTCCTGTGCCGGTGAAATCGAAGATGCTCACTCGCCGCCCGTCTATAGAGTTCAGGTCGACCACAAACCATGGAGGGCCAGCACTGAGCGCCTGCCCTCTGAGCGTTGTTAAGTGCATGCGCGCATATCCTTCGGTGGCATCGAGTTCGGTTTCATCGATGTTGAGCGTGCCGAATATCGTGACCCTCTGCCCAATCGAGATATCGTCGATATCGAATAAATCAAAGGAAAGTTGACGCCTGACAACTGTATTCAATCCCACCTGGACTATTAGCGTATCGTTAAACACCACGCTGCCGCCGGCGCGGATCAGAGTGGCCCCTCTCACGGTCAGTGCAGTCCCAGTGCGGCTGATCACGTTTCCTGACACAACATCAAGTGTTCCTCCTGGAACGCTGGAACCGGCATAGACATGGTGGGCCTCAAATCGAGCCGGGTAAAATCTAAGGTCGCCGATGGCAATCACAGCAGTCAATGCCTGCATAGCGTCCAGTGCGCTTAAACCGGCCTGCCCGGTATAGACCTCTTCGTTGATTTCGTAGATCGTGTTGTCAGTGGTCCTGACTTCAAGCGTGCCAAAATGTTCATCGCCTCCGGAGAGGATGTGAATAAAGGGCCGGATAATGACCTCAAAGGTTCCCCCGGTGACATCCACATCTTTGAGCGGTCCTCGGACCCTGTGAATTTTAGGCGCTTCGGGATTCAGCTCAGCCAGCAGAAATGGCTGCACGGTCAGAGTCGGCGAACCAGATATGTCAAATTCGACTATGTTCGATGCATTCAGATTGAAATCCAGGGTGAGGTGAACCGGGATACCCGGTGCGATCAGGAGCGAATTCCGGCCCTCCAAGCGCACAGACACTTCAAGAGTCGTGATCGGATTGCCGTCTTCATCGAGAATGCTTTCCACTTCAACTGCATTACCGTCTATATCTTCGACCCAGATATCCGCATCCTGATAATCCAGCATGAGAGTGGCTGCAGTGTAAAAACCGGAAGGAATAGTGGCTGCTGTTAAAAATTCCGTCATTTCTGTGTACTGGGAAAAATCCACTCGAGTTGAAACGGGCAGAGTATCCACAACAGCGCCGTTGGCCTTAGTTAAGGTCAGATACACCACATCGACCGTATAGTTAACGAAATCACCCTCGTCGTCTGTCAGGCCGATCACAATTTCGCCCATACTCTGCTCATCGTCTCCTTCTTCGGTGCCGATGTCACAAGCGGATAGTCCGAAAATGGCCGCAATGAACAGGAACAAAGTCAGGACAGAAAGTAATTGTTTCCAAACACTGTCTGAAGATTTGTTGTTTTTGGTCCAAGTCATTGAAATACCTCCTTAACCTTACTTTGCTTGATTAGACAAATAATGCAAAAAATCCTTTGCATTCTGCAACTTTTTTATATTTAGTCGCGTGGCTTAGCCTGTTTTGGCAGGGATGATGTGTTTATTACTCAGGTTTAGAAAGGGGGATCGGAGCCGGAATAATTTTACCCGGGAAATCTCAAAAAGAAGAGGGGAGGGGTGCAGGAGCAAGAGAGCAAATAGAAGGAGATCTGTATGAATTCATCTTCACTTGAATCGGGCTCATCACATCGAGTATATTGGACACAATATGAATCTTTCCTCATCGTGGTGCGGCACGAGCCACGTGATCATTCCATCTATTGGAGGTCAACCATGAAATTATTCCTTAGAACATTTTTTATGATAATCGCCTTGATAATCTTCACCGCCTTTGCTTTGGATGATTCGTCCGGAACTGACTGGGAAATGGTCTCGAAGATCCGTGAAGAGGGTTTCCAGCGCTCCCAGGTCATGGACATAGCCGGCTATATGACAGACGTCCTGGGTGCGAGGCTGACGCTTTCCCAGGATATGGCGCGTGCCCAAATTTGGGCCAAAGGCAAAATGGAAAAAATCGGCCTGGCTAATACGGTTATCGAACCGTTCATGGATTATGGTGTTGCCTGGGATAACGAATACTTTTCTCTCCATTTGCTCGAGCCCGATTACCAGCCCATAGTCGGCTTTCCGTTGACTCACACGCCGAGCACAAAGGGCAAAGTCAAATGCAGTGTTGTCATCGCCGATGTCAAGACTAAAAAGGACCTGGATCAATTCCGCGGAAAGCTGAAGGGAGTCGCTGTTCTTGCGACACCTCCGGCTGTCATCGACCTGGAACGTATGGCACGGGCAACTTTACGGCGGACTCCCGAAGAGTTAAAGCAGCTTGAAGAGGATGTCATTCCTAAACCTCGACGCCGCAGAGGACCTGCCACTCCGCCCAATCCTGACCTTCTTAAGGCTGAGGAGATAATCGAGTTTTTCAAAACTGAAGGCGTACGTGTTGTTTTCGAGTGCAGGAGCGGCCGCCCGGGGCTTGTTCGCGGTTTTGCCCGTCCCGGCACAAAAGAAGATAAGTGGTCGCGGGAAAAAAGCCTTGCTTCGCTTCCCATCATCGCTGTCACTCCGGAACATTACAACCGGATGTACCGGATCCTGAAGCGAGATATCCCAGTCTTAGTCGAGATCGAGGTTCGCAACCGCCTCGGCAAGAATGTCGAAAAGGCCTGCAATGTCCTCGGTGAGATTCCCGGCACTGATCTCAGGGAAGAAATCGTGATGATCGGTGCCCATTTCGACACCTGGCATGCCAGTCCCAACGCCAGCGACGATACGTCTGGGTGCGCAGTCGTCCTCGAAGCCGCACGTATCCTCAAGGCGGTCGGGGCTCAGCCGCGCCGTACGGTCAGAGTGGCTCTCTGGGGAGGAGAGGAGCAGGGAATTTACGGTTCGCGCGAATATGTCCTCCGGCACTTCGGGAATCCCAAGGACCCAAAGGTCGGGATTAAACCAGACTACGAGAAGTTCTCGGTCTACTTCAACCAGGATTACGGCGCAGGGGCATTCCGCGGGATATTCCTCCAGGGAAACGAATTTGTACGTCGCGAATTTGCAGCTTGGATGAAACCTCTTCGCGACCTCGGCTTCACGGCGATCTCGATCCAGAGTGTGGGCAGTACGGACCATGTTTCATTCGATGCTGTCGGCCTGCCTGGTTTCCAGTTCATCCAGGATCGCATTCCCGGTACAGCAGGCCATACCAACCTCGATTTCTTCGATACTCTTCAAGCGGATGACCTGATGAAAAACGCGGTCATAATGGCTGCCTTCGCCTACCATGCGGCCATGAGTGACGAGCGCCTGCCACGGAAGACAATCGATACTGAAATCAAGTAGTTTTTTAGACAGACGCTTTCTGAGAGCCTAATAATACTGGTAATCCTGTCTATTGTAATCAAATAAGGGGGACTTGGAAGAAATAGAATTGGGTTTTTTTCCTTCAGCCTACTTATAAATATGATAAAAATTAATCAATAAATAGTTAAACCTGGAAATGCCTTAGAAGGTATCGTGTATTTGAGCGGAGTGTATTCACAATTGTTATTGGTCGATTGATCACTTGAAGATAAGAGTGTAGAGCCAGTAGAGAAAAGCCAGGATATAAACAACAAGTAGTCCCCAAACTACGATAGAGATGGTCTCAGAGATTTGCTTGAGGATGGGGTATTTTCCCCCCTTTTTTTTAGTGCCCAACCTGGACACAACATACAAAACTGCAATGAACAGCAGTAAATAAAGCCATTTCCTCATCGAATGTCTGCCATTTTCTAATCTACTGCACTATATTGCACGGGATTATTCAAGATTGACATACCAAAGTCAAGGCTCTTTCGGACTTTTCCTTTCGTTACAATTGCGCAACCGATTTAATTGAATTGTGTGAAATTATGGCATGAGGAATGAAAAATATAAACCATGAAAAAGCCTGAAATACAGGAATTAAAGTGGAGTGAGGAACCTAATAGCTTTATAACTTTTATCCCCTACTTGAGCCCAGCTCCTCAGATTGAACAACTTATACAATACGCTCAGCTTTCATAAATCCATCTCATAAATTGCTCGGAGGCGGACCCGTTCGGTTCTGGATGAAGAAACTCATTTGCAGCCGGTTCTTGACGCCCAGCTTTTTATAAATATTGGAAACGTGCTTCTTCACTGTCTCCAATGATATGAAGAGATTGTCTCCAATCTCTTTATTGCTCAATCCACGCAAAATCAAACCGATTATCTCGGCCTCGCGTTGGGAGATGTTGAATCCGGACAGTAACTTTGCCAGGTCCACCTGCGGGGATAGAGGAGGACGAGTCACAGCCTGGCGGTTAAGAAACCGGGAGAGGACTATCAGCACCGGAAAATGATATCCGATCTGGAAGAAGGCAATGATGTAGTCAGGAGCGGGGAACCTGAATATGCGAAAAAGCCCGGATACGGATAATTGGAAAAGTAGAAATCCGGCCAGGTAGGTCCAGGCTATGCCTCTAAAATAGTGTCTTTTAAGGCTGTCATCGGTTTTGACGCCTTGAACCAACAAGTATATTACGGCAAAGAGAACAGTGCCGATTTTAAGTGCGCTGAAGGGAAGCGTGAGTGCTCGAGGGAATGTTACGGCTGTCGTCAAAGGCTGCTTTCCAACCGTGAAGGCGAATACCAAGAGCAGCACTCCCCAAGGGATAAAGTAAAAGACAGAGAAGGCCCGGAATAAAGTCTTCCCCGCCATTTGGACAACAAATAAGACAAGAAAATTGAGGCTGATTGCCAGAAACAGGAGAGTCAGCGGTCCGGTGACCAATCCCAAAGAGGTCAAGGCAGCGATTGGCAGGAACACGGAACCGAGGATGTGCTGCATGATCATAACCAGGGCATGGCCGCTCCAGAAGGCCAAGTGGAGGGTGTAAGTCTGGAGATAGAGGTGGCGGCGATGCCGGAACAATCGATAGGCCAAGAAAACTGCAAAGCCCGCCAGAATAGAGAAAAGGATAAAAATAATGATCGACAAGGTGCGCACGGATTAAATATATCAGAGCCGACAACGCTATGCAAAGGAGCTCGACGAATACCCTAAAAGTTGTATTTTGCCGAATACCGCTTTTTAGGAATTGCGGCTGACACCGGTATCGCCTATATCAAAAAAGAAAGGAGATGTTCTTATGTTGAAGGTCAGGCACAAACATGTGTTTCTCTTCGAAAAGCACTTTATGTCTCTAATCAGTTTAATTTTGGCTGTGAGCCTTTTGTGTTCCGGCAACTGCCAAACGCTGCCAGATCAAGAGGAGGTGTGGAGTGCTTTCCTGGATTGGTTCAGGACAGCACCTTTGAACGGCGATCCGTTTCGAGCGTATTCAGAAAAGCTTCTTAAAGAGGGCACATCACGCGAAGAGATAGAGCGGCAGGCAGCGATCATATTCAGGCTCTTTTCGGAACGGGAAGATTGGGTGGAGATATACTTTGATCGTGTCTATGCCAGACCTGTGTCTGGCGATCCGGCCCGCGACGGCTTTAACAGCACGCCGAGCACAGTTCTGATCGAGGCCACGAAGGAGCTGAAGCCGGGGGCAGCACTGGATGTTGGTATGGGACAGGGCAGGAACGCTGTCTATTTAGCCCAGCAAGGATGGGACGTGACCGGTTTCGACATCTCCCAGAAAGCGCTTGATGCGGCAGACCTGAATGCGGAAAAGGCCGGTGTCCACATCAAGACCATCAAATCCAGCTACGAAAAATTTGACTTCGGCACAGAGAAGTGGGACTTGATCGTGATGATTTTTGCCTGGGCGCCGGTATCGGATCCGGACTTTGTCACAAGGCTTCACACATCACTTCGCAGGGGCGGCAGGATAGTTTTCGAACACTTCATCGATGACTCTGAACGTCCCTATGCAAAGCTTATAAGGGCACTACAGCCGGGCAAGTTGCGAACTTTCTTCGGGGATTTCCGGATCGAACGCTACGAGGAGGAAGAAGGAATCGGTGACTATGGTGGGACGGGCTCGCAGTTGGTCAGGATGGTCGCCCAGAAAAAGCCTCTTGAGTATGATCTTCAATGAGGATGACTCTATTTTCCTGAACAGAAACCCTGGTTTCTGGATTTAGTTCCTTTCCAGTTAGCGCTGCACTCTGAGCTTTCCGTTTGTTCCTGTCGTGTCACTTTCGCCAGAAATATGTGACCTTAACCATCAATGTCCGGTTGACGATCTCGGTATTGCCTGGCCCGACCAGCCGTGTATCATTGTAGACCACATAAAAATTACATGCCGGGGAATATATCCATCTTAGGAGAATGTCGCTGACGATCCTTTCCCTTCCTGCATTGTAGTATTTATCGTCGTTCCACTGCACGTAGGCCTTCACGTACAGGTCCGTGGAAAAAAAGTAAAACATGCGTAGTCCTAAAGTGTTGGTGCGGAAACTCCCTTCAGGAAGATGGATGTAATTGTGCCTGTAGCCCATCTCCATCCGGAGACGCCTGAGGCGTGTGATGGTGCTGTCAAGGCCAAGGCTCATTTGGCGACCGGTATAGTACTTTCCAAAGTCAATATTGATCCCGCCGGCAATCGCCCGGCTTTTATCGCTCTCCGCATGTACAGAATAAACGAAGCCCCTATATGTGTTTTCAGGGATGAGGAATCCTTCACGGACTTCCCAGTCATAGTCGATATACTCACTCTCCCGCTGAACATTGATGCTGAAGCGTGAGCTGTTTTGAAATTCGATGGAAAATGACGCCTGTAGCTCATTGTCGAGCATCCTGTTATCATGGTCGGAACGGTAGCTGCCCTCCAGTTGATATCCAAACTGCCGGATAGCCGACGGTTGTTTGGGTCGCGGAGAGTATTCGATGGAGGCGTTGCTCAAACGAAAATCCGTACGGCGGATAAATCCCACTTCCGGATTGAAACGGCCTCCTATGTCCAGATAAGATGCAGAGGCTCTCCACAGATCGCTGTTGTAATCCAGGCTGAGTTTGCCGGCTATGTTTTGTGTGTTCATATTGACGGACTGTCCATCCTCCGTTTCTTCGGGTCCGAAGGTTGCGGCAAGATAGCCCGACACTGTGAAGTAACGGCTTAGAGGAATGTGTCCGTCGAGTCCCAGGGAGCGGTTAAAGTCCGAGGAACGCAAGTCTTCCTTGTTGAGGAGCATCATTCCTATGGTGGCTCGCTGGAGAATATCGCGACGGACGCGAACTACGGTAAAGTTTGCCGCATTGACTGTGGTTGTAACATCTTCTTCTTGATAGGTGACATCATCAGTAAATATATTCATCACTCCGACTTGATATTTGCCCACCTTTCCGACCATTTTAGCGCCGCCGAGTATCCGGACCTCATGGCCGTCCACAAGTCCGAGCCGGCGGCTGTAATAAAGATTC
>JABAOC010032859.1_pt3 | contig 11141 bp, 14 predicted proteins | sample 7062161 | NCBI WGS metagenome assembly JABAOC01 (sample SAMN14538625, study PRJNA623070) | marine sediment metagenome | biome: marine biome [ENVO:00000428]; feature: marine pelagic biome [ENVO:01000023]; material: deep marine sediment [ENVO:00002113] | place: India: Gulf of Khambhat ... | reverse complement strand
CGAGCCATGCTGTATCCACGGTCTCCGGCGAATAGTGTGGTGTCTCGCCGGCGGGACACTCTCCCCACCCGACCACGCCATCTGCGTCGCGCAACTCGACCAGCAGGACCCGCCGCTCATGGGCTGCGCCTGAGGAGATCCGGAACGGTTCCTTGAGAGTGAGCCGGATCTCCCGAAGCGTGAGGTGGGTGATCCTAAGCACCGGGTCGGCCTGCTGTATGGACCGTGTAGAAGCAGCGCTGTGTATCGGGGCGGCGCGCGAAACCCACGACAGCATAGCCGAGCCCCAGGTAGTGGCGGAAGGCCCGCCGGGTGGTCGCGCGCCAGGCCACTGCCTCGTTCGGTTTCTCCTGTTGGAGCCTGTGGATGTTCTCGGGGACTTCCACCCACACCCGGGGCGCGGCAGGCAACTCGAGGGGCGGTGCGTGTGGGTCCCCAGAGGAGACGATCGGTGCCTCAGTGGAGGCCGGCGGCGGGCCCGCGCGTTCGTGGGGAGTTCCAGCGATGTCCCACTCCACGATCACACGGTCCGTGCCGATCAGGCGGTCGGGCCGGCTCCTTGGGTCTTCCACGTAGACGTCCTCGACGTACTCGATCACCCGTGCGCCGAGCCGGTTGAGATTGAGGTGGGCGTTGCGGGCTACTAGTGGATCGAATGTCCAAAGGATCCTGTCGACACCGAGCTCCCGCAGGCGATCCCGCTGGTGCAGTTTGAGGTGTTGCCCGATGCCCCGACCCCGCAGGTCGTCTCGCACCGCCAACATGTGGGACCAGTGTGTCAGCCGTCCGTCCTTGATCCCGGTCAGTCCATAGACGAACGCTACGAGCGCCCCGTCGCGGTCGAACGCGCCGACGGCAAGGCCACCCACCTTCTGGGCAACCATGAGCATTCCGGGAGGGACCCGTTCCTGAAAACCCTCGCCCCACGTGGCTTCCTGCAGGGCCACGCACTGGTCGTAATCCTCGTGGGTTGTGAGGTCGCGGAGCGTGAGCTCTTCTGGTCGCACGTCGATGGCCTCCGAACAAGAATACACACGAGCTTGCGGTGCTGTCGATTCGGGCTTTGGATTAGGGCGGTTTCCTTTGCGGCCTGGAACCGCCGAGGTGGGGAGAGCGGTTGAGGTGCTAGGTGCTCGGTGCCAGGTGAGCATGCCAATTCTGTGGGACCGTACACCTGGCAAATACCGGCACGTGGGACTGAGCACCTACCAGTTCACGTGACTCATACCTCTCTGCCCCGGGGGACTCGACATGATGAAACGCACGCTGGCTCTCACGCTCACCCTGGCCGTTGCCGTCGGTGTAACTACTGCTGCCGCCCAAGTTAAGACCAAGGTGCGCGTGCGCGTCGTTTCCCACGACGCCAAGATCATCGGGACTGGGGTCGGCGGCGCCCGGGTGAATGTTGTGGACCCCGCGACGGGGAAGGTGCTGGCAGCAGGCATCCAGAAGGGTGGTACGGGGAGCACGCGGTCAATCGTCATTGAGCCGGTGGAGCGGGGTGCGCCTATCTTCGACACGGATGGTGCAGCGGCAGTGACCTTCGAGCTCGAGCTTGGTGAACCCACAGTCCTCGAGTTCATTGGAGAAGGACCGCTGGGCCATGAGCACGCGATCCAGCGTGCGTCCAAGTCGCTCCTCGTCCTGCCGGGTGAGCACGTCCTCGGCAACGGCGTGGTGCTGGAGCTCCACGGCTTCATTGTCGAGCTGCTGGAGCCCACCGCGATTGCAGCGGCTGCGGGGACTGCCGACGTGCGGGTGCACGTCCGAATGATGTGTGGCTGTCCGCTGGAGCCAGCTGGACTGTGGGATGCGGACCGCCTGCAGGTGACGGTGCGGATCTACGCGGACGGTCGGATGGTGCGGGAGGCGCGGCTGGCCTACGCCGGTGAGCCCAACATCTTCACCGGGCGGATCTCACTCGGCGGGCTTTCTGGTGGCGAAAGACTCGTCGCAGTTGCGTCCGACCCGACCCGCGCAAACTTTGGACGCAGCCAGGAGCTGTGGATCAAGCGATAACCAGACTTCCAGGACGGGGGGGTGGCAATGCGGCACGTGCGCGCAGTCTGCTCAGTTGGCATCGCGCTGTTACTGCTGGTGGCAACCCGCGGCAACGGAGCGGCGCAGCAAGACTCTGCCCGGACCGTGCAGCCAGCGCCTGACCGGGCGCCGGGTGAAGGGGAGGGCCCGTTTGAGCGGCTCATCATCCGGGGGGCCACCGTGATCGATGGTACTGGGGCACCTGGCCGCGGCCCGGTGGACATCGTCATCGAGGGAAATCGCATCACCGCAGTCAGGAGTGTCGGCACCCCCGGTGTCCCGATCGACGAGGAGCGGCGTCCGAAGGATGCCACACGGGAGCTCGATGCCCATGGCATGTACGTCCTCCCTGGGTTGGTCGACCTACACGCCCATACCGGTGGTGTGGGGCAGGGTACGCCAGCGGAGTACGTGTACAAGCTGTGGATGGCGCACGGGGTCACGACGATCCGCGATCCGGGGTCCGGTAACGGGGTGGATTGGACGTTGCGTGCTCGGGAGCGGAGCGCGGCAAACGCTACGGTCGCGCCCCGCATCTTCGTGTACGTACGTCCCGGCCGAGGTTGGGACAAGGGACCGATCAATACACCTGATGCGGCCCGGGAATGGGTACGCTGGGCGGCCAAGAAAGATGTCGACGGTCTCAAGCTCGGCTCGCACGATCCGGAGATCATGGCGGCCCTCATTGATGAAGCCAGGAAGCACGGGCTCGGAACACAGGCACATCTGGGGCAGATGGGTGTCGCGCGGATGGACGTGCTGGACGCTGCCCGCATGGGCCTCGGCTCCATGGAGCACTGGTACGGGCTGCCTGAAGCGCTGTTCGACGATCGGACGGTGCAGGACTTCCCGTACGATTACAACTACAATGACGAGTATCACCGGTTCGGCCAGGCGGGGCGGCTTTGGAAGCAGGCGGCCGTCCCCTGGGAGCGAGAAGTGGGATGCCGTGATGCAGGAGTTCCTAGCGCTGGACTTCGTGATCAACCCCACGATGACGATCTACGAGGCGAGTCGTGATGTCATGCGTGCCCGGGAGGCGGAGTGGCATGACACGTATACGCTTCCCTCGCTGTGGCAGTTCTACCAGCCGAGCCGGGAGAGCCACGGGTCGTACTGGTTCGACTGGACGACTCGGGATGAGATCGAGTGGAAGCAGAACTTCCGGATCTGGATGACCTTCCTGAACGAGTACAAGAACCGGGGCGGCCGGGTGTGCACCGGCTCCGATTCCGGCTTCATCTACAAGCTCTACGGGTTCGACTACATCCGTGAGCTGGAGCTGTTGCAGGAGGCGGGCTTCCATCCGCTGGAGGTGATACGCGCTGCCACACTCTGCGGTGCCGAGACGTTGCACGAGCCCAAGGGTCAACGCATCCAATTTGGCATCGTCCGACCGGGCCTCCTCGCCGATCTGGTCATCGTGGAGGAGAACCCCGTTCACAACCTCAAGGTGTTGTACGGCACTGGGGCGCTTCGCTTGAACGACGAGACAGGAGCGGTTGAGCGCGTGGGTGGTGTGAAATACACCATCAAGGACGGAGTCATCTACGATGCCAAGCGGCTCCTGGCTGATGTGGCGAGGATGGTTGAGGAGGCCAAGCGTGAGACGGCGGCGACGGGGAGCAAGTAGCTCTTAGCGGTTCGCAAGCGGCTACTGGAAGGGGCGGCTCGGGNNAGCGGCTACTGGAAGGGGCGGCTCGGGGTGTGACACCTTGAACCGCCTCTGACTTCACGTGCCGCTTATTGCCAGCTGCTAGTCGCCAAGAGGAACGATCTCCACCCGATCCGCCATGAACAGCGGAATCAGCACGCGATTCCGTTGGGCGTCGTAGCCGATGTCAGCGGGCGCCTCCACGCTGTCCACCACGACCGAGTACTGTCCACCCTGCATCCGGAAGACTGCCTGACCTTCCCAGCTTGAGAGGAGAAGCGAGCCGTCGTCCAGTTGGCACACGCCGTCGAGTTGGCCCTTGGGCGGTTGTGGCAGAGGCTCTGCCATGCCTGAGGTCGATTCCACGAGGAAGACGCGTCCCGTGCCGGACGTGACAAGCACGATCCATGCCGTCTTGGCGCTGATGCCGTTGGGGTGCCCGAGGCTCTCACCTTGAGCGACCGCAGTCGCCTGCCCGTCGGCTTCAAACTTGTAGAGGGCGTCGGTGCCGGACGGCTCGAAGTTGGCTCCGAACCCGCTGTCGGTCACATAGACCGTTCCATCCGGTCCTACGGCGACGTCGTTCAGGAAGGTGGCGCCGGTGATCTCCCGTGACCCGAGCGGCGCACCACTAGTACGGTCGAAAAGGCGCACTGCATCGATGTCGGCTACGAATAGCGTGTCACCGCTGATCCCCATGCCTTTGGGGGCGTTCAGCGTGATCCCTTCCTGCGTGCCGTCGATCCACCTGAGCGCCAGCACCGAGCCGTCGGGAGCGAGGCGCGAGATGAACCCGTTCCCATCTTTTTCCAGCGGGTCCCCGTTGATGTTCGTTACCAGGTAGACGTCGGCCGCAGGGTCGTGTAATACCGACTCCGGCGTCCTGAAGCCAACATCCGCCACCGTGATGGGTTGGTCCTCCCGTTCGCCGCCACCGCACACGCCCACCGCGGCAACCGTCGTCATGGCGATGAGGGGGCGTAGCGCTCGCATGGGTCGCCTCCAGGTCATGGCGCAATACCGCTATTCTATCACGCCGTGGTGCGCCCTGGCCAGGGCCGGTGGTCTAGCGTAATTGGCAGTTCGCAGTTGGCGGTTCTTAGCTGCGCCACCCCAAGAAAAAGGTGCGCAGCATGCCGCGCACCCCACGGACTGCTGGTGGCGAGCCGCTAATGGCTCAGGGGGACGAACTCCACCCGATCCGCCATGAATAGTGGAATCAGCACGCGGTTGCGCTTGGTGTCATAGCCGATGTCGGCTGGGGCCTCCACACTGTCGACGGCGATAGTGTATTGCCCTCCAGCTTCCAAACGGTAGACGGCTTGCGCATCCCAGCTTGCAATCAGGTAGTCCCCTCCGCCGATGGCGACCACCCCGTCCAGCGACCCTTGCTCCGGAGCGGGAAGGCCGCTGACTTGACCGGATAGCCGTTGAACGAGGAAGACCCGTCCCGAGCCGTACGTCACAACCACCACGCGTTCGCCGTCAACCACGATCCCGTTCGGCCTACCGAGGGCTGCGCCACTCACCAATGCCAATGGCTGTCCGTCCTGAGCGAATTTGTATACGGCATCGGTACCGGAGGGCTCGAATCCCTCTGTACCTGCCTTGAGCCCACTGTCGGTGACATATACCGCCCCGTCAGGCCCAACGGCCATGTCGTTCAGAAACGTTGCGCCAGTGATCTGGCGGGTCCCGAGGGCGGCGCCGGTACGTCGGTCGAACATCCGCACGGCATCGATATCCGCGACAAATAGGGTGTCCCGTTTGATTGCCATGCCTTTCGGCGCGTTGAGCGTGACGTCGGCACTGGCGCCATCGATCCATCTCAGATCCAGCACCGTCCCGTCCGGGGCGACCCGGGAAATGAACCCGTTGTCGTCCTTGTCCAGCGGGCCGCCGTTGATGTTGGAGACCAAGTACACGTCCGCCAGGGGGTCGTGCAGCACCGATTCGGGTGTCTTGAAGCCGACATGTGTCACGATGACAGGTTCATCCGCTGCCTCGCGAGACTCCCCACCCGTGCACGCACCAACAGCGGCAACGGTCGCGATCGCGAGGAGGGAGCGTAGTCGTTCCATTCACTGCCTCCTACTGCTCAGGTGGTACGGGGTCACAAGATACCATGGCACAACGGACGGTCGCCAGGATGCCAAGGGTCGATGCTGCCACCATCCCAGCTTCGACCGTCGGCTTGCCCCGGTGGCCACTTCGGCGGGTGTGTGATGTGGGATCTTGACAGCTCGGGGGTCAAGGCTGAAAACTCCGAGTTGCCCCAATTCCGGAGGTCGACATGCGTGCTCTGAGGCCTGGAATGCTCGCGATGCTCATGCTGGCCGCAGCCGGACTCGCGGCGCCAGCGCCGGCGCAGGAGTCGGATATCACGATCGAGGCCGCGATCGCCCGGGACGTGATGGACCGGGAGCCGGTCGATACCGGTTCCGTCTTCGCCGCCGATGTGGACTCCCTGTGGTGCTGGATGCGGGTCACCGGCGCCGAGCCGGGCACGACGTTGGAACACGTCTGGAGCTACGGCGAGTATGAGTGGGTGGTGCAACTCACGATTGGTGGCTCACCCTGGCGGACGTACAGCCGCAAGAGGATCTTGGCCGAATGGGTGGGCGAGTGGACGGTCACCATCCGCGACGCTGATGGCAACGTGTTGGAGACGTTGACATTTACGATCGGCTGAAGCTGTCAGCGGTCAGCCATCAGCAGGCAGTTAGCAGTTCGCAATTGGCAATTCGTGGGGTGTACAGGGGTGCCCCGCGAGTTGCCAACTGCGAATTGCTAATTGCGAATTGCCCTTTCTGAGACTGACGACTCCGTTATCCCGCCAACCCTTGGAAGAACGACGCCAACCCGGCAAACACCAGGTTCACCAGCACCCAGAGGCCTCCCACGATGGCGAGTGGGGTACCGATGCCCTTCGCGCCAACGCGAATTTGGTTCCCTAGGGCGAGGAGGAATACATTCCACGCCCCGAACAGCCCAAACTGGTTGCCAAGCTGGTGAAGGAATGGTGATGACTCCTCGCTGAATAGGAAGCCGAGGGAGAGCTGGTACTGACCCATGCCAGCGAACCGCATCAGGGCCACGATCAGCAGTGCCCCCAGGAGCTGCGGCATCCATGCGTGAGCCGTGATGGCGAATTCGTCCTTGAATTTCAAGGGCTCTGCCGCCATGGCACCGAAGATCAGCATCAGGACCGCCGCCGCCACCAGGAGACCGATGAGCATGAACGCGGCCTGGCCGACGAAGATGAGCAGCCGGGCGGTAGTTCTCGCGGCGCCCTCGACCCGCTGTTCGATGTCTTCGTCGGTGATGCGGTCCGGTGCACGCTCCTGTGCCGCCTCCATCTGCGTCCGGGTACCTTCCCGCAGAGTGTCAGCGGGTATTGCGAACGCCGTTACGGCGGTGACGATGACCACCAGCAGCAGGGGGACGAGCGCCCGCGGACGCGCTGCCAGTTGACGAAATACCTCCGCAGGCTCGTCGATGACGCGGAGGGCTAGCCACCACGGTCCCTTGCCTTGTTGCTGTTCAGGTGCAGTCACGGGGGTTCCTCCCTTGTTGAGCCGTCAGACCTCAGCCAACAACTCACTCAAAGCGATTTGCAATTGGCAACTGCAGTTCGTGATACGGGCTACTCCCGAATTGCCAGTTGCGAATTGCTCCCCATCAGCACGCTATCCCGTCCGCGTACGGACCGGGGATCGAACGGTTGACGATTCGGATGCGGGTGACGGCCCAATCCAGGGCTGCGTCTCCCTCACCCACTACCGCGCGCCTCCGGTCGTCCTCAAGCAGGAAGCCGATAACCCGGGGCCGAAGGTCGACCAAAGCGTCGAAGCATCCGTTGGGCGGCCGTACCTCCGCCCTGAGGGTGCGGCGAGGTCGAGTCTCAAGCGATCGGTAGGTCATGTAATTGCCGATTGTCTGGGCGTCGGGCATGGATGCGGGCCCATCGTCCCGCGGAGTGCCCAGCAGAGCCAGCTGCCCTCGGGCATTCTGCTCGCTCATGCCCACCTGGAGCCCCCGCCAGCTCCGGCTTGGTGAGCTGAAGGTGATGGCGTAGACGACCCGGTTGATCGCGTCGATTTCCAGCTCCGAGCCGTAGGAGTAACGGGCCAGTCGTGGTGCGTCTGGTACCGGGTGGGGAGCTTGGGTGCCCAATGCAGCAAAGACCACAGTGACGAGCGCGCCGGGCTCGATCGGGAGAGGACGTACCTGCTGGGAGGCGGGTGGTGGGTGCATCTCCCGCACGAATCGCGGTCCGGACGTGGCGAAGACGATGATCGCGAGCACCCCAATCACGATCACGCCGAGCGTGAGCTTCCGTCGGCCCGCGAGTAGCCCCGTGGGGCGTGGCTCCTCGGGTGGGGCTCGGCGGGGGCGCGCGGTAACGGTCGGTAGCGTACCCACCGGGGGGCGTTTGGGAGGAGCCGCACCCTTGGGCGGTGCGGTTGCCTCGGCTGGCTTCTGGACCGCCTGGGACATCCGCGCCAGCTCCCGCATCAGGGCGGCTTGATCGCCCCCGTCCCTTTCCCGCGCGCACGCCGGGCAACCACGGGGGTTCTCGTCATTGTACGGAATCTTGTGAGTGGGGCAACGGACGAGCGCCATCTCACCCCTACGCTATGTCTTCGGTAGTGTCACGCCGCGTTGCGCCTGATACTTGCCGCGGCGGTCCCCGTACGAGACCTCACAGATATCGTCTGCGTCAGCCTCGAAGAACAATACCTGCGCGATGCCCTCGTTGGCATAGATCTTCGCCGGCAACGGGGTGGTGTTCGAAATCTCCAGTGTTACGAAACCCTCCCACTCCGGCTCGAACGGCGTGACATTGGTGATGATTCCGCAGCGAGCATACGTGCTCTTCCCCACGCAGATCGTGAGGACGTTGCGGGGAATACGAAAGTACTCAACCGACCGCGCCAGGGCGAACGAGTTCGGTGGAATGATGCAGAAGTCGCCCACGTACTCGACGAAGGAGCGAGAATCGAACTCCTTAGGGTCCACCACTGGCGAATGCACATTAGTAAAGATGCGAAATTCCTCCGCCACGCGCATGTCATAACCGTATGACGACACACCGAAGCTGATGACACCCCGCTGCACCTGTGACTCGGCGAAAGGCTCGATCATGCGGTGCGTCTCCGCCATCCGGCGAATCCAACGGTCAGACTTGATCGACATGAACCATCCTTGCAGGTCGAAGTTGTGGACGAAGGCGACTGTCAGTCGTTGGCGGTCGCAGCTCCAGAACCGGTTTCCCCGCGCGGTGAGGGAAAGATACGTAAGCTCTAGTCTCGCGCTACCTTAGCTTTGCTTGACACCCCTTGAGAGGCCTAGGTAACTTGCAGCCCCGATATCCGATAAAGGTGAACGCGTTTCACGAGCGCATAGATCGGTGCTACAGGAATACATCCCGCTCGTCCTTCTAGTCGCCCTCGTGGTGATGACCACCTTCGGGATCCTCATTCTGTCACATCTGTATCCTGGGGCCCGGAGAACACCAGTCAAACTGATCCCCTACGAGTCCGGGATGCCGCCCCTCGGTGGTACCCGCGAGCGGTTCAGCGTCAAGTTCTATCTCATCGCCATGCTGTTCATCGTCTTCGACATTGAGACGGTCTTCATGATTCCGTGGGGGGTTGCCTTTCGCCAACTGGGGCTGTTCGGGTTGGTGGAGATGCTGATCTTCGTGCTCATACTCCTAGTGGGGTTCATCTATGCGTGGAAGCGGGGGGCGCTCGAATGGGATCGGTGAAGCCTGGCGCCCCGACCGCGTCCGGTGAGACCACCATCGTCTCGCAGGTCACCCCGGGTTGGCTGACCACGCGACTCGATTTCCTGGTCAACTGGGCGCGGTCGAACAGTCTGTGGCCCATGCCCTTCATGACCGCCTGCTGCGGCATCGAGTTCATGGCGACGGCAGCCAGCCGCTTCGACCTAGCTCGCTTTGGCATGGAGCGGCTGGGCTATTCGCCGCGGCAGGCTGACGTGCTGATCTGTGGCGGCCGACTGCCGTTCAAGCTCGCCCCTGTGATCCGTCGGATCTACGACCAGATGCCGCAGCCCAAATGGGTAATCTCGATGGGCGCATGCGCGTCTACGGGTGGGATCTTCGACAACTACGCAATGGTCCAGGGCATCGACACCGTCGTACCGGTCGACGTGTACGTGCCCGGGTGCCCGCCGCGTCCAGAGGGGCTGCTCTACGGCATTCTCCTGCTGCACAAGAAGGTCCGTGGCGAGACGTTGGCAGACCCATCCCTGCGTGAGGAGCATCCGCTCGACCCGGGCGGCCTCAGGATCCCTCCGCAGTTGGTGGACGAGCTCTCCGAGCCGTTCGGCAACTCCGTGCACCAGACGCGTTCCGGCTAAAGGTCCCGTGAACCCCTCGGTCGAATCCCTTCGGCGCGCCTTCGGCAGTGCGATCGGGCGCGCGACCGTGTCGTGTGGGCAGACGATCGTCTACGTCGATGGTGAGAGCCTGCGGGACGTTCTCCAGTGGCTCAAGGAGAGCCCGGAGGAGGACTACAACTACCTGGTGGACGTCACTGCGGTGGAGTACCGGGATGTGGAGCGCCCCCTTGAGGTGGTGTATCAGCTACGCTCGCTGAAGCGCGGTGCCGAACTCAGGGTGAAGGTCGAGCTCCCCAAGGATCAGGACCTGGAGGTCGACTCTGTAGCCCCGCTGTGGCGGGCGGCCGATTGGCTGGAACGAGAAGTGTACGACATGTTCGGCATCGCCTTCCGAGGCCACCCGGATCTGCGCCGGATTCTCATGTGGGACACCTACGCCGAAGGGCACCCCCTTCGGAAGGACTTCCCGCTACGGGGGCGGTTCTCCCGCTCAGAGCAGGTGCGCCAGGCGCTCCACGCCAATCCCGAAGCGCACTACTCGTTGGAGGAGCTCTCCATCGTGCAGGCCCATCACGACTTGCCCATGGACATGCGCGAACGGCTGGAGCGCGGGGAGCGGGGCAGGGTGCCAGAGTCACCGGATCAGGACGATGGCTGAGAAGCGGACGATCGAGCTCGACGTGGCGACCACTGGAGTCGATGCTCGGGGGCGGCCGATGCGGGTCCCGCTGGGGGTCGTCGGTCCTGAGGCGGAAGCCGAGCCCGACTTCAGTGCCGAGCACATGCTCATCAACCTCGGACCACAGCATCCGGCCACCCACGGAGTCCTGCGCTTGGTGGTGGAACTCGACGGCGAGGTGGTGGTGCGGGTCATTCCCCATATCGGCTACTTGCACTCGGGCTTCGAGAAACTGGGGGAGTACCGCCACTACAATCAGATCATCCCGCTCACCGATCGGACCGACTACCTCAGTCCCATGGCGAACAACATCGGCCTGGCATTGGCCGCCGAGCAGCTGATGGGGATCGAGATCACCGAGCGGTGCAAGGTGCTCCGAGTGATCGCCTGTGAGAT
>JABAOC010017116.1_pt3 | contig 11145 bp, 9 predicted proteins | sample 7062161 | NCBI WGS metagenome assembly JABAOC01 (sample SAMN14538625, study PRJNA623070) | marine sediment metagenome | biome: marine biome [ENVO:00000428]; feature: marine pelagic biome [ENVO:01000023]; material: deep marine sediment [ENVO:00002113] | place: India: Gulf of Khambhat ... | reverse complement strand
AAAGTTCGCTCTGAGGGGATTGCCAAATCCCCGTCTCGGCCCCGCTCATGCGGCTGAGCGCGCTCATGGGGCTGAGCACGCCCCCTGGCGGCGACCAGGGTCAGGGTTAACATCGATAGGCCCAGGGCCGCGAAGCCCAGGCCCAGCGCCAGACCGTCGTTCCAGCCCGGCCGGCTGGCGCCAAATCCCCAAAAGGCAGAAAAGAGCTGGGCCGGGAAGAGGAAATGATCGAAGAAAGCGATGGGCGGGGCAGGGAAGGAGAACCCCCTTATCAGAAACGTCAAGATCAGTGCAACCACCGTCCCACCCAGCGCGACCAACAGCGCCGTGTAGGGACGACCCTTGTGGTCGCCCGATCCGTCGGGGTCAAATCGCCCCCTGCGATCGACCCACAGTACCCAGACCATCAACAACACAAAAGCCCAGATCGCCAGACCCGGCTGGCTTAATGCCAATAGTGCCCAGGCCAGCGCCGTGGTCGCCATCCACAAGACTTGGGAAGTCTCCGCAGACTTCCGAAGTCTGGAATCCGCCGCCATCGCCCACGGCAGCAGCCCCAGGAAGAGCGCTTCACCCCACGCACCTCGTACGTACACCACGGCCAGGTGATATGGCAGATAGGCGTACACCAGCGCGGTCAGCGCCGCGCCCCCCGGCCTCAACGCCCGCCGTAGCCATATGTACATCCCGGCGGCGCCCAGCAGAAAGCTCAGGGCGAACACCAACTTCACCCCGGCCAGTGCCGTCCAACCCAGCCAGACCACCGGCAGTCCCAGGTAGTAAGGCAGGATACCGTCGCCCTGTAGTGGGGCAGGGTTGCTGGTAGCCATGTTTGGCGTCCATCCCAACGCCAGCCCCTTACCCACCAGGTCCGCCAGGTTGTAAGCGGGGATGAAGCCGCTGTGCACCTGTACGTAGCCCGGATAGGCCAGTGGCGCCACGGCGAAGACGGCCAGCGCCAGCGTGAGCAGCAAATAGGAAGAGTCGTTACGACTCCAAGTCAGATGATCCGTCACTGAATCCATTTTCAATAGGGGGATTATACATAGCAGATGTTACTTGCGCCAAAAAGCACCGGCGGCGCTGCANNCTTTGAGTAACCGGAACGAGTGACGGATCTCGTCCGCAGTATGCATGAGTCTTCCTATGCAAAGGACGAGATTCTTCTGCTCGGTGATCTATCTTCTTACCCCTCCTCCATTGCTGGGACAAGGCTCAAAGGTAGGGCGATTCTACGTGCTTCCATCCGCCGCATCAGGCCCAGGCTAACCGGATGGCTCTCGAACTTGCCAACGACTCGACCCTTCTCAAATCCTTCCCGCTGGAAGACGAAGACATCGTGCAATTCATAATCACCGCCTGTCAGCGGCAGAACCTCGGTGACACGGATAACCCTACGACTGCCGTCCTCCAGCCGATTCTGCTGTACAATCAGGTCAACAGCCGAGCCAATCAGTGAGCGAAGATATGATACGGGCAAGTTGGGGGCATCCATTTTTATCATCATCTCGATGCGTTCCAAGGCTTCCTGGGGGCTGTTAGCAAAAACGGCTGTGATGGTACCATCATAACCCCTATCCATAAGCCGCAATACCTCAAACACTTCCGGGCCGCTGAGTTCGCCGATTAAGATCCGGTCGGGGCGCATATGCGGACAGGTGATCACCAGATCACGGACGGTGATCCCGCCTTTGCCCTCGACATTGGGGGGACGGCTCTCCAACGTCACGACATGCTCCTGCGGCAATCGAAACTCTGTCCTCTCCTCGATAGTTACAATCCGCTCCCCAGGGGGTATAACTGAGGCAATCGTGTTGACCAGGGTGGTTTTGCCACTGTTCACGCCCCCAGCGACGATAATGTTGAGACGTGCCTCAACGCACGCCTTCAGAAAGTCTGCGATATCTTCATTCAAGCTCTTCCAGGCCAGGAGATTATCAAAGGTCACCACGTACTCAGCCAATTTGCGGATAGTGAGGGTTGGGCCGTTAAGGGCAAGAGGTGGGATGATAGCATGAAGGCGAGAGCCGTCAGGCAGGCGGGCGACTGCCATAGGTGCTTCTTCGTCAAGGTGGCATCCCAATGGCGACAGGATTTGATTGATTACGCGTATCAAATGGTCGTTGCTTTCAAATGAAAGAGGAACCTTTTCGAGCTGCCCGCTTCGCTCGACATAGATATCGTGCGGGCCGTTGACCATGATTCTTCTGACACTATCATCATCAACAAGTGCTTTCAAGAGACCAAAGTCAATTGACGGCTGGGTTCTATCTGTCATCATCATTTCTCCTCATATGCTCTGCCCTAAACAGATGAAGGATGAGACCTTCACCCGTCTTCTTCAGGCACGCTGAAACACAGACGAAAACCAATAACATCTTGCTGATCTTCTGGCTTGCGCCAGAAGTGCTCATAGTTAATGTGGGCAAACTCGGCACTATAGAACCACGAGCCGCCGCGCAACTTGCGGTATTCACCTTCAGGTCCGGCTTCGTCGGCCAGCCACTCCCAAACGTTGCCGGCCATATCGGCAACGCCGTAGGGACTGTCTGCTGCTGGCGAATACTTGCCGACCGGGGTTGTGCCTCCCTCTCCCGACTCGCGTGTGTTGCAGCAGCCGGGGGTGAATTGGTCCCCCCAGGGGTAGCGCCTGCTCCCGTGAGCCCCTGCTGCGCGTTGCCACTCCTCGGCGGTGGGCAGACGCTTACCCGCCCAGGCGGCATAGACCTGGGCATCTTCCCAATTCACTCCTACCACGGGGTGATCACGCAAGCGCTGCGGAGCGGATCGACCGCGCCACTGAGGAGGCGGCTCATAGCCAGGGTTGTCTNNAGCAAATCGACTGCGCCACTGGGGAGGCGGCTCACGGTCAAGGTTGTCTTGCAGGAAAAGTTCATAAGCCTCGTTGGTAACTGGATAGCGGTCGATGTAGAACCCCTCTTCCTCTCCTTCAAGTGAAACGTAGACCTCTTGACATTGTGGGTTGGATTGGATGGCCCGGCGTGCCTTGTCAGGGTCGAGACGCTCCAAAGCCAGAATTGCCTGCACGCGCACCAGCGGCACTGTGTCGGTGAGAGCATCCCTCAGCGCGGGCAAGGCCGCCTCACCAACCACTGGCAGCAGTGCGATCACACTGGCCCGAACCTGGTGATTTTGAGTATTCAGCGCCGGTTGCAGAATGGACGAAATATCAATGCTGTTCCGATGTGCAGCCAATGCCCAAGTGCCAATGGCAAATTGATGGGCCACCGCCGAGCGAAAGATCAATTCTGTCTCCTCAACACTCAGATCTCCCAAAAGGGGACGATGTTCATCGATGAGTTCCAATCTATCCCGAGACATAAGCGACCGATTGGCCTGCCAACTGGCCACTTCTCTTTGCAGCAGCTCTCTGATTTGCTTAATGCCCAGCTCTTCCTGGCTGATCCGATCTCTGATGGTTGCTGCCAGGTAATCGTGGACTAACTCGTATCGGTCGCCTTCTCCTCGTTGCACCAGGCGGCTTGTCACCAGCCGGGTCAGGACACGGTTGAGTAATTCTTCGGCACAGCCTATCTGCTGACACAGTTCCGACTGGGTCACAACACGCCGCTGCCCCAGGCTGTCCACCAGTTCGGTGAGAATATGCCAGGCAATTCCTCTCTGCTCGAGAGGGAACTCCTCCAACGCCTGCTCCAGGTAGCCCCCCAGAATCCCCTGGGCACCACCGGCCTCCTGGTAGAGTTCAGGACCTATGATCGAAGCGCCTCGTTCCTTGGCCAGATCGTAGAGATGGGTGCACAAGATTTGCAGCTCCGGCAAATCCATCTCATCCCTGGCCAGCACCTCTAGCAAGATCTTTAGTAAAGCCTCATCATAAGTGACGCCGCTAGCTACCTGTTTGACTGGCCCCGTAATAGCCACCTTAGCTTCCTCGGTGGTCAACTGCTTAAGGTAAAACCGGTTATCCATGATAGAGGGTAAACGTTCTTTGAATTCATCCAGTTGGGAGAAGAAATCTCCCTGGACGGCAAACACAAAACGTAGTGGTAATCCATCGTCTTCAATGCAATCGGCCAGAGCATTAAGATGGTTCAAACGTTCCTCGAGGGGAACTTGGATGAACATCTCTTCAAACTGGTCTAGGATGATCACCAGCTCGGTAATTCGGTGGCCCAGGTTCTTTACAACCATGTGGAGAAAGTCGCGCAGAGGCAGGACGGGTAAAAGTCGGGGCCGAGGTGGCGTCCCTCGGTTAATAATCGGATCAATAATCCTTGAAACAGGATCGTTGTAGGTGCGAGCAAAGATAGGCAGGTGGCGATGTTCTAGCAGATGCGGCCCGAAGCCAGCGTTTAGCAGCGAGCTTTTCCCGACTCCTGAGCGGCCGTGAAGCACAGTCAGGCGTGCCTTCAAAAGGGTATCATACAGGCCGTCGAGCGCCCTATCCCGTCCGAAGAAGATCTCTTTGTCTTTCAGCCCAAAGGGCAACAGATACTTGTAAGGTTCTGAGGGAGGCTCAGCCCGGGTTAAATCATTCAGGTAGTTTCGGTAAGCCAGCACCGCTTCACGGACAAATGTTTCCAGCTCCTCCTTGTCGGAGCGCGTGTAGACATGCACAATCTTGTCCCGACCGACAAAATCCCCACCGCCGGTGTGCACTGGACCTTCAACGTAGGTTCCGCCCCCAGTATTGATTTCTTTCTCCTTGCCGTTCATTTCACCGTTCATTCCTAATCCAACTGGCTGCACACTCGCTCCAAATCCTTGCGCACTTCTTCCGCTTGACGTGCTTCTACCACCTCTAACAGAACTAACGCCTCGGCTAAATACCTCTCCGCCTCAGCTAGCTGGCCCATTTGCTCATAGGTGATGCCTATATGCCTCAACGTTTCCGCCTGCCCAGGCCGATCTTCTAATTCGCGCAATATGGCCAAGCTGGCCTGGAAATGGCTCACCGCGATTTCAAACTCTTGGCGTTGGTGGTAAAGACGAGCGATGTTACGAAGCAATCTTGCCTCTTCCAGTCGGTCTCCCACTTGGCGGTAGATTGCCAGACTAGCTTGATAATGCTCAAATGCCTCAGCTAACTCACCACGCTGAGCGGAGATATGTCCTACTCCACTATGCGATCTTGCCTCGTTGGTCTGATCGCCTACCTCTGGCTGGATAGATAGGCTTAGCTGATAGCACTCCAATGCCCTTGTAAGTTCGCCGTTCCGTTCATAGATGAATCCTATGTGGTTGAGCAGTTTTGCTTCCCCACGTCGATCTCCAAACTCTCGCATTTTTTCTAAACTGGCTTGATAGTACTCAAGAGCCTTAGCCAATTCGTCACACTTATGATAGATTACACCAATGTTGTCGAGCTCCCACGCCTCCATTGCAAGATGTTCCAGCTTGCGAGCGATAGCGAGGGCCGCTTGATGGGACCCAAGTGCTTCGTCCCAGCGACCAAGCTCACATTGAATACGGCCGATGCCATTCAACGCCGATGCTTCTCCAGCCAGGTCCTCTATCTCGCGAGCAATAGCTAAGCTGGCCTGGCACTGCTCCATGGCCTCAACCAGATTGTTAAGACCAACTAGGTACACCTCACCCAAAGCCCGCCTACACCAGGCCTCTCGCTCACGTTGGCCATGTGCTATCGTCGCCGCCAATGCCGCCTCATCCCAGGCAACTGCATCAGCCCACCGCCCCCGTTTTTTGAAGAACGCACTTGATGCACGAGCCCAAGCAAATAGGCTGTCGGCATCATCCCTCGATACCTGGCTCCAGGCCATTCTCAACTGGGGCAAGGCTACTTCTGCGATTTGCCACTCTCGACTAGAACGCTGTGCAACCGCCAAATAGTAGGCGCTGTGGCGTGCCTCAGCGGCTCGCCGTATCGCCTCATCCAGCCGACTACGTGCGTAATCACCCCCAGCAACAAGTGTAAGGAGTAGTTCTCACCTTCTTTGTTCAACAATGCGGCCCGCACCAGCCGCCCTAGGATCTTCTTTGCCTCGATAGGTTTCATCTCCCACACGGCAGCAGCCGCCTCGACGGTGAAGGGCGCTTCCCGCCCGGCGTCAAACACGCCTAGCTTGGCAAAATGCTGCGGCAGTGCATCGCCGAGACGCTCCAGGCTCAATTTGAAGGTCAGCACCAGGCTCTCGTCCCGCATCTCTGGATCGTCCAGGTCGAGCAGCGTCACATCCGTCCCCTGTGCGTCGTGGAAGGCGGCCAGCAGGTCATCCCACGCCTCGCCATCTTGGGCTTGCGCCCCAGCCAAGGCCAAGGCCAATGGCAAATAGCCCAGTCGCCTGGCCAGCTCCCCGGCCACCGCCTTTTCGTCCTCGGCAATCTCCCCCGCCCAACGTTCCAGCAGCGCAATAGCTTGCTCCGGGTTGAGGACATCCAGGTCGTGGGCGATGCCCACCTTCTGGGCCACCTTACGCTCACGCGTCGTCACCAAGGTGGCGCAACCCGGTCCGCCCACTTGCAGCGAAGGCAGGTGGGCCGTGTCCCAGACGTCGTCCAGCACCAGGAGGCAGCGTTGGTTGTGCAGTAATGACCGCAGCCGCGCCGCCCGTGCTTCGGCGTCAGGCAGACTAGACAGGTCGTGGCCCAGCGCATCGCCCCAGGCGGCCTGCGCGTTCAGTATGTCGGCCTGCGGGCCCAACGTGGCCCATAGAATACCGTCTGGGAAAGCATCGATCACCTGTCTGTCGTGGCACAGTGCAATCGCCAGCGTTGTCTTGCCTACGCCGCCCATGCCGCGCAGGGCGGTCACTGCTACTTGGCGCTCATCGCCCAGCAGCAAGGCACGCAGTTCGGCCAGTTCCGCCTCGCGTGGCACGTGATGTGGAGGTAGGCTATGCGCAAGATACGGGGCATCTGAGTCAGGGCGCTCGACATAGTGGTAGTGCGTCTCGTAGATGATCTTGTCCCGGCCCACAAAGTCCCCGCCGTCGGTTCGCACTTGGCCTTCAACGTATGCGCTACCTTCGGTGCTGACTGCGTTCTCTTCGCTTCTCATCTCGGAGCCATCTCATTGTCCAATTCATCGTTGCCTGAATCGCGTGCTTTCAGGCTACTCCAAGGGAGTAAGTGATACATCGTAGCGTGTTCGTTCTAACACTGGCTTTTCCATCTCACTTTCGTCTATGCCTAATTGTTCACGAAGTGATTTATTTATGCTCAGGATACATTCCGTACGGGTGTGCATAGTTGTGCTGGCCAAGTTACCGATGGAAATGCTCTCAATCGTGCCACTCCCCGGTCCATGGTTTTTTGCTTCTATCAGCAGACTGTCAGGGCTCACGAAGCACCAGTAGTCGGGCTCAAGCAAATAAATGATATCATTGTCTGCATACTCCTCTTCCACTTTACACACGATAGCGGAATCGTGCCGCCAGAGCTGCGAACACTCGACGGTACGCTCTACGACGTCCACTTGATAAGTAGCCACCACGTTTTGTCCAGCGTCAAGTAACTCAGCTTTGACCTTGTGATTGAAGCGGTTATCGCATCTGCCACTAAGAAAGACTAGCGATTGCCACGTACCGTCACCCTGCAGTGTCACGTCTGGCTGTGGATACCAGACATCCGTAAATACGGAGATACGCAGACTCTCACCACCGAAATACTCACCCTGCAACGTAAATTCACAATCAAAGTTCGTCGCCACCTCCTGATCGCTTGTCAGATTCAGAAATCGAACGTACGGCGTAGGAGTTGGAGTAAAGGTTGGCGTAGGCGTCGGCGTGAACGTCGGTGTTGGCGTACTTGCGGGGGTGGCGGTTGGGGGTGGCGTAAAAGTAGATGTAGGACTGGGAAGTGGCACAGGGCTCGGTGTTAGCGCAGAAGTGGGGGTAGAACTCGGGGTTGGTGTAAAGCTCATGGTTGGCGTAGCTGTGGCGGTATCAACCGACGACGGCACAGGAGTAAATGTGCTGGTAGAGGCTGGTGCGAATGCTGGCGTCGGTGTGGCCGTATATGGCGAGATAAAGGGAGGCGTCGGCGTAGCCGTGTATTGCAGAATGAAAAGTGGGGTTGACGTAGCGGTTCTGGATATCATTGAGGACGATTCTGAGTTAGGCTGTTGTACGGCTGTCGGCGCACGGGCATCAAGGAGCGAGGTAAGTATTGCTGTAGCCCCTGACAGAGGTGTGAGCACCACGGCTGATATCAAGTCAGGTCGAGGGGTTGAGGCAGCTGAGGTTTTCTGTGCAGCAACAGCAGAGGGATTCTTTCTTTGAGCTCTATCCACAAGCCTATGCTCGACGTTGCTCACCGCCTCTTGCACATTCTCTATATTGGAAGGAGCTTCCGCTTTCANNAAACTCCTCAATCCTTTCATCGACCTGCTCTCCGGCAAGGATTACTATCTCGGCATAGATTTGCATCAACTCACTGGAGACCTCAAAGAGTTTGGAGACTGATACCCAATCACCATCCGGGCTTGCGCAGGCATCGCCGCCGCCGGTGATGATCACGATAGCCTTTTCTTGATCGCGAGGGAGTTCCAATAGTGCATTTCTGGCGTAGGCAATTGCGTCACAGAACGAACCTGTGCCATACGGCTCTAGGTTCTCCACTGCGGATAGAACCTTGCTCCGGCTATCGAACCCCAGTGGCACCAGAACGTGCAGCTGCTGATCACAGCAGGGTTCGCTTACGGACGGATCACCGCCAAAGACAAGCAACCCATAGTTTGCCCGCTCAGGTAGCGTGCTGTTGAGCAGACTTTTTAGAGCCGCTTGTGCCGTGATCCATTTGGTCTCTCCATCGGCAAAACCTGTATTCATCCGCTTCGAAGCGTCGAGCACAATAAAATAGTGAAGATCCCGGGCCTCAGGCAACGGCGTAGAACGAGAGAATTCCACCCCTTGCAAGAGTACCAGCACAATAACTCCCAGCGTGATTACCACGATGGCAGCTTGCACGAAACGAGGTATGGCAACAATACGCTTATTCCTAAAATGGACGATAAGATTCCCTTCGACCATTGTCAGCCTTATGTCTTTACCGATGGCGACACCTTTGGTATCGCTGACGTCCCCAACTTTGACACTAACTTCAGGCTTCGTGGGCTCTCTCTTTGTTCATTCGATCTTCCTCCGGTAGCATATGAGTCGACATTGCAACCGTAGCCATACGCAGCACACCATAGCCCACGCTAATGAAAAAAGGGGAGATTCTTTCCTGTCGCTTGCCTAGCCGGGCCGTATCTATTTAATTATCCGCCTTCTGTCTTGGCCTTCTCCGCCACCTTGCGGATGACGGTGGCCACACCCGCTACCGGATTGGTCAAGCAGGCGACGGTCACATCCAAGACATCCGGCGCCACGCTGCCCAAGATTCTCAGCCAACGCTCGACCTTTTTGGGATTGACCCCCTCCCCTTTGGTCACCTCACCCTGGATCTTCTGGACTGTCTCGGTCAGCTCTTCCTTGTCTACGTCCGGGTCTTCAAGGCGAGCCTCAATCTGCTGGTAGACCTCGACAAAGAGCTTGGCGATATCCTCACCGCCTAGTCCTTGGGTCACGGCAGNNACGGCAGCCTGAGCGCCACGGCCGATGGCAATTCCCGTACTGCCGGAGATGTCGCCGACGGTGATCTTGTCCCCGCCAACCTTGTCGCCATACACCTCGTCACCGTGAACGACCTTGTCACGGCCGACGAAGTCGCCACCACCGGTATCAACGTTGCCGCCGACATACACACCACCGCCAGTGTCAATCTGGCGTACCACTCTCCTCGTCTCCTCTTCGACAATCTCCCCTAATGGATCGGGTGCGATTTGGCCTTTGCTCCATCCCTTGGCGCCTAGCAGCAGAGCGACGGGGAAGTTGCCGCCGACCTGGTAGTCGGGGGTTTGGTCCACCCCCCAATCGGCGCGGGCGCTTTGGGGCACGTGCCGCGTGACATGGCTCATCACGTCGGAGACCAGCACATCGATCGCGCCTTCCTGGGGCTGGGCGTGGCCGGTGAGCGCCTCGATCAGGTGATAGGTGAAAATGCTCATCTGCCCGTCCTTGCGCATGTAAGAGCTCTGTTCTCCGCTCGAGGAGCTAAGCACGGCACGGCCGCTTCCCTGGGCCAGCGCCTCCAGGTCCTTGGCGCCCGATCCGGCAACTGCTTTTTCGTCTGCCATCAGCAGCGTGGGGGCGATAGCCGAGCCGACGTATCCGGCCGGCAGAGGGAGCACTTCCTTGGCGCCCATACCCGCTGCGTGGCAACAGTCGAGGACCACTAGCAGGCGCTGCGGTCGAAACTCGCCCACCGCCTCGGCAAAATCGGCGGCTCGCAGCGCGCGTGACCTGATCTTATTCTCCCGAATATCATATGGGATCAGGTAGAACTCAGGCGGCTCGACTGATTTGTCGCGCCAGCCGTGGCCGGTATAGTAGACGACGGCCGTGGCGTCCCGGGTGGGGTTGGCTTGGATAGACTCTTGCAGCCATTCCAGCCCATCCAGGATACCCTGGCGAGTCGCCGTCTGGCCCCTAATGACTTTGACGTTGTCATTGGGGTAAGCACACCGGTCAGGGTGGGTTAGCACTCCTGCTAGTGCTTCGATGTCCTTGGCCACGTCGGGCAGGGCCCACTTATCTACATAGTTCTTGTCCACCCCGATAAGCAGCGCATAGCCGTGGGTAAATTGATCGGCCATATGAACCTCCTGCCTAAAACCTGGGTATTCGGTTATTAGGTAAATCGGCTACGTCGATAGGATAACCTATTGTTCCTATCACAACTAGAATATCATAATTGACGACAAAGTTCAATGGGCATAACAACATCTCTGCAAGAATCTAGAGAACCCTAATACAAGTGGCATTCAACCTCGCCTAATTCAGAAATCAAAAAAAGAGCACAGAGATGTCCTGTGCTCTTTTAAAGTACATTTGCATCATAGCCAGTGTTATCGGTGAACCAACTTTGGTCTCCTCAGGCCGCCAGTGCCACGGGTTTTTTCACCCTTAACGCGCTGACAATTCGCTTAGGTCCGTTGACTGTGCGGGCTACTTCCAGTGCAGTCTCCGCTGCTTCCTCGTCCGGCACCTGACCCTGCAACTGTACGTACCCTCCCGAAGAACGCACGCGGATGGGCAAGGGCCGGGTGCGCTCGTCCTGGGCCAGAGCCAATGCAACCGAACGCTCCAACTTGGGATCGGC
>JABAOC010014191.1_pt3 | contig 11147 bp, 10 predicted proteins | sample 7062161 | NCBI WGS metagenome assembly JABAOC01 (sample SAMN14538625, study PRJNA623070) | marine sediment metagenome | biome: marine biome [ENVO:00000428]; feature: marine pelagic biome [ENVO:01000023]; material: deep marine sediment [ENVO:00002113] | place: India: Gulf of Khambhat ... | reverse complement strand
CGCGCGCAGCTCGCTGCCGCGCTCGCCGAGACGCCGCCGCGGCACAAGGTGCGCTCGGAGTTTCTGGTGCTGCTGTACTTCGCGCACCTGCTGAGCAGCGAGCGGCTCGCCGAGGTGCTCGATCAGCGGGTGCGCGATATCGACAGCATGATCGCCTCTATCGACGCGGCCTTCGCCGAGGACGGCCAACGCTCACCCAGCCACGACCTGGTCGCGGGCCTCGGCTACGTCACGTTGAGAGCCCAGCGCGACNNCGTTGGCTCGAATCCGTGCGGGCCGAGCAAGGCGTGCCGCTATCCAAGGCCGGATGAGAACATTCGGCAACGAGCAGGCCGTCATGACGCGTCTCACCAAACGCAAGCAATTCGATTGCGGCGCATCCGCGACGAGCGTCACCATCCTGACTCTGCTTGCTGCGATGCTCGGCGGGTGCGCCTCCATGATAGGTTTGGATGAGACACCCCGGGTCAGCCTCGTCAGCATCGAGCCGACCCACGTGCGCCTGCTCGAGCAGCGCTTCCGCGTGACGCTGCGTGTGCAGAACCCCAATGCACGCGACATCACCATTCGCGGCTTGGACTACGAGATTGTCCTCAACGACAGAACTTTCGCGCAGGGCGTGAGCGGAAAACCTGTCACCGTGCCGGCATGGGGCGAGAGCACGGCTGAGGTGGAGGTGGTAAGCACGCTGCAGCGGTTCATTGAGCAGCTCGAAGAGCTCGGCAGTCGCGGCAAACCCGGCATCGACTATGCGATAAGCGGCAGCATCAGCATCGACGGGATTCCGCTGCCCGTACCGTTCCATTACGAGGACACCATCGGTATTCCCGCGTTCGACGACGACGGGCGAAAAGACGGTCGCGAGCAGCGCCGCAAGCCTAAGGCAATCGCCATCTGAGACCTATTCGAGGCATCGCGACGTGCACAGACTGAAAGCCAAGATTCGTGACATTCCCGATTTTCCCAAACCGGGCATCGTTTTCAGAGACATCACTCCGCTGGTGGCCGACCCCTCGGCATTGCAGCTTTCGGTCTACCAGCTTCTGCATCCTTTTCTCGGCCAACCCGTCAACGCGGTGGCCGGCATGGAGGCCCGCGGTTTTATCTTCGGAAGCCTGGCCGCCTGGGAACTCGGCGTCGGATTCATCCCGCTCAGAAAGCCGGGCAAGTTGCCCTATGACGTGCAGAGCGCCTCCTACGATCTGGAATACGGCTCCGCGGCGCTCGAGGTTCACACCGACGCCGTGAATGCCGGCGACAAGATTCTGCTCATCGATGACCTGATCGCCACGGGCGGCACCGCGCAGGCAAGCTGCCAGCTGATCGAAGAGCTGGGGGGAGCCATCATAGGCTGCGCCTTCGTCATCGAACTGGACGCCTTGAAAGGCCGCGAAAAGCTCTCGAAGTACAAGGTGCATTCGTTGCTGCATTATTGACATGAGCGTGTCCATACAAAGCGCCTCGCGAGCGGAGGCGGATCGGAGTCGTGGGGATCGAATGAACATGCGCGCCTCGAATCTTATCGCCACACTGCTCGCGGCCGCGGTCATGGCGCTGCCGACAGCGTTGACGGCCCAGAACGGATCCGCGCCGGTCGTGGTGAGCATTGCAACCGAGCGCCTGCTGGCTCCCGTGACGGCGTACCCTGGCACTGTGATCAGCCGTAATCAGGCGCGCCTGGCGGCCGAGGTAGAGGGCCGGCTCGAGTGGGTCGCCGAGGTCGGCAGCGCGGTACGCATGGGCGAAACGGTAGCGCGTCTCGACGACGTGCTGCTCGAGCAGACGATTCGCGCGGAGCAGGCGGCCGTGGCCCGGGAACAGGCGCGACTGGTCTATCAGGCTGCCGAGGTCAAGCGGCTGACCGCGCTGGTGCGCAAGAACTCCGTGCCGCAGAGCGAGCTCGATCAGGCCATCGCCAACCGTGAAATGACCGAGGCCGAGATCACCGCCAGCGAGGCGCGCGTCGCGCTCACCCGGGAGCGACTCGCACGCACCGAGCTGCGCGCGCCGTTCGACGGCGTGGTCACCGAGCGGCTGCTGGAGAGGGGGGAGTGGGCGGAAAGCGGTGCCGCCATCGTGCGGCTGGTGGATACCTCCTTGCTGGAAGTGCAGACATGGATCCCGTTGAACGCGCTCAAGCACGTGCAAGTGGGCTCGAAGCTGGCACTCAGCAGCAACCCCAGCAGCGCCGTCGGCACCGTGCGCACCATCGTGCCCGTGGGTGATAACCGCTCGCGGCTCTACGAGCTGCGCATCGCGTTCGACCGCGCTGACTGGCCGGTCGGCACCGACGTGCGCGTCCAGGTGCCGACGGCGCAGCCGCGCAAGGTGCTGGCGATACCCCGCGACGCGCTGGTACTTCGGCGCGACGGCACCACGGTGTATCGCATCGACGCCGAAGGCCTCGCACAACGGGTCGGCGTCACCACCGGAATCGCCGTCGGCGAGCTCATCGAGGTCGACGGAATTGCGTCCGGCGATCGCGTGGTCATCCGCGGCGGCGAGCGGCTGCGCCCGGGGCAAAGCGTCACCATCCTCGAGACGAGAACCGTGCAGTGAGCTGGACGCGGCTGGCGCTCGGCAACCCGGTTGCAACCGCCGTGGCGGTGCTGCTGCTCGCGCTTTTCGGCGCGCTCAGCCTGGCACGGCTCCCGGTGCAGCTCACACCGGAGGTCGAGAAGCCCGAGATCACCGTCACCACCAACTGGCGCGCGGCGGCACCCGAGGAGGTCGAGGCAGAGATTATCGAGCCTCAGGAAGACGTCCTGCGCGGTCTTCCCGGGATGACCCAGATGCTCGCCAAAGCACGCCCCGGTTCCGGCGAGATCAGCATCGAGTTCGAGGTCGGTTACGACCTCGGCCGTGGCCTGCTCGAAGTGCTGAATCGTCTGAACCGCGTGCCGGACTATCCCGAGGATGCGGACGAGCCCGTCATCAGCACCGTCGGCGGACGCAGCCGGGCTATCGCCTGGTTCATCATCAAGCCCATCATCGGTAACACCCGCGACATTCAGAGCTATCAGGACTACGTCGAGGAGGTCGTGCAGACCCGCTTCGAGCGCGTTCCGGGCGTCGCCCGCTCGGAAGTGCGCGGCGGACGCGAGCGCGAGGTGCGCATCACGTTCGACCCATACCGAGCCGCCGCTCTCGGCATCCAGCTCCCGGAAGCCGCACGGCTCGCGGGCAGAAACGAAGACGTCTCCGGCGGCGAGGCCAACGTCGGCAAGCGCCGCTACACCGTGCGTTTCACCGGTGCTTTCGATACCGAGCAGCTCGGCAATCTGCTGCTCGACTGGCGCGGCGGCCAGGCGGTGCGCCTGTCCGACATTGCCGAGATCGAAGAGCGCATGGTGGATCGCAAGAGCTTCGTGATCACCCGCGCCGAGCGCGCTATGGCAGTCAATGCCCACCGGGAGATCGGTGTGAACGTGCTCGACGTGATGGACGGCCTCAAGGTGGCGGCAGTTGAGCTGCGCGAAGGGCCGCTCGCGCGCGCGAACCTGTCATTCGAACAGGTCTACGACGAGACCATCTACATCCATCGTTCTATCGAGATGCTGCGCAATAATCTCGCCGTCGGCGTGTTACTCGCGGTGGGCGTGTTGTGGTGGTTCCTGCGCAAGCTGCGTGCCACGCTGATGGTCGCCCTTGCGATTCCGGGCAGCATATTGGCGGCCTTCCTGATGCTGGACGTGGCAGGCCAGACGCTCAACGTGATCTCTCTGGCCGGTCTGGCCTTCGCCGTCGGGATGACGCTCGACGCCGCTATCGTCGTGCTGGAGAATATCGTGAGGCTTCGTGAAGGCGGGGCGCCTGCGGACGAGGCCGCCCTCGAGGGACCGACGCAAGTCTACGGCGCCTTGATCGCGTCGACCGCGACCACAGTGGCGATATTCCTGCCCATCGTGTTTCTCGAGGACGAAGCCGGCCAGCTGTTTGCCGATCTCGCGCTCACCATCGCCGCGGCGGTCGTAGCCTCTCTCGTCTTCGCGCTAACGGTCATACCGACGGCGACAGCCGCCTGGCTCAAGCACGAAAAGCTCGAGGATCGGCATGCCGGGTGGTGGCGAGCCATCACGGCCGGCATCATGCGGCTCACCGATACACCTCTGCGCCGCGCGCTCTGGATCGCCTCGCTGATTGCATTGCCAGTAGCCGCCACCTTGGCGCTCGTGCCGAAGGCCGACTATCTGCCCGAAGGTAACCGCAATCTGGTATTCGCCTTCATCATCCCGCCGCCCGGCGTGAATATCGACCACATCGAAAAAGAAATGGGCGACGTGATCGCCGAACGCATCGCACCCTACATGACCGGTGAGAAGCAGCCGCAGGTCAAACAGTATTTTTTCGTCGCCTTTCCCCACGGCGTATTCATGGGAGCACGCGCCGAGAGGGACGAGGAGGCGAGCGAGCTCGTGCCGCTCATCAACCGGATCGTGCGAGGTTTCCCTGATACCCTGGCATTTGCCAGGCGCGCATCGCTGTTCGGCGGCTTCGGCGAAGGACGCACCGTCGACATCAACCTCCAGGGCCGTAACCTGGAAGCCATCATGGGCGCCGCCCAGGCAACGTTCTTGGCAACCATGAAGGCGCTGCCCGGTGCCGACGTGCGACCCCGGCCGGGCCTCGAGCTCGCGGAGCCGGAGCTGCGCCTGATGCCCAACGAGCGTCGCATCCGCGAGGCGGGATGGAACCGTGAAACCATGGCTCAGGTGACCCGCGCGCTCGGCGAAGGACTCTTCGTCGGCGACTACTTCGACGGCGAGGAGCGCCGGGACATCATCGTGCGCGTGCAGCCCTGGGAAACACCGGAGCAGCTCGATTCGATTCCTCTCGTAACACCCGAGGGCGGGGTGCTGCCGGTCAGTGAGCTGGTGAGCGTGGTGCGCACCGCCGGACCGAGCGAGATTCGCCGTCTCGATCGGCGCCGCAGCGTAACCCTGCAGGTGACTCCGCCTGCCAACATGTCTCTCGAGGAGACCCTTGCCATCATCAAGCAGCAGGTCGCGCCAGTGGCCGAAGCGTTTCTGCCCGAAGATGGCGAGATCCGTTACACCGGCACCGCCGATCAGCTCGAGGTGGCTTTGAGGAGCATGGGCGGGAGCTTCGCCCTCGCAATCGTCATTCTTTACCTGCTCATGAGCGCCCTGTTTCGCTCTTTCAAGGACAGTCTGCTGGTGCTTTTGGCGCTACCGCTCGCAACGGTCGGCAGTGTCGTGGCGCTATGGATCATAAACGACGGGTTGAAGCTGATCGGCAAGGATCTGTTCCAGCCGATGGACCTGCTGACCATGATCGGCTTCATCATCCTGCTCGGCCTGGTGGTCAACAATGCCATACTGCTCGTGCATCAAACGCGCAGCGCCGAACGCGCGGGGCTCGAACGCCGCGCAGCGGTCGAGCAAGCCGTCGGTCTGAGGCTTCGGCCGATTCTCATGAGCACGCTCACGAGCATTTTCGGAATGCTGCCGCTTCTGCTGATCCCCGGCCCGGGTACGGAGCTCTACCGCGGCCTCGCCGCGGTCATCGTCGGCGGAATGTGCGTGAGCACCGCGTTCACGCTGATTCTCCTGCCGAGCCTGCTTCGCCTCGGCGAGGGCGGTCGCGAGACCGTGGTTGCGCGGCCTGTCACGGCTGGTGCCTAGGGCCGTCGACGGCGCCGCGCGCTCGAGGTTTTCGCCCGCCCGGCTGTCCCCAGGCCCATGCCGGGATGAAAAGCACCCTCCATTTGCGTTGCTCGCGCACGCGCGCCGCGCAAAGAACAATGGCCCTCGCATGGTCGGGGCACGCGTTCAATGGTGCGTTGAACTTTCATCGTTGGAGCGTTCGCGCACGCCAATCTCCGTTACCGAGACCCGCGCACATGGCACCCGGTGAGCCGGCGGTTAGAATTGCCGGCGGTCATCGGATAGACTCGAAAACGGCCGAATCGCATGTGCAACCCACCCTCGCGCATCGGGACGCAACCATGACAACGTGCTGCGGCAAAACGGCATCTTCGGCATATCCATGAACGGTCTGGGGCGCAGTCCATCATCTCTGCTCGGTGCTCTCGGCCTCGCTATGCTTGTCGCGCCATGCGCGGGAACGGCGCAGGAGATCGACAACCGCCCGATCTACTACATGATGCTGAAGAGCATCGAAAGTGAATTCCAGCACCATTCAGCAGCGCTTGCCGCGGATCTCGAGCAGCGGACTTTGCGTATCCGCGAAAACTACGAGTCCCGCNNAACTACGAGACCCGCAATCGTGAGATCGTCGATGAGCTCGCGATGCTCGAAGCGCAGCGGAAAGACCGCGAGTCGGTTTTTGTCTCCGAACGCGATGCGCTCAACGCGCGCATAGACGCCCTCAACGAGCGCATTGCGCTTCGCGATGGTCGACTGAACGAGGAAAAACGCCTCCAGCAACGCTACAAGAGCCATAACGAGAAGGATCCGCAGGTCGAGTCCCTCATGCGTCGCATCGCCGAGCGGCTCGCCGAGATCGAGTCGATCAGGGCAACCTACCGGAGCCGACTCGAGGCAACGCGCAGCGCGCGTGCCGCTTTGAGCGCGCAGTTCGAGCAATACATGTCGGCCGGAGATCCTCTGGCTCTGGAAATCCGCTCACTCGAGGAAGATTGGCGACTTTTCGCCGAAACGACAAAAGCTCGCAAAGATGACCGATGCCTATGCTCGCGAGTATGCCGCATATACCGAATGGCTCAATCACGAGCGAAACACTCTCGAGCAGGCGGGCGAAACGCTGGCAAGCATGGTCAACGCTGACCGCGAGAAACGCACATTACATGCAGGCATCGAAGCAGAGTTGCGCGAGCGCATCGATGCGTACAATGCCCTGCTGGAGATACACAACAAGGCTGCCCCCGGCGATCCGGAAGGGGACGAGCGCAGAGCAAAGCTGACTGCGCTCGACGCACGTATCGTCGAGCTTCAGACAGCGCTGGCCGACACCCGTAAATCCATCATCGAAGCCACTGGAGGGTTCGAGACGCAAAATCAGGAGTACGAAGCGAGCTACGAGCAGTTCTCCGCCGAGAAACGCGAGCGCGAGGCCATGCTTGCAGCCAAGCTGGCCGAGATAGATCGCAGCCGAGTCGTGATCGAAACCGACATCGATGCACAGCGACACGAGATAGACAAGCAGATCAGAGCCCTGGAGGCACAGATAAGCGACGATTTTGGGGATGCCCGCAGAAAGCTCGAGACGCTCAATGCGCGGCTCATCGATGAATTCGGTCGCGAGCACGAAGGACTCGATGTAGCTATAACGAAGGTGCTGGAACAAAATGACGATGGTCAGCTTTACAGAGCGACCGGCGCACCCCGTTTCGATCTTTCGAGACCGCTGACTGCGGCCGTGTATGCGGCCATCGAGCAGGTCGTCTCTGATCGCAATAGAATCGATGCGCGCATCGTTGCTCTCGGCGCTGCCGATGCGCAAGCAACGCAAGCCGAGATCGCCTCGCAGCCACGCGCAGAGGGAGGCCTCGAGCAGAATCGCGCTGCCTTGAGCACCGAGCGTCAGCAGCTGCTCGAAGCCCATTCCAGCTTCGCCCGCGAACAGCAGTCGCTGATAGCCGATCTCGAGAAGCGCCAACGCAGCAATGACAAAGACTTCGCCGATGCGCGCACGATGCTCAGCCGGCTCTACTCGGCGCGCGCGAGTCTCGCCCGCGCCGAGCTTCAGGCCGTGCAGCAAGTGCTCGTTGCGGCCGCAACGGGCGTGCCTGGCGCGACCTCGGCCAGCAGTGACTACGAGCGCTCGCTCGGCGAGCTGCGCGAGATAGCCGCCCGGACGGATGCTGAGACAGAGGCATCAATGCGCGCGGCTCACGCGCTCGTCGATCGAATCAAGGCCAAGGCGGTGGGCAGCGCGACCTCATCGATCGAGTGGAAACCGTTTGCGTCGCGACGGGTCACCCGCAGCCGGGAGCTGGTGGGCAGCGACAAGGCTGCGTCCGCGTCCGCCTGGCTCAGTCGCTTTCGCCTCCAGCCGCGTTTCGCCGCGATAGCCGAAGAGCTCGCTGCAAGCGGCGCCGTGGCGAACGGCGCCGAGGCGCTCTCCAACCTTTTCATGGTCGGAGTGATGGAGCACGCGACCATGATCGAGCAGCAGCTCGAAGACGGCGGCACCGGTATTCAAGTGAACATTCTCGACCGCGCCTACCAGCTCGACGTGAACGGATCCCTGCAGACCCTTCCGTCTGGCTGATCGGCATGGCAAGTCGAAGGCCACCGACTGCGGCCGGCGGCGCGCAGCTGGATCGCTCACTCGGGCTCGGCCTGATCACGCTCTACGGCCTCGGCAACATACTCGGTGCCGGCATCTACGTTCTCATCGGTGAAGTCATCGGCGTCGCCGGCATGGGCACGCCCCTGGCATTCGTCATGGCGGCGGTGATCGCGGCGCTCACGGCTTTCAGTTACGGCGAGCTGGCCGCCCGCTTTCCGGTGAGCGCCGGGGAAGCCGTCTACGTGCAGGAAGCTTTCAAGCAGCGCGCCCTTTCGACCGTGGTCGGTCTGTTGATCGCGTGCTCGGGCATGATCGCCGCGGCGACGATGACCCGTGGATTCACCGGATATTTCCGCGTCCTTTTCGATCTGCCCGATGCAGTGCTGATCGTCTCGCTCGTGGCAACCCTCGGTCTCATCGCCGCCTGGGGTATCAAGGGTTCGGCGCGCGTGGCCGCGATTCTCACTGTCCTCGAATTCGCAGGTCTGGTGATGATCATCGTGGTTGCCGGCGACAATCTCGACACCGTGCCGGAGAATCTCCCGGGAATGATTCCGTTTGTCGGTGACGTCGCGATCACCAGTGTGGTCCTCGGAGCTTTCCTCGCTTTCTTTGCCTTCATCGGATTCGAGGACATGATCAATGTCGCCGAGGAGGTCGTGCATCCCGAGCGCAATCTTCCCCTGGGAATTCTCATCGCCCTGTGCCTGTCGACGGTCCTCTACCTCCTGGTCGTGCTCGCGTCGCTTACGAGCGTGCCCCTCGAGCTGCTCGCCGAGAGCGATGCGCCACTCGCCCTGGTCTACGAGCAGGCGACGGGCAGATCGCCTGTCGTCATCAGCGCCATCGGCCTGCTCGCCGTGGTCAACGGCGCCCTGGTGCAGATCATCATGGCGGCGCGCATCTTTTATGGCATGAGCGCCAAAGGCTGGCTACCGCGGGCGCTGGGTGAGGTTAATCCGCGCACGCATACGCCGGTGACGGCGACGATTCTCGTCGCCGCCATCATCGTCAGTCTGGCGTTGTGGTTTCCACTCGTACGTCTCGCAGGCGCGACGAGCTTCCTCGTACTCGCGGTTTTCACTCTGGTCAATCTGGCTCTGGTGGTGCTCAAGTGGCGCCGGCCGGTTGTCGTGGGGGTGATTCCCTGTCCCATATGGGTGCCGTGCGTGGGCGCTGCCACCAGCTTCGGATTACTGCTCTCACAACTGATATATTAATCGGGCAAGTCAATTAACATGCATGGGTTTGACCGGGCATCGCAGTGCCCGCTGTGGAATCATCAGGTGTCGAGCGGAAAAATCGATTCAATGCACGTCTCGCCCACCGGCGCGCGCATTGCGCTGTGCGCCTGCCCGGGATCCGGGTCCTCGCTCGAGGAGGATCTCCGGGCACTGCAGATGTGGGGGGCAGCCGGCGTCTTGAGCCTCATCGAGGACCACGAGTTTGCGGCCCACGGCGTGCAATCGCTCCCCGATCGAGTCGCAGCTCTCGGAATGCGCTGGTGGCACCTTCCCATTCGTGACCGGGACACACCCGACGCGCAATTCGAGACAAAATGGGCGGAAGTCGGAGGCGAGCTGCGGGAGCTGTTCACGCAGGGGGCATCAATCGCCGTGCACTGCATGGGGGGACTTGGGCGCACGGGCACGATCGCGGCACGAATACTGGTGGAGCTCGGAGCCGAGCCCGGTGCCGCTGTTGCGCGAGTGCGGGAGGTGCGACCGGGTTCCATAGAGACACCGGCGCAGGAAGCCTTCGTGTACGCGTGCCGCCCTATACGTTGAAGATCACCGCAATGCCGAGCTGCGACGCGATGGCACGCAGCACCGTGACATCCTCGTCGTCGAAACCGCCTTCGACCTTGTTGTCTGTCTGCAGGACACCCACCACCGCGCCTCGGCGGTTGACGATCGGCACACACAGCACGTTGCGCGTATGGAATCCGCGTTGTCGATCAAATTCCGGATTGAAGCGCTGGTCACCGTAAGGATCATGAATATTCACAATCTCGCGTGCAACCGCAGAATAGCCCGCCACCAGTGACGATACGTGCAAGCGCAAATGCTCAGTCTCACCCTCCGTGGATAGCACCGTCCACATCTCCTCGGCATCGTTGTCATATGCGAAAAGAATGCTGCGCTCACAGCCGAGAAGCTCGGTAAGTTCGACACCGATTTCTTTCATGAGCGCGGAAAGATCCTGCGCCTGGGTCACCAAAGTGGCGATGTCGAGCAGCGCAGTCATGCGGTCGTGGTTGCGAACGACATCACCGTAGAGGTTTGAGCACTCCATCGTCACCGCTGCCTGATCCGCGAATACCCTGACAACGCTCTCATCCCGCTCGTCGAAAATGCCGATACGCTTGTTGACGACTTCGAGCACACCGATGATCTCGTCGCGGCGTCCGTGCACCGGCGCGCACAGCACGCTATGGGTGCGTCTGCCGGTTTGCTCGTCGAGCCCCCGATCGCAACGTGCGTCCTGTGCAGCATCCGGGATATTCGCAAGCTCGCCGTTGGTGGCAACCCAGCCGACGATACCCTGTTTCGCAGACACCCGTATCTCGCGATGCTCATTACCTTCGGCAACTCGCGAGCACAGATCACCAGACCTCGGGTCGGTCAGGTAGAGAACCACCCGCTCCGCGTCGGTCAGCCGACCGATACTGCGCACCAGACGCTGGAGGACCGACTCCATGCTTTGCTCGAGTGCTTCGGATTTGAGGGACTCTATGAACTCCGCGAGATGTCCGAGCCTTCGGTTCGTGCTCGGCTCCCGATACTGATTCTCCTGGTAGAGCAGATTGCTTCGGCGTAGACGATTGGTAACGACATTCATGAAAGCCGTTGCGACATTCGCATTACTCTCGAAGCAATCGGTGAGATCTTCGTACCTTGCACGCAACA
>JABAOC010022193.1_pt3 | contig 11150 bp, 9 predicted proteins | sample 7062161 | NCBI WGS metagenome assembly JABAOC01 (sample SAMN14538625, study PRJNA623070) | marine sediment metagenome | biome: marine biome [ENVO:00000428]; feature: marine pelagic biome [ENVO:01000023]; material: deep marine sediment [ENVO:00002113] | place: India: Gulf of Khambhat ... | reverse complement strand
TATGGGATATTCTGTGGCCCTCATGGCTGATTCTACGAGCCGCTGGGCAGAAGCCTTGAGGGAGATTTCAGGACGTATGGAGGAGATGCCAGGCGAGGAGGCTTATCCGGCCTATCTGGCCAGCCGTATTGCTGAATTCTACGAGAGGGCCGGGAAGGTGGTCTGTTTGGGCTCGGATAATCGAATCGGAGCCCTGAGTGTGATGGGAGCGGTTTCTCCTCCAGGAGGGGATTTATCCGATCCTGTCGTCCAGGCCACACTCAAGGTGGTCAAAGTTTTTTGGGCTCTGGATGACAGACTGGCCAACATGCGGCATTTCCCGGCGATTAACTGGTTGTTGAGCTATTCTCTGTATGTGGAGAACATCAAGGATTATTTGAACTCCCAAGTTGCCGAAGAATTTATAGCTCTCAGACAGGAAGCCATGCAGCTCCTGGAGGAGGAATCTGAGCTGCAGGAGATTGCCCGTCTCGTCGGCGTGGAATCCCTCTCGGCCAGAGATAGGCTTATTCTGGAGTCCGCGCGCTCTATTCGAGAAGATTTTCTCCATCAAAATGCCTTCCATCCCCAGGACACGTACACCTCGTTGAAAAAACAGTATCTGATGCTGCGGACAATCCTGCATTTTCACCATTCGGGGATGAATGCGCTTTCGGAGGGGAAAAATTTGGACGAAATTTTGACACTCGGAGTGAGGGAGAAAATCTCCAAGATGAAATTCCTTCCTGAAGAGGACCCGGGCGTTCTTGAAATTTACGTGGAGATCGATGGTGCCTTCAAGGGTCTGTTGGAGAAGAAAGGAACGAGTGAGAACAATGGTTAAAGAGTATCTGACAGTCTCTAATATCGTCGGCCCCTTGGTTATCGTCGAAAAGATCAAGGATGTGAAATACGGTGAACTGGTGGAAATTGAAGCGGCGGGAGGTTTTTTGCGGCGGGGCACAGTGTTGGATGTCTCGACAGATAGAGCCATTGTGCAGGTTTTTGAAGGCACAGTCGGTTTGGATGTGGACAAGTCCAAGGTGAGGTTTCTCGGGCGCTCTCAAACGCTGGCCGTCTCCAAAGAGATAATCGGCCGAGTTTTCGACGGTTCCGGGAATCCAAAAGACCGAGGTCCTCAAATCATTGCCAAGAAAAGGCTGGATATCACTGGAAGTCCGATAAATCCCGATGCGCGGGACTACCCGTCTGAGTTTATTCAAACCGGCATATCTTCAATCGACGGGATGAACCCACTCGTCAGAGGCCAGAAACTTCCTCTTTTTTCTGGAAGCGGCCTTCCCCATGCCCGGATCGCGGCCCAGATCGCCCGGCAGGCGGCCGTTTTGGGGAAAAAGGAGAAATTTGCCGTGGTTTTCGGCGCGATGGGAATCACTTTTGAAGAGGCGAACTTTTTTATTGAAGACTTCAGGAATACTGGTGCATTGGAGAGAGCCGTGCTCTTTCTCAATCTGGCGAATGAGCCTCCGATCGAACGCATCGCCACGCCGCGTTTAGCCTTAACCTGCGCGGAGTACCTCGCGTTTGAGCTGGATATGCATGTCCTTGTGATCCTGGTGGATATGACCTTTTATGCTGAGGCTCTCCGGGAGATATCTGCGGCTAGGAAGGAGATCCCAGGACGGAGAGGGTATCCCGGCTATCTCTACACGGACTTAGCGTCCATGTATGAGAGAGCGGGGAGGATCAAAGGGAAAACAGGATCAATAACTCTTATCCCGATACTCACCATGCCTGAAGATGACAAAACTCATCCCATCGCTGACCTGACAGGCTATATCACGGAAGGGCAGATCATGCTCAGCCGGGAGATCCATCGAAAGGGAATCTATCCTCCTATAGATGTACTTCCCAGTCTGTCCCGGCTCAAAGACAAAGGAATCGGTGAGGAAAAGACGCGGGAGGACCATGCGGATGTTCTCAACCAGCTCTTTGCGTGTTACGCCCGCGGAAAAGAGGCCAGAGAGTTGTCCCTGATCCTGGGAGAGGCGGCTCTGAGCGACCTGGATAAGCTGTACTTGAAGTTTGCTGACCTTTTTGAAGATGAGTTTGTGAGGCAGGGTGAGTTTGAGTCCCGATCCATCCAGGATACGCTCGACCTGGGGTGGAAACTTCTCCACACCATTCCACGGAAGGAACTCAAGAGAATTCGTCCGGAATACTTGAAAAGATATTATTCTGAAGAAGAAGAAGAAGAAGAATTGAGAATATATGATTCTGAAGGAGGAGAAGAAGAAGAGGAAGGATGAGACTCTCAGTTAATCCCAACAGGATGGAGCTTCTCCGGCTCCGCAGACGTCTTGTTCTGGCGGAAAGGGGCCACAAGCTTCTCAAAGACAAGCTGGAAGAGATTATGCGCCGTTTCCTTCAGCTCATGCGCCGGCTTTTTGAGCTTCAGGAGGGAATCAGTCCCAAGTTGAAGAAGGCCTTTCTTTCTTTTGCTTTTGTCCGTGCTCGTTCATCCCACAGAGAGCTGGAAAAACTCATACCTGAAGGGAAATTGCGGCTAGCTCCCAAGAAGGAAAAGATCTTCAACGTGTCCATTCCTCAGTTTGAGATAAGTGAAAAAGAAATCTCTGACTATGACTTGGTCAACACGGAAAGTGAGCTCGATATCGGTATAAAAAAAATTCAGGAGACACTCGAGGATCTAATGGAGATGTCGCGGCTCTGGAAGGCGGTCGAGCTTCTCTCTCATGAGATTGAAGTGACTCGCCGCCGGGTCAATGCCCTGGAACATATCCTCATCCCCAACATCAAGGAAACCATTAGTTACATCTCCAGCCGACTGGAGGAGATGGAACGTTCCTATCAAGTCCAGCTCATGAGAGTCAAGGAAATCGTCCGCAAACATTAATCGTACAGTAAGTATTTCTTGCGTTTCTGTTTGAAGAATTCCTCCTCTTTCTCCATGCGCGAGAGGAGTGTTTCATAACTGACATTCCCTTCGAGAAAACGGCTCAAGAGTTCGTTCCCGAACATCCGGTTGAGCTTGAAGGCGTTAAAAGAGATGTTGTCGGGCCATTCTTCCTGAAGAGCCTTGATGGTTTCCAGCGCAAACCGGATAGGAGAGAATTTTTCATTGTGGGTGATAGTTATTCGTATCCCATGGCACGTCCTGTTTTCATAGATGGGATGAAGGATTTTTCCCGGAAGAGACTGAGGAGTGTATTTGACGGCTTCGAGCTCGACACCGAAATCTTGACCTCCGTTTAGCCGGTTCATTAAAGAAAGAGGTTTAAGCCAGGGCGCTCCGAATTGCAGAAATGGATGAGGCGTTCCACTCCCCTCATTCAGTTGTATGGCCGAGAGAAATGATGCGCCTGGGAAAAGGATGGCTGTTTCTGGCGAAGGCATGTTGGGAGATGTGGGTGTCCAGAGGAGACCTGTGTCTTTCCAGTAGAAGTGTCTTTTCCAGTTTCTCATACGGACGACATGGAGGTCAAAATCTTGGGGAACCCATTTTTCGCCTTTTATCATCATGGCCAGCTCACCTGAAGTCAGGCCGTACCTTATCGGGATGGGGAGAGCTCCGATGAAGGATTCAAACGCTGGAATCATCAGTGGACCCTCGACTATTTCTCCTCCTACAGGGTTGGGTCTGTCCAGAACATACACTGGAATTTGTGCTTTAGCTGCGGCTTCGAGAATGTGCTTAAGCGTGGTGATGTAGGTGTAAAACCGGACGCCAACATCTTGAATGTCGTAGATGAGCAAATCAATTCCTTCCATCTGTTCAGGCGTGGGCTTTTTTGTTTCTCCGTAGAGGCTGTATATCGTGATGCCTTTTAGCTCACTGTTTTTGACCTCTTTTCCGGCTTCCGCAGTGCCGGTGACGCCATGTTCGGGAGAAAAAATGGCCTGAATGGCGTGCCCTTTTTCCAGGAGAGCCTGGACAAGGGATTTCCCTGAAGGAAGAGCAGACGTGTGGTTAATAACAAGGCCCAGAGATTTTCCTTTGAGTGTGGGGCCGAGCTTATTCAGGAAGATTTCGTTCCCGAGCTTGACCAATTTATCCGTGGATGGAAAGATTCTTCCTGGTGCTAAACAGAGAAGCAGCCCAAGACCTATGAGAAAGAATTGAAATCCTTGGGCTGTAACTCTTGGTCTGTTCAATGATTTAATTGGATTCTGAGGTGACTTTGGCCAGATACTGACTCAGCCCTGTTTGATTAACGATGCTCAACGCTTCCGCGCTGGAGAAATTCCTCTTCAGGCGGAAAGACTCAAGGATCCGAATGATTGACAGGGCCACTTCGGCTGTCTGACCGGCTCTTTCCCGTTTATCTTTAAGGAAGTTTATGGCTTCAAATAAAACGGCGTTGGCTTCGCCATAGGAAATCGGCTTTTGGATGCCGTGGAGCTTGACCCACTGGGGACGGCTCAGAGTATCATTGACGTGGGACTGGATCAGGTATGTCGCCCGCCCGATGAGTTTGAGGTTGCTCGGACTGACGTTGGTCATCGTGTTGCCGATGACCTTTCCCAACCGGGCCATGACTGCAGTGGAATGGGCATTGAGGAGGATTTTAAGGGCGATTTGCTGATTGAGGCCGAGGGGGTCGTTTCTTCTTTTTATGTGCAGAGCGACGATGGAATCTTTTCCTTGAATGTCGATCCCGGCAATTTTTCTGACAATTTTTATCACATCTTCAGGAGTCTTGTCTGTGATGAGAATGATGGCCATGTTTGCCCCAGTTTTTTTGAAAAGGTCGATGAATCTGCGGAATTCTGACTTCTTTTTCTTGAGGGCATCCACTTCATGTTGGATACAGACTGCAACACCCAGGTCCCCCTGTTTTGGCCCTCGATTTTTCAAGTTGAAATCCGAAAAAGAAAAATCATAGAGATTCTGCTGGTCGTCTCCAGCATTTTTCAAGCTGTCTAGAGCCGCTTTCTTGAGGTATGGGTCTTCGATTTTCTCTTCGAAAGGGCCTCTGTAGAATTGAGGGGCCAGTCCTCTGAATGGTCTTCCAAGAAAGGCCTGCCAGGCCTCTTGAAGGCCGGCGGAAGGCGTCCAGACCTGAATCCAACATTTTCTTTTCTTTTCTTTGACTGTGTCCAGAGGAAAAAGCCGGAAGGTGGGACTCCTTTCGGTGCTGTCGATAAAGACCGTGATGAGTCCTTCCTGCGCAAAATATGTGGAGAAATGGCCGCTTTCATACGTGTGCGCTTCAAGCTGCGTGAATTTGGCGACGGCGTCACCATTGGCCTGGACTTGCCTCAGGATTTTGGAAAAGTCCCCCAAGTTTTTTCTTAGAGATTGCTCGGTGATAAATCCAAGCTTTTTCATTTCTTTGACTGAAAGATACTTTCTCAGTGTCCGGTCAAGGGCAGTCTGGAGAATATTGCCCACGACAAACGTTTCGATCGTTGTGGCCTGCATCCGGGTGGATCCGGTTATAGCCTGAGGTCCTGTGGTGAGGTTGATTTTGGTGATCCCGGGCTCTTCAAGAACGGCTCGACTCCGGTCGAAGGGAAGAAGTTTCTCATCTGGATTGTTGTAGATGAAATAAAGATTTTTTCGGGTCTTTGCCGGGTCATAGGCGTTCTCTTTTTTCCACTGGTCCAAAGCGGAGAGGATGGTTCCGATGACAGAGGAGGTCTCTCCTCCCTCAGTCACACAGATGACCACATCGCCTTTCTCGACCTTTCTGTCCTTGAGCTGAAGATGTCCGATGAGCTGAAGGTCCTCAAATCCTTCCAGGGAACTGATGAGCGCCCTGTCTCCACCAGTCATTTCTCCGATGAGGCGGCTTTCGATAGATTCTCCTATGTGAGATTGGATCTTTTTCCATATTTTTCCTGTGCTCTTGACCTTTTCCCAGAATGGACGCCAGAAAGTGCTTTCCATCTGCTTGGCCAGACGGCCGGTCGCTCCGCAGCCATAAACGTAGATTTTGCGGTTGGAAAGGAGCGCCTCTTCGATGGCTTGAACAGCCTGCTCGAGGGGTTCTCTTTCTCTGGACAGGGAACTGAGTTTGTCCACAATGTCCTCATCCACAGAAAAAAGCATTTTGAGGCCGGCTCTGGAATCCTTTTGGATTCTCTCACTCAGATCCCAGGTTTTGGGGTGACGTTGCTCGGTCAGTAGCGTGTGAAGCTGAAACTGCGTTTTATTCTGAATGTAATCGATGGATTCTGGAGAGGGAGTGATTTCCAGAAGCTGAAGCAGGCTGATTTCAGCCTTGGCGGCTGGCTGGTTCTCCTGTCTTGAGGCAAAGAACACCTGTGGTGTCCAGAGAAGCAGACACAGACTGAGAAGAAGAAACCGGATGATTATGCGTTGAGTTCTCATTTTTTTGCCTCCAAGCATTTAATTGGTGGTGTGGATGGAAGAAGATTCATGAATTTCATAAGAGACCTGAATCCTATCAGCCGTATTGATGGCTGTCGTCGATGATATCTCCTTCCCTCCATTCCTTGACCCAGTCGCTCACGCGGAAAATTTTCATCTTCCCGTCCGCTGTGGAGCAGATGACGCGGTTCAGACCGGCATTGATGATCATCTTCTTGCAGATGAAGCAGGGGAACGCATCTATGGGCTGGAATTTGCCGGCCACGCTGCCGTAGATATACATGTCTCCACCCAGAAGGCTGACTCCGGCACGGGCCGCATTGATGATTGCATTCTGCTCAGCGTGGACGCTCCGGCAGAGTTCATACCGCTGGCCGTGAGGGATGTTCAGCTTGTCCCTGAGGCAGGAGCCATGCTCGAGGCTGTCCTTGGTTTTCCGCGGGGCTCCAACGTATCCTGTGGAAATGATCTGGTCGTCGCGGATGATGATGGCCCCTAAGGAGCGGCGGAAACAGGTGCTGCGCCGGGCGACTTCTTCGGCAATCCCTAAATAATACTGGTTCTTTGAAACTCTTTTCGGCTTCATACTATTTCCTCCAGTTTAAGGTGAAGATCTTCAAGAGTTCCGTCGTTCATAATGACAAAATCAGCCATTTTCATGCAGCTGTGGAGCTGTTGCTCTTTTTCGCTGTCTGTCATTTCTTCTTTTTCTTTTTTTATGAATTCTTCGAGAGTCGAGGCGGATTCCTGCCTGCCTCTTCGCTTGACTCTCTCATATCTTAACTCGACTGGCGCCTCAATTGCCAGAAGAATAAACTCCTTTCTCTGCCTCAGGTATTCGACCTCTGAAGGATTGCGGATGCTGTCGATGACGGCCTTACCTTCCACTCTTTCCATAGCCATCCGGGCCAGGATGGCCGGTCCATATTTCTTTCTCAATTCGTTTCCCTTTTCGATGAGGTTGTCCCGTGTGTCCTCTATCCCGTCCTTGCGGAGCGCGTCTCGAATCACATCGGAAAGGGAGAAATAGGCATATCCCTTCTTTTTAAGATAAGCCGCCGCCTCACCTTTGCCGGAACCGTTTGTTCCTGTCAATCCGATAAGTCTTGCTTCTGGCTTCATTTCCTGAATATCCTTGGAATGTTTTTTATGAAATTGAAGAGAGGACTGCCTGCACGGATCCTCGATCTGTGAGACAGCAGGGAAAGCATAGTCTTGATTTTTTTAAGAATTCGATGGTGGTGAAAGAGATTAAGGGCTTTTTCCAGGAGTGTTGGCCATTGAGCGCTGTAAGGGTACCACCAAATCTGGGCTTTTTTTCTGGAGAAATCATGGCTGATGAATTTGATGTTCACCAGTTCTTGAAGGCCAAATGGCCCGTGAGTGTATCCCCTTCCGGTTTGCTTGATCCCTCCCCATATTGCACGAGGCTCGGCGAAGGAATACATATGGTCGTTCACGGTTACGGTCCCCGCCTCGATCCTCTCGGCCATCCAGGCCGCTATTTTTTTATTCCTCGTCCAGACGGACGCGGTCAGCCCATAATCGGAGTCATTGGCGAGAGAGACGGCTTCCTCTGGTTCCGAAAAAACCATGATTGGAAGCACTGGACCAAAGGTTTCTTCCTTCATGATCTTCATCGAGTGGTCGACTCCCGAAAGAACCGTTGGCTGGAAAAAGTAGCCCGGATATTCCTCAATCCTTGCGCCTCCATACCGCACTTGAGCTCCCTTTTCGACGGCGTCCTTGATGTGTTCTTCGACAATCTGAAGCTGGCTGAGAATGGTCATCGGTCCCATGTCAATTCCAGTTTCATCAGGATAGCCTATCTTCAATTCTTTCACATGGTGCATTACTCTCTCAATAAAATCATCTGCGATTTCCCGGGCCACATACAGCCTTTCCACTGAACCGCAGCTCTGGCCAGTATTCATAAACGCGGCCCAGACCGCTCCCCGCGAGGCTCTCTCCAGGTCCGCGTCCTTGAGGACGATCATGGGATCCTTTCCTCCGAGTTCGAGAACGATATGTGTTAAATGGCGGCTGGCGAGCTCGGAAATTCTTTTTCCGGTGGAAACACTTCCCGTAAACATGATTGTTTGAATTTCCGGGTTGAGAACCATTTCTTCAGCCTGTGGGACTTTACAGGTCGCAATGTTTAAAACTCCCGGTGGGAGACCCGCTTGGATGAGAATATCGCCGATCAGAAGCCCCGTCAAAGGAGTCGATGTGGAAGGTCTGAAGACCACTGTGTTCCCAGATGCGATGGCGCTTAAGATATCGCAGAACGGGATGAGGAAGGGAAAGTTCCAGGGGGAGATAATGAGAGTCGCCCCCAAAGGCTGGAAGTGAAAAAGGCTTTTCTTGTGGGAAAAAAGAATGACACGGTGCTTCATCTTCTTGGGCTGCAATGTTTTTTTCAGGTTCCTGCTGTAGTAATCCAGAGCTTCGAGGGCTCCCAGGACTTCTACGGATAAGGATTCTGGAAAAGGAGTGCCTTTTTCCGCAGTGATCAATCGGGCAGCCTCATTTTTCCTCTGGAGAAGGATTTTTTTGGCGTCGATGAAGATTTCCCTTTTTTCCCTGAACGAAAGTCCTCTCCAGGCGGGAAGAGCCTTTTGTGCGGCTTGGAGGGCGTGAAGGCATTCTTGTGAAGATGCCAGGCAGGCCTCCCCTGCAGGTTCAAGACTAGCCGGATTGAGAGATTCTATTTTTTCCTTCGTCTCCACGCGCCTGTTTTCGATGATAAGTCGTCCGTCCATGGGCTTACAACCTGCCTTTGACCAATCTCTTGAGCCAGGAAACAAAAAGGAAAAAATAGGCATCGATGATCACGTCCAGCCTGAAAAGTGGGTTGAGGATTCCGGCTTTGAGAAAAAACAGGAGGACGAGGTCTTTGTGCTTGGGGGGACAGCCTTTGATTTTTCTTTGCTTTCGCGCCTGAACCTTCCCGTTGATTTTTGAACAGGTGCCGATCACCATTAATCTTTGGGCTGAAACATCACCTGCATACTGACCAATGACAACTGTCCAGGCCGGCATATTCTGCCAGAGCTTGAGCTTTCTGTCTTTGAACATATACAGCCAGTCGAGAAAGATCCCGTGACATCCTCCAACGCAATAGGGCTCACCGATGATTGTCCGGATGTTGCAGTCGACCTCATCGACTCTAACCATCCCGAGGTCCAGATTTTTCGTTTTTTGTTGGATCTCTTCCAGAGAGATATCTCCGTCAATCTCGATATCATCAAGATTGATCGGTCCATATCCCCTCTCATGAGCCAGATGGAGATGCTGGATGTTTTGAGGGTCGAGATGCAGGATATGAGCGCAGACGAGGTCATGGGCCAGAGGATTCGTCGCCATCAGGATTATCCCCAGATGACTTCCGTGCTGGGTGAGCTGGTTTCCTCCTGTGCAGATTTCTATGGCATCCGTGGCGATGAAATCAGGATAGCCGACTTCCAGGAGATCAACGATCTTCCTGTCGAGGTCAAAATTGTGGCCGCGCATCCGTTCCCGGTCCAAGAGCAGTCCCATGTTGAGCTTCAGTGCGGCGGATAATCCCTGGCTCAAGACATTACTCTTCAGTTTAGGTGTGTAGACGAGAAAATCATTATCGACGATTTCTCGGGCAGTGGTCACTTTTGTGTGAACTTCTCCTTTGTGAAGATGAACCGTCTTTTTTTTCGTTTCCTCAATAGGGAGGAGTTTAATTTTGTGCTTTCTTTTGAGTTTGAAATACCCCGCATGCCTGAACATCCTGGCTGTGGGCAGACCGGCGCCTGTTTTTTCAGCGATTATAATTCTCAATTCCTCTTTTTTCTCCTCGGCTAAGGCGCTGAGCAATCCATCGAGAAACTCGGCACGCGTGAATGCTGACGGCGCGATTTTCGGATTGGCCATGACCACGTTGGGCTTGATCGTGATTCTTCCCTTGATTTGAGAGGCCAGGCCAAAATCCTCAATGCCTTCCTGAATGATTTTTTGTATGATTTCCGGCGTGTAATCGGGAGCTTTCCGAATAATGATTTTCTCTTTATTCCTCATTCTGTCGGTAAAATTTATGTTTATCCGGCTAAATCTTCCTCAGATTCCGATTCTTTGGCCTTCTCTTTTTTTCTTTTTTCAGAGAGGAAGGCGATCAGTATGCTTATGCCGTAGAGGGCGAGCATGGGGACAGCGACGATGCTTTGATTGATCGGGTCTGGAGTGGGAGTGATGATGGCCGCGATTATAAAGACAATCAGGAAAGCGTATTTGAATTTCTTCGCCATCCATTTCGCGGTGATCAAGCCCATTCGGGAGAGAAAGAAGACCAGCGTGGGAAGTTCGAAAACCAGTGCTATGCCCAAGATCACTCGGATAGCCAGGCTAAGGTACTCGTCCATTTTGATAACCGCCTGAAAATCGGCGCCTATACCGAGGAAGAAACGGCAGGCAAAGGGGAAGACGATGAAGTAAGCGAAGATGCCTCCAGCGGCAAAAAAGATCGTTGTGAAGAGAACAAAAGGAATGACATATTTCTTTTCTTTCTGGTAGAGGCCGGGTGCGACGAACTTCCAGAATTGGAAAAATAAGAAGGGCGACGCGACAAAAAGTGCGGCCAGGAAGGAGACTTTAATGTAAACCATAAAGGGTTCGGTCAGCCTGGTGTAAACGAGTGTTTCTCCAGGAGGAAGGTACTGGTTCACAGGAAAGGCCAGGATATCGAAGATCTGTTCATGGAAAAACCAGGCGGGAAAAATTGTAAAGATAATGGCTAGGAAGGAGTAAAACAGCCTTTTTCTGAGGTCATCGAGGTGTTCGAGGAAAGTCATACTGTCAGGAGACTTTTTTCCCTTCCTCATCG
>JABAOC010019935.1_pt2 | contig 11151 bp, 10 predicted proteins | sample 7062161 | NCBI WGS metagenome assembly JABAOC01 (sample SAMN14538625, study PRJNA623070) | marine sediment metagenome | biome: marine biome [ENVO:00000428]; feature: marine pelagic biome [ENVO:01000023]; material: deep marine sediment [ENVO:00002113] | place: India: Gulf of Khambhat ... | reverse complement strand
TCCCAAAAACTACGCCATGATCGCTATTTCAGAAGGGGCCAGGATGATAGGGGGCGAGCTCTTTTTTTCGGGAGAGTCAGATGCCTATGGGCATAGGAGACTGGGAGGGGTTGGAGAGGAAACCGGTGCTATTCTCAAGGAGCTGACAGGAGAGGATGTCCTCAACCAGCGACTCTCCTATCTCATGAGAAGCGGTGTACCTGATTCCCTGGATCTGATGGTGGCTGTAAACTTTGCCAATATGGCCATTGATCTCTTTCAGAAGGGCGTCTTTGGCCGCCTCGTCGCACTGAGCAGTGGAATCTATACGGATATCCCGCTCAGTACTATTACGGCGGGCCAAAAAAGGGTAGATGTGAGAGAACTCTATGATGTAGAGGAGTATCGGCCCAAGGTGCGCCACGTTGGTGGCAAGCCGATGTTCTTGTATTAAGGGCTCTGCCTTAACATTAGTCTGAGCAGGCTGTAGGTTCTATGGGCAAGCCGAGGATCGGCGTCTACCAGCCTGAATGCCTCTTCCCTCGCTTCTGAGAGTATCGTTGCGTCCCTCATGAGGTTGGCTGTCCGAAACTGGCAGAATCCTGACTGCCTTATACCGAGGAATTCTCCTGGCCCCCTTATGGCAAGGTCTTCCTCGGCAATCCTGAATCCGTCTGTGGTCTTCTCGATAATGCTGAGCCTCCTGCCGGCCTCATTGGTCTTCCTGTAAGAGGCCACGAGCAGACACTTTGATGGGTGAACACCTCTTCCAACCCTTCCCCTAAGCTGGTGGATCTGCGAGAGGCCAAACCGCTCGGCGTTTTCGATTACCATGATGGTGGCATTGGGAATGTCTATACCCACCTCAATGACCGTGGTGGAGACCAGGATGTCTATGGCCCCGTGTTTAAATGCCCCCATTATCCTCTCTCTTTGATCAAGGGGCATCCTTCCGTGGAGCAAGGCTATAGTGCAATCTGGAAATACATCCCTGAGCTCCTCAGCCATATGTGTGGCATCTTTGATTTCCATTTTGTCTGACTCCTCGATCAGGGGATAAACCATATAGGCCTGTCTTCCCATCCCTATCTCCTCCCTGAGGATTGCATAGACCTTACTTCGATCCCTCTCATGGAAGAGTCTGGTCTGAATGGGCTTTCTGCCAGGAGGAAGTTCGTCTATGACGGATATATCGAGATCTCCGTACAGGGTAAGGCCGAGTGTTCTCGGGATAGGCGTAGCTGTCATGCTGAGTACATGCGGGCTTATTCCCTTCTGCCTGAGTGTGGCCCTCTGGACTACTCCGAACCTGTGCTGCTCATCGATGATCACGAGCCCAAGGCGGTGAAATCTCACACTATCTTGAATGAGGGCATGGGTCCCTATGAGCATATCTATATGCCCGTGGTTCACACGATCCCTCACGTCGTCCGCGCCGGGGCCCATACCGCTTGTGAGAAGTGCCGGTTTGAGATTCATCCTCCGAGCGAGCTCGAGGGTACTGAGATAGTGCTGCTCAGCAAGGAGCTGGGTAGGTGCCATGAATGCAACTTGATACCCATTTCTCACCGCCACCCAAGCAGCTATAAGCGCAACCACTGTCTTGCCGGAGCCCACGTCACCCTGAAGCAGTCTGTTCATGGGAAGCGGCTTACGCATGTCACTGAGAATCTGCTGTAGTACCCGAGTTTGGGATCCTGTGAGCCTGAAAGGAAGGGACCAATGGAGCCCTTTCAATGCCTGTACCTCAAGGCTGATCCCCCTCTCCCGTGCCGCCTTGCTCCTTTCAAGTGCCAGGGTGAGCTGGAGCATAAAGAACTCATCAAATATGAGCCTCCTCTGCGCGGGTGCTCTCCGGATACGAAGGTCCTCAGGTCTCGATTGACACGGGAGGTGTACCTCCCGTATCGCCTGACCCAGTTCCGGGAGACCCCTAGCCTCCCTTATCTTTGCGGGCACGGGATCTTTGAGGCTGTGGGCAAATCGGTCTACGGCGTCCGTCACAATCCGCCTCACCCTTTGCTGTGAGATTCCATCTATTTCAGGATAAACAGGGATCAATCTACCTATTTCCCACTCATGTCCGAATTCTATGATCTCAGGGTGGTAGGTCTCGAGCATCTTCGGAGCCATCCGAAACCGGCCAAAGAGGATGATTTTCTCCCCCTTTCGAAACCTGAAGAGGTACCGGGGCGCCCCCATCCATCTGGCGGATATCATCCCCCGTTCATCGCCTATTAGCATCTCCAGTATATCCCGGTACCTGGGCCTGACTTTCCTGAGTTCGAGTATGGTGCCCTTGATGAGGGCGGTCTCACCGGGCCTGAGGTCGCGAATTGGAATGAACTTCCTGCGGTCCTGGTAGGAACGGGGAGTGAGGTAGAAAAGATCATACACGGTGTGAATGCCCCTGTTCTGAAGCCTCTCGGCAATGACATTCCCCACGCCTTTAAGGCTGCTGACGGGGCTGAGAACGAGTATATCTTCCATCTTGTCTGATAACCGCACTGTTTCTCGAAAATGCCTCTATGTGGCCTTATGGGAGTTTCAGCGCGGTCATTTCCCTTGATGCTGTGTCAAACAGGGAAAAGCTGCCCGGCTCATCTTTGCCCATGACATCACCAGGGTTAAGCAATAGGGCCTGATGGATTCTCTCAAGGCGGTATACATGGGTGTGACCACAGCACACCAGATCATATTCCCCCGTATGCGCTAATGCGTAACCCATTTCCTCGAAATGTGTAAATGCAATGGAGGTTCCATCGAGGTTTAGCTTTCCAATAAGACCACGGGCTTCCATGTTCTCCAGTTCAGTAAGGGAGATCTTGGTCAACATATAGGGGTCGCCATCGTTGTTTCCCAAGACCCAGTGAACAGGCCCATCAAACTTTGCCAGTTCTTTGAGCGTAAAAGGGGCAACCAGATCTCCACAGTGTATAATCAGTGTGGCCTTGTGAGCCCTTATCATCTCCAAGGCCTTTCTAACGTTCCAGATGTTATCATGAGTATCGCTCATAATAGCAATGACCATCCTGTACCTCCTTACTGTTGAGTTTATCAAAATAGAGGTCCCTGCGCGCGTTTCGATCATATAAGAAATACGGTTTTGAGGGAAGAACAAGATTGAGCAGGCACGAGAAAGCCAGGAAATGCGCCTGGTACAGGGAGGACATTTTAGCTTGACTGCAATAGTCATTCCCTATAAATTCTCCATGAGATCTCCCATCTACAAGATGCCTGGCACCAAATATATCATAGTAACAGGAGGAGTTCTCTCCGGGCTTGGAAAGGGAATTGCTGCTGCCTCCACAGGCCATCTTCTTTCTGCAAGGCTCAAGATTATCCCCATCAAATGCGACGGCTACCTCAACGTGGATCCAGGGACGATGAATCCGTTTGAACATGGGGAGGTATTTGTTCTGGATGATGGGGGAGAGGTGGATATGGATTTCGGGCACTACGAGCGATTCCTGGGTATTCGGTGCCGATCCAAGTGGAACCTCACCATGGGTAAGGTATTTGACATGGTGAGACAGAAGGAGAGGAGGGGGGATTACTTAGGAAAGACCGTTCAGTATATTCCACACGTCACCGATGTGATTAAGAGCCACATCTATGAAGTGGCAGAGGAAGAATCGGCTGATCTGGTCATAGTGGAAATAGGGGGAACAGTAGGGGATATTGAAAACGAGCTCTTCCTCGAGGCAATGAGGCAGATGAAGGAGGATGTGGGCAGGGAGAATATCGTCTACATACATTTGACGTATGTCCCCATACCCCATGGAGTAAATGAGCAGAAATCAAAGCCCACGCAGCAGAGCGTTAACCTCCTGAAACAGAGGGGAATCTTCCCCGATGTTATAATCGGTAGATGCTCTGAGTTCTTAACCAAGGAGATACGATTGAAGATCTCGAATTTCTGTGACGTGAGCCCTGAGGCCGTAATCACTGGCCTCGATGTGGATGACATCTACGAGATACCGATTGTGTTTGAGAAAGAGGGATTAGCTGAAATCCTCCACAAAAAACTAAATATCTACTCTCCTCCAGACCTCCGGAAATGGAAGGAACTGATTGAAAATATTAGGAATCCGAAAAGTGAGATAACAGTGGCCATGTGCGGGAAGTACACCAAGCTTGGAGATTCCTATGCCTCCATTATCGAGTCACTGAATCACTGTTCGGCCCAGCTGGGATGCAAGATACACCTGAAGTGGATAGAGACGACGGACATTGAAGACGCCTCTATTTTGGATGGCATGGATGGAGTAATTGTTCCCGGTGGTTTCGGTTCACGGGGAGCCGAGGGGAAGATTGAGATTATTAGGAAGGCCAGGGAAGAAGACATTCCGTTTCTCGGCCTTTGTTTTGGGCTTCAATTGGCTGTTGTAGAGTACGCACGACACGTCTGTCGGCTCAAGGGGGCCAATAGCACTGAGTTTGATCCGGACACACCCTTCCCTGTGGTGGATATTCTCCCGGAACAAAGAGATGTCAAAGAAAAGGGCGGGACAATGAGACTCGGGGCATATGAGGCGGTTTTGAAAAAGCGAACACTCGTGAGCAGGCTTTACAAGTCCACTGTTGTCTCGGAAAGGCATAGGCATAGGTATGAGGTAAACCCCGAGTATCATAAGATCCTAACGGAGAATGGGCTTGTCTTTTCCGGAACGAGCAGGGACGGAAGGCTGGTTGAGTTTATTGAGCTTCCCAAGCTGCACTATTTTGTTGCTACACAGGCCCACCCCGAATTGAAGTCAAGGATGGAGCGACCATCCCGGCTGTTTTATGGCTTTGTCCAGGCCTGCATGAGGAGAAAAGGGATCAAGAGCCCCGACCCGCTTCATGCTTCTTCAAATAGATCAGAATGATAGAGATTGCGGCAGGTGTAACGCCTGGTATCCTTGATGCCTGGCCTAAGGAGACGGGTTTGACGGAGGCAAGTTTCTCTCGTAATTCATTGGAAAGGCCATGGATCTTGGCATAAGCAAGCTCGGGTGGGATCTTAATCTTTTCCTGATTCTTGAACTTCTCGACATCTCTTAGCTGCCTTTGGATATAGCCCTCGTATTTTATCTCAATCTCGACTTGATGGGCCATCCCTTCATCGACCTTTTTAGGGTGCCCGTCCAGGGCAGCGATATCTTGATACCCTAATTCCGGCCTTTTAAGGATTTGATCTAAGGTAGCTGCATTTCTTAGGGCGCTTGATCCTCTGTTCACAAGATACTCATTTACCGTCTTTGAGGGAGTTATGGCCGTGTTCTTTATCCTCTGAATCTCCGCGGAGATCTCCTCCTGCCGTTCCTTCATGTCCCTTACCGTTTCATCATCAATGAGGCCTAGTTCACTGCCCTTTTCCAACAATCTCCGCCCCGCATTGTCTTCTCTGAGCAGTAGTCTGTATTCTGCCCTGGAGGTAAACATCCTGTAGGGCTCATTGGTCCCCCTGGTAACGAGATCATCAACCATGACAGCCATATATGCATCTGATCGATCGAGGAGAAAGGGTGGTCTCCTTTGAATCTTCAAGGCCGCGTTGATCCCTGCCCATAGCCCCTGAGCGGCTGCCTCCTCATATCCACTGGTTCCATTGATCTGGCCGGCCATATAGAGCCCGTTAATACGCTTGGTCTCAAGGGTGGGAAACAATTGTAAGGGGTCTACATAATCATATTCAATTGCATAAGCCGGCCTCATTATCTCAACCTCACCCAGCCCCTCAACAGATCTCACAAAGGGGATCTGTACATCCATAGGCAGGCTATTGCCTAGGCCACTCGCATAGATCTCCTCTGTATCTATCCCCTCTGGCTCGAGTATGATCTGGTGTTTGTCCCTGTCAGGGAACCGTACTATCTTATCTTCTATTGAGGGACAATACCGGGCGGGAACCCCGGTAATCCTCCCACCATACAGAGCAGAGCGTTCCAAATTGTCCCTTACAATCCGATGGCTCCTCTTATTGGTGTGGCCGATGTAGCAAGGTATTGAGGTTGCATTCATCCCTTTGGTAAACAGGGAAAAGGGCCTGGGGTTTTCGTCTCCGTCTTGCCTCTCAAACTTGGTGAAATCTATGGTTGATTTTCTTAATCGTGGGGGAGTGCCTGTCTTCATCCTGCCAAGGCGGAAGCCTTGCTGACTTAGGCTTTCAGGGAGCGCGTATGAGGCAAACTCACCGGCCCTCCCTGCCTTGATGGCGCTAAAACCGATATGCACCAGACCCCTTAAAAATGTTCCAGTGGCCAAGATGACTGCTGGGGCCTGATACCCGTACCCTGTCTGATCCTCGATCCCCACCACGTGGTCATCTTCCACTATCAGCCTCTCGACCATGGCCTGCTTCACATCGATGTTGGGGTCCTTTTCCAGTACCTCCTTCATGGCGATATGATACCTGATCTTATCATTCTGGGTGCGAGTGGATTGAACAGCCGGGCCCTTTTTGGTGTTCAAGGTCCGGTACTGGATGGCGGTCTTATCTGTTACCTTTGCCATCTCACCACCAAGGGCATCAATCTCCTTTACCAAGTGCCCCTTGGCTACTCCACCAATGGAAGGGCTGCATGGCATCCTCGCGATTCCATCAAGGTCTATGGTCATAATCAGGACACTGCACCCCATTCTGGCGGCGGCAAGGGCTGCTTCACACCCAGCATGCCCAGCCCCAACAACGATAATGTCATATTTCTTGGGATAGGAGCTCATTCGCTAATGCCATCTGTGGATTCGCTTGGCAGGGCTACGTCATTGTCGAACCGAACCTATTGATTTTTAGGCTCATTTGTGGGTATGGATGCCTTTTTTTGTTATGCCCTATAAAAGAGGCCTGTACTGGGTCGTTTCAAAATGGTTTATTGCGCCATGACTCTTAGAATCATGCACTCCATCTATATAAACCATTTTGAAACGCCCACTAATCCATACTATGTGCGGGCATAATCAAGAGAAGATATCCATACCTTGGGCTATGATGTTACCCTGATTCGCTTGGGTTAACATTTTACAATTTTGGGGGTAGAATGTATATGAAAAGATTCCTTGGCCGCTGATGAGTGGGTAAGCAATAGCAGCGCGGATGGAGAATGAAAGACCGCTACTATGATCTGAATACCTATTTTAGAGACAAATTCGGCTGCAGGGTCCAGAAAATATCCTTAGATGCAGGGCTTACCTGTCCGAACAGAGACGGCCGCATTTCAACCGGAGGCTGCATATATTGTAATTCAAGGGGATCCGGTACAGGGGAGCTGAAAAAGGGGCTTTCCATTACCGCTCAGATAATGAAGGGCAAAGAGTTCCTGAGGAAGAGATATAAGGCCCAGAAGTTTATCGCCTATTTTCAGTCTTTTTCAAATACCTACGGGCCCTATGAGAAGCTGAAGGGACTATATGAGGAGGCACTCGCACAAGATGATATCGTTGGATTGGCCATAGGTACCAGGCCGGACTGCATAAACGAATCCATACTGAAGCTGCTTGAGGGCTATACAAGGGATTATCTTATCTGGATCGAGTACGGGCTGCAGTCAATTCATGACAGGACACTCGCCTTCATAAACAGGGGCCATGATGTAAAGTGCTTTAAGAGGGCCGTCGCGCTCACGAGAAGCAGGGGGCTTAATGTCTGCACCCACGTGATCCTGGGTCTTCCCTTTGAAGAGAGACGTGATATGCTTGCTACGGCAAGGGCCGTAGCCGCCATGGGAATTGATGGTATCAAGATCCATCTGCTCTATGTTGTTAAAGACACAAGGATGGAGAGATTATACCTTCAAGGCAGCTATAGATGCCTTAAGCAAGAGGAATATGCAAATCTCGTGTGCGATTTCCTGGAGCTCCTTCCCCCTGGCATGGTCATCCAGCGCCTTACGGGAGATCCTCATCGCACTGAACTGGTGGCCCCGGAATGGTCGCTGAGGAAAAACGAGACCCTCTCCCTCATCAAGAAGGTCCTTGCTGACAGAGACTCATGGCAGGGCAAGAGATTTACTCAGAGGGATACCTCTCTTTGACTTTAGACTGTCCGACTATATGTACTATTAGCCTTATTATGTATATGCTCAACCACAATACCAAGAGGCCGCTCAATATGGGCATCCAGAAGCCAGGCCTGTCAGTATTGGCCACGCCCATGGAGATGGATACAAACGATAAAAGTAATATATACAGGGTGAAAAGGGAAAGGAAGGATAAGAGCAGCAAACGGAGGAGTTTTCTTATCATGCAATCCTATCTTCGATCTGTCGACATAGGAATTCTACCTCCCTTCTCATGCTCTCGTCAATTTCTATGTTCCTTTTAACTTTTTCGCAGTCATACAGGATTGTCGCATGGTTTCGGTTGAAGGAGCGACCAATCGATTCCAGTGATTTATCCGTGTATCTGCGGCAGAGGTAGATGGCGATGCTTCTTGGGTGGGAAATGATCTTCTTTCTGCTCCGTGATGTAAGTGCCTCGGTGTCAGCCTTAAAATATTTGCAGACTATTTTCTGAATATCCTCGACCGCTGTACGATGCTTAGCAGGCAGTATTCGTTTCACGGTCTCTTGAGCCAGATCTATGTTGATTTCCCTTTTCAGGTAAAAGGAGATCGCCTCAAGGGAGGCAAGAATCCCCTCGAGCTGCCGCACATCCTGGGTCACGTTTTCAGCCAGGAAGCGGGCTACCTCTTCAGGGAGGGAGACACTTCGCTCGCGAGCCTTCTGTTGCAAGATCCGGAGCCTGGTATGAAACCCAGGCCTCTCAATGCTGGTGATGACCCCAGAGGTAAGCCTGGAGCGAAGCATCTTCTTCATGCCTGGAATCTCCTCAGGCGCAAGGGGGCTGGTGAATATGACCACTTTTTCTTCATTAAACAAAGAGTCAAGTGTATAGCCGAGCTCAATCTGTATCTTTTCCTTACCGCTGAGGAAATGCAATTCCTCCAAGAGAAGCACATCACACGACTTGCGGTACTTATTTTTGAATTGGTCGATTAGATCATTGCGTAATGCGTATATCATCTCATTGGTGAAGTCCTCCGTGGTGACATAGAGCACTCTTGCCGTCGGCCTTTTCTGGACGATTGTGTTGCCAGCAGCCTGGATTAAATGGCTTTTCCCCAAACCAGTTTCGGCGAGTAAAAACAGGGAGCTGAAGGGGCAATAAGGGCTATTGGCTAATGCCTTGGAGACTGAATATGCGAACTCATTGCACTCACCGACCACAAAGTTGTCAAAGGTAAACCGTGCATTCAAATACTTCTCACCGGCCCTAACCCTTCTAGGCATATTCGGGATGGTCAATTGTTTTCCATGACCATTCCCTCCACGTGGCAAGAGCCTCGGTACCTGCCGACTTGATAAGACCTTGAGAGTTAGTTTGTGGCCATTATAGCCGGCCTCGGAAAGCTTTCTGCGAAAGAGTGGGGCGTAGTTTTTTTGTACCCAGTCTCGGGAGAATTTGTTAGGACAGCCAAGGCAGATTGCATTTTGAGTTGAACTGAGGAATTTCAATGGCCTTACCCATAGAGAGTAGCTCGTTTCATCCAATTCTTCTTTGAGGAGCCCTTTCACCTGATTCCACACTGCTTCCATCTCTTAGCCCCGATTCTTGGAAGGTGTCTATATCTTCTAAAAGGACTAAAGTCTCATTAAGAAAAATAGACATGGCTGTCAAAGGGGATTATATGAAAAGTTATCTTAGCACCTCTCTGGACTTTCAACACGGACAACATATTGATTCAACTTGGGTAATACACACAGCCCTTTCAAATCCTCGCTGAAAAAAGGAGGCAGCCTAATAAAAAATTACCAATGGATTCACAAGCTTTTATTTTTATCCGCCAAAGGGTACTATTTTTTCCACGTTGTCGAACTTTGATTTTCTTCAAAAAGCTCTCTTTTTTAAATGCTCCCTTTTTTTCCATTACATTTTTTCCTTCCGCAAAGACAAAGATAGATGGCTCACTATTGGGCAGGGATCTTGCTTGTCCTTGGGCGAATGCATTGAAAAAGGCCCAACCGAAATAGGAGGATCCCTCTTCTATTCAGTGTCGGGGTGAGAGTGGTTTTTTCAACAACTTTTTTTATCTCGTTTTTTATGATATTTTTAGCGAGAGCTGCGATGCAAAACCTGAGTGAGGGTACGCAATGGGGAAACTGAGGGTTGCGCTTATTGCTGGGGGATGGTCAAGGGAGAGGGAGATATCCTTGAAGAGTGGAGAATCCGTCTATAATGCCCTCGATAAGGGTAAGTATGAGGTAAAGAGGTATGATCCAAGTAAGGATCTTCTCACATTAATACAGGACTCTAATGACATTGATATTGTGCTGCTCTTTCTCCACGGAAAGAGGGGAGAGGATGGCTCTATACAGGGGTTGCTTGATCTTTTAGGTCTTCCCTATGTGGGCTCAGGTGTCTTGGCAAGCGCTCTGGCTATAAACAAAGCGATCAGCAAGGAGCTGTTTAGGAGTGCTGGACTTAAAGTCCCTCGGGAGATGTTATTCTCAAGAAATCAGGATATTGATCAAGAGGAGATACTGTCCGTTCTGGGTAAACCTGCTGTAGTCAAACCGGTAGCAGAGGGCTCGAGTATTGGCGTAAGGGTATGCCGGACAGCGGAGGAGATTGCTGAGGCCATAAAGAATAGCTTTGATATCAGTTCCGAGATAATGGTCGAGGAATATGTGGAGGGCAGAGAGGTAAGCTGTGCGGTTTTGGGAAACAGAAGCCCAGAGGCACTGCCGGTTATTGAGATCATCCCACGAAAGGAGCACCAGTTTTTTAATTACACTGCTAAATACATGCCGGGCGCATCCGAGGAGGTTTGTCCCGCACGGCTCCCCGGCCATGTCTTTAAGAAGGTGCAGGACTACGCCATAAAGGCCCACTGTTTACTCTGTTGCAGGAATTTCAGTAGGTCAGATATGATAGTAGCTGACAACGAGGTCTATATCCTTGAGACAAACACAATACCGGGCATGACAGAGAATTCCCTCTTTCCGTTGGCGGCAAGGACTGCCGGATTGTCGTTTTCCCAACTAATGGATAGATTGATCGAGCTTGCATTTGAGGATTAGATTGTGCTTTGATGCCTCCTTTGTGAATGATACTGCGCTTTTTTCCCAGGGCCACGTCGTAGTCAAACATACCCTGGAATTTCCTTAATCTTTGGAGAAAACCGTTGTC
>JABAOC010033922.1_pt5 | contig 11155 bp, 10 predicted proteins | sample 7062161 | NCBI WGS metagenome assembly JABAOC01 (sample SAMN14538625, study PRJNA623070) | marine sediment metagenome | biome: marine biome [ENVO:00000428]; feature: marine pelagic biome [ENVO:01000023]; material: deep marine sediment [ENVO:00002113] | place: India: Gulf of Khambhat ... | reverse complement strand
GAGTTTCCCGCTCTTTCATTTATCGGCAACAGCTATGTCAACAGTGGCTATCATTGGCACTATAACTGCCCTGATGGCAGCCACAATAGCTTTAGTGGCTGAAGATATTAAGAAAATACTTGCCTATTCAACCATAAGCCAGCTAGGTTATATGATTTTTGCTCTGGGGGTAGGTGGATATACGGCTGGAGTCTTTCATCTAATGACCCACGCTTTTTTCAAAGCTCTGCTTTTTCTTGGAGCAGGTAGTGTTATACATGCGACTCATACTCAAAATATTAAAGAGATGGGTGGCCTGGGGCGCAGTATGAAAATTACCTCTGCCACTTTTATCATTGCCTCGCTTTCTATTGCCGGAGTCTTTCCACTGGCAGGTTTTTGGAGCAAAGATGAAATTTTACTCGACTCTTTTGCTTCTGGTAATTATCTTATATTTACTATCGGTGAACTTACTGCTTTCTTGACTGCCTTTTATATGTTCAGGCTTTGTTTTGTAGTTTTCTTTGGAGAAGAGAAAGGCCATTCACATGAATCTCCGGNNCTGGCCATTAATGATTCTTGCCTTTCTTTCCATTACGGCTGGCTTAGTCAATACACCACTATTCGGGAACTGGTTTGGCCGTTTCGTCAGCTCTCCCTATGCCCACCATGCTGAACCAAGCTGGTTTGTTATTTTTATCTCTTCTTTTATGGCTCTGTTCGGTATTTATATGGCTTATTTGGTTTATTATCGCCGTGTTATTAGCTTAAAGAGTATCAAAAGAGTTTTTTCTTTGATTTATAATTTGTTAGCTAACAAATATTATTTTGATGAAATATATAATTTTTTATTTGTTATACCGGTTATCGGGTTGAGTAAAGGGCTGGCTATAATTGACCTTTACTTGATCGATGGAATAGTCAACGGCACAAGTAAGCTTACAGTGCTTTCTTCTAAGCTGTCCGGTATTTTTGACCTGTTTGTTATCGATGGAATAGTCAACGGGGTAAGCGGTGCTTTTAAAATTACCGGCCGGGAGTTTCGTAAAATTCAAGCTGGTTATATCCAGAGCTACGCAATATTGATGATGATTTCCATCCTGATGATCATAGTATTCTTTGTTTTTAGAGGAGGATAAAGATGCAAGTTCCTATCTTGACTGCATTGGTTTTTTTGCCTTTAGCAGGGGCATTAATAATCATATTTATGAATAAGAAAGAGGAGAAATCGATAAAATTACTGGCCTTAGAATTTGCTTCAGCGACTTTTATCTTGTCAGTTGTTTTATGGATACTCTTTGATAGGGAGGCGAGTGGATTTCAATTTGTTGAGAAGTACAGATGGATAGAATCACTGGGCATACAGTATTATATGGGAATTGATGGAATTTCACTCCCACTTATAGTTCTGACGACTCTGCTATCGATGCTGGCAATAATTGCTTCCTGGAAGATTGATCTCAGGGTTAAGCATTATTTTGCTTTATTACTTCTTCTGGAAACAGGTATGATAGGTGTCTTTACTTCCCTAGATTTTATACTTTTCTATTTCTTTTGGGAGATTGTTTTAGTTCCCATGTATTTCTTGATAGGGGTATGGGGAGGGCCGAGAAGAGAATATGCAGCAATTAAGTTTTTTCTATATACATTACTTGGAAGCGTAATAATGCTGCTGGGAATACTCGGCCTCTATTTTATAACCGGACTTAATACCTTTAACATGATTGAACTGATAAGTGCTCCTCTTAGCATAGTCTGGCAGAATATAATCTTCTTCGCTTTATTTATTGGATTTGCGGTTAAGGTGCCTANNATGGTTGCCCGATGCACACGTGGAAGCTCCGACAGCTGTATCTGTGATTCTGGCCGGTGTCTTGTTGAAAATGGGCTCTTATGCAATTATAAGAATCAGCATTCCCATCTTACCGGAAGCATTTGAGAGATTTGCTTATTTCATTGCGGTCATAGCTATTATAAATATTATTTACGGTGCATTAGTGGCTATGGCTCAGAAAGACCTTAAAAAGCTTGTCGCCTATTCAAGTGTAAGCCATATGGGTTATATAATGCTTGGAATTGCTGCTGGTACCACTATTGGTATAAATGGAGCTGTCATCCAGATGTTTAATCATGGAACAATAACCGGAATGTTATTTTTATTAGTCGGTGCCATATATGATCGGACGCATACTAGAGAAATTTCTAAACTAGGTGGCCTGCAGGGCAAGATTCCTTTATTAGCCGGTATTTTGGCTTTTACCTCATTTGCTTCTCTGGGCTTGCCGGGTTTAAGCGGTTTTATTGGGGAGTTACTAGTTTTAGTAGGAACTTTTCCTGTTTACCGCACATTTGCCATTATTGCCACAATTGGGATAGTTTTAACAGCGGGTTACATGCTCTGGATGATCCAGAGAGTAAATTTAGGTACTTTATCTGATAAATATAAGAATCTAACCGATGTAAACCTGAGAGAGCTGGCCACTTTTATACCACTGATAATTTTAATTGTCTACATAGGAGTTTATCCGGGATACTTTCTAAAGATAATTGATCCAGCTGTATCTCAAATATTGAATATTGTTAGGTTTGCAGGGGGAATTTAATGGATTTTAACCTTAAGTTTGTCTGGCCGGAGCTAGCTGTATTCAGTGCAGCTATAAGCGTATTGGGGCTTGATTTATTTTTAGGGCGAAAGAGAAAAATTATCTTAAGTTGGGTTTCCCTTTCGGGAATAATTATTGCTCTTGGGGTAATTTTGTATTTCAGCGGCCAGAAAGGTGAAATTTTTAATAATTCCTTGATTTTTGATAGCCTAGCCGATTCTGCAAAGCTTATTCTTCTTTTTAGCGTTTCATTAATCTTTCTTGGATTAACCACAGAAAGAACTCTTTCCAGGGGGAGAGGGGAATTTCTGCTTTTACTTCTCTTCTCAGTATTTGGAGCTATGGTAATGATTTCAGCAAATGATTTAATAGTTCTTTATTTGGGTATTGAACTTACTGCATTACCTGTATATATACTGGTTGGTTTTAACAAGTATGATTCACGCAGCATGGAAGCGTCTATTAAATACTTCTTACTGGGAATGATTGCCTCGATAATTATGATCTTAGGAATGTCAATGCTTTACGGATTGAGCGGCAGCACTCAATACGGGAAAATTGCTATTTTTTTATCAGAAAATTTTGACCTTACAATAGCTAGGCTAAGCATGGTTTTGATAGCTTTCGGTCTACTCTTTAAAGTTGCAGCTTTCCCTTTTCACTTTTGGGCGCCTGATACTTATGAAGGAGCACCAACTGCAACAGTTACTTACTTAATTTCCGGTCCTAAAATTGCCGCTTTTGCCGTCTTGCTCCGCTTATACCCTTTTGTATATGCGGCTCTTTCTGAAGACTGGCTTTTATTTTTCGCTTTGATTTCTGCTTTGACCATGACTTTTGGAAATATTATTGCCCTGGCACAAAAAAATGTAAAAAGAATGATGGCTTATTCCAGCATAGCTCACGCAGGCTATCTTTTGATCGCTTTAGGAGTTGGTACAAAGTTTGCCTATAAATCATTACTTTTTTATCTTTTTGTCTATTCCCTGGCAAATATTGGTATTTTCTTGATTATTTTATCTATTGGCAGGGGGAAGGAAGATATAAATATAGAAGATTTTAACGGACTCCATAAAAGAAACGGCCTTATTTCACTGGCAATGGTTCTGTTTCTTGTTTCTCTAGTTGGAATACCACCACTTGGTGGATTTATCGGCAAGCTATATCTATTCGGTGCAGCTATTGATGGGGGAATGGCCTGGCTAGCTTTATTTGGGGTACTTAACAGTGTATTGTCTCTTGGTTATTATATTAAAATAGCAAGGTCGATGTATCTGAAAGATACTAAGAAAGGAACCTTAGTTCTATCGCCAACCCTTAATATTTCGATTATCATCAGCATAATTCTTATTTTGATTCTGGGAATTTATCCGAATTCTTTCCTGACTTTTATAGGGTTATAAATTAATCAAATTATTGCTTTGAATTAATACCAGCAAAAAGACAAGAAAGACCAGAACAATTATGAAGACATTTAAACTAAAATCTCTAGTATATTGATAAATAGCCTTTCTGGTATTTGTGATTTCCTGCTCTGATATATACTTTTCAACTGTCCAAGGAATTCTTTCTTCCATTAATAGCTCGACTGTAATTCTGACCATACCGGTTATCCAATTATCAATTTTTTCAAAAATTGTTTGATCAATTTTATGGTATTTATCACGGGCTCTTCTATATTCTATTTGAAACCTTTCTAAGACAAGTTCTATTTTTTCTTTACCTAAAATACTTGATAGTTGCGAAAAAGTGTTTTGAATAAGCCCCATTTTATCGGATGGTAGTTCCTCATCAAGAGTTAGACCTTTAGTTTTTATAGGTTTTTTTAAAGTTATATCCTGCCTGATTTGGTTGAGCGAGTGTGATAGGTTCAATGATGCCTTTTTAATTACGCTGAGGTCATCTTGAGAAAATTCAGACGATAAAGCATCAACTATTCTATTTGAAATCTCATCCTCAAATCCTTTGGCGTCTCCAAGGATAAAGACCAGAACCATTTCATTGTATAACCTACGCCAGACTTCTATTAGGTTTCTGATTATATAAATATTTAAGCGAATAATGTTGAAAAGTATTTGCGAGATACCCTTATAGACAATGTACAAATGTTCGGAAAACTTAAGAAAACTTCTTGCCAGAAAAGAGTACCAGAAGTCGACACCAAACCATTTTGGGAAATGAAGATGGAATAGGCCATATTTGGTACCAATAAAATATAAAACCAATCCAACTAAAAAACACTCAATTATTCCCATAAAATTTTCAGCAGTAAAAGCTTGAAAACCAACAAGATGCTCAACCGGTTTCTCGGCAAATCCAGATAAATGGAGAACAGGGTAGATAAATGTTTTTAATATCAACTGGGGGAACAAACCCAGGATAATAATAAAAACTACCAGAAACAGCATGGCCATATTTTGCCATAGAGGAGCCTCTTTTACATTACTATATTTATCAGGCATTTTGCCTGTAAAAGTAAAGATGGTTAATTTGATAAAAGAAGTAATTGTACCTGCACCGGTAAGGATAAAAAATATTTCGGTAATATTTACTCCTCCCAAGTTAGCAAAAGATGAAGATTCAATAACAGCATGGTGTAATAGAGATTTGCTTATAAAACCGTTGAAAAAAGGATAGCCACTAATTCCAAAAGCAGCAATAAAGCAGAATAGAGCTGTGAATGGCATTTTTCGCCAAAGACCACCAAGCTTATACATATTCAATTCGCCTGTCCTGTAAAAAACCGCTCCGACGGCTAAAAAGAGACAAGCTTTAAATAAAGCGTGGTTGACTAGATGGTAAATACCGCCTGACCATCCAAGTACTCCTTCTTCACCTAAATATGCACCTATACCAAAGCCAAGTAATATATATCCCATTTGGCTGATACTGTGATAAGCAAGCATTCTTTTTGAATTCTCCTGAAGTAAAGCCATTATAACTCCTAAAAACATAGTAACTATGGCAATCCAAATAAGATATGAACCTAATTGACTGGTAGATGCCCACATTTTCTCAATTTCTATAGATTCATGGTTGGCTTCTGGTGGCCGAAAAATACTGAACAGGACTCGGAAGATTCCATATGCGCCAGCTTTAATCATAACTCCAGAAAGAAGGGCACTGGCCGGAGAAGGAGCTGCTGGATGAGCGTCAGGCAACCATATATGAACTGGAATCATGCCGGCTTTAACCCCAAAACCGGTTATCATTAAAAAGCTTATTATTACTTTGACTGAGATGGAAGCATCTTGCAGTTTCGCTAAACTTGGAACTATTTCAAGTGATAATCCTCCGTAGGAAGCATAGAATAATATCCCAAAAAGAAGGGATAAACCTCCAAATATTGTCATAAATAAATATTTTGTCCCAGCCTTTAATGACTCTTCATTTTCTTCATGGATTATCAATGGATAGGCGGCAAATCCTAAAATTTCAAAGAAGATAAATAGGCTGAATAAATCACCTGTTATAACAACTCCTAAATTGGCGCCCAGGCAGATTAACCAGAAAGCAAAGAATCGATTTTTTTTATGTTCATGCTTCATATAACTTGAAGCAAATATTGAGGCCGTAAGCCAGATAAATGATGTAAGTATGGCAAATAAAAGACTAATTTGGTCAATTTTAAAATTAAGACTGCGTGATAGGAGAAGATAATCATAAACAATAATTTTTTTATTTAGGATTATCGGTTTGTACATTAACCAGGTTAAGATATTAGTCAGGAGGGAACTAACAATAACTATGGGCAGGTATAGTTTTACTTTCCCCCTGATTAGTAGCAAAATCAATGAACCAGAAAAAGGTGTTAATATAATTAAAGCCGGTAAAAAACTCTTAATCGTCTCTACTTGCTCCAAATTAATTACCCCCGAAGAAAATAATTCTGGTCATGATTTTGCTTAACAAGATTGGTTGAAATGGCCCTTCAGCAATTCCTAGAATAATAATGAGCAGGGATCCTACAATAACTGGAACAAGCATAGTCCAGTGAGTCTCAATTTTTGAAATTGAGTTTTGCAATACAGGTCTTTTTTCTTTCAAATCATTTTTGTCATCTTTTTGGAAAAAAGCAGTATAGATTATAGGTAAAAAATAGATTGCTCCAAGCAGCGAACTTAACAGATAGACTAGGGCGTAAATAAATTTTCCATCGCTGATTGCACCAAGGCATAGATACCATTTGCTAATGAAGCCGGCAAATGGTGGAGAACCAATCATGCCCAAAGCGGCAATTGTGAAAGCTGACATAGTCAGCGGCAGTTGTTTGCCGATACCTCTCATCTGGCTGACGTTTTTGATTCCTGTTTCTTTAATTATGTTTCCAGCGCAAAGAAAAAGAGTCCCCTTCATGGTTGCATGGTTGATTATATGAACCATGGCTCCCCAGGTTGCTTGTGGTGTAAGAATTATAGCTCCTAAGACTATGTAGGACATTTGACCGATAGTAGAATAAGCTAATCTTCTTTTTAGATTGTCTTGCTCAATAGCCATAATCGAGGATAGTATTATGGTAATACTTGCTAATGTACCAAGTATCGGTTGGACATCAAGGCTAGGAATGATTTCTGGCCCAAATATATTATAGATTACCCGTAAGATGCCAAAAGCTCCTGCTACTACCATTATTCCGGATAGAATTGCGCTGAAAGGAGACGGGGCAACCGGGTGAGCATCAGGTACCCACCCATGTAATGGCATAATGGCTGCTTTAACTCCAAAGCCAATAATAAATGTCCAGAATAGTATTTTAAGGTAGAGGATATTATCAATACTGTGTAGAATTCCAACCATATTAAAGAGCATAAAATTGACCAAACTGTAACAAAAGACCACAGAAAAAATGATTAAAGAGCCACCGAGCAAAATATAGATTATATATTTTAAACCAGCTCTGAATGCTTCCTTAGTCTCTTCCTGGATAATCAATGGATAGGTAGAGATTGAAAATAACTCATAGAATATGAATAAAGTGAATAGATTTCCTGATAATCCTATACCCAGAGACCAGGAAAAACATAGAAGCAAGAAGAAATAATATCGAAGATTGTCTGGCTGACCCTGAATATAATAGTATGAATGAAGAGTAGATAATGACCACAGAATAGCTGCAGTAAGAGTAAAAATTGAACCCAGCGCATCAACTCTAAAATAAAACCATATATTGGGAATAATATGGATTAATTTGTTCTCTAAAATTGTTCCTTCAAGAGCAAAACTGGTAAGAAAAATAACTAGAAGCAGAGTTAAAAGAACTATAATTATTGATAATATTGCCCGTATTTGATAACTCTTTCTTCCAAATATATAGACAGCAAAAGAACCAAAAAGTGGTACTAAAAATATTATTACCGGAAGCGTTGAGCTTTTTTCCAATTGAGACCCCCTACCTTAGAAGATTTTTTGCAGCTTCATTGGCCAGAGATAATGGAAGCCCTGGAATATCAGCCAGCAAGCCGAGAAGTATAACATAAACAGTAGTTATTAAACCCGAGGAAACCAGAGTCCAATGGGCTTCAGAAGTTTTAACTTTTTTATCTACGGGTTTTTTAAAAAATGCTTTATAAATTATAGGCAGCCAATAGACAGCGTTTAATAAGGAGCTTAATGCCATGACTATTACAAATATAATTTGTTTAGCCTGGAGAGCGCCTAAAGATAGATACCATTTAGTTATAAAACCGGCAAAGGGAGGAAGCCCCATCATGCCAAGTGATGAGATAGTAAAGGTTGCCATGGTTATAGGCATTTTATAACCTATACCATCCAGCTGGCTTACATTTGTTAGACCCGTTTTCCTATAGATGGCTCCGGCGGCAAAGAACATAGTTATTTTCATGAATGCCTGGTTGGCTATATGGACAATTCCTCCAGTTGTGGCCATTTGAGTAACCAGGGCAGCTCCAAGAATAATATAGGAAAGTTGACTTATTGTTGAATAGGCTAATCTACGTTTTATGTTATCCTGTAAAATGGCCATTATAGAGCCACCTATGATGGTAAATGAGGCGATGTAAGCAATAATATGATCAGCTCTCATTGTTTTTATTAAATCAGCGCCAAAGATGTTGTATATGACTCGAATAATCCCGAAAGCGCCAGCTTTTACAACAGCAACAGCATGAAGAAGGGCAGTTACCGGTACCGGGGCAACCATAGCAGAAGGTAGCCAGCTGTGTACGGGAATAATCGCTGCCTTAACACCGAAACCAAAAATAAAAAGAAAAAGAACTAAATACAAGGTTCTTAAATTTATATCCTGGCCAAAAATGCCATTTTGATCAAGGTCTGTCTTTCCTGTTAAATGAAAAGTTAAAACTATGGCCAGTAAAATCATAACTCCACCGGTTAAAGTGTAGACTAAGTATTTACGCCCGGCTTTCATTGCTTCAGGGGTCTCCTCATGAATCACTAAAGGGTATGTGGCTATGGTCAACATCTCATAAAAAATAAAAAGAGTGAAAAGATTACCGGCAAAAGCAATACCGACTGTAGAAGAGACACATATTGCAAAAAAAGTGAAGAATCTCTGTTTACTATGTTCAGGCTCCATATAGCCAATTGCGTAAATAGTTGTTGCTACCCAGAGAGTGGATGATACCAGGGCAAAAAACATTCCTAGTTGGTCTACTCTAAAATTGATGACAATATTTCTTGAAAAAGGGATTAACTGGTAATAGTAAATATTACCTTGAAGTGACCCACTTAACATCGACAGTACAATCAAAAACTTAAAGACGCTGGCCGAGATACTCCAAAATCTTCTAAAATATGCATTTTTACCGGTAAGAGCAATTAAAATAGCACATATTATAGAAATAGTAGGCGCTAGAAGTGGCCGAATATCATAAATCATATGTTTACCTCACTATGCTAAAAGTGCCTTAACAGCTGGATCAATATAACTTATTGGTATGATTGCACCTACACCGAAGACAATACATAATACTGCCAGGATACCTATTGGAATAGTCATTGAAAGAGGAGATTCTTTAACACCTTTTAGTTTATCTTTTGTAAGAGGCTGCTTAAAATAGGCAGTATTTATAATTTTGATATAGTAACCAAATATAAGAAGAGCTCCAAACAAAAGAATAATAGCAAAGAAAATACGATTTGCTTCCAATGCTCCTAAAGCAATATACCATTTGCATATGAAACCACTGGTAGGTGGTATACCAACAATTGAGACAGCTCCAATAGCTAAGCTACCCAAAGTTACTGGCATATTTTTAGCAACGCCCCGTAAATCAGAGAGTAACCTGTAACCTGTCCGGTAAATTATTGAGCCTGCACATAAAAATAGAGTAGTCTTGATAATGGCATGATTGAAGATGTGGATTACAGCTCCGAGAAGGCTGAAATGACTAAAGAGGCCGATTCCCATGCTGATATAGCCGATATTAGAGATTGTCGAATAAGCTAGCATTAATTTAATATCATTCTGGAAAAAAGCAAAGAAAGCTCCCATTATAATTGATATACCCCCAAGCCAGACGAATAGATTTAAGAAGGCTTTTAGATTGATAGCATTATCAGCCATTCTAAAAATCCATAGGATTCTGATAATTCCCAGAATGCCAATTTTAACAACGATTCCGGATAGAAGAGCGCTTACTGATGAAGGAGCAATTGAATGGGCATCTGGTAACCATATGTGAAGAGGAAAAATTGCCGACTTGACACTAAACCCTATGGCAAAAAGGGCAAAAGACATAACTAAGACTAGTTTTGATGGATTAATAACACTAATCTGTCTTCCAATATCGATCATATTTAAAGATCCGGTTATGCTGTAGAGAAGGGCTATAGCTAAAAGAATACATACCGAAGAGAGAGCTCCAACTATTAAGTACTTAAAGGCTGCCATCTCGGCAAGCTTGGTACCGCTTATCGCTGTTAAGGCATAAGAACTCAATGACAATATTTCTAAAAAGACAAACAGGTTAAACAGGTCGCCAGTTATAACAAACCCGTTCATTCCAGTTATTAATAGAAGAACCAATGTATAGTAAGGAGTAATTTTATTTTCAGGAAGTGATTTTTCAATGTACCTTAAGGAATATATAAGTATCAAAAGAGTCAAGCCAGTAATAACTAAAGAAGATGTGCTGAATTGATCAAACCTAATTTCAATGCCATAAGGCCTTGGCCAATTACCAATAATATATGTTATCTCTGTTTTTTTTAAGCTATTGAATGGGTAGGAAAAGACTGTCAGATAAAGAGCTACCATTGCGGTAAGAGAAGTCCAGAAAATTGCCCAGTAGGCAACATATTTTTTCCGTTTTTTGCCTACTAACGGCGCAATGGTTGCTGCCAATAAAGGAAAAACAACTAATAATATGACAAAATGCTTGGAAGTATTCATTCAAGTTTCCTTATCTCGTTGGCATTCAGCGTTCCACAGTGCTCATAAAGCCGAATAATAAGAGTTAGAGCTAAAGCTGTAGTGCTTACTGCTACAACAATGCCTGTTAAGATTAAGGCTTGAGGAAGTGGATTTACATACTTTATTGCCTCTCCGGTTTTTTCGACAATTGGAGCATTTCCTTTCCTTACCGAACCGA
>JABAOC010023985.1_pt1 | contig 11158 bp, 10 predicted proteins | sample 7062161 | NCBI WGS metagenome assembly JABAOC01 (sample SAMN14538625, study PRJNA623070) | marine sediment metagenome | biome: marine biome [ENVO:00000428]; feature: marine pelagic biome [ENVO:01000023]; material: deep marine sediment [ENVO:00002113] | place: India: Gulf of Khambhat ... | reverse complement strand
CTGGTAAAAATTTTGGGGAAAGTCCCCTTTCCATTTGCGTTGACATTTATAGTTTGGTTTAAGTATATTATAAAGATAGTTAATTATAACTAATCAGCGGGAAGGGGTGGGGTTAATGATATACGTGTTGCAAAGCTTTGGGGCAGGTTATTTTGAAACTGACATTGTTCAGATGGTATTTCATGCTGGCCCGATGGTAAAATTCGTCCTCTTACTCCTCTTGTTTTTCTCCCTCACCTCGTGGACCATAACCTTCACGAAATTAAGGTTGCTCAAGAAGTTCCGAGATGAAAACGAGAGATTTTTGGAGCTTTTTTCCTCCAGCCGAGAGATAGGTAAGGTATATTTGGAGGCCAAGATATTTCGTTTCAGCCCACTAGCCCGGATTTTCAGGGCCGGTTATGCGGAACTTAACCGGTCTACGATGCTCCAAGGTAACCCGGATGAAATGAGGGTCGTTGAGTCACGGCAACCAATTGTGGACAACGTGGAGAGGGCTGTCAAGAGGGTGTCCTCCACTCAAAGCACTCGTTTGGAAAGAGGGTTGACCTTTCTGGCCACTACCGGCAATACTTCCCCTTTTATCGGCCTATTTGGGACTGTGTGGGGTATTATGACCTCATTCAGCTCGATAGGCATGAAGGGCTCTGCCAGTCTGGGGGTCGTGGCCCCTGGTATAGCTGAGGCCCTTATTGCTACAGCAGCAGGACTGGCTGCAGCTATACCGGCAGTGGTGGCCTTCAACTATTTTAACCGCAGGATAAGGGCATCTCAGATAGAGATGGGAAATTTCATCTCGGAATTTATGGTCCTACTGGAAAGAGGGTTAGTAAGGAAGCCGTCAATGGAAAGGACAAGAGGGGAGCAGTAATGGATGAGGGAGGAGTCAGGCGCGATCTGATATCAGACATCAACGTAACACCCCTGGTCGATGTAATGCTGGTATTGCTTGTCATATTTATGGTGACAGCGCCCATGATGATGCATGGGGTCAAGGTAGATCTACCGAGAACGGAGAGCAAGAGCATCAAGACCGAGAAGGACCCCTTGGTGTTATCTATAACTAAGAAGAAGCACATTTTCATTGAAGACTATAAGGTTGATTTGGGCGCCCTCAAGGAAAAACTGAAGAAAATATACGCCAATAGAGCGGAGAAGGAGATCTTCTTGCAGGCTGATAAAGAGGTGTCCTATGGCTTTGTAATAAAGGTGATGGCTCAGGTGAAAGAGGCTGGAATTATCAAGGTTGGAATGATAACAGAGCCCTTGCATAAATGAGAACAATGAGTGTTGATTCAGGATTTAGGGAAGAGAGATGGGTCCACATGATGGCCCTATCATTCTGCTTGCATCTAGCTGTCTTCTCTACAATCCTATTCATCCCACAGACAACCGCTCGCTATCCATCTTTTGAGGGAGGGGTATACCATGTTGAGTTAGTTGGCTCTCCATCAAGGGTCAAGGGTGGGGTCAAGGGAGGAGGTATAAGCAGTACAGTAAAGACAAGGGGGACATCTCGTATGGTGGACGCCGGGACTCGGCGGATTGCCGTCGGCAAGAAAAAGAGCGCACCTATTTTGGCCAGAAGGGTTTCCCCTAAGGCTAGGGCAAGATCTGGAGAGAGAGCGTTTTCTCCCTCAGAGCTTATTGACAAGGCCATATCCAAGATTGAGAGAAAGGTCGAAAGGCACGAGACAGTCCAATCGGAAAAGACCGAGAATGGATTTGAAGGAGCTACGGCGGCCGGCTCTAAGGGGGAAGGGGGTGTGATGCCGGGGACATCCTCGGATATCGGTATCATTATTAAGCTCTATCAGATGGAGATTGAAAATACCATCAAGAATAATTGGTCTTATCCTGTCGCCCTTGTTGATTTAAGGAGGGGCAGGATCCCTGAGGCAGTGGTCGTAGTGACTGTCAGAAGGGATGGAAAGATCTTAAAGACTTGGTTTAAGAGGCGATCTAACAATCCTTTATTTGATGAGTCCGTACTGAAGGCGATAGAGAAATCAGATCCTCTCCCCGGCTTTCCCGATGGCTACCGAAAGCGCTATGACGAAGTTGAGATCAATTTCAATCTCAAGGACCTTGCCTAGTATGAGGACCATCTTCGGAATGCGTCTATGGGTTTTGGTTCTCCTGATAGGTATTATTTTCGAGGCCCCGGAGGTAGAGGCCAGGCTTTACATCGACATAACCGCTCCTTCAATGAGGAAGATACCCGTTGCCATACCGGATTTCAAAGACTTGGGTAAAAGGAGTGAACATCCAGAGCTAGGCAGCAGACTCTCCGAGATCATGTCCAACGATCTTGATCTGAGCGGTTATTTTAAACCACTGGACAAAGATTCGTTTATTGAGAGCCCGGACTCCGGCATCACCCGCGATAGCATCAATTTCAGGGATTGGTCCGTCATCAGGGCTGAACTCCTCATAAAGGGCGGGTATGAGTGTATCGGCCAGCAGCTCAAGGTAGAGGTGAGGCTGTTTGATGTCTTTTCTGGAAGAAAGCTTTATGGGAGAAGGGCATTAGGGTCAATTGGTGAATCAAGATATCTCATTCATGGCCTCGGAAACGAGATCATCAATACACTGAGCGGTCATCCTGGGCCATTTTTGACCGGGATGGCCTTCGTTGGGACCTCCACCGGCCATAAGGAGATTTACACATCCGACTATGATGGGCATGATCTGGAGCAGGTAACCTCTTACAAGACAATAACCCTTTCGCCAAGATGGTCTCCCTCTGGAGACAAGTTGCTCTATACCTCTTTCCGTAATTCCGGGACGGTACTTTTCATGCATGACATGATAAACGGATCCGTTACAAAGATCTCGGATAGAAAGGGCTTAAATATTGCCGCCGCTTGGAGACCAAATGAAAAGGAGCTTGCCCTGACGCTTACCATTAGCGGAAATCCAGACATCTATCTAATTGACACAACAGGCAGAATACTCAAGAGGCTCACGAAGCATTGGGGGATCGATGTATCTCCTAGTTTTTCCCCTGACGGCGAAAAGATGGCCTTTGTTTCCAATAGGTCTGGCTCTCCCCAGGTATATGTCCTTGATCTAACCAATAACCTGGTAGAGAGATTGACCTTTGAAGGGATCTATAATACCTCACCAGCATGGTCAAGACTTGATCGGATAGCGTTTGCTAGTTCTTCAGAGTATCGCTTCGATATATATACTATTTCGCCAAATGGAAAGGATCTGCGTCGAGTTACACAAGATCAAGGTAATAATGAGAGTCCGTGTTGGTCCCCAGATGGGCGTTATATTGCGTTTAGTTCAAATAGAGATGGCGACAATTACCATATTTTCATCGCTAATGCCAACGGCCAGAACCAAAGGCGGGTAACATTTTCCGACGGTGATCAGCTCTCTCCCTCATGGGCTGAACATCCGAAATGATGACTCTTATGTTCTTGAAAAATATTATTTGGCGTCTAAGATGTTGAAATTTTCCGTGAGAGATGGTAAAGGGATATATTTGAACGGAAGGAAAACCCATATCTATAACCTAAAAGAAGGAGGTAAAGAGTCATGAAGAAGAGTCTATTAATCGCAGCACTGGTGGTCTTCGCATGTTCTTCCATGTTCTTGCTTTCCTCATGCGCAAAGAGGGAGGTTGTCGTAGAGGAGGAGGAGATCACTGCCGTTCCTGGTCCTGAGGTAGAGATAACTGTGGAGGAAGAACCGGCAATCGAGGTGGAAGAGGAAGTTGAGAGGGGAGAGTTGGCCGAGATTGAGCCACTGGAGGAACTTGAAGTGGCAGCGGTAGAAGAAGAGCCAGGAGAAAGGGCCTTGCGGGCCGCAAGATTTGAGGGGGAGTCAATCTATTTTGACTTTGACAAGTCCTTCATTAAACCGGAATACAGGTCCGTGCTTGAGGAAAAGGCGCAATTCCTGAAAGATTACCCAGATGTCCGTGTAAGGATTGAGGGTAACTGTGATGAAAGGGGTACCAACGAGTACAACCTCGCTTTGGGGGAAAGAAGGTCCAACAGCGCGAAGGGTTTTTTGACCTCTCTCGGGGTCTCTGCTGACAGGATAGAGATGATAAGCTATGGTGAGGAGAGACCTCTCTTCTTAGGGCATAATGAAGAAGCATGGGCCCAGAACAGACGCGATGACTTCGTGATTATAAAGGAGTAGCTGTTCCGAAGTCTTGGTATCCGGAAGGTAAGGCCTTTTTGGCACTAAGCACTGTCTTTGCTGCTCGAGATAGTTGCGGCGGGGCAGTATGTCGACGAAAAGAGGTGTCTGCTGCCTTAGAAGGTACGGGTTTAAGGGGTGGGCCAGAGGGCGAGGGGATGGCACGCATATCGTTAAAGTTCATCACTGTTGTTCTGATTGCTGTTTTTTTTTCAGCTTCTTGTGCGTCCCAGAGGGACATAATCTCTCTCAATGACCAGCTCAAGGCCCTTTATGGACAAACAAGGAAAGAGGGGAGAAGATTTGACAAATTGGTAGAGAAGCTGGAGGAGGAGATCAGGGCAAACGAGGCCAGGCAAAAGGAGATAGAGCAGGATCAAAATACCCTGAAGGAGGGGCAGGAGGCTCTCCGCGTACAATTAGCCCAGCTTGGAGCTGACCTCGTGGGAACAAAGGAAAGTATCCAAACATTGACGGGCAGGGTAGAGGAGAACAGTCATTTGTTGAAGAGGACGATAGAGGGAGATATAACGAAAGAGGATTCCATGGTATCCCAGATGGAGGAAATCTCCTTTACGGTTGATGACCTCAAGTCAAGGATAGAGAAGATCGAGAATTATCTTCCTCCTGAGACCGCAGCTAAGAAGAAGGCTGGCTTAGGAAAGCCCCCGCCTACTCCGGAGATTGGGCAAGAGGAGGTGGGTGTTGCTGAGAAGAAAAAAGTAACAGAGTCAGCTGTCTATGATAGGGCATTGGGATACTATAGGGACGGTCGATATGAGGACGCTATAGGGGTATTTGAGAACTTCCTCGCATTGTACCCCAAATCAGACCTTGCAGATAACGCCCATTTTTGGATCGGTGAGTCTCACAAGGACTCAAAAAGGTACGAGGAGGCAATCTTGGCCTATCAGAAGGTCATTGATGGCTATCCGAATGGAAATAAGGTTCCTGCAGCCATGTTACAGCAGGCATTCGCATTTGAGAGAATAAAAGATAAGACAACCGCCAATCTCGTGCTTAAGAAATTGGTCAAGAAATTCCCCAAGACTAGAGAGGGTCAGATTGCCAAGCAGAGGCTGAAACAAGATTAGTGTTCAGTTTTGAGTTCGCCTGGAGTGGTCTTACTCTCCATAAATCAAATATGGCTTTCTTGATTCAAGGAAGCGATCCAGCCCCTTGGAGCAGCGTCCTAGCAGCTCGCCGATATCTGTTCCTGCTTCCAAAGCAATCCGCACCGAAGAGTCCCCGAAGATAAGGTCAACCGGCAGCCTCCTAAAATCATATTCATAAGGTGGCTGCCGCCAGCTGAACTCATCTCGGTAGGTTTCCATAAATGCCTTGAGCAGGGAAAGTGATGTCCGATAGGCCCTATAGACGAGGGGGTTCAGTACGTGGATCATAAAGCCGCCACAAAGCTCCCCCTTCCACTTATTAAACGTAGGTCTGAAGAAGTATTCCTGAAGATAACATCCTTCAATATCTGTACCCGTGAGCCCTTTTTTGACTACGGAGGGGTTGACAAACGGTGCGCCGAATACCTCGAATGGGCGGCAGGTGCCCCTTCCTTCCGAGATATTTGTACCTTCCCAGATAACCTGCCCTGGGTAGACTAGCGCAGTTTCCAACAGAGGCATGTTTGGGGAGGGCATGATCCATCTTAATCCGGTATCCTTCCATAACATGTGCCGGCGCCAGCCCGTAAGAGGGAGCACGGTGATGTCGCAGTCGATCTTAAAACCATCCTTGAAGAGGTATGCGAGCTCTCCCATAGTCATTCCATGCCGCATGGGAAGAGTGAATGGGCCCACAAGGGAATAGAATTCCGGGCGCAAGAGGTTTCCCTCCACAATTGTCCCACCCAGAGGGTTGGGCCTGTCAAAGATAAAAACCCTTTTTCCCGCCTTGGCAGCTGCCCTAAGACAGTAAAGCATGGTGCTGATAAAGGTATATACCCTTGTTCCCACGTCTTGGAGATCTATGATGAGAAGATCTATAGTATCGAGGACATCAGACAACCTCTCTATTTTGTTTCCATAGAGGTTGAATACCGGGATATGCAGCTCTGGATCAAAGTAGTCCTCCGTCTCAACCATATTGTCCTGATCTTCTCCCCTGAATCCATGTTGCGGCCCGAACAGGACCTTGAGCTGCCCGGGAAGGAGCGCAGAGATCGCATCCTTTGCGTTCCGCAGATTACGATCTACAGATGCCTGATTAGCTAAAAGACCTAATGACTGACCCCTGAATCCTTTGCGGGATTTTCCCTCAAATTGATCCAAACCCGTTGCGACGTGAGCCATCATTCCCCCCTTTGGTTAATCATTGATAAGAAATATCTGGAGTTTCCGGAGTGTTATAGGGTTTATTTGCATAACCTGTCGATTATATGTCAAATTCTATTCTTGAGTAGCGAAAACCCTTGTCCTTTCGCTTCCGTACTTTCGGGGTGAGACCCTTTCGGGGCTCGCAGGCGGGGAATACTTACCCCTTCCAGCCTCTAAAGGGCTGGCTTTCCCCTTCCTGCTCACCCTCGATGGGTACCCCACCTCTCCAGCAATTTACGCTCAAGGACAACGGTTTTCTCCAAAGATTAAGGAAACTCCAGTAAGAAATATGGATTGTGCGACCGTCTGAATTTTAGTATCATCCCAGTCTCCATTTAAAACCGTATAGCATATCCCATGCTCAACCGAACTCACTTGACGAAACAACGCAGGTCTATTTTAGGAGAAGAATGTGTTAAGTCAAGCTAAGGAGAGACAAAGGCAGAATACCTCCTACAGGGAATCAGTTTCCTGGTTATATAGCCTCCAGAAATTTGGGATAAAATTCGGTCTCTCAAGGACATCGAACCTTTTGGAGGCCTTTGGGAACCCTCACCTCCGTCAGAGATACATCCATATTGCCGGCACCAATGGCAAGGGATCTGTAGGTGCCATGCTGGAGTCCATATTGATGAGGTCAGGCCTGAAGGTCGGCTTCTACTCTTCACCCCATTTGGTCAGCTTTACCGAGAGGTTTCGGATCAACAGGGCGTTTATCAAGAAGGACCACGCAGCTTCACTTATCAGGGAACTGGAAGGGGTAACGAGCCAGAAGGAGCCACCCACCTTTTTTGAACTGACCACTGCGATGGCACTTATCTACTTCTTCCGCAACAATATTGATGTCGGCATTATTGAGGTGGGAATGGGCGGACGGTTAGATGCCACCAATGTCATTCACCCAATGGTTTCTGTTATTACCAATATCGGCTTAGAGCATCGGGAATTCTTGGGACCTACGATCATTGAAATTGCAAAAGAGAAGGCCGGCATAATAAAGCAAGGGGCGGACGTGGTAACAGCTGCTCATCAGCCCCGTGTAATCAGCCTATTTGACTCCCTCTGCAAGAAAAAGGGTACCCCCCTCTGGAGGCTCGGTCGTGATGTCCGCTATCGCAGATTACCATCGGGTCTTCTTGAATATCGTGGTCTAAGAGATAGATATAGGAATCTCGAGCTTGGTCTCAAGGGGAGATTCCAGTATAGAAATGCTGCCCTGGCTTTGTTGACCGCGGAGATATTAAAGGGAAAGGGTCTTGCTGTTTCAGATGAGGCGATTCGATTGGGCCTCGCTGATCTTATGTGGCCTGGCAGGCTTGAACAGGTTTCCTCCGATCCAACTATTATCCTCGATGGGGCACACAACCCATCAGCTATGAGATCGCTTGCTCACTCAATTAAGCGTGATTTTGATTTCGAACAACTGATTTTGGTCTTGGGCGTTATGGCAGACAAGGATGTCTCAAATATCCTTAAGGAGATCTTACCCCTGGCCAGCAGGGCAATCTATACGAGACCTGCCCATTACAGGGCGGCTGCCCCTCAATGTCTAATGGATATGGCCAGGGAATATGGAAAGGCCGGGGAGGTCCACTTTTCCATACCGGCAGCTATTGAGGGGGCCAGAAGCCTCGCTGGCAAAAGGGATCTGATATTAATTATTACCGGCTCTCTCTTTACCATTGGTGAGGTGAAGTCATACCTTGATCCCATAAGCTTCCCAATGGACGATATTTGAACCTCATCCACGTCCCTTGAAAAAGCGGATTATTCTGCCGGGCAGGAATCAAGTACCAAGATGCCAGAACCCTTCTCAAGAGCCGTTGCTTTGAATCATGGCGAGAGAGGTCTACCCAGTATCACGGTTTGGATTCTTTTCATGACATTGATGAGCATTGTGTGTCTTCCTGCAGAAGCTCGCTCCAATCCCGAAGGTGAATTAGCTCCCTGGCACATTACAGCCGATAGGATAATCCGCCTGGGAGAGGAAGATCTTTACCTGGCAGTAGGAGAGGTGGTTATTTCCAGGGGAGACCAGTCCTTCAGGGCAGATAGGGTAACATATGATAGGAGGTCCGGATTGGTTGAGGCCGAGGGAAATGTAAAGGTGTCAACAGCAGGTGACATCTTACGGTGTGAGAAGGGGTCATTTAACCTGAAGGACGAGACAGGCCATATTTTAGAGGGGACCCTTTTCCTTGTATCCAACCACTACTACATTCAGGGGAAAGAGATAAGGAAGACAGGTCCTGCAACCTACATTATTAAGGGTTGTAGGATTACCTCATGTGATGGGGAAAGCCCAGATTGGTCCATTACTGGATCAAAAGTAGAGGTGACCATCGAGGGTTACGGTACGGTCAAGCATGCGGCGTTTTTTGTCAGGCATATCCCCTTCTTGTATTTCCCATACATTATCTTTCCAGCCAAAAAGAAAAGACAGACCGGATTTCTTCCACCGAGCATAGGTTACTCTGAGAGGAATGGCCTGGGTTTCGGGCTCCCATTCTTTTGGGCTATATCTGATCAAACCGACACCACTTTTTATGAGCGCTACATAAGTGAAAGGGGTCTAATGCATGGCCTCGAGTTTCGTTATATAACCGGGGCCGATTCAAAGGGGGCGTTTTTGTATGATATCCTTTCCGATAAGATCGAGGAAAAGGATATGTACAATGAGGATGACCTTAAGATTAGTCCATATCCAAGGGAAAATGAGACCCGGTACTGGTTCAGAGGGCGAGCTGACCAAGGATTCCCCTTTGAGATAGTCGCGAGGCTGGATGCTGATCGCGTAAGTGATTATGACTACTTGAGGGAATTCAAGGAGCCTTCTTTGGGGCCTCAATATACGGTAAGGCTGGATGAGGAATTCGGGAGGCCTTTAGAGGAAATCCATTCGCCCACGAGGCGGTCAGCCCTCAGGATCAGCAGGGATTTCCAGGATTGCTCGCTTCAGGCCTTGAGCAGTTATTACCAGAGGCCGGAGCGACCGGAAGAGGATACAACTGCTCAACCCCTTGCGGGTTTGGATTTTACAGTTCCTCCGAAGAGGATTGTCAACCTCCCCCTCTTCTTTTCCCTTGACTCTGATTATGGCTACATTTACCGGGACACCGGTCAGAGGGGACACAGATTAGGTCTTTCTCCCTCTATCAGCTATCCCTTATGGCCTATTCCCTACGTAGAGCTTGAACCATCAATCAAGTATCTTGTCACCTACCAATGGCTTGAGGAATTCCAAGGACATAAGGGAAAGCAGACGAAGGATACCTATGAACTGGGCCTACGGCTATCCACGATATTGGAGAGGATATTTGATATAAGGAAAGGGAACCTAACGAGCATAAAGCACAAATTTCAGCCAACCGCTTCATACACCTTAAGGCCGTACCAGGACGAGGAAGACTATGACCCTTGGTTTGAGCCGGTAGACACATTAGGGAGACTCAATTCGATCTCCCTCTCCCTGGAAAATTACCTCGATGCACGCAGGGAAGATGAAAGAGGCAGGCCAACCTACTCCCAGAGCGCGAGTTTCATCCTTACCCAGGACTATGACCTCGATGAGGCGACAGACGAGAAGGCACCTGGTGAGGAGAGGGAGCCTTTCGGTCCCCTGAGCGGTAGTTTAATTCTAACCCCCTTTCCAGACCTTGACCTAAGGGCTACCGCTGAGTGGGATCACTACCAAGAGCATGTCTCATCCGGCAGTGTTAGTCTGGATCTCGCAGTCAAGAGAAGCGGTAATAGACGCGATACTTACGCAATAGATTATGTGCATGAGAGGCATTCTACCAGAAATCTTAACTATGAGGTGAACATAAATCTACTAGGCGGTTTCTCAGTTGGGGCACTGGGAAAAAGGGATCTCATCCTCGAGTACGATATCGAGAATAGCTATTGGATAGATTACCAATCTCAGTGTTGGGGCGTGAGGCTCCTTTACGAGGATCTGGAGGAAGACAAGGGGATAATGGTTTTCTTTAGACTTTTAGGGATAGGACAGGCAGGTGGGTTTAGAGTGTATGGGGAATAGAGTTAAGGAGCTCTTCCATTCCCCGGCCTCAGATATAACAACACTAAGCCCCCGATAACCGTCAAGATGGAGAGGATCTGGCCCATCGTCACAAGGGAAAAGATAACCCCGAGCTGTGGGTCCGGTTCTCGGAAAAACTCGACAAAAAACCGTAGGGTGCCATAGAGGAAGAAGAACAGGCAGAAAAGCGTGCCTTTCCTAAAGGGGAATTCCTTTATCCACCACAGGATTGCAAAGAGGAGAATCCCTTCAAGGAAAAGTTCGTAGAGTTGAGAGGGGTGCCTGGGCAGGTCCCCGCCCGATGGAAAGATCATTCCCCAGGGGAGAGTGGTTACCCTACCATAGAGCTCGGCATTAATGAAGTTGCCAAGCCTTCCAAGGCCTAGGCCAACAGGAGCAGTCACGACAATGAGATCAGCGAATTTCCAGAAATCGAGGCCACGTTTTCTTAGGTAAATGAAGCCAGAGAAAGCAGCACCCATCAGGCCGCCATGAAATGACATACCTCCTTCCCATATGGCGAATAATCGTAATGGATGGCTGATGTAAAAGGGAAGATTGTAGAAGATAACGTAACTGAGGCGGGCTCCAATGATAAGGCCAATTATCAGCCATAGGTAAAGACCATTGA
>JABAOC010048260.1_pt1 | contig 11161 bp, 10 predicted proteins | sample 7062161 | NCBI WGS metagenome assembly JABAOC01 (sample SAMN14538625, study PRJNA623070) | marine sediment metagenome | biome: marine biome [ENVO:00000428]; feature: marine pelagic biome [ENVO:01000023]; material: deep marine sediment [ENVO:00002113] | place: India: Gulf of Khambhat ... | reverse complement strand
GTCGGCTCCGGTCTATTCGCGCCAGGAGTTCCTCTCCTTCGTGGAGTCCGGAAAGCTCCCTGAGGAATTCGCCTCCGCGGGCGAGGGGCCGACAGAGGCAGTCTAGCCTTCCCCGCAGAAGTATGCTGAGGCGCCCACGAAGGAGTCAGGACGAACCCGGGCGAATCTGACCCAGGGTGGAAGCGCGCCCTCCCGGCCTGGCTCGCTCGGAGAAGTCTGGGGGAAGGAGGAAGACCATGGCAGAGGTCGTCGGCAAGAAGGTCTTGGTCATCGAGGACGATCCCGATGCCGTGGAAACCCTGAGGATCGTACTCGAGGACGAAGGCTACTCGGTCAGCAGCGCCCGCAGCGCCGAAGACGGCCTCCAAAGGATCCGTGCCGAGAAGCCGGACGTCATCCTGCTCGATATCATGATGCCGTCAGGCACCGAAGGCTTCCACTTCGTGTGGAAGCTGCGCAAAGACGAGAACGAAGAACACCGCAACATCCCGATCATAGTCCTCACAGCCATCCACGAGAGGACCTGGGCGAAGTTCTACCCGGACCGGACCGATCCCGTCTACAAGCCCGATGAGTACCTACCGGTGCAGGGGTTCCTTGACAAGCCGGCATCTTCCGAGCAGATCATCAGCAAGATAAAGGAAGTTCTGTCGGCGCAGACCGCACCTTCCAAAGGGGAGAAGCGCTCGGAGCGTTGAACCAGCTACGACCTCGGGCCCGCACGGCGTGGAACACGCTGTCCCTAGCAATGTCGATCTGGAGGAGCTGCGAGACCGCATCNNTCGAGACCGCATCTCGTGGCTGATCCGTCTGCGCTGGGTGGCGATCCTCGGCGTGCTCGTCACAGCGTGGGTCGCCCGGCGCATGCTCGGGGTCGAGCTGCAGGGGTTTCCCGTCTCCCTGATCGCCGGCATCCTGGCCGCCTACAACCTCGTCTTCTGGGCCGTCGGGAGGTGGGTCCCGAGAGCTACCAGCGGGCCCGCTGTCAGCTACTTCGCCAACCTTCAGATCGTCCTCGACCTGGCCGCTCTCACCGCACTGCTGCACTTCGCAGGCGGCATCGAGAACCCGTTCATCTGCTATTACGTCTTTCACATCGTGATCGCCAGCATCCTGCTGTCCCGCATCGCCACCTACCTCCAGGTGACGGTCGCCATGGCCCTGCTCGTGACGATGGCCACGCTGGAGGCCGTCGGAGCGATCCCTCACTACCACCTGCGCGGATTCCTCGACGAGCGGCTGTACCGGAGCCCCGTCTACGTGTTTGGAATCCTCTTCGCCGTCGGCACCATGCTCAGTTTCACGGCCTTCATGGCCACCTCGATCACCTCTCGGCTGCGCCGCCGCGAGGCCGAGATCACGCGTCTTTCCGATGCTCTCAGGGAGCATGCTGAAGACTTGAGCCGAGCGTACGAGGCCCTCAGGCAGTTGGAGGGCGCACGGTCGGACTACCTCCATAGAGTTGCCCACCACATCCGGTCCCCGCTCGCCACTCTCGAGAGGATGCTGGCCGTGGTCTCAGAGGGGCGAACGGGGCGGCTCCCGGACCGGTCCAGGGACATGCTTGACCGCGCTCGGACGCGCGTGAGGGAAGTCCTGGAGCTGGCACGCGATCTGCTCGTGCTTTCCAGGACGAGGGAGGCACTCCCGCTGGCCGAACGGAAGGTCGTCGACGTCGCCGCTCTGGTGAGGGAGGTGGCGAGCGAATTCCAGCACCAGGCCTCGTCGGCATCCGTGTCGCTCGCCGCCTCGTGCCCCGATCCCGTCGTAGAGGTCGTGGGCGACCCGGACTCCCTGACCGAGCTGCTGGAGAATCTGGTCTCCAACGCGATCAAGTACACNNGCGGAGACGTGCGCATCTCGCTGGAAAGGCGCGGGGATACAGCCGAGCTCTCTGTATCCGATCGTGGAATCGGCATCCCTGCCGGCGAGGAGGAGCACATCTTCGACGAGTTCTACCGCGCGACGAACGCCCGGGAAAGCGGCAAGGAGGGCACGGGGTTGGGCCTGTCGATCGTGAAGGCGATCGTCGAGACGCACGGCGGCGAGATGTCGATCGAGAGCGAGGTCGGCAAGGGAACATCTTTTCGCGTGCTGCTGCCATGCAGCCGCGGCCGCTAATGCTGGGTCCGACGTGGCAGCAGCGACTGTACCTTCTCGACCAACTGCTCCGGCGGTAGATCCCTATCGACGAAGTCCTGCACTGGGAAGTACTCGAACAGGGTGCGAAGCGCGCGCCTTTGCTCTGGGGAGATCTGCGGGGGAAGCGAGCCATTGGCCGATATGACGGCGAGAATCGGCATGTTCCGCACCTGGGCGTCCGCGTCCTTGCGGACCTCCCAGACAAAATGAAATCCCGCTGCTCCCGCCGGCATCTCCACGTCGAGAATGATGCCGTCGGGCCGTGCCGACTTGACGAAACCGAGCCCCTCTCTCTCATCTCCGGTCACGAGCACGCGATAGTCGGCCGACTCCAATGCCGTCCTCGTGACTTCCGCAAGCTCCGGATCATCCTCGATGACGAGCACCGTAAGCCTGGCATTCACCTCTGCTTTCCCAGACACGACATCTCCTTCAGCACAGCCGCGCCGAGAAACGGCTTCTCAGAGCACCCAGAGCGAAGCGCCCGCACCAGCTCCGCGGCCGCATCCTGGGCCCGCAGGTACCCGGACGCCCCGGCGCGCAGAGCATAGGTGACGTGCTCCCGGTCGGCGCAGATGCTCAGCATGATCATGCGAGGCGACGTCTTCCCGGCCCGCACTTGCCGGAGCGCGGCGATCGCTCCCTCTCGTGCCAGGGCGGCATCGAGCACGACGGCGTCCGGCGCCAGCGCCCGCGCGGCCACCAGCGCCTCCTCGATATCCCTCGCCTCGGCCACCACCTCCAGATCGGCCTCTCGGTCCACTATCTCACGGAGGCTCTGACGAAGCGCCGGGTGATGGGTGACCAGCATGACCCTCGCAGCCGGTGCTGCCCGCGAGCTACCCATTTCTCCCTCCCGGCCGGGGCCGGAAGAACACTCGCAGCCCGCCCCCACTCGCTCCGCTTGCTCCGAATCTCAGGCCACGAAGATAGCCCTCGGCTCACAGCACGGGAATTGAGGATTCCCCCCTGGGACACGCCACATTGTGGTCAGCCACAATCTGGATCGCCGGAGAAGACAGACGGTCCCCCTCCGTCTTCCCGTCTGCGGACAACACAGCCCTGACGGGAAGGCCCTACTTGTCGATCGAGACGATCCCCCGACGCACGGCATAGCGCACGAGCCCGGTTACGTCTTCGAGGTTCAGCTTGCGCATGATGCTTGCGCGATGTGCCTCAACGGTTCTGACCGCAATCCTCAGACGCCTCGCGATCGCCTTGTTCGGCTCTCCCTCGACGACGAGCTGCATCACCTCTCGCTCCCGCGGCGTCAATGGGTCGTACTCCTCGCCGCCTCTGGTTGACCGCTGCCGCGCTCGTCGCAGGTGTTCCTCCACGAGGTCCCGGTCAACGGTCGGCGTCAGGAAGGGCTGGCGCGGCGTGCCCGTGCGCAGGGCGGCCACCAACTCGGTGTCCGCATCCTGCTTCCGCACATACCCCGATGCGCCGGCCTGCAGCGCGTGGACGAGGTGCTCCAGATCGGCGTACATGCTCAGGATAATGATCCGCGGAGCGAGCGAGTCCGATGTGATCTGGCGCGTGGCCTCTATCCCGTTGAGCCCGGGCATGGCGATATCCATCACCACCAGGTCCGGGCGCAGCCTCCTGGCGGCCGCCACTGCTTCGCGCCCATCGCTCACCTCCCCCACAATCCGCACGTGCGGCTCCGCCTCCAGCACGGCCCTCAGCCCCTGCCGCACAATGGTATGGTCGTCCGCCAGCAAGACGGTCATGCGGCTCATGACGTCCTCCTCGGCTTCAAGGGCACGCCCACGCGGATCCGCGTCCCCTGCCCGGGACTCGACTCGATGCGGAACTCGCCTCCGAGATCCTCCGCCCGGCGCTCCATGCTGAGGATCCCGATCCCGCGCACCACACCGCCGCCGTCCAGCACGGCGGCCGGCTCGAACCCCGTTCCGTCGTCCTCCACCGTCAGGGCGACGGCCTCCCGATTGCGCTCCACGCGCACCACTGCCCGGGTTGCGTCGGCGTGCTTCGAGACGTTCGTCAGCGCCTCCTGGCAGATCCGATAAAGAGCCGTTTCCACCTCGAGGGGCAGCCGGGACGTGAGATCGTCCGCCTTCACACTGACCTGCAGGTTGAACCGCTGCCCGAAGCCGCGCGCACAGGATTCGAGCGCCGCCACCAGCCCGAGGTGATCCAGCGCGGGCGGCCTCAGATCGAACACCATCCTCCTGAGCTCGTCCAAACTCTCCTCGGTCAGCCGTTGCGCCCTGGCGAGATGCTCCATCGCATCGTCAGCACCATTCGTCGGCAATCCCCGGCAAGCGGCGCCGATGTCCAATCTGATCGCCGTCAGCGCCTGCCCCAGCCCATCGTGCAGCTCCCGAGCGATCCGCTCCCGCTCCTCCTCTTGGGCGCTCGCAACGCGCGTGGAAAGAGCCGCAAGCCGCTTGCTCCGGGTCTCCATCTCCCGCAGCAGGGAGGCCGTCTGCAGCATCTCGTGAAACGCCTGCGCGATCTGAGCCACCTCGTCCCGCCCCTTGATCGCCGGCTCCGGAGGCGTCGAACCGCCTCCCGCGATCGACCTGATTTGAGCGTGCAGTCGCTTGAGCGGCAGCGTAACAGACAGGGAAAGCACCACACTCAGGCCGATAGCGATCATCCCCACGGCCGCGACGAGGGCAAGCGTGAGCCGTCGCGTCCGCTCCACTCGTTGCCTCGCGATCGCGCGCTCCTGCTCGGCCCGCCGCTCAGCTCTCTCANNGCATCCGGTCCGCGGCCTCGATGCCATCTGCCCGCCGGATCGCGATGCTCGACTGGAAGGCCACCTCCAGATCCGCCAATCCTTCGTCCACCTCGCGCAGAATCGCCTGCTCTTCCGCGGACAGTCTCTGGTTTCCCAGCCTCCCGCGCGCGTCCCGCACCCGTCGGCCCAGGGCCTCTGCCTCCCGAAGGCAGCTCGTTTCCCCTCGAAGGAGGTAGTTCTTCTGGGCGCGCACGTGGTTCAGGATCGCGCTCTCGAGCTGAAGGGCGACGAGCGCGAGGTTCGCATGTTCCTTCATCGCGGCCTCGTAAACACCGCTGATCTCCCGCAGGCGCCCCACCGCGATGAAGCCGACGAGGCCGATGAGAACCGCTATTACGAGGAACCCGCCGACCAACCTGGTGCCAATGCTCAGTCTCACAATCGGCCTCGGCCCACAGCACCATGCGGCGAGCAACTCCCCGCGGCCGGGGGCAGCGGATGGGCAGCGCTTCCAAAGAGGTCAGGCCGCAAATCGAAACCACCCAGCTGGCGACTGTGTGAGCCCGCCGATCGTGGTCATGGTCACGGGAAGCGGAATCAGGAGCGGGTCCGGTGGGGGTTGCTTCTTCCGTGCCCTGGCGCCCTGCTTCCTCAAAGCCCGGGCCAGCAGCGCGTGAACAGAGAGAGCCAGAGGTGCACAGAAGGACAGCCGGCAAAGACCCATCTCACCCGTCCTCTGGGCCCGATTCCGCAGGCCGCCATTCCACTCGCGGGATCGTCTACCGCGACAGGGCGGGTCGATCCCATTGGAGTCCCCTTTCTCCCTTCGTCCCAAGCATCCTGCTGTATGCCGACCAGACACTCGGCGCCGAGGAAAGGAGGGAGATTGGGAGAAGCGTAGAGACAGTGAGCGGCATGGACACCACAGTGCCGGCTTTCGAGCGCCGACCTGGAACGCCTGAATCCCCGGGCTGAGGAGACCCACGTGAGTCGCCGACTGCGCTGGCTGCTTCTCGTCCCTCTTCTTATCGCGTTTGCCTACGTCGTCACCGGATCGCCGAAGTCCCGGCCGGCCGACGCGCCGGCACGGGCCGGTGCTGAAGCTCCCCGCCCCGCCCGGCCGCCCGACCTCGAGTCGAAGGAGAACCGCCCGCGCAGGGGATCACCGTCGTGGTCCAACTCCCTGCTCAGGGCGAGCCCCTGACGCGCGTGCCGGGCAGCGGCCACGGCCCGAGGTGTCCCACCACCCAAGTGTCCTCGCTCCTGGGGATCGCCGTCGCGCGTCCTCACGGAATCGTGATCCAGTCCGTTGTTGCCGACGGCCCGGCTGCGAAAGCGGGCATCCGACGCGGGGACGGCATCGTGAAGTGTGACGGAAAAGCGGTGAGCTGCCCGGCGACACTCCTTCCCCACCTGGATCGAGGGGAAAAACGGAGGCCCGTCGAGCTGACTTTGAAGCGGCCGATACCGCAGGATGAGGGCGGCGCCATCGCTCAGGAGACAGGGGGCACATCCTCGTCCGGCGCCGACCAATCCAACGAGTAGGAGGCGAAGATCCGTGCAGAGGAGACCGCTGGGCCAGACTGGCGAGACCCTCTCGATCCTCGGTCTGGGCGGCATCGTCGTATCGGAGCTGGAGCAGCCCGAGGCGAACAGGATCGTCGCTGAGGCGGTGGACAGAGGTGTCAGCTATTTCGACGTAGCGCCGGCTTACGGAGACGCGGAGGAGCGGCTCGGGCCCGCGCTGCAGCCCTACCGGAAGAGCGTTTTTCTGGCCTGCAAGACGGGGGAACGGGACAGGGAGGGAGCGGCGGCCGACCTCGAGAGGTCGCTGAAGCGGCTGGGGACCGATCACGTCGATCTCTATCAGCTTCACGGGCTGATGAACCTGGAGGATGTAGACACGGTATTTGGGCCGGGGGGCGCGATAGAGACATTTGAGGCGGCGAAGCGAGATGGGAAGGCGCGATTCCTGGGCTTCAGCGCGCACTCTGAGGAGGCCGCGCTCGCCGCACTCGACCGATTCCCCTTCGACTCGGTGCTCTTCCCCTTCAACTTCGTCTGCTGGTTCGGCGGTTTCGGGCCGCGGGTGGTGGAGGCGGCCAAGTCCAAAGGCGCGGGACGGCTGGCGCTCAAATCGGTGGCGCGTACCTTCTGGCCGGGGAAGGAGCGGAAGCACCCGAAGTGTTGGTACGAGCCGTACGACGAGCCCGAGGAGGCGCGGCTGGCCTTCCGCTGGACGCTGTCGCAGGAGGTGACGGCCGCCGTGTCGCCGGGGCAGCCGGAGCTGCTTCCGACGATGCTGGACCTGGCCGACGACTTCCATCCAATCACGCCGGAGGAAGAGCAGCGGCTGCAGGAGATGGCGCGGGGGCTGACCCCGATATTCCCACAAAAGGAGTGATCCGGACCGGGGTGGCCATAGGCTGCCTGGCAAGCCGCGGTGCGAGCGCCGACTCGCACCGCGGTCTCGTTCGAGAGGGGCCTCCGGGCTCCCGGCGAACCGAACGGGGCGCGGATCGCGTGCAGTCCTCAGCACCTCGGAGGTTGCGCCATGCGTGTCGGCCCCTTGAAGAAGACCTTCCGAAACCCAGAAAGCGAGTGGCGGGGCGCGCCCTTCTGGGGCTGGAACGACGACCTCGATCCGGCCGAGCTTCGCCGGCAAGTGCGTGAGATGAAGCGCGCCGGCCTCGGCGGGTTCTTCATGCACAGCCGCATCGGGCTCGTCACGCCCTACATGGGCGAGCGGTGGATGGAATGCATCGCGGCTGCGGTCGACGAGGCCCGGAAGCAGGGGATGCACGCGTGGCTCTACGACGAGGACCGCTGGCCGAGCGGATATGGCGGCGGCCAGGTGCCGAAGCGCGACCCCGATTTCGGGATGAAGGTGCTGGAGCTGACGGGGGCGGGCCGCGGCGGGTGGCGGTTCGCGGTGCGCAGGGATAGGGAGGGGCGCGTCTGCGCCTACCGGAGGCTGGCGAAAGGCCGGCGGCCGCGCTCGGGGGAGGAGCTTCAGCGATTCGAGGTGGTTCCCGCGCCGCCGTCGCCGTGGTTCAACGACGGGCCCTACTCGGACAACATGAACCCCGAGGCGGCGAAAGCCTTCGTCGAGGTCTGCTACGAGCCCTACCGCGAGCGATTCGCCCGGGAGTTCGGAAGGACGATACCGGGAATCTTCACAGACGAGCCCAACGTCTTCAGCGGACACAACCTGTCTGGGGAGAACAGGGCGCCGTGGGCGGGGCGCATGGCGGTGGAGTTCAAGCGGCGGCGGGGATACGATCTGATCGCGCGCCTGCCGGAGCTGTTCTCCTCGGCCCCGGAGTTCGCGAAGACACGCCACGACTTCTGGTGGACGGTGACCGAGCTCTTCGCCGAAGCCTACTGCGGGCAGCTCGCCGAGTGGTGCGAGCGCAACGGCCTCGAGCTGACGGGGCACATGCTGGGGGAACAGGATTTCGCCGAGGAGATACCCGTCGGAGGAGCGGCCATGCCGAGCCTCGCCCACATGCAGCGCCCGGGCATCGACATCCTCACCGAGCAGACGCGGGAAACGCTGACCTGCAAGCAGGCCTCCAGCGTCGCCCACCAGTCCGGGCGAAAGCGGACGCTGAGCGAGACCTACGGCACCGCGGGCTGGCACTTCACGTTCGAGGCGCAGAAGTGGTCGGGAGACTGGCAGACGGTGTTGGGGATCAACACGCGCTGCCAGCATCTCACCCCGTATTCCATCCGAGGGATGCGCAAGCGCGACTATCCGCCGCACTTCTTCCATCAGCAGCCGTGGTGGAAGTACTTCCGCGTTGCGGAGGACTACTTCGCCCGCGCCTGCTTTTTCACGACGATAGGCGAGCCGGTCCGCGAGGTGCTGTTGCTTCACACGATCTCGTCCGGTTGGGCGGCCGCGCCCGGGGCCCGGAACCACTGGAGCGACGAGCTGAACCGGGTGGCGGAGGACCTGCTGGCGCTCCACTACGACTTCGATCTCGGCGACGAGATCGTCATGGCCGAGCGCGGCTCGGTGAAGGGCCGGCGGCTCGTCGTCGGCGAGGCATCGTACAAGCTCGTTGTGGTCCCGGAGTGCACCACCCTCCTTCGCTCGACGCTCGATCTGCTCCGGCGCTTCTGCGCCGCCGGCGGCAAGGTGATCGCGATGCGCGGCTTCCCGGCCGGGATCCAGGGGATCTTCGATGACAGCGTGGTGCAGTTCTTCCTCGGGCACGACAACGTCACTCTCATCAGCCCGACCCGGGCGGAGCTGGAGGACGCGCTTCGGGCGACGCTGCCCAGGCGCGTGTCGGTGGTGGGGGAGGCCGGCCGGCAGGTCGCGCCCGTGATCTACTGCGAGCGGAGGCGCGCTGGGCGAAGCTACGTGATGCTGGCGAACCGCGACAGGGAGACGGGGCATCACCTCACGGTGGAGCTGGCGGGCGAAGGGGGCGTGGAGCAGTGGGACCTGGAGACGGGAAAGGCGGCGCCGATCCCCGCCCGCGCCGGGAAAGGCGCCACCGTCGTCGACCTCTTCCTCCCGCCGACGGGCTCGGCCGCCCTGGTGCTCGATCCGAAGCTGCTCCCATCGAGGCGGCCCGTCGAGAGACGGGAGGTCGTCAGGGTGATTCCTCTGAAGGACGAATGGCAGGTGCGCCGCTCGCGCGAGAACAGCGTACCTCTCGACCGGTGCCGGGTGCGGCTCGCGGGGCAGGAATGGACGACCGAGTTGCCGGTCTTCACGGCGCAGCAGGAGATCAGAGCGAAGATGGGGCTGCTCGACATATCGACCGACTGGCTGGCCCAGCCGTGGGCGCGGCGCCCGGCGCCCGGCGCTGCTCGCCCGCGCACGATCGAGATACGCTTCACGTTCAACGTCGATCGGATTCCCCCCACGGGGATCGACCTCGCCGTGGAGTCGGCGGAGCTGTTCGAAATCATCGTCAACGGAGCGCCCGCGTCCAACCGATCAAAAGGCTGGTGGCTAGACAAGAGTATAGACCGGGTGGCGCTGGTGGGAGTGAAGCGCGGAGAGAACGAACTCATCCTGCGCTGTGATTACCGCGACGCCCCCGAGTACGAGCTGGAGGAGTGCTATCTGATCGGAGACTTCTGTGTGGACCGGCAGACCGACGCCATCGTCGCCGAGCCGGGCACGATCGATGCGGGAGACTGGTGTGACCGTGGATATCCGTACTACGCTGGCAATCTGCTCTACGGACAGGACGTGAACCTTCGGCTCAAGGATGGCGAGCGGGCGGCCGTCAGGATCGGGCCGCACTTCGGCGCCTGCGTCGCCGTGCACGTGGATGGGAGGCTTGCCGGCGTCCGCGGCTGGGCCCCCTACGAGGTGGACATCACCTCGAAGCTCAAGCCCGGCCGGAACCGCATCGAAGTCGAAGTCTGCGGCAGCCCACGAAACCTTCTAGGGCCGAACCACTACGAGGAGAGACGCCCGGCCTGGACCGGCCCGCGCCAGTTCACCGACCGCAGCCGGTGGGTGGAGGAGCGAAACCTGGTGCCGTACGGATTGTTCGGCGAGGTGACGGTGGCGGTGCTCCGCTAGGCCGCCAGCTTGGCCGCCACCTCCGCGACGCGCCTGCCGAGGGCCCGGCAGACGGCAGCCTCTTGGACCGTGATCTCCACCGATGGCGGATGGCCGGCAACATGGCTGGCGCCATAGGGCGTGCCTCCGCTCTTCGTCTCGACCATCTCCGGGACGCTGTAGGGAACGCCCAGGACGATCATGCCGTGATGGAAGAAGGTCATCATCATGGAGACGAGGGTGGTCTCCTGTCCGCCGTGCATGCTCGCGGTCGAGCAGAACAGGCCGACGGGCTTGCCGATGAGCGTCCCCTCGAGCCAGAGAGGCCCGGTCTGGTCCCAGAAGTTGCGCAGCTGGGCCGCCATGTTCCCGAAGCGGGTCGGGCTGCCGACGATGAGCGCGTCGTACTCACCCAGCTCCGAGGGAANNTCCGCCCGTCCGCGGCGGATATCCTCGTCGCTCTGGATCAGGCTCTCGGGCATGAGCTCGGGCACCGTCTTGACGACCGCCTCGGCGCCTCCCTCTCGGACGCCCTCGGCGACGAGCTGGGCCATGCGGTAGACGCTTCCAGTCATCGAATAGTAGAGGATGAGTATGTTCATCTGGAAGTCCTCCTGAGAGACTGTCACTCCCATGCCCCTTCTTTCCCGGGCAGAGGACCCTTGCTTCCGTGAGACAGGGATTGTGCTCGCCGGCGACAAGAGGCGCGAGCCCCGGCCCAGGGCCCCCATGAGAGGAGCGTGGCCGCTCTCCTACAGGTGATCTTGGATTACGGC
>JABAOC010000992.1_pt1 | contig 11163 bp, 12 predicted proteins | sample 7062161 | NCBI WGS metagenome assembly JABAOC01 (sample SAMN14538625, study PRJNA623070) | marine sediment metagenome | biome: marine biome [ENVO:00000428]; feature: marine pelagic biome [ENVO:01000023]; material: deep marine sediment [ENVO:00002113] | place: India: Gulf of Khambhat ... | reverse complement strand
AGCATCGGGAATAAGGCGATGATTCGGGAGCTCGACCTGTTAAAATATTTTGCCCAAGACAAAGAGACAGATGTCGTCGCGTTCTATGTGGAAGGCTTTGGGCGGGATGAGGGCAGAGATTTCATTGCGGCCGCTGCCCATTGTCCTAAACCTGTTATTGTTCTCAAATCCGGTAAGACAATTGGGGGAAAACGGGCCGTATCCAGCCACACCGCTTCCATGGCCGGCGATTATGAGGTCTTCTCGGCAGTGCTTGCTCAATATGGTGTCGTAGAGGCAAGAAACGAGTTCGAGCTGTTGTCCTTTTGTGAGGCCCTGAGCTGCTATCACGGACCGATTCAGGGAAGAATCGGTATCATAACAGGTAGCGGTGGTCACGGGGCCCTTGCCGTGGACGCGTGTTTCTCTCAGGGTCTTTCCGTGCCCCTCCTCTCGGAGCGGGATCAGGATGAGATTCGACGAAGCGTTTCACCCCGAGTGCAGGCCATTGCCTCCTTTGCCAATCCGATCGATCTGACGGGAAGCGCCGTTGATGAGGACTTCATGGCTGCCGCCCAGTTCTTGAGCAAGAAGAAGGAAGTTGATTGTGTTGTGATTCTCCTTCTGCCCTATCTTCCTGGGATCACCTCCGATCTGGGGGCGCGACTGAGTCAGGTCTACCGGAGGGAAGGTAAGCCCTTGATCGCCTACGTTCCTCACGTGGAGAGATACCGGATGTTCATTGAAGGCTTTGAACTCAATCGGATACCGGTGGCCCACTCCATCGAGGGGGCGGTGGATATGGCTGAGGCCATGAGGAGACAACAACCGTGCTGAATAAGGAGATTAAGGAAATCATTTCTGCTTCGAAAGATAGAGGCTGGGTGTTGGAGCCCGATGCGAAACGTCTCTTCTCCATTGCCGGCCTGGACATTCCTCACTTTACGCGGGTCAACACGGCAGAAGACGCGATTCGATTTGCGAAAAAGATCGGATACCCGGTTGTGTGCAAGGTCGTCTCGCCCCTTGTGATCCACAAGTCAGAGCGAGATGGAGTCGCCGTCGGAATCATGAGCGATGAAGAAGTGACCGAGACCTTTGAGCGCTTCAGCGGGACAGATGGGTTCGCCGGCATGCTGGTCGAGGAGACGCTGTCGGGGATCGAATTGATCGTTGGAGCCAAGATCGACTATCAGTTCGGTCCAATCATTATTCTAGGCATTGGCGGGGTAGGGGTGGAAATCTATCGGGACATTGCTATGAGGATGGCTCCTCTCGCCGAAACAGACGTGGAACTTATGGTCAAATGTCTCAGGGCGCACGAGCTATTAGAGGGCTATCGGGGATCGAAACCGGTCAATTTGAAGGAGTTGGGTAGGCTCCTTGCGCGTTTTTCTGGCCTGGTCATGGACCTGGGGGAGATGATCGAATCGATCGACCTCAATCCTGTGATCTGTTCATCGACAAAATGTGTTGTAGCAGATGCTCGAATAATACTTAAGGAGTAAAACCTTCACGAAACCGAAGGACAAAACGGGTGGGAGTTTGTTTCACAAAAGAGCCGCTATGCAATTCCCGTTGTTAGTTGTCAGGCGTCCGTTACTAAGCTGCAGACAACGGGCCACGGGCCACAGACTTCATCCCTTCCGAGTTTCATTGTTGTTGTTATCGGACACGAAATGAGGCCAAACAATGGAAAAAAGGACGCCTAAAAAAAGGAGGAAACCTGGCATGTTAGTTCCGACATTAACTATGGGTGGGATCGCGTTCGGACTCCTTCTTCTCGGATACTTTAGAGGAAAGGGGGAGTACCTCACCGGTATGAAATCTGCACTGACTTTGACTGTTGATATTCTGCCACTACTGTTTTTTGCATTTATCGTGGCCGGAATGGTCCAGGTCCTTCTTCCCAATGAAGTCGTGTCAAAGTGGGTGGGTCAGGAATCTGGTTTTAGGGGAATTATGGTTGGGGCGGCGGCTGGCGGTTTGACTCCGGGAGGGCCGTTTGTTAGTTTGCCCATAGCTGTCGGATTTTTGCACGCTGGCGCGAGTATTGGAACCATGGTTGCATTTCTTACTGCATGGTCTCTTTGGGCATTCAGTCGGTTGCCCATGGAAGTAGGCATCATGGGTTGGAAATTCACAGCGATTCGTCTCGCATGTACATGCTTCTTCCCCCCGGTTGCTGGGTTTATCGCTCAGACCTTTTTCTCAGGCTCAAAATTGATAGAGTCGATTTAGGAGACAAAAGAAAACAGAGAACTCTCCTAGAAGGTGACATATGCCAAAAGTAACGGACGGTGTCTATCTCATTCCGGGTCAGGATGAGTTTATTCCTGATTCACACGCTTATGTGATTGGTAACTTATCCTCCTGTGATCTGACCCTCATCGATCCAGGTCTGATGGGCAAGAGCGACTATAAGATTGACGCTATTCAGGAGATGGGTATCGAGCCAAAGGCCATAAAAAGGGTCATCATGACCCATACGCACCTTGATCATATCGGTTGTCTGGCAGCGGTCCTCCAGCGGCTTTCTTGGGCAGAGATTTGGGTGCATCGTCTGGAGGCAGAACCTTTAGAAAAAGGAGATGAAAGAACTGTTTATGGGATGGAAATGTTCCGGGAAATGTGTAACACCCAGTATGCGCTCAAACCCGGTGCTTTTACATTTCGCGTGAATCGTAAGCTAGAGGATGGTGAACGGCTGGATATCGGCGGAATGGTCTGGGAAGTCCTTCACATACCCGGACATTCGATGGGCAGCATCGGCCTCTATTATGGCCCCGAGGGGATTCTCATCCCTGGTGATGTTATCTACGCTGATTACGCGATTGGTCGCTTTGATCTCCATGGCGCCCGGGCCTCAGACCTCATGAAGTCCCTGATCCGTCTTGGTGAATTGGAGGTCGATATGCTCCTGCCCGGTCATAATCGAATTGTCAATAATCTCGCCCCTGGCTATATTCTCGAGACAGCCAAGCAATGGGAGTCATTTTTGGTGTGATCACCGACCGCTGAACACCGGCAACTTACAACCGTTCTTGATTAGGGCAGATCCCGACTCCAGTATACCCGAACAAAGCGCGTTTCTTCCCCGTATTTGATCTTCAAATCCCCTTTATGAGCCCGATAGATGGACTCACCAAGATGCCGAGCCATATGATCATCTGTGACATTGATTACGATCCTTCCCTTGTTCTCGTCACGGTCAATCACTTTCCGCAGGGGGGATTTATAACCTTGCTCTTGGACGATACGGTCGATTAGGTTCAGGATTTCGTCCTTACGCCTGTCCAAGTACTGACCCTCAAGGACGACCACACCTGCAGGGTATTTGTCTCGGATTCGCTTACAGGCCGGGCATAGGTACTGATCAGCGGAGGTAATATTTTGGGCCTCTTCCTTTTTTGGCCAAAGCCAATGGCCGCTTTGATAGATGGCGCTGCAGCCAGGACACATTGCCCCGTCCGTATATTTGCGACTTTCATGATAAGGATCGTGAATTTTCTCCCGAATTAACCTGTCTTTTCTGGAAGAAGACATAACACTCCTCGCGCACCTCCGATTCGATTCTCGTCGGGCGGAAAGGGCTGATTTGAAGCATCGGTTCTTTGGTGAGCATTTTAACCGGATATGGACAGAATATCAACAAGGCCCCAATGAGGAGGTCTCTCACTTCCCGAGGGATATGTCTCAAAAGTTACAGATTTCTCAGGATATTTCCAATTGCTCCAATGGGAGCGAGGGGATATAAGGGTCCCATCTAAAGATTCAACATTGTTTCGAAACATCAGGAGGTTAGAAATTCCCTGCTTTGAAAACTCAAAAAACTTCAGACTCTAGTTGGTTGACAATAATCTGTAATTATCATAAGATCGAGCCCGTTGACTGCTGACAGTGAGGGGGAACGTAATGGCCAGACGACGTGAGAGAGATAGGGAGTTGGCCAGGCGAAGGCGGCGGAAGAAAAAAAGCAGGAAGTTAAAAGCACGGGAACTTCTTAAAGGGAGACCGATTCGGGTCGCCAGGGAGGAGAAGGTTGAGAAGGAAGAGGTCGAAGTAGAGATTGCGAGGAGGCCCAGGGCGAAAGCGGTTGAAAAGGCTAAGAAGAAGAAGCCGAAAGAGGCGGCAAAGGCGGTCGTTGAGAAAGAACCGCCCGCTCCCCCTGGAAAAGAGGTAAAGGAGAAAAGACCCAAAGAAGAACCCAAAAAGGAAAAACCCAAGAAAGAGAAACCGAAAAAGGCAGAGCCAAAGAAGGAAGAAACTAAGAAAGGCAAAACCAAGAAGGAAGAACCCAAGAAGGAAAAAGAGACCAAGAAAAAACCAGCTGAAAAGGCGAAGAAGGCATCTACGAAAAGAAGTTCAACTCCCAAGGCCAGATCCAAAAAGGATGAGTCTTAAGAGACGGGGGATTGATCGTAAGGGCTGACCTTGAACATCGATTCAACTTCCCCGTTTTGATCTGCGTCGTAGAGACCCTCCCTCCCGATTTCACCCCGTTTTATACCCATTCGGCTTATCGTCATCGCTTTTTGAAGAGCGCGGCTGCCCGAGGGAGGAATGTCGAGCAGATTAGATCCGGTGATGTGGGCGTCGGAGTCAAGCAGTGCGCGGGGAGGCCATCAATCCCATCATGGTGAAGTACGAAAACTTAGGTGGAAGGCTAAGGGCGAGAAACCATCGGACACAACGCATCTGTTCACCCCTCCTGGGTGACAGCTGTTTCTCCTGGTGTCGCAACCTGTACTTTGAGCTCTCCGGTCCGCATATGGAGGTCCCCCTGAGGGAACGGGATCTCGATGCCTGCCCCCTTCAGGTTGTACCAGATTGAAAAATAAAGGGCACTGCGCACCTGAGGCAGCTGCCACGCGTCGTTAATTCAGACCCTGAGCTCAACAGTTGATGGAACTGTGACCGTACCCCTGGAACACCACATCAGACCGAGGATCATCAAGAATTCGCTCCTCCTGTCCTGCCGCCTGAAGCAGCAGACCCCGCACCTGATTGGGATCCGACCCGTAGCTCACGCCCACAGGAATGTTTACTCTCACGAGGGTGTCTCGGTAACTGTAATTCGTCACCTGGGAACTTACCAGATCACTGTTAGGAACGATGATGTCGCGCCCCCCGCGGGTTCGCACGATGCTGCACCGGAGTCCGATGTTAATGACGCGACCGTCCGTTCCACCCCGGCGGATTGCGGCCCGAAGTGAACCCAGACAACAAGACCCACATAGAGGAGCAAGAGAGCCCAGATTGGTTATAGAAACACTTCTAGAAACTTCACCCCGAGATCCAGAGCCCGTGATCGCTCAAGCCCCAACGAATCCTTACGTTTCCTGATGATGCGAGCAGTGAACCATCCTGGGAGGTAGGCGACAAGCGAACCGGCAATCAGCAACGCCATGTCGCGCACCCATACCTCTCCGCGCGGAGCATGGAACCATTGAAAGATGGCTTCAAGGGAGCTCAGGGGATTTAAAGGCTCCGTGTGATGAGGAATTGCCAGGTCATACCGGCCCACAAGTATCTCACCACGAAAGTGAAGGCTAAAATAAACGAAACTGCCTCGATCGAGAGTCCATGAAGAGCAACCGAAGTCGGCTACTTGACGTAACCCTTCCGCATCAGGTCGGCATAGATCGACTTCCCTCTGTTGATGCCATCAAAAATGACGACCGAAGTAACGGTGGCACCGCTGACAGCATCCACGTCACGATCGAATCTAAAAGGCATGAGAAGCGACTGACCCACGATTCGGTCCCTCATCTTTTGGACATCCTGATCACTCCAAGGCCGATTGGCGTTCTTTGTCACATAGATCGGTAAAAAGTTGACTACCTTTCCTGCTTCATCAAAGACGTAGGTAAAGTGGATGTCATGACAGACGTCGCAAAGTGGGGGGCGACTGACCACCTTCGCGAAAAACTGTTTGCTCTCTGAACCTGTTGCGACTCTTCCTAGATAGACAACTTGTTTTCTGAATCGGATTTTGCGAACCTCCAGAACGGAAACTCCTGGAATTTCCATACCCTCCTTGATCGTTTGCAACAAATCCTCATCAGAGAAAGGAGGGGTTAGTTCTTCGGTGGCAGGAAGGACTGCTCTCTCTGCGGTTTTGAACTTCAAATAGGCTAAATCATACTGAAGGGCCGCTTTGATCTCCTGAAAGATCTCTTCCTCCTTCCCGCGAAATCCGATATGGGACTCAACGACAATTCCTTCTCCTCTATCACCTTTGCGAACCAACATGGTCAGTGGAGTCCGCACTCCACCTGGTCCCCCGATCACATCATAGAATTCGAAATGAACATCGGTCAGCATGGGGAATGGGACCGACTTCTCCTTCCTAAAAGCCTCTACTTCGGTTTCGTTATTGCCGACAGCAACAGCAAGCCATTTGATCCGCCCTTTGGTCACTGGGTCCCCTTCCACCAGACGGAAAACCCCGTTGTAAATGGAGGCCTGTCTTTGACAACTGGTGCAATAGGTATTGAGGACCTCAAAGATGATCAGATCTGCCTGGATGTCAGCGACGGTGAATGTTTCCACCTCGGCAAGTCCCAAATAAACCCTATCTTCAGATGCGGCAGGTGAATCGAAGGTGTATTGGGGGAAGAGATCGCCGAACCCAGCTACTTTAGCACTGCTTTTGGCTAGTCCTCCATAAACCAACGTCAGCGAGAGCGTGAAAGAAACTGCAAGAAGGGAAAGCCGCCTTTTCGAAATTCTTGCCATGAGCCACCCCGTCGGATTCATCCTGACCTGTTACCCCTATTTCAAGCTGACAGCCGAAATGATAGCAGGATCGCAATGGCAGATGCAAGAAAATATTGTGAGGAGCTTACTCAGTTTTGTGAGGGCTCATGTCCCTGAGGGGCATTTGCGGAAGCGTCGGGGTACTCATGGTATTGTGGGCTGGCGCCCTTTTCGGCACCGTCCTTGAAGTGGAGCCCCCTGACGGATCGACGGTTACGAATCTGTACCGTGAATGAGGAGAGAGACTTGACGAGGGATCGATGGGAGTTGTAGGTTGCAAAGGGGCCTGGTCTTGTGCAGGTTATTCCATTTTCAATCCTAGAAGGATTAAACCACCCCTGAGTGAGGTGGAACGAGGAGCGTGAAATGAAACCGATTGAAATCATGAAGAGCGTCTATTGGGTTGGCGCGGTAGACTGGAATGTCCGAGACTTCCATGGGTACACGACCTATCAGGGCACGACATACAACGCCTTCCTGGTCATCGATGAAAAGATCGCCCTCTTGGATACGGTGAAAAAACCATTTATGGTCGATTACATGGAGGCGATTCGTCAGATTGTTGATCCGGCAAAGATCGACTACATCATTGTCAACCACGTTGAACCGGATCACTCAAGCTGTCTCCCCGATATTTTGACCATCGTGGGGCCCGAGAAGATTGTCTGTTCTTCTATGGGTAAGAAGGCCCTTTTGGAACACTACCATCAGCCAGAGTGGCCTTACGAGGTTGTCGAATCTGGACAGGACATTAGCTTGGGTCAGAAGACGCTCAGATTCCTCGAAACCAGGATGTTGCATTGGCCCGACAGTATGTTTTCGTATCTCAAGGAAGATCGGCTGCTCATATCGAGTGACGCCTTCGGGCAGCATTGGGCTACCGGTGAACGGTTTGATGATGAAGTGGACCAATCAGAGCTCTTCAGTCACGCGGCAAAGTACTATGCGAATATACTCTTGCCGTATTCTTCTCTTGTGGGAAAGCTTCTGGACGAGGTCCGGAAAATCGGTCTTGATATCGATATGATCGCGCCAGATCACGGCCTGATCTGGCGTTCTCACCCAGACAAGATCATTGAGGCTTATGACACCTGGGGCAAGCAGAAGGCCTGCCGCAAGGCCGTGATTGTCTATGACACCATGTGGAATAGCACAGAGGCCATGGCAAGATCGGTGGCGGATGGATTGTTGGAGAAGAATGTGAGGGTGAAACTATTTGACCTGAAGCGGAATCATCGGAGTGACATCATGACCGAGATCCTGGATGCCAAGGCGCTGATCTTTGGCTCCCCCACCCTCAACAACGGAATGATGCCGACCATGGCGGACATGCTCCATTATCTGAAAGGCCTGCGCCCCCAGAACAAGATTGGAGCAGTTTTTGGTTCCTACGGGTGGAGCGGCGAGGCGGTCAAGTTGATGAGTCGCGCCTTAGAGGAGATGAAGATCGAGGCTGTTGAGCCAAAAATCACGATCCAATACATTCCCACCGCGGAAGACCTCAGGGATTGCAAGCAGCTTGGGCGTAAGGTGGGGGAGGCCATAGACAAAGCTGTCTGAGCAAGAAATGTGCGCCGTAGGTTGATCACTGAGGACGTCCCTAGTTGATATGCGACCTGACAGCGGCTTTTGAGAGGGGTAGACAAGACCATTAGCGGAGTTTTCGAGACGTTGATTGCCGCTTTGGTTTTCCTCTGCTGGTTTCAGGATGCCGGGAAAGGGTATGACGGTGCCAAGAATCGTCGCCATTTACGGAAGTCCGAGACGGAAGGGGAATACCTCGACCCTTTTGGATCGAGCGGCTCAAGGAGCTTCAGATGCTGGTGCAGAGGTGGAAAAGGTCATTCTCCGGGATCTAGAGATGTCTCCCTGTCTCGAAATATACGGCTGCAAGGAGACGGGTCGTTGTGTGATCAAGGATGATTTTGAGAGGATCCATGACCAGCTTTTGGCCTGTGACGGATTGATGCTCGCATCGCCGATCTTTTTCTATAGCGTCAGCGCAACCACGAAAATACTGATGGATCGGTGCCAATCTCTCTGGGTTAAAAAGCACTGGATCGATAAGGTCCCCTTTGGCCGGCGGGAACTAAAACGGAAGGGACTTTTCATCTCTGTGGGGGCCACTAGGGGGAAGCGGCTTTTTGAGGGGACTCTTCTGACCGTGCGATACTTCTTTGATGTCCTGGATGCGGAACTTTGGAGAACACTTCTGTATCGTGAACTCGACTTTGAGGGGGACGTCATGAAACATCCCGAGTACCTGCAAGAAGCCTACGAAACGGGCCAGGAACTCGCCCTGGTACTTAAGCCTTGATGGCTGGGTCGGAAGGGTTTTTCTACCCTGAGTCTCAGTCCTCATCATTCCAAAGACTCAGCCTTCGTTAGAATGTTCTATTGGGAACTCTGCGGGACGTAGTACCACGTCCCACTCCTGGGCCTTTGGATCTCCTTGACGAGAATGGCGAGGTCTTGTTCTCGGTGAACGAAATCGATCTCGCTCGTGTCAATGATAAGGAGTGGGTTTTCACTGTAGTGGAAGAAGTAGTTGTGGTAGGCCTCAACCAGCGTTTGGAGATACTCGGCGTCAATCGATCTTTCATACTCCTGGTCTCTTTGCCAGATTCGTGACAGCAATACCTGGGCGTTAGCCTGAAGATAGATAACTAGGTCGGGTGTGGGGATTCTTCCTGTGAGGAGGCGATAGACCCTTTCATAGAGAGCCATTTCGGTTTCATCGAGGTTAACGGAGGCGAAGATTCTGTCTTTTGCAAACAGATAGTCCGAGATCGTGACTTGACTAAATAGATCCAACTGCTGAAGCTCTTGTTGTTGATGATATCGGCTCAGAAGGAAGAATATTTGGGTCTGGAAGCCATATTTCCTTCGGTCCTGGTAGAATCGCCTCAAGAAAGGGTTCTCATTTGCATTTTCCAGAACACATCGTGCAGAAAACTCCGCGGCTAGGGATCGAGCGAGACTTGTTTTCCCCACACCGATAGGCCCTTCCACTGCTATATATCTCGGAGTTCCCATTCCAGTGCCCCGGAGCTTTTGTCCATTTTAAGTGGTCACTTTTTCTCCATCATCTCGCCCAACTCTCGAGAACGACGGGTAGCTATTTCGACTGCATTAATGAGCGTGGTTCTCAATCCTCCTTCTTCCAGGGTGTGGAGTCCAGCGATTGCCGTTCCCCCCGGAGATGTGACGAGGTCCTTCAAACGACCGGGATGTTCTCCAGTTTCGATCAGGAGTTTTGCAGCTCCCAAAACCGTCTGAGCCGAGAGGGTGAGCGCATTGTCCCTCGAAAGGCCAACCTTAACGCCAGCATCTGCCATTGCATCGATGATGAGAAAAAGGTAGGCTGGACCGCTACCGCTCAGACCGGTGATGGCATCCATCAGCCCTTCTTCGATAATCACGGTTTTGCCTATGGAATCAAAAATCGCCTTGGCCAATTTGAGATCTTCATTCGATGCGTGTTTCCCTGGGCAGATGGCTGTCGCGCTTTCTAGGACAAGAGCGGCAATATTGGGCATGGCTCTTATGAGACGAAGATCTCTCTTGAGATGGGATTCAATATTTGCGAGTGAAATCCCAGCAGCGATAGAGATAATCAGTTTGGACATGTCCAGAGTATTGGTCAGCTCAATCAGGACTGACTCCATGATCTGAGGTTTGACGGCCAACACGACAAGGTCCGCGCGTTTCACGACTTCGGGGTTCTGTTCACAGACAGATACCTCAAAAAGTTCATGAAGGAAGCTCAATCGATCTTCCCGAACATCCGAGGCAACGATGTTCTCAGGTTTGGACGCGCCACTCTGGAGCAGGCCCTTGATCATGGCCTCAGCCATGTTACCGGCACCAATAAAACCGACTTTTCTTTCGTTCAGCATGTTCCACTCTCTTGCGTCAATTATGGTTTAATCGTCTAACAGAAACGAGGGGCTTTTGTCAATGGTAGACGGGGTGTTGGCCAAGCAGAAATCCTCAGGGGGTGGCCTCACTCCTCAATGCCTTTCCTGGCTTTAACACCCTTGTCGTAATATTCTTTGACGGCCAACATCTCTGTTACAAGGTCAGCCTTTTCGATGATCTTTGGATGGGCATCTCGTCCCGTCAAAACGAGTTCGACCGACTTTGGTCTGTCTTCCATTAGGGCCAGAAGATCCTCCACGGTGATGAGTCCGAAATGAACCGCCATGTTCACCTCATCCAGAATGACCACATCATGCGCTTTCTCTTTGATGACGTTTCTCGAGAAATCGAGAGCACTTCGAGCCATCTCGTAATCGATGGGCCGGGGTTTTCCCTGGATTAAGCCCCTTGGCCCCATGGGATAAATAGAGAGGCGGGGTGCCAGGAGACCTGCCGCCTGTACCTCCCCTGCTCGCTTGTTGCATTTCATGAACTGAATAA
>JABAOC010016428.1_pt3 | contig 11164 bp, 10 predicted proteins | sample 7062161 | NCBI WGS metagenome assembly JABAOC01 (sample SAMN14538625, study PRJNA623070) | marine sediment metagenome | biome: marine biome [ENVO:00000428]; feature: marine pelagic biome [ENVO:01000023]; material: deep marine sediment [ENVO:00002113] | place: India: Gulf of Khambhat ... | reverse complement strand
AATTAGCACTTCTGGGTCTTCAGCGAAGACAATTGCTAAACGAAAGGATTGAATTGCTGAGTCAATTGCTCCAGAATCTACATGAGAATAAGCATCCTCAATAAGGACATCTAAGGCTTCATCAGGTTTTCCTCTATATTCTTCTGAGAATACCTCTTTTTTTTCTTCTTTGACTAAATCTCGGTATATTTCCTTTTCTTTTGGAGGCAAGGCTTCTTCTTTAACAGGTTCCTTAATAGGTGTAGGAGCTACGGGTTGAGGTTCCGGTTTCGTTTTATTAATAGGTGAAACCTCTTTTTTTAGAGTTTCGGAAATATCATCTTTAATTTCGGAAGGTACAGTTTTTATATTTGGGGATGTTGGTGTTATTTCACGAGTAACTTGTGAAATCTTTAAAAATCTTTGCTCAGCCCAGGCAATTATAAAAGAAGCAACAATTGCCAATGGAAATATTAAAATTAAAAGTTCTGTATTGCTTAAACTAAATCTTTGGTGTACAAAGACAACAACTAATAGAATGATTACAGAAGAAATAGTAGCTGCCAGCAGAACTCTTAAAGCATTTATCCTAAATATAAAGCGTAATACCAAATGTAATAGTAACCCAAAAATGAAAATCAAAGCAATTGCAATTGCTAATATCTGACCCATTAAAAAACCTTTCTGTTTATCTTTCTAATTTATTTAACAATACAAATAATAATGAAATGTTAAAAATAATTCAATTAGTAATTCTATCATAAGCGTTTTAAATTAAAGGGGTGTTTAAAGAATAAATTTATGTTCTTTTAATTATGCCATTATTTTTTGTTTATAAAGTAGGACTGAAGTCCCGGAAACTATAATGAGCATAATTAAAGCGGAAAATTGATTCAGATTAGGCAGGTAACTTGATTCTTTATCTGTTTTTTTATAGATATTAACAGCGAAACTATTGCTGAAAAGACTATTTGGAAAATCTATTTTAAAAGATGATTGTAATAAATTTTCTTTTGCCAAAAGAGGTGAAGCAGAATCTTCCAAAATAGGGGAAGTATTATAGGTTTGGTTGGCTGCTTGGCTGAAGGAAGATTCTGCTTTGGCTCCACCCTTATAATTATCATTTGCCGCCAATATATTATTTATGGATTCTCCAGCTCCTAACCCAGTACTTGTATTTACACGATAAGAATAATTACGGTCTATTCTGGTAATTTCTGGAAGTCCAGAGAGAGCTGAAACAAGTTTATTGAAGTTTATTCCCGGTTGAGTCTCTAAATAGTAGTAGTTATTTTTTGAAGGCCCGGATATAACTGTTAAGTTGTAATCATATAGTATTTGTTCAATTCTATCTTGGCTTGTATTTTTGTTGAACTTCATTACAAATTGTATAATATTTTTACTATTTGCGTTTTCTGCAACTATACTTTTGAAAGATTCTAGACTAGCTATTGAAGATTCGATTCTCCAGTCCGTTTCTTTATTGATATTAAACCAGACTAGCCCTTTAATTCGTGGAAAATCATTATATATTGTGTTAAAAGTATCTTTAATCCATGCGGCTTTGTCTCCACCTTTTTCTGACGAGCCTGTTTCAGCAATGATTATTGGTTTTTTGCTTAGAGAAGTGCAAGTTTTATACGATTTAACAAAAGTGTCATAAAATGAGTTCCAATGAGACCAAGATTGGCTTGTGCCCCAATTATATCCATCGATTCCAATAATATCTACATAGTCATCACCCGGGAAGTATACACTAATGGCATTCTCGGGAGTATCAGGTACTGAATTTGTATTGGGAGACCAGACAAATAAAACATTATCTGCTCCTTCTTGTCTAAAGATATCAACTATATGCCGCCAGGCTGGGATAAAATCTTCTGGACTATTTCCGTTGGTTGTACCTGAATACGAAGACCAGTTACCGTTCATCTCATGGAAAGGCCTTAACCAGATTGTCTCTCCAGTGTTTCTGGCAGCTCTAGCAGATTCTCTTAAATATTGGTCGAATTTACCATTTGTAATGTTTTTTAAACGATAATCAGGTTGGTTTGTCCCAGCTCCGCCTTTGCATGGTATCCAAGTTAGCAGTGGAATTGAGCCATGATTCAAAACATTTCGAACATTCTGATTGATTAAACCATATGTCCAGTCTTGATAGTATAAAACAATATCGGCCTTGCGATCGGTTTTTGTCTCTAAATCTATTAGGTTATTTGTTGCCGGGGATCCTGGAACAAAATAACCGATAAGTGTATTTCCTCTGAGTGGTTCAGGTAATGTTGTCTGGGCTGTGACGGGACTGGCAAACAGAAGTAACATTAAGAAGCTGGTTATGATTAAGAATATTTTTTTAAATTTATAATTTGTTTTCAACTCTCTCACCTTCGGCAACCAGGCTATCCATTCGGATCCTTGGTTTTGCGTCCCCACCTTTCGATGGGTTTGCCCTTTCGGGTGATTGCCAACCACTATATGTATCGGTTATAGGCTAGAAAACTTTAGTTTTTTGGAAAAAAAATATTATTTGTGGTTATTTAGATAAAGAAATGAGGATTTAGGAAAAATATTAAAATTCCGATTATAATCATGTTTAATAAATTTTGATATTTGTTGACTCTTATGGTAGAAAATATTATTAACATTCAAAAAGGAAAAAGTGTTTATTTGAAAAATATTATTGGAAAAATATATTCGGCTAAAGTTGAGATTGCTGGTGTTATATTTCTTCTAATAAATTCTTTTGTATTAAGGTTGGTAGGAATTAACTCCCGTGACCTTTGGTTAGATGAGTGCACAAGCATTATACAAGCAAGCCAGAGCCCAAGAGACATTATTTCAACAATGGCACACGGCGTTCACCCGCCACTCTTTCATCTTTCTCTTCATTATTGGATGAGTTTTTTTGGAAAGAGCCCTTTTGCTGTTAGGTCAATGTCATTATTCTTTGGATTGATCTTAGTTTTAGTGGTATATTTTGTCTGTAAGTCATTATTCAATGAAAGAATAGGCTTCACCACAGCTTTTTTATTCAGCTTCTCCCCATTTTTTATTTGGTATTCACAGGATGCAAGGATGTATATTATTCTCTTAATCTGGGCCACACTTGCTTTCTATTTTGGGTTTAAGCTTTTCGAGAAAGCAAAATTGGTTTATTGGTTATTATATGTTCTGTTTACAACTTTAATGTTATTTACATCTTATTTCGGAGTATTAATGATTGTCTTTCAAAATATTTTCTTTATTTTTTGGTTTATTCGCTCTATACAGAATAAAGCGAACCTTGAGGAGGATAAAAAAAGTTACTCAACCTGGAAAGAAAGATTAAAAACATCTGGTATCTGGATAAGTTCTCAGGTTTCCATATTAATACTTTTTCTTCCATGGGTAAGGTTTGTCCTGGTTTCAAGGCATTTAGTCGGAATTGCAGAAGAACATTTACTCAGTGGAAGTAACTATAATTTTAATGTAATCCTTATGGTTTTTACCCAGTCGCTATTTGGTTTCCATAGCGATGACATAACTGCAAACCTTGTTTCCTTATGGCCTTTATTAATGTTGATCTTATTTATCCTTGTCTATTTTGTTAGGCCACCCGGCCTGAAATATCTTTATCTTATTATTGGGATTGTGGTCCCTCTTTTATTAATGTATATTATTGGTCTTTATCGTGAAATGTTTATAGTTAGATATATTGCTATCTATACTATTCCACTCTATGTATTCTTTGGTTGTATAATCTCTTCAATAAGTGATAAAAATCATTATCGCCTTTTTATGATTATTTTAGCTATTAGCGCGATTATTTTTTGGGCAGACCAGTCTTTTAGCCTCAATAATCGAATTCGTTATGATAACCAAAAAGCGATATCGTATGTTCAAAAAAACCTTGAAAAGGATGATGCTGTAATATACGTTCCTTATTATATAAAGAACGTTTTCCTTTATTACTATAAGGGTAAAGTCCCAGCGATTGCTTTTCCAAGGGTTGAGCCTGCCGATAATTCAATAAGGTCTAGCATGGATGAACTATCCTTTGATTTAAACAAGGCTTACAAGAACAAAAAAAGGGTTTGGATGATTACCAGCTTCGAAGAGAGAAGCTTTGTGAAAAGGGCAGCTTTCAGAAGCAGGACTATCTTAAGATATAAATATACGAATGAAGTTAAGAAAAAATTTCCAAATGTTGATGTTTATTTATTTAGTGAATGAGATTTATGGAAAATAGAAATTTTACTATTGAAAGTGAAAGAAGTAGATACCTACGTTCCTTGAAAGTTTTTACAATTCTTGGAATCTTTGCAGCCATATATTATTTCAGCTGGATGTTGGATTCTAAACGGCCTGATCATATTGTTTTGTATATATTACTGATTTCAGCTGAGTTATTTAATTTTATCCAGATCAGTGGATTTTGGTATACTGCTTTGAATCAGAAATGGCCAGACCAGGTGAAGATTTCCAAAGATATCTGGTTTAAACCGGTTGATATTCTTATTCCTGTTTATAATGAACCTATTGAAATTGTAGAAAATACAATTAAGGCAGTAAGTAATATTATCCATCCAAATAAAGAGATATATATTCTTGATGACGGCCCCTCAGATATGATTAAAAAACTAGCTTCTCGATACCATGTTAAATACTTTTCAAGACCTGATCGTAAGGGAGCCAAGGCTGGAAATATTAATAATGCACTTAAACAGACAGATGGGCACTATGTTGTTTTTTTTGATTGTGATCATGCACCTTATCCTGGTTTTCTTTTAAAAACATTAGGTTTTTTCAAAGATGAAAAAATTGCTTTTGTTCAGACACCTCAATTTTATAAGAATAAGTCGGAGAATAAAATTGCAGCTGGGGCATTTGAACAACAAGAGTTATTTTATGGCCCAATTTGCCGTGGAAAATATAAGCTAGGCGCAGCTTTTTGTTGTGGAACTAATGTTGTATTTCGCCGCGAATCACTGCGCCAGATAGGTTATCTCCCAGAAGAATCCATTACAGAAGATTTATTATTGTCCATCAAACTGCACGAGCGTGGCTGGAAATCAGTCTATTACCCAGAGGTTTTGGCAGAAGGCCTAGGACCAGAAGATGTAGGTTCATATTTTAGCCAGCAGCTTAGATGGGCTCGGGGAGGTTTAGAGATATTTATAAAGGAAAATACATTATTGAAGAATCTAACAATTCCTCAAAAGATTCAATATTTTCTAAGCGGAATATACTGGTTTACAGGATGGGCTTACTTGATTTATGCAATAATGCCTATACTCATGCTTTTCTTTGGAATCAAACCAATAAAAGAAGCTGATATGTATCCGTTGCATTTTTTCCCGTATCTCTTTATAAACATTGTCTTCCTGGCATATGCGGCCAATGGCACGCTGACATTTAGAGCTTTATGGTTTTCGCTTTGTTCGTTCCCAGTCCATATAAAGGCCTGGCTGTCTATTATTTTTGGTAGAAAACTTGGTTTTGTTGTTACTCCTAAAGGAGTTGATATAAAAGGCATAACTCCACATATATATCCTCAAATCTTTATGACTTTGTTAATGATTATTGCTATATTTTTCGGTATGTTATGGTTTGGGGCCAATCCTTCTATTATGAACAATGTAGCTTTTGCTATTGTCCATATAGTTCTGCTAAGTGGATTTATTAGATTATCTGGAGCAAGTCAAATTTCAACTGTTCAAGAAGAAGTGGCTGATAAAGATAAAGTTATTCAAATGATAATTAGAGAGGATCTTCGCCCTCTGGTTGAAGAGAAAGAAGAGAAAGAAGTATCTTTTCATAAGTTGGAAAAAAAAGTTTCAACTTTCATCGATGAGTCGGAATATACAAGCAAAATAATTAATGACTTAATACATAAAGCCTATGATCAATTTGAAATGGGTTCATATAAGGAAGCGATTTCCAGCTTTCAAATGATTATTGGTTTAATTAAAGATCCTAAGTTATCTTTAACCTTTCAACTTGAATTATGCAGATTTTATTATTTAATTGGTGATTATTCTAAAACTAAGAAAGAATTAGACAAGGCATACTCTAAAGCTAAAAAACTGAATTGGGACGAATTTGCTCAGGAGATTGAAAAAATTCTCTTAGATTTTGAAAAAAACCAGCTTGCCTAAATTAATTTGAAATATAGATAATTTTATAAAGGCTGGCTTGTTAAATTATAGATTTCTATTACAATATATTCTTGTTTTAAAACTATTCAAAGGGATTGAAATAAAGATGACGAAACCGGTTGTCGATTTTGGTGAATGTTCAGGTTGTGGAGTTTGTGTTGATATTTGCCCAAATGAAGTGTATGAATTTGATGGTGATATATGTATTCCTGTGAGAACAAATGATTGTGATGGTTGTGAGCAATGCGTAGATGAATGTACGATGGAGTGCATAGAACTGAAAGGATAATCTAAGTTCTAATCAAGTATTAGTTTAGCGACTTTAACTAATACTTTCCAAAGCCTCCTTTTTTTATTAATATCCTTTAAAGCTTCTTCAAAACTTACAGTTTCAAANNCTCACCACGCAGTAAGCAATTTTTATTTTTGCCTTGATGTAATTGGAAATTATTCTGATAGATATCTTTAAGCCATTTAGTTACATTTGGGTGAAATCCAATCAGCACTTCGGGTTCTATTATTGATATCTCAAGTTCTAAAAGCTCCTTAAGATTATTTAAGCCTTGGATTCCAGGCTTAAAACCGGAATCGAAATAGAACTTATATAGTGAACTAATGTAGATGTATTCTTTGCTAATATTTAATCTTTCGAGAGATGAATATAAGGCTTTCTTTGCTTGATTTGAAAGTAGTTCTGCTTTGCCAACCGAGGTTAAAACAGGAATTTCTACTAATAAAAATAAACTTGCCATAGGGTTTCCAGCTTGGATTACAGGCCCCGTCCCCCTCCACTTTGATGAAATTTTATCCAATTTATTATTTAAATAGGCGAGCTCGCTCTTTACTTTATTCTTAAGTAGATTATTATAATTCTTAATCATAATTACAATAATATTTTAACTTAAAAATGATTTTGCTATATAATTTATAATAAATATATAATCTAAATCGGGGATATGGATAAAATATCTACTGGTATAAAGAAACTCGATAGTATTATAGGCGGCGGGTTTCATCGTAAAAGTACTACTTTGATTGCAGGACCTCCAGGAACAGGCAAAACAACTATGTGCCTACAGTTTCTTTATAATGGAGCTATCTATTCAAATTCCCCGGCAATACTGGTAACATTTGAGGAATTTCCTGAAATTATATATCGTGATGCATTAAATTTTGGTTGGGATTTCCGACGGCTTGAAGATGAAAAGAAATTGAAGATTATTTTTACTTCCCCAGAAATTCTTCAAATGGAATTGGAGAAAACAGGGGGCTTTTTTGATAGGATAGTTGATGAAAATAATCCTGAAATAATTGCCTTTGATTCTATTTCCAATTTAAAAATGTTATATAAAGAACCGTTCTCTTTAAGAAATCATTATAATAGTATATTAAATAGCTGCAGAAGATTAAATTTAACTTCAGTTTATACTTATGATGTACCAAGACTGTTTAGCCATGAGAATTTGCTTAATTCGCCTTTGGCTTATGCAGTTGATAATGTTTTTTTTCTGCAGTANNTGCAGTACGTCGAAGCAGGCAGTAAGATAGACATGGCCATGGTTGCATTGAAGATTAGGGGAAGCACTCACAGTCTAGATATTTTAAGCTATGAGATTGGAAATAATGGTTTTTTAATTAAAGATAAATTTATTAATAGAGAAAATATCCTATCAGGTTCCTCTAGGTTAATTATGATGCCGGAGAAAAAACTGTGAAAAACGAAAGAGGTAAAAAAGTAATAGAACTTGTAAACAACATAGATGAGCCTGTCAGAAAATACGTTGCTTATCTGGGTGATTCAAATATAAGCTGGGAGCTGATTAAGTTTTATCATTATAATCCTTATACATTATTTACAGTGGAAAGATTGTCAGTATTCTTAGGTCGAGACAAGAAGGATTTAGAAAAATCGGTAGACGAATTGATTAAAAAGAATGTTCTCCAAAAAATATCACAAGGGAAGGAATTACCGGAAGTATTTACTTATAATCCTCCCGATATTAGCTTAAACCATATTGAGAAGTTTTTAGAAGTAATAAGGCAAACTAATTTTTCACCACAAGAAATCATTTCAAAATTTCCAGATAAATAAACTTTTTTTAAGAATTGATTCAATCTAGAGAATTAATAGCTTCTTTTTATTTCTTGATAGACGTGCCTATCCATCTTCTAAGAAAGTCTTTTAAGGCAGGGGTAGTCTGATTTGAGAAATATGGATCACTGATTGCTTGACGAAAAGCTATAGCACTATCGGTTGAAGTATCAAACCTCCAGTCCTGATTTTTTGAATCTCTACGGTTATACCAAATTATACCTTTTATTCCTGGGTATTTTTCTTTAATATTTTGGAATGCTTCAATTATCCATTTAGATTTATCCCCACCATTTTCTACAGAGCTTATTTCTGAGATAATAATAGGCTTTTTAATATTAGAAAGTTCGTTAATAATATCAATATAACCTTCATTAAATGTTTTCCATTTGCTCCATTCACTTGACGTTCCCCAATTAAAACCACTAATTGAAGTCCAGTCAACATATTCGTCCCCCGGATAATAAATAGAAATTTTATGCCATTTCTCGGCAGGAACGCTTTGGTTATTTACACTCCAAACCCAGGTTACATTTGTTGCTCCCTCTTTTTTAAAAATATTATAGATGTGTCTCCATGCTTCAATGAATTCTTCAGGCTGATTGCTGTTTACTGGCCCTCCCCATGGATACCAAGTCCCATTCATTTCATGAAGCGGCCTAAGCATTATTGGCCCCCCGTAGCTTTTAATATCTCTTGCCCATGTTTTAATTATGGAATCGAAATTACCATTTATTATGTTTTTAAGCCTGTATTTAGGTTGACTGGCAGGATTCTTTAATTTTTTAGGATCACTTCCTGGGTCCCATGGTTCCCAGGAAATCATCGGAGTCACACCCTTTTTAATCAAGAAGTCGACAACCTTTTGATCGAAGATATTGCGTCCAGAATCTGACCATGGCTGATACCACATCAAGATGGAAACTTCTTTTCCGGATTTCTTTTGAAAATCATCTAGGTCTTTTATTTTAAAGGGAGCATCTTCTTGGTAGACACCAAAATATACCATATTTTCGAGAGGTTCTACTTTCTTGGCTATAGGTCGGGGTTTCACTTTTTTTCTTATTTCATTTATGATGTTTAAGCCCATTCTTTTATTGCTATCACCACCATTAAGGATAATGGTAAGGGGGATAGATAAAATTAAAAGGGCCAATAAAATATAGACTATATATCGTCCCAGGAATATAATCTTGATTTTTTTTGTTTTTTTTGATATATCTTCCATCATTTATAGTTTTTAATATATATAAGATTTAAAGTTTAACACAGTTTTTTTTGAAATAGTATATGTAATCCTTTAGGATGATGAAAAAATATATTGAATAGTTAATAATATAAAAAAATGTGTGCAAATAAACACAATTAGTGTTATAATGATTTTTGATATTGGTTGATTCAATATCTGACGAATATAATGGGTGAGAAAAATATAAAAGAAAATAAGGAGTCCTTCTTGAAATCACACTTAAATAACATAAGAATACAGTACCCAGAGGAAGAAGGTTTGAAAAAACCACTAGACTTATCGATAGTTATCCCACTTCTAAATGAGGCGGAGAACCTTCGGCCGCTATATAAAAAAATGAAGGATACCATCAATCTATTAGGATTAAATGCAGAAATAATTTTTATTGATGATGGTTCAACAGATAATTCTTGGTTGATTTTGACTGAAATAGCCTCTAAGGATGAGGAAGTAAAACTTTTAAGGCATAGACGCAACTTTGGAAAAGCGTCAGCTTTTGCTAGCGGATTTACTTTTGCAACGGGTAATATCATTGTCACTATGGATGCAGACCTTCAAGATGAGCCAGCTGAAATACCTAAACTGATTCAGAAGATTGAAGAAGGTTATGATGTGGTCGTTGGTTGGAAAAAGGAGCGGCAAGATCCGGTTTCTAAAACATTTCCTTCTAAAGTATTTAATTATATGGAGCGCAAATTATCCAGAGTGAATTTGCACGATATAAACTCTGGTCTAAAGGCATATCGGTGGAATGTGATAAGAAACCTTATTCCACATTGCTATGGTGAGATGCATCGTTTTTTCCCAGTATTGGCAGCCTACAAAGGTTATATTATTACTGAGGTTCCAGTGAAGCACCATCCTAGGGTCCACGGGCATTCTAAATATGGATATAATCGTTTCTATAGAGGATTTATGGATTTATTTACAGTCGTTATGATCTCTCGTTATTATGGACGACCCTTACATCTTTTTGGCTTATTTGGAATATCTTTGTTTTCAATTGGGTCGGCAGTTTTGCTTTATTTATCCGGAGCTAAAATTTTATTTAATCAAAGCATAGGAAATAGGCCATTGCTTATGCTGGGAGTACTTTTGCTAATAACTGGCCTCCAAATTATTTTAACTGGGCTGATTGCTGAATTAATAAGGTCCACAAGCGACAATAAACAAACTCAAGATTATGTGCTTTCACAGGTATACAGAATTGATCGCCGAAGTTCTGTCAACGAGGGAAAAACAGCAAAAGATATACTAGTTGAAAGAAGAAACAATCAAATTATAGATATAGCACAAAGAGATAAGTTACAAAGAAGAACCTAATAATTAGGTTATTATTCATTTTTTCCCAATCATTAATTTTATCTAAATAATTATGCTTAATTTATTGTTTTATATATAATCTTTCTAGGGGAAAGTGATGAAAAAGAGGATTGCAGTAATTGGCCCGGCTTATCCATATCGTGGAGGAATTGCTCATTTTTCAAATCATTTATCCTACTTTCTTAATCTGGAGAAAGATGTAAAAGCTAAAATATTTAATTACCGCATATTGTATCCTAAAATTTTCTTCCCGGGAAAAACTCAATATGATCTAAGCAAGAACTATTTCAAGATTGAAACAGAAAGAATCTTAAGCCCTTTTAATCCATTTACTTGGCGGAGCACATATAAAAAAATTATTAAGGAAGGATATAGAATTGTTGT
>JABAOC010000497.1_pt6 | contig 11168 bp, 10 predicted proteins | sample 7062161 | NCBI WGS metagenome assembly JABAOC01 (sample SAMN14538625, study PRJNA623070) | marine sediment metagenome | biome: marine biome [ENVO:00000428]; feature: marine pelagic biome [ENVO:01000023]; material: deep marine sediment [ENVO:00002113] | place: India: Gulf of Khambhat ... | reverse complement strand
CAGGCCTTGTTTTCCTAACGGGGTCTTTTGTTACCGCGGAAAACTACTACACGTTTACGGATAGCTATGAAGCGCTGGCGCAAAAGGGTTAGAGCACAAATACATATATGTGTCCTGCTCTCCATCTGTGGGTATGCTTTCAATGTTTTCGCACTCGAGTTGCCTCCTCCTTCCGTTTTAAAAAATTTCCTGAATTTCGACGCGGAAAAAATTTCCATTTCGAAAGAAAGGGGAGTTTTGGAGGCAACAGGGGGGGTGCAGATGGAATACGAGGGAAAAGAGATCAAGGCCGGGAAGTTGACATACTATTTCGAAAAAGAAGTTCTCGAGCTGGACGGTGGCGTTACCTTCATCGATGAGGACATAGAATTTTCATTCTCGAGAGTAACGATAAACGTCAAAGAGAAAAGTTCCGTTCTCTACGACGGCTATATTCACGTCAAGAGCGAGCACCTCATCGTGAGCGCCGAAAGATTTGAAGAGCTCACAAAGGACAGATACAGGATTTTCAAAGCCAAATTTACCACCTGTGACGCGTGTGAAAAGGCTGACTGGCGCATAAAAATAAGGAGAGGAACTTTGACGCTGGGAGGATATGCAACGGGAATGGGAATTTCGCTCGATATCAGGGACAGGCCTTTTTTCTGGTTTCCCTATGCATTTTTCCCGGCTAAAACCGACCGCGAATCAGGCTTTTTGCTCCCCAAGTTCTCCACAAGCAGGACGAAAGGTAACAGGGTGGAGCTTCCCTTCTATATCGTTACATCGGATTTCTCCGATTTTACCCTGAACCTGGACCATATGTCGAAGAGGGGATTCAAGCCAGAGGGGGACTTAAGGTACCGGCTCACAGAGAAATCAAAGGGAAGGATCGAGGGTGCGTACATCAATGACAGGGAGTTTGACGATGAGCGGTACCGGGTTCGGTATGAAAGCAACGTGACGGGTGAATTCCCCTTTTTCGCAACCACCAATGTAGATTACCCTTCAGACGAAGATTACTACACGGACTTTGAGGAAGATATCTACCTGCGCTCTTCCAGGCAGGTGATCAGTGATCTCTCGACGGGATATGAGGAAAAAGATCTCTATTTCGAGGTGTATGGAACCTACACCGAGGATCTCTTTCCCGTCGGAGATAAAAGTGAGACCGTGCAGCTGCTTCCCGCCGTCCGGGCTGCTTTGCGGAAAACGAAGTTTCTCCGTCACTTCTTTACCAGCGGAAATCTGGAAATAAAAAATTTTTATACCTCTGCCGATGGGTCAACACAGAAGGGAAATATCGATTTTGCTGCCGAAATCCCCATCAAAATTGGGAACGTCCTCATTTTTCACGCATACTCAAACATTGTCGACGGATTCTATTACTACGACGGCCCGCAGGGGGGCAAAGAAACGGAAAATTTCGCATACTGGGACAACCGCGGGACGCTAAAGACGTCCCTTTCCAAAAGGTACGCCAGGAAAGCCCGTGAGTTCGTGCACAGACTGGACCCTTACCTTACCCTCCAAAAGACACAGCGCCTTTCCGGTTTTTCCCCCCTGGTCATAGAACCTACAGACAGGGCCCCTGAGAAAGAGAGGATCATCTTCGGCATCAGGAACACCTTCACGAGTATCTATGGAAAGAACGACATCAGGGATACAGGGGGTTTCGTCGTTAAGTATTCTTACGATTTTGAGAGAAACGTTGACAGCTCAACAAATCTCATTGATCCCTTCTCTGAATATTTCAGGACCTATCAGGATCAGATCGATATCGCCGTCGACGGGACTCTCTCCGGGGACCTGAGATCCGATCTGTATTTCGAAGGATACCTGAAAGCAACCGCAAATCTTGACCTGAGCACGGAGGGTTTTTACGATACCAGAGGGGGAGTCGTGGACAAGTTATCTTTTGGATTGAATTACGACAACAAAGATAATACGTTCATATCAATGATGGTGAGACACACCAGATCGCTTGCCACAGACCTGAATCTTGGCTATAACAACAGGATCATCAGGTGGTTGCGGGTCAAGGGTTGGCTCAACTATTCACTCAAGGACGATGTGGTTATCGAGAACACTTCTTTCTTTGAATATATTCCCAGAAGCGAGTGCTGGAGTTTAACATTCGGTGTGAGCAGAAAAACGAGGCCGGCTGAGACATCCTATTCACTCTTTTTCTCTCTCAGGGGGCTGGGGGCAATAGGCAAATAGGAGAAAGGGTATGAAAGGTCTGATCTTGAGTGGAGGAAAGGGAACGAGGTTGAGGCCGCTGACCTACACGAGCGCCAAACAGCTGATACCCGTGGCGAACAAGCCGGTGCTCGAGTACTGCATCGATGCCATGCGCGAGGCGAACATCGAAGATGTGGGAATCGTTGTCGGCGAGACGAAAAAGGAGATCGTCGAAGCCGTTGGAGACGGGTCCCGGTACGGGCTGAAAGTCTCGTATATCGAGCAGGACGCCCCTCTCGGGCTTGCTCATGCAGTCATGGTTTCCGAGGAGTTCATCGGCAAGAGCAGTTTCGTCATGATGCTGGGCGACAACCTGATAATGGACGGAATTGCCCGATTTGTAGAAAGTTTCGACAAGGATAACGCAAACAGCCATATACTCCTTGCAAAAGTTCAAAATCCGAACCAGTTCGGCGTTGCCGTGATAAAGGACGATAAAGTGGTAGATCTGATCGAAAAACCCAAGGAATTTATTTCCGACCTGGCACTTGTCGGCGTGTATCTCTTTGACGATAAGATATTCGAAGCGGTAACACAAATACGGCCATCCTTCCGTGGGGAGCTTGAGATAACGGATGCAATTGCATGGCTGATCAAGAACGGCTATACCGTGTCGCACCACCTCGTTTCTGGATGGTGGAAGGATACGGGAAAACTGGAAGATATCCTCGAGGCGAACAGAATGGTTCTCGACAAGATTGAGATGCGCGTTGAGGGAGAAATAGACGGGAATTCAACGGTTGAGCTGAAAGTGGTGGTGGAAAAGGGTGCAAGAATCGTGAACAGCAGAATACGGGGCCCAGCCATCATCGGCCGGGACTCAGTCATCGAGGATTCCTACATAGGTCCGTTCACCGCCATCGCGGCCGGTTGCGTGGTAAAGGGAGTAGAAATCGAACAGAGCATCATTATGGACGAGTGCGAAATCGTCGATGCCGGCGCACGCATATCAGATTCCCTTCTGGGAAAAAACGTTATTATCCGGAAAACTGCAGGACTCCCCAAAACCATGCAGATAATGGCAGGGGACAGTTCGATGATAATCATTCCTTAACAACAGGAGGGTGTATGATATCCGGTGTCGAGATAAAAAAACTGAAGGTCATCCCTGATGAACGGGGCAGGCTGATGGAGATACTCCGCAGCGATGATGACCTCTTTTTACAATTTGGCCAGGTCTATATGACAACGGGGTATCCGGGAGTCGTCAAGGCGTGGCACTATCACAAGAATCAGTGGGATAACTTCTGCGTTGTGAGAGGGATGCTGAAGGTGGTCCTTTACGATGGCAGGGAGGATTCGCCAACCAAGGGTAACATCATGGAGCTGTTCATGGGGGAATATAACCCAATCCTGGTTAGGATTCCGCCGAAGGTCTTCCATGGGTTCAAGTGTGTCAGCGATCAGGAGGCCCTCCTCATAAATATCCCGACGGAAAAATATAATCACGACTCCCCCGATGAGTTCAGAATACACCCGCATGATAACGATATCCCATACTCATGGGAGAGGAAGGATGGCTGATGAACATATTCGTGGCCGGCGGGGCGGGATTTATCGGAACAAACTACATCAGGTATATGCTAACCAGATATCAGGATGTGTCGATTACCAATTTCGACTACCTTACCTATGCAGGAAACCTCAAGAATCTCATGGATGTTGAAAGCGACCCGAGATATCGTTTTGTCAGGGGGGACATCGCTGACATAGGCACGGTTGATGAGAATCTCTCAGAAAAAGTCGACGTTGTCGTAAACTTTGCCGCGGAATCACACGTGGACAGGAGCATAGAAGACCCGACCCTCTTTGCCCGAACCAATGTTCTCGGCACCGGTGTCCTCCTCCACGTTGCAAGAAGCAAAAAGATACCCAGATTCGTTCAGATTTCTACCGATGAGGTTTACGGGTCTCTCGGAAAAGCAGGTTATTTCACGGAGAGCACGCCGCTTGCACCCAACAGCCCCTATGCGGCATCGAAAGCTTCAGCGGATCTGATTGCACGCGCCTTTTTTAAGACGTATGGTTATCAGGTCATCATAACGAGGTGCTCGAACAATTATGGGCCGTATCAGTTTCCCGAGAAGCTCATACCCCTTTTTGTAACGAACGCCCTTGAGGACAAGCCTCTCCCCCTCTACGGAGACGGCCTGAATATAAGAGACTGGATCTACGTTACCGATCACTGCGAGGCTATCGATATGGTCGCTCGAAACGGGATACCGGGAGAAGTCTACAACATCGGCGGCGAAGAGGAAAAAGCAAACATCGACATCACGCGATCTATCCTTGACCTGCTCGGTAAACCTCACAGTCTCATAAAATATGTTGCGGACAGACCGGGCCACGACCGCCGGTATGCCATGGATATCTCCAAGATAAACAAAGAGCTCGGCTTCACACCAAAGACAAATTTCAACGACGGATTACGCAGTACCATTGCGTGGTACAGGGAAAATGACTCCTGGTGGAGGGATGTGAAGAGCGGTGAGTATATTCAATATTATCAAAAGATCTACGGAAAAAAGCTCGAGAAAGAGGAAGGTCCTCATACTCGGGGCTGAGGGAATGTTTGGCCATGACATGTTCAACGTCCTCTATGATTCTTATGACGTGGTGGGAAAAACCAGGAGAGAAGTCGACGTAACGCTCTTTTCCGACGTGTCCAGATCCATACGATCCCTTAACCCGGACATTGTCGTCAACGCTTCGGGTTACACGCGTGTTGACGATGCCGAGGATAACAGGGAAGAGGCGATGAACGTCAATTCCCATGCGCTGAGAAATATTGCAACAGTGTGCAAGGAAAAAGGGTCCGTGCTCGTTCACATCAGCACCGACTTTGTTTTCGACGGCAAATCGGATCGTCCCTACACGGAAGATGACCTTCCATCCCCGATCAACGCCTATGGAGAATCAAAGCTCGGAGGAGAAAGGGAGGTGATCGCATCGGGGTGTGAATACCTCATAATAAGGACCCAGTGGCTGTTCGGTTCCCGGGGAAAAAACTTTGTTTTTTCGATCATCGACAGGCTGATAAAAAGCCGCGAAGTCTCTGTTGTGGATGACCAGTGCGGTTGTCCAACCTACACCCTTGACCTGGCCTTTGCGGCCGAAAAGCTTATCGATCGCAACCAGCGGGGAATATTTCACTTTTCCGGCGATGGAGCAGTTACCTGGTACGGTTTTGCCTGCAAAATTGCCGAGCTCAGCATTCCCGGAGAGGTGAGAATAATTCCCATCGAAAGCGCCGACCTTTCCCTTAAAGCCCGTCGTCCTCGAGACAGCGTGTTGTCCAAGGAGAAGTACAGGAAAGCGACGGGAGAGGACCCGAGACACTGGGAAGTGATGCTCAGGGATTTTCTGAAAAAAACCTATGAAGGCGGCGTTGCATGGTAGGAACGAGAGCAGCACCCCACTCATGCGCACGCGGTATGACCTGGCTGCCAGGCCACGTTCGATTTTCTTGAAAATCTTTAAAAACTAACTATTTTTTCTTTTTTCGCCTTGATGGGGGAAGAAAAGGCCGAGATTTCACAAAAATGTCTTCCCTGTCCCTTTCAAGGAAACGATCATAATGCACTGCCGCTCCAAAACTCCGTTGCCCGGCGTTAAAGCTCACGAAAAAAACAGGGGATAATGATTTACCTTCAGGACTATTTTGCGCGACAGGCAGGTCACTATATAGTAAAATTAAGAATTTGAATTTTTATCGACGCATACGATGAAAAAGCGAATCAGGAACTTTGCGATAATTGCCCATATCGACCACGGTAAGTCGACTTTAGCAGACCGGCTCCTGGAGCTCACGGGTACGATATCCCAGCGGGAAAAAGTGAACCAATTTCTCGACTCCATGGACCTTGAGAGGGAGCGGGGGATAACCATCAAAGCCCAGACCGTGAGGATCGGCTACACTGCAGCCGATGGAGACTACTATTTCCTCAACCTCATAGATACTCCCGGCCACGTTGATTTCTCATATGAAGTATCACGGAGTCTCGCCGCATGCGAGGGAGCGCTTTTGATCGTGGATGCAACACAGGGTGTAGAGGCGCAGACCCTTTCCAACGTTTATCAGGCAGTAGACCAGGAGCTGGAGATAGTCCCGGTAATCAACAAAATTGACCTTCCAAACGCTGATCCGGAGAGTGTGAAAAGGGAAATAGAAGAGATAATAGGCCTCGATACGGAACATCTCGTTCTGGCGAGCGCCAAGACGGGAGAAGGGACACAAGAAATCCTTGAAAAAATCGTGAGCGTCATCCCACCGCCGGCTGGAGTGGATGATGATCCCCTGAAAGCCCTCGTGGTCGATTCGTGGTTTGATTCCTACCAGGGAGTTGTTACCTTGATCAGGGTTTTCGACGGTAAGCTTTCAACGGGGGACAGGGTAAAACTCATGTCGACCGGCAAGTCGTTCGAAGTGGCAAAAATAGGCGTTTTCAATCCCTATGCGACGGTTGTAAATCAGCTCGGGGCAGGTGAGGTAGGCTTTTTCATAGCCGGAATCAAAGACGTGAGGGAGGTAAACGTTGGCGATACCGTCACCATCGAAAACAGGAGCGCAGTGTTTCCCCTTCCCGGGTTCAAGAAGGTAAAGCCGATGGTGTTCGCCGGGGTTTATCCCGTTAACTCTGATGACTACCCGGGTCTCAAAGACGCAATTAACAAGTTGAGGCTCAATGACTCCTCTTTTTCTTCGGACCCGGAAACCTCAACGGCGTTGGGTTTTGGTTTTCGATGCGGCTTTCTCGGACTCCTGCACATGGAAATAATACAGGAACGGCTCGAGAGGGAATTCGGGATAGACCTGATAACGACCGCGCCAACGGTTCGCTACCGGGTGTCTATGAAAAATGGCGAGTTTCTGGAAATTGACAGTCCGTCACATCTGCCCTCGCAGGCGGAGATGAATTATCTGGAGGAACCCGTCATTACCGCTACGATACATCTGCCCACGGAATACCTGGGGAATATTCTGAAAATATGCGAAGACAAAAGAGGCATCCAGAAAGATTTGAAGTTTGTCCCGGGTAAAAGGGTGATTGTCACATATGACCTGCCTCTCAATGAGATCGTCCTCGATTTTTATGACAGGCTCAAGACGGCTTCGCGAGGATATGCGTCTTTAGATTATGACTTCAAGGGTTACCAGGAATCTGATCTCGTTCTTCTCGATATACTCATCAATAAAGAAAAAGTTGACGCACTCTCGACGATCGTCCATCGACAAAAGGCTTACAGGAGGGGGCGGGAACTCGGTGAGAGATTGAAAGAGCTGATTCCGAGACAGATGTTTGACGTTGTCATTCAGGCGGCAATTGGCTCAAAGGTCATCGCCCGCGAAACGATAAAAGCCATGCGAAAAAATGTTCTCGCAAAATGTTACGGAGGAGACGTTACGAGAAAAAGGAAGCTTCTGGAGCGGCAAAAGGAGGGGAAAAAAAGGATGAAGCAGGTTGGCACCATTGAAATCCCCCAGGAAGCTTTTTTGGCAATCCTCAAGATAAAGGAATAAGGGATGAATGATAAAATCGGGAATACGGATAAGACTGACGGCCAAGTGGCAAAAAAGAGCACGTTCAGGGAATACCTCGAAGCCCTCATAATTGCGCTGATTATTGCCCTGTTTATCAGGACCTTTATCGTTCAGGCTTTCAAGATACCTTCCGGTTCGATGGAATCGACCCTTCTCATTGGCGACCATATTTTCGTTAACAAGTTTATCTATGGCATCAGGATCCCTCTGCTCGGCAAAAGGATATTTGCTTTCAAGAAGCCGCAGCGAAGAGACGTGATCGTTTTCGTATTTCCCGAGGACAAATCGAAAGATTTCATCAAAAGGGTGGTCGGCATTGAAGGTGATGTCGTCGAAATCAAAGATAAGCGGCTTTACGTGAACGGAGAGTTGCAGGATGAGCCATACACCCAGTTTGTTGAAGAGAACAGGATCATTCCCAAGAGGGACAACTTCGGCCCTTTGCGGATCCCCGAGGGAAAGATCTTCGTTGAAGGAGACAACAGGGACAGGAGTTACGACTCGCGTTTTTGGGGGTTCGTCGACATAAACGAAGTCATCGGCAAGGCATTCATAATTTATTTCTCGATAAAAAAAACGCCGGAGGACAGATGGTTCGAGTTCTGGAAGTGGCCGGGGCGCATCAGGTGGGGGAGAGTGGGAGACTTTATACGCTGACTCTGTCCATGCATGCCTTCCGCTCAAAAAAATGTGCTGGGGGTGAGGATGCCGCAAGAGCATTTTTATTGACCTTCACAACAGAGAGTGATATAGTTGTTAGACCTTTTAAGCTGATCCAGTGAGGCCAGCAAAGGAGAAAACGTGATCCCGGTTGCTCTGTTTACCTAACCTTCTCGGAACGGGCGAGAGGGTTTTTTTTTGTCCGTAAACAGCTGAAGCCATGGAGGATTTATGCCGAGGGAGCAGAAAAAAATTCTCATGGACGGCAAAGGAATCGACAGGGCCTTGTCCCGCATCGCTCACGAAATTCTTGAAAAAAACAAAGGGGCAGGAGACCTCGTGCTCATCGGAGTATGCACCGGCGGGATTCCCCTTGCAGATATCCTCAAGCAGAAAATCAGGAAGATCGAGGGGGTAGAAGTTCCCTCGGGTTACATTGATATTACGTTGTACCGAGACGACCTTTCACGGATCGGCTATCATCCGAGGCTCAAGAAGACAGAGATTACATTTCCCATAGATGAGCGCGTCGTAGTCCTCGTCGATGACGTTCTCTTCACGGGGCGAACCATACGGGCGGCCATGGATGCCCTTATCGATTTCGGGAGGCCACGTTCAATTCAGCTGGCTGTGCTGATCGACAGGGGTCACAGGGAGCTTCCCATACGGGCTGATTATGTGGGACGCAACGTACCCACATCGGTGACCGAGCTCGTCAATGTGAACATGACGCAGACCCTGGATGAGTGGAGCGTTGATATTCGGGAGAGAAGCCAAGATGATTGAATCACTGAGAGCCAAAGACTTGCTGGGAATAAAGGAGATGGAGCGGGATGAGATAGAGTTGATCCTGGAGACGGCCAAATCGATGGAAGAGATAATGTCCCGTGACATAAAGAAAGTTCCTTCGCTGAGAGGGAAAACGGTGGTTAATCTCTTTTTCGAGCCGAGCACGAGGACACGAACATCCTTTGAAATTGCCGGGAAGAGGCTCTCTGCCGACGTGATAAACTTTACCTCCACTGCCAGCAGCGTTAAAAAGGGAGAGACGCTTTTGGACACGGCGAGAAACATAGAGGCGATGAAACCGGATATCCTTGTCATAAGGCACTCTGCTTCAGGTGCGCCATACTTTCTGTCAAGCAAAATGAATGTTGCCATCGTCAATGCGGGTGACGGGAAGCACGAGCATCCCACGCAGGGGCTGCTGGACATCTATACGCTGAGAAAAATGAGGGGATCACTGGAGGGTGCGGAGGTGCTCATACTGGGAGACGTCCTCCACAGCCGTGTTGCGAGGTCCGATATACCGGCGCTCAAAAAACTGGGAGCACGTGTTACGGTCTGCGGTCCCTCGACGCTCATACCGAGATGGTGGCAATCGCTGGGAGTGGAGGCCACCTGGGATCTCGACGAAGCCATAAAGGGGAAGGATATCATCATTGTGCTGCGAATCCAGCTCGAGAGGATGCAGTCAAGCTACTTCCCCTCGATAAGGGAATACGTCAAATATTTTGGCCTGAACAGGGAGCGTTTTGCCAAAGCCAGGGAGGATGCGATTATCATGCACCCCGGTCCTGTCAACAGGGGCTGGGAAATCTCCGATGAGCTCGTTGATTGCGAGAAATCGGTTGTCCTGCAGCAAGTAGAGTCAGGCGTTGCCGTGAGAATGGCAGTTCTTTACCTGCTCTCGGCAGTGAAGGAGAAAACCGCGCTATAACAGGGAGGGCAGATGATCGTTTTTCGAGGCGGCACGGTGGTGGATTATGCGTCGGACACGCTGGATACACGGGATATATTCGTGGAGAAAGGCAAAATAGTCAAACTGGCCAGGAGTGACCAGTTTCCGGCGGAAGGAGACTTTGAGATCATCGATATATCGGGCCTGCATGTGATGCCGGGCTTTATCGACCTGCACAGCCACCTGAGGGAACCGGGTTACGAATGGAAGGAGGATATCGTAAGCGGAACAAAGGCTGCCGCCGCCGGTGGCTTTACATCGGTTGTCTGCATGGCCAACACCGATCCTGTGAACGACAACCCGGAAATTACACGCTATATTATCGAGAAAGCAAGGAAAAAAGGTTTGGTCAAGGTATTTCCGGTAGCCTCGATCACCCACAATCTGGAGGGTAAAGAGCTCACTGACTTTGGAGAACTTCTTGAATCAGGAGCGATAGCCCTTTCCGATGATGGCAAACCCATTATGGACTCCCTTATCATGATGCGGGCGATGGATTACAGCAAAATGTTCGACGCCTTGCTCATACTTCACGAGGAGGATGCCGGCCTCAGTGAAGGGGGATGCATGAACGAGGGGGAGACCTCAGCGGTATTGGGACTCACCGGTGTCCCCCCTGTTTCCGAGGAGATCATGATTGCCAGGGATATCCTCCTTGCAGAATACACGGGTGCGAGAATCCACATAGCCCATCTTTCGACGAAACGGGGCATTGACTTGATACGGGATGCAAAGGAAAGGGGAGTCAGAGTCACGGCCGAAACAGCTCCCCACTATCTTACCCTTACGGAAAGAGAGGTTTTGGGATACAACACGAAGGCGAAGATGAATCCCCCCTTGAGGAAAGAGGACGACAGAAGGGCCCTTCTGGCCGCAATCGTGGACGGCACGATTGAGTGCGTTGCAACTGACCATGCACCCCATGAGGATCTGGTAAAAAGCTGCGAGTTCGAGGAGGCTGCCAACGGTATCATCGGTTTCCAGACAGCCTTTCCGCTCCTC
>JABAOC010042545.1_pt1 | contig 11171 bp, 12 predicted proteins | sample 7062161 | NCBI WGS metagenome assembly JABAOC01 (sample SAMN14538625, study PRJNA623070) | marine sediment metagenome | biome: marine biome [ENVO:00000428]; feature: marine pelagic biome [ENVO:01000023]; material: deep marine sediment [ENVO:00002113] | place: India: Gulf of Khambhat ... | reverse complement strand
GGTCCGGAAGCTGTCCGTTCACCTTGTCACCGGACCATGTGAGCAGTGCCCGTGCCGTCTTGGGCTTGCCCTCTGTGAAGAGCGGTTCTCCCAGGTTCATGAGACCCGTTCTCTGAAATGGCATCGCTGTAAGCAGCCATTCAGCGATGTTCCGGAGCGTCGCCGTCTGCTGGAATGGCTGGGTCGGTCGGCTACGCCCTTTCGGATGAGGGCCACGGACTACCAGCAGTTATTGCCGGAGGCACTTATTTCCGATGGGGATCGGATTCGGCCTGTACTTACGAACCGATGTGTCGGGTGCCCTGTATGTGAAGTGGTCTGCCCCCACCGTGTCTTCCACCGGGATGAAACGGAGAGCGGAGTGAGCTACAGGATTGTCGAAAAGAAGTGTACGGGTTGCAGGAAGTGCATGGACAGCTGCCTATTCCAAGGTGTGACTTTAGAAAGCTCTCCTCAGCGGAGTGTGCAAACGGTTAAATTGGGGAAGAAAAACTGTGCTGAGTGCAATGAGGTATTTTTCGGCCAGGCTGGATCCTGCCCCCGGTGCAGGATGACTGGAACTCGAGGATTTTCGTAACGACCGACAGTGCTAAGTCAGACGTAGGAGTCCGGAAGGATGTTGAGAGGACATCATGAACAATCTTGATCGGAAGTGGATTGCTTCTCTCCTAGACCGGATCGAGGGCTGCAGCCATTCCATGGTGATGATTGAAGGTTGATCTGACAATGTCGAATGGATCCTCAGAAAGAAGAGATAAGCAACAACAGACTGTGTCGTGTATCATTTTAGCCGGAGGCAAGAACTTAAGGATTGGACAGGAGAAGGCATTACTTAGGATTGGAGAGAGGACAATCATCGAAGAACAAACATCCACGCTGAGCAGAATTTTTGAAGAAATCATCATCGTAACCAATAACAGGAATAAGTTTAAAGCCATCAAATCGAAAGTAATAACCGATATTTTTCCTGACTCTGGTCCAGCAGGAGGGTTGTATACTGGGCTTTCTGTTTCTTCAAATATTCATAGTTTTTTGATCGGATGCGATATGCCCTTTGTTAATTTAGATCTGATAGAGTACATGATTAAACAGATCGAAGGAAACGATATTGTCGTCCCCTTATCGTCCCGAGGAGTAGAGCCCATGCATGCTGTGTATTCTATCAGTTGCCTTGAGATTTTAAGACAAAATATTGAAATGAGAAATCTAAAATTAGCCGATTTACTAAAATATCACAAGGTCAGATACATAAGTTCAGAGGAAATTGAGAGGTTCGATCCGAAAAAATTCTCTTTTTTAAATGTCAATACTCCGAGGGATTATGAGGAAGCGTTAAGATTATGGCTGAAAAGATAGGAAGGCAGGAAAAAAATTTTCTGGTTGATAGCCATGGCCGGATTATAAATTATCTGCGCCTCTCTGTAACAGATCGATGTAATTTAAGATGCCTGTATTGCCATCCCCCCTATAAGATTGAATGCTTGGAGCGGTCAAAGATTTGTTCTTATGGAGAGCTTTTCCAGATAGTCAAAGCGGCTTCAAAAATTGGCATTGATAAGATTAGACTTACCGGAGGGGAATTATTCCTTCGTAAGGACATTACAGAATTCATACATTCTCTTCAGGAGATAAAAGAAATAAAAGAGATTGTGTTAACCACTAACGGGACTTTACTCCTGCCTCATCTAAAAAGATTAAAAGAAATCGGCCTAAAAAGGATTAACTTGAGTTTAGATACATTGTCTGAAGACATGTATTTACAGATAACAGGAGGTAATGGGCTTAGTCCTGTCTTGGAGGGAATCCATAAAGCCTTAGAAGAGGGTTTCAAGATTAAAATCAATATGGTCGTTTTGAAAGGAGTCAATGAAGCTGAGATTCCAGGATTCATCCGGAACTTCTTGAAATACGCCATCGAAGTGAGGTTTATTGAATTCATGCCTCTCTGCGGACATAGATGGAGAGAGGATTACTTTTTTCCGTATGATAAAATACTAGAGATAATCAGGAGTCAATTTGACATTTATCCTCTTGCTTTTTCTGGAGTGACTCAGGAATTTGCTGTGAACGATAGGAATGGTTTAGCAGGCAAAATTGGAGTTATCGCTCCAATAACTCGATCTTTTTGTACTTCGTGCTCTAGGCTCAGACTGTCGGCCAACGGAGAGCTGAGACCCTGCCTTTTTTTGGGAGAAAAGGTTGAACTTTTGCCCTTATTGAGGGGGAGTTACTCAAGGAAAGAAAAGGAAGATAAGATAAAGATGGCCTTCAGGAAGGCTGTTATGTTGAAGCCTTATTGTGTAGCTAAAAATCATGTTAACCCTGAAGTTTATATCCGCAGTCTTGGAGGATAAAGATGATCGACACGAGCAGCAAATATGAAACTCTTAGACAGGCCAGAGCCGAAGGTCGAGTGAAAATGGCAGTGGGAACTGTGAAGGCCGTTGAGAAGGGTCGCGTACCGAAAGGAAATGTCTTGGAAATAGCAAGGGCGGCCGGTATCATGGCTGCGAAAAAAACGTCTGAATTGATCCCGTTTTGTCATCCACTTCCTGTCGATTTTATCAGCGTTGACTATNNTCTGGAAAACAGGCGTGGAGATGGAAGCTCTCACAGCAGTTTCAGTGGTTGCCTTAACCGTCTATGACATGCTAAAGCCCCTGGATGATGAATTGGCCATTGAAAAGATTATCCTCCTTGAGAAAAAGGGAGGAAAAAGTGACTTTCAGAATCAGTTTCCAGAACCTTTAAAAGCTGGAGTTTTGGTCATAAGTGATTCAACATTCAAAGGGGAAAGAAAAGATAAAAGCGGACATATCATCAAAAATAGACTAAAAGAGCATCCCATTGACCTTGCAGAATTCAAGATCCTCCCTGATGACAAGGAATTCATTTCAAAGGAAATTGCACGGCTATCTGATGAAGAAGAATTAGATTTAATATTTACCACAGGCGGAACGGGACTTGGCCCTAAGGATGTGACACCGGAAGCAACGTTTGACGTCACGGAAAAAATTGTCACGGGGATTACAGAAGCCTTGAGGAGTTTTGGTCAGAAGAGGACTCCTTATGCCATGCTTTCCAGGAATGTGGCTGGAGTCAGGGGGAAAACGCTTATTATAAATTTACCTGGGAGCTCTCGAGGAGTAGAGGAGTCTATGAACGTCCTCTTCCCTGGAATTCTTCACGGGTTGAAGATGATCTGGGGAGGAGGACACAACCACCAAAAGAAGAAGGGAAGAAATGTCTGAAATCTTTTGGATGTTAGCCCCTTTACTTTTTTTCATCGCCCTTGTCTATACTTCTGTCGGCCTTGGCGGAGGAAGTTCATACGTAGCTATTCTCTATTTATTTGGGATTCCCTTGGCCAAAATTCCACCCATTGCCCTATTCTTTAATATTACTGCCGCTTCCATAGTCCTGTATAAATTCTATAAAAGGGGCTATGTCGTCCCAAAATTAGTCATGCCTTTCCTGCTCGCTTCTGTTCCTGCAACTTTTCTCGGAGCGTGCTGGAGACTTGACGAAAAAATCCTATCTCTCATCTTTGCCATCGTTCTTTTCTCAATAGCTTTTACCCTTCTTTTTAAAAAAAAAGGGCTGAAAACCAGATTTTCCTTGGATGAAAAAACAGGCTGGGTTTTATCTCTTTTTATCGGAGCTGTTCTTGGTTTTTTAGCAGGTATTATGGGCATCGGTGGAGGAATATTTTTGGGGCCGGTATTGCTTATCATCGGGTTTGCGTCCCCAAAGCATGTGGCTGGCATATGCGGCGCTTTTGTTTTAGTAAATTCTGTGGTGGGCTTAGCTTCTCACTATTTCCAAGGAAATGTTGATTTCTCCGTCTTGTTTTACTTGGGTCTTGCTGTTTTTGTGGGAGCTCAAGTGGGGTCTTTTTTCGGAACAAAGAAATTCTCACCCCTTCTGTTACAGAGAATTTTTGCGATTCTGCTGTTGATCGTTTCTCTTAAATTAAGCATTGGGATTTTGGGATGATACCGTTTGAAAAAGCTTTGAATCTTGTTATAATATATACTCCCACTCTTCCTTCGTATAAAAAAGATATTTATGAAATAAATTCAGAAATTTTAGCAGAGAATATAAGAGCGAAAGTCGATTTGCCTGCTTTTTCAAATTCGGCTATGGATGGGTTCGCCCTCCGCGCAGAAGATACACGTTCTGTCCCGGCACCTTTTAAAATAAAGGGATGCATAAGAGCAGGTGACACTCCTTCCGTCAAGGTGGGGAAGGGAGAAGCTTGTAAGATTATGACCGGGGCTCCTCTACCTGTAGGTGCTGACGCTGTGATCATGGTCGAGGATACAGAAGAGGATAAGACAGAAGTTTTGATAAAAAAATCCATGAAAAAATGGGAAAACATACGCCTTAAGGGTGAAGAAATAAAAAAAGGTCGATTAGCTTTAAAGACAGGAACATGTCTGAATCCTGCCGCTGTAGGATTCCTATCTGCTATGGGATGGGGAAAAGTCCGAGTTTTCAGAGCTCCCAGGGTTGCTCTTCTTTTCACTGGGAGTGAATTGGTGAGGCCTGGCCGAAAGCTAGAAGCCGGGAAAATATGGGAATCCAATTCGGCTCTCCTCAATGCGGTTTTAGCCGAAGTCAATATCAAGCCCATTTTCTTAGGAATTGCTAAAGATAATATGGCAGATCTTGAAGAAAGAATACGAGAAGGACTAAAAAGTTCTGATGTTCTATTGATAAGCGGTGGAATATCAGTCGGGGAATATGATCTTGTGCAAGAGATTCTTTTAAAGTTAGGAATACAGAAAATTTTTTGGCGAGCAGCCATAAAGCCAGGGAAGCCGACATTTTTTGGAAGGAAAGGAAACACATTGGTGTTTGGACTTCCTGGAAATCCTGCTTCCGTGTTAGTGACTTACTTGCAGTTTGTTCGTCCTGCTATCCAGAAGATGAAGGGTCAGAAGGATATGCTTCTCGAGGAAAGGGAGGCCATCCTTGAGGAAAAGCTCAAGAAAAAACCCGGACGGGCTCATTTTTTAAGAGGTGTGTTCCAAGAAAAAAATGGAACTGCTTTTGTTAAATCGGCTGGCCTGCAATATTCCCACATATTGGAATCTTTTTCGAAGGCCAATTGTCTGATTTTTTTGGAGGAAGGGAAAAAATTTTTTAAATCAGGAGAGAGGGTTAAGATTCAAATTCTCCCCTGGAAGTAAGTATATGGAAGGAAAGATCCTCTCAGTCTGTGTAAGTTCCGAAAAAGGGACCAAGAAGAAAGAGGTTAAAACTGCTAAACTTATTACAGATTGGGGGATTGACGGAGATGCCCATGCTGGCTCTTGGCATCGCCAGGTGAGTCTTCTCTCGGTAGAAGAAATAGAGAAGATGAGAAGGATTATTCCTAGTTTAAAACAAGGAGATTTTGCCGAAAATCTGATAACCCAAGGAGTCAATCTCAGCACAGTTGATATTGGAGACAGACTCATCATCGGAAATGAAATTATTCTTCAGATTAGTCAGATAGGAAAAGAATGTCATCTGGGTTGTGAAATCCAGAAGCTGACTGGAAAGTGTATAATGCCCGAAAAGGGAATTTTTGCCAAAGTCTTAAAAGGAGGAGATTTGAGAAAGGAAATTCCTGTTAGAATTCAGAGAATGAAGCGTTGAGAATTTGCGAAAAAGACTTCTGAAAATTTATTAGCATTATCTATTACAACACTGTGAGTTACTTTAATGAAATTCCCCAAAAAGAAAATAGATAAAATTCCGAGAAGTTATCTGCTAGCCCTTTCAGGGATCATCGCAATTTTTGTCCTTGTCTCGATTTTCATCCTGTTCCCACTATGGGGAGGAATCCAACAGCCCATTGCTTTTAATCACAAGTTACACGCAGAAAATGATTTGGAATGCTTGGATTGCCATCCTTATTACGAAGAACAAGCATTTTCAGGGAAACCCTCCTTAGAGACTTGTTCGACCTGCCATGAAGAGCCTCAGGGAGAAAGTCCGGAAGAGAAGAAATTAATAGATTTTATTGAATCAGGTAAGGAAATCGAATGGAAAAGACTCTATGAAATTCCTGAGGACGTTTATTTTTCCCACAGACGTCATGTGAGTCTTGGTAATATCGAATGCAGCGCCTGTCATGGAGATATCGGAGAAAGTCTCAAGCCTCCTTCTAAATCAGTTGAGATGTCAATGGGGAGATGCATGAAATGCCATGAAGAGAAAGGAGCCGATAACGACTGTATTGCCTGCCATAGATAAAACAGGAATATTTTCAAAGAGGAAGAAAGAATGTCCATAAAGAGAAGAGATTTTCTAAAGATAGCTGGCGGCATTTCTCTTAGTTTGCCTTTTTATCAGTGTTCTCTGGATAGATTGCCTTCGTCGGCTGATAAAGGTTGGCTGTCAGGCTTAGAACAATGGATTCCTACAGTCTGTCAAGCCTGTCCTGGAGGATGTGGCATTCTGGTGAGGGTCATTGATGACAGGGCTGTCAAAGTCGAAGGGAACCCTCTCCATCCTCTCAACCAAGGCAGAGTTTGTCCCAAAGGGCAAGCAGGGCTGCAGCTTCTTTACAGTCCCAACAGGATTCGAACGCCATTAAAAAAACAAGGAGAACGGGGCTCCGAAAAATGGCAGGCGATTAGCTGGGAAGAAGCCCTTGATACCGTCACTTCGAAATTACTTGAGCTGAGAAATTCTGGAAAATCTCATACCGTTGCCTTTATCGGTCAGGATTATCAAAATACAACAGAGGACTTGATAAAGAGATTCCTCGAAGTTTATGGAACTCCCAATTACATAAAACTTGATGACTGGAGTACCTTGAAGAAATCATATTCTCTTACTCAAGGGATATCTGACCTTTTAGCTCTTGATTTGGAAAACAGCAAATACGTGCTCTCTTTTGGGGCTGATTTCTTGGCTAACTGGCCAACCTCCATGGAAAATCAGAGAATTTATGGAGGAAAGAGAGCCAATCGAGATATTAAAATCATCCAGATCGAACCAAGATTTTCATTGTGCGCTTCAAGAGCCGATTCCTGGATCCCGATAAACCCTGGTACGGAGGGGCTATTAGCATTAGGGATCTCTTCAGTCATCGTGAAAGAAGAGCTTTATAATGAAGCATTTTTAACTCGATTCGCCGCTGGATTTGATGATTTTAAAAACGCAATACTGAGGGAAATCCGTCTTGATCATATTTCTGAACTTACTGGAGTGCCATTGCGCCAAATTATCGAAGTTGCCAAAGAATTCTCGACGATTCAACCTGCAGTCGCTGTAGCGGATTATAATCTCACATACCATTCAAAAGGTCTTTTCACTGCCCTGGCTATTCATTCTCTTAATGCCCTGGTCGGAAACATCGACATCCCAGGGGGACTCCTCAGGCAGAGAAGGGCTCCTTTGAGAGAAATGCCAGTAAAGTTATTGGATGAGGTTGCTAAAAGAGGTATATCCGAGCCGAGGATTGATGAAACATCGGAGGGTAAACTTTCTATCGATAATGATGAGACTCGGAATTTTGTCGAGAATGTCGTTGGGAGGAGCCCTTACGAGATAAACTGTCTTTTCCTTCCGAGTGGAGACGAATTTATCACATCACTCCTCTCTAAAAAGATGGAAGAGGCTATCCAGAAAATTCCTTTCGTTGTGAGTTTTGCTTCCTTCCTGGATGAATTAAATGAATCTGTAGATCTTGTCCTTCCGGATACAACCTATTTTGAAAAGTGGCAAGAACATCAAGCATCACCGCTATCCAAAGTTCCTGTCGTGGGTATAAATCAGCCAATCGTAGAACCTCTGTATCAAACGAAGGCTTTTGAAGATGTCATCCTCACTCTTGCCAAAAAAATAGATCCTTCTCAGTCTCAAAACTTTCCGTGGAGGAGTTTTAAAGAGCTTCTCTTATTTCGCCTGGAGGGCCTTTTCGAAGCTAAAAGAGGAGGAGTGTTTTCTTCTCCGTTGGAAAAAGCTCAATTGAGACTGTTAGAAGAAAGAGGTTGGTGGGTTCCCCAACACGCATCCTTAGATTCCTTTATGAAGGACCTTAAAGATAAAGGAGGATGGCAGGATCCTTCTTATCATTTCAACGAAAGAAGCTTTATTTACCAGAATTCCTCAAGAAGATTTGAATTCCCAGCTTTTCCGCAAACTCAAGAATTTCTCCCTCAGTTCTCTGGGAAAGAGAGTGAATACCCGTTTCTCTTGTATCTGTATGAATTGCCTTTCGCTTCGGTTGAAAATGGGGCAAACATGCCCTGGCATCAGGAGACAATAGGATTCCGCTTTAGACTGAATTGGAAAATCTGGATAGAAATAAACCTTGAGACAGCCGAGAAACTGGGCATTCATGACAAGGATTTGGTGTGGGTTGAATCTCCACATGGCCGGATTAAAGCTGTTGCCAAGATTTTCCCTGGAATTATCCCTGATGCGGTAAGTATTCCCTTAGGAAAAACGGAGGATTTCCTTGGTCAGAAGAAACTCGAGAGGAAGAATGATCCTCTGGTTTTAGTGAAAGGAGCATACGCTGAGGGCCGGGGCAAGTATTCTCGCCACTCAACCAGAGTGAAAATTTACAAATACACGGAGTGAGGAAGAAGATGCCAAGATGGGGAATGGTCATTGATTTAGATAGATGTACAGGGTGTCAAGCATGTGTTGTGGCCTGTAAAGCAGAGAATAATGTTCCTTTTTCCAGACCTGAACAAGAAAAGATGAATCGGGTCATTTCCTGGATGAGTGTTTTGACTATTGTAGAAGGGGAATTTCCGGAGATTAAAGAAAGATTCCTTCCTCGGCCGTGTATGCACTGTGAAAAACCGCCCTGTGTTNNCTACATATTTGAATCCTGAAGGGATTGTAGCCCAGGTGTATACGCGGTGTATCGGTTGCCGTTACTGTACTAATAATTGTCCTTACACATTAAAATATTTCAATTATTTTAAACCCCGTTGGCCGGAGGAGATGAAGAGCTATTTGAATCCCGATGTCTCGAGACGTCAGGTTGGCGTGGTGGAGAAATGCACGTTTTGTCATCACAGACTACAGAAGGCGAAGGAAAAGGCGCGCGCAGAAAAAAGAGAATTAAGAGAGGACGATTACGTTCCCGCTTGTGTTCAGACCTGTCCTCCAGAAGCCATTTATTTTGGGGATCTAGATAATCCTAAAAGCCTCGTTTCTCGTTTAGCCAAGAGTTCCCGTGCTTTCCGACTCCTTGAAGAACTCGGCACAGAACCGAAAGTTTTCTATTTAACAGAGGGAGAATGGTATGGATAACCAGATTGAAGATTCCTTGGAGATGGAAAGCACACTCCTCAGGCCTGTTACCCATACAGGAAAAAAGTTTTACATTACTGTAGCTATTCTCCTCCTGATCATAGCTTGGGGAGTTTTTGCCTGGATACTTCAAATAAAACGTGGCTTGGGCATTACTGGTCTCAACCGCCCCATCTATTGGGGCTTCTATATCACAAATTTTGTCTTTTTTATCGGGATCAGCCATGCCGGAACACTGATTTCAGCGATTCTTCGTTTGGCACATGCCGAATGGAGACGGGCCATTACCCGATCAGCCGAAGTGATTACAGTTCTTGTCCTTTTCTTCGGTGTCTTTAACATCATCACTGATTTAGGAAGGCCAGACCGGATGCTCTTCACTATTTTCCATGCCAAGTTTGGTTCCCCTCTTCTCTGGGATGTCGTCAGTATCGGGGCCTACCTAGGCGCCAGCACTATCTATCTTTTCCTCCCTCTTATACCTGATATCGCTCTTATGAGGGATCGATTCAAAGGCACGTTTAGAGGATTTTTTTATCGGGTTTTAGCTCTTGGCTGGAGCGGAAAAGATAAACAATGGAAAATTTTAGAAAGATCGATTGCGATTATGGCTGTTCTAGTCATTCCTATCGCCGTCTCTGTCCACACTGTCGTTTCCTACGTTTTTGCCATGACGATTCAGCCCATGTGGCACAGCACGATTTTTGGCCCCTATTTCGTTACAGGAGCCATTTTTTCAGGAATTGCAGCCTTAATCATCGCCATGGCCATCATCCGCCGCAGTTGTCATCTTGAAGATTTTCTGAAACCTGTTCATTTCAATAATCTTGGGCTTCTTCTTTTAGTGATGAGTCTTTTGTGGTTCTATTTTACTTTCACTGAAAATTTAACTTCCTTTTATGGCGCCGAGCCTTCCCATTTAGCCGTTTTTTACGCAAAACTGACCGGACCCTACGCACCGTATTTCTGGACCATGGTTTTCTGCTGTTTCATACTTCCTGTGATCATTCTTTCCAACAGAAAAACGAGGACGATTAACGGAACATTGATTGCTTCTGGTGCTGTGATCGTGGGCATGTGGTTGGAGCGTTTTACTATTGTGCTTCCCACTCTCATAAATCCACGCCTTCCCTATGAGAGAGGGGTATACAGTCCCACCTGGGTTGAATTTGCCATCACGGCAGGGTGTTTCGCCACTTTTATCCTTCTCTATATCCTTTTTGTCAAATTCTTCCCGATCGTATCCATATGGGAAGTAAAGGAGGGCAAAAAGATAGGTGTCGAAGAGACAGCGGCTCGAGTCAGAAGCTATCTTCCTGAGCCAACAGGTCGTTGATGGTGATGATATAGAATTTAAACGGGACAAAGGGACACGAATCATGATCAATATTAAAAAAGCTACCTTAGAAAATATCTTAAAAAGATTTTTTTACTTGTTTGTCATAATATGTCTGACAAAATTCTTGTTTTCAAACGGGGATGAGATGTCTTCTCTTCCCGAAAATCCTTTGAGGGGAAGCCGTGTTTTTTTCCAGAAAGGTTGTATTCAATGTCATACCATATGGGGAATGGGCGAAGCCTTTGGCCCTGATTTAACAAAAATTGGACAAGAAAAGAATTTTTTCGAACTGGCTGGAGATCTTTGGAGTCACTCCCCTAAAATGATTGAAGTGATGAAGGAAAAAGACATTGCTAGGCCTGTGTTTACCCCGAAAGAAACAGAAGAACTCATGGCTTATCTGTATTATCTCAGTTTCTTCGACGAATTGGGAGACTATATAGAGGGAGAAGAGATTTTTGCCAGAAAAGGATGCGTTCAATGCCATTCTTTGGGTGGAAGTCAACGGAAGCAGGGACCTGCATTAGACAGATACGGCCGCTATGTATCCCCTGTTTTTATT
>JABAOC010004427.1_pt1 | contig 11173 bp, 13 predicted proteins | sample 7062161 | NCBI WGS metagenome assembly JABAOC01 (sample SAMN14538625, study PRJNA623070) | marine sediment metagenome | biome: marine biome [ENVO:00000428]; feature: marine pelagic biome [ENVO:01000023]; material: deep marine sediment [ENVO:00002113] | place: India: Gulf of Khambhat ... | reverse complement strand
GACCGAGGGTCTGTCCAAGCTGCTCGAGGCCATCTCATCCGGCTTGAAAGACGTCAACCAGTTCGAGCTCTCCTCGCGCCTGGCGTATCTGACACGGCAGTAGACTCGGCGGTCCAACCCCGCATCACCCCCCAGGAACCGGCGGTCCCCCGCCGCCCCGCAGCCCATCCCCGGCGGAACGTCGGAACGTGTCGTTCCCTCCGTCCCCCGTTCCGTCGTTCCACCCTTCCCTCGTATCGCCGTTCCTTCCGTTCCTTCGTTCCATCGTCCCGCCCTTCCGCCGTTCCGCCGAGCTATGTCGGTCCCGGTGCCGCGCCTTGCCGCGTCGTTGTCTTGATCAGCTCCCAATCGCGCTGCCCGATCTCCAGCGCTGCGCCGTCCCGCTCAGCCTCGCTCTTGTACACTCCGATGGTTGCGGAGCCAGAGCCGGACAGGCGTACCAGGAGTGGACGAGTCGCCGCCACGCGCTCGAATAGCTCCCTCAGCCGCGGTTCTTTGCCGAATACGGGACTCTCGAAGTCGTTCCCTCCTAAGCGGCCGATCGCGCCCCAGTTGTCAAGCACCGACTCGTCGAGCACCACCGCACCGCGGTGTGCTCCATCTCCTCGGGTAGTGTCGAACAGCTCGTACGCGCGCTTCGTGTTGATCCCGAATCCGGGCACGACGATGAGCGCAGGAGCCGGCTTCGGCGCCCGGAGGCGGAACAGCCGCTCCCCCCGCCCCCAGGCCAGTGCGAGGGATGCGCCCGAGGCGAAGAACGGAACGTCGCTTCCGAGCCGGGCAGCGAATTGCAGGATCTCGTGACGGGGAACGGCGTCTGCAGCGAGCCGATTGACTGCATGCAATGCGGCGGCTCCGTCGCTGGAGCCGCCTCCCAGTCCCGCCATCACGGGAATCCGCTTCGTGAGGTGCATGCGCACGCCGAAGCGATTGCCAGTTGCCTCCAGCACCATCGTGGCAGCACGATGTGCCAAGTTCTGCTCGGCAGGACCCGTGTCGGCACCTTCGACCGAGAGTTCGATACCGCTGGCCGCCTGTTCCACCGTCAACTCGTCGTGTAGCTCGAGCAGCGTGAATAGCGTTTCGATGCAGTGAAACCCCGACGCTTCCCGGGACAGGATGCGGAGGAACAGGTTGGCCTTGGCGTGGGCAGGAATGGTGACGCTATCGGGCATCGTCCTCACCGTCTGGTGTCACGACACTGAACGGCAGCGCGCCCTCGCACCATCCCGCCTCCCCGGCGGGAGCGAGCGGCAGCGGGCGGGAGAGTGCCACCCTGCCATCTCTCACGGTCCCTGAGATTCGATCCCGTTGGCTTCCGCAGTTCGTAGTTCCCGCATGTGCAAATGCGCCCGGGAGAGCGACCAGATGCCCAGCAACGTAATGGGGAGGAACGTAGCGAGGTGATAACCCACCGCGTAGGACACGGCGCGGCCAGCGTCTACACCGTACAGCGCGAGGGAGACCCTGATGACGGCCTCGAACGGGCCAAAGAAGCCGGGGGACGACGGAATGGCCACGCCCATGGCGATCAGGCCCTGAAGTAACAATGCAGCAGACAAGGGCACCCGGATGTCGAACGCCTGGAACGCCAGCCAGAACGACGCGGCGGCGATGATCCAGACGGCAAAAGACCAGAAGGTGACCGTGACGAACAGCCAGGGACCACGGAGCCCTTCTAAGCCGGACAGTAGTCCTCTCATTATCTGCATCATACGGTCTGCCCACCGGGTCGGCAGGCCGAAGCCGGCTACGCGAGATGCCAGGCGCAGGGCAGGATCGGGCCAATGCACCAGTAGCAAGGCCAGTATGAGCAGGATGCCGAACACGGCGCCGGCGCCGCGCACGATGCTGCCGAGCGTAACCCCACCTACGACGGTGTCAGGCGCGAACCCTCCGGCCCAGATGGCGATCGTCAGGAGCGCCACGAGGACGATCCCGTCCAACACCCGCTCCGCTACGATCGACGCGAACGCCGTGGAGAAGCGTGCCGCAGTCAGGCGGCGGGCGGCGTACGCCCGTGCGAACTCTCCGGCACGCGCCGGCAGGAGATTGTTTGCCATGAACCCGATCGCTGTCGCGTGCCACAGCGGAACGAAGGGTAGGGCATTGCCATCGATGCGGAGCAGGCACCGCCATCGAACGGTGCGGACAGGGAATGCGGCCGTCGCCAGGGCCACGGTGCCGAGAAGAGGAACGATGCGGACGCCTCGGAGGCGGGCCCAGACCTCGCTGATGGCGACATCGTGCAACGTCCACCACAGCAGGACGATCGACACGACGGCGCCGATCGCCCCGGGGAGCCGGAGGCTGCGCGAGCTGCTCTTCCTATTGACGGCTGAGCTCAACGAGATCGAAGACTTCTTCAATGAGGTCGTTGAGGTCAGATCCGTTTACTTGGTCGGACCTAAGCGCCGCGCGAATCTGGTCCCGCAGNNCCCGCCCGAGTAGCACAGGTGGGTGATTGGCACGATTGCTTCCTCCGCCACCGCCGCTTCCACCGGGGGAGAGGGGACAGGTGCGGCTGCTGGCACCATGGGATCCGCCGGAGGACCCGCAAGCAGCTCCTCCAGGGACGGCTCACCCAGCCCCAAGGCGTCGACATAGCGCTGGAAGCGCGCCCAGCTGCCCACCAGATCCGGGGTCTCCTCCCCGATTTCCCCCCCCTCCACCAGGGGAGTGGGGGGAGCTGGGGGAGACGGGGCAGCAGCAGCGACCGATTCCGCCGGGGGGCGATGGAGGGGGCCCTCTGCCACGGGGGCCGCTGCCGCTGAGGCTCCGGGGAGCTGCCGCAAGGACACGACGATCCCGGCCAGCCGGCCGGCCGAGCTCTGCATGTCCTCCTCACCGGTGCCGGCCAGAACGGCGCCGGCTTCGCGGAGTTGCGTCGCGAATGCATCCGTCTGGTGCACCGCCGCACCTCGGGCGATGGCTTCACTGGCGGCTGCCGCGAACTGGGATACCGCATCCTGCAGCAGGCCGCCTCCACCCGAGCTAAGGGCACGGAAGGTTCCGGCGAGGGCTTGGGCCCGCAGCTCCCGCTGAGGCTTCGCCCGGGCGCGTTCGAGTTGATCTGCGGCCTGCCTCAGATGCTCCCCGTGAGATACCAGCTCCAGGCGTCCCAGCTCCCCTGGTCGGGCCGGTGCCGTGCCCTGCTGCACTACGTGGGGTCCCGCATCATCGAAGTACAGGGACTGGACGGTGACCACGTCCGTTCCCAGATCCACGATGGCGCCGAGGCGGTGGGCGAAGTCCTGCATCTCGGGCGAGTCGGGATCAGCTGTTCCCGTGGTCGCGACCTCCTGAGCTGCCCGGGATAGAGCCTTCGCTGCGGCATTGAACAGGAGCGCGGCTCCTTCGGTCGGCTCCGGCTGTCGGGTGATCTCTGCGATGGCCTGCTCGACCCCGTCCAGCAGATCGGGCATCGCGGGCAGTTCGCTCAGGAGGGCGAGACCGCGAAGTGGCTGCATCACGTTGAGCACGCGCTGTAGCGGGTCGTAGCCCCGAGGGTTCTGCTGCAGCGACTTGGCGGCCTGATCGAGGGCGCTGCCCACAGCGGCACCTTCGCGGCCGATGAATGCCCGCGTACCGGTGTCGAGCGCCATCGCCGCTGGAGCCGGCCGCGGACCAGGTGTGCGGCGCCCCTCAGGGTCCAGGTCGAGAGCGAGCTTCTCCGCCTTTNNTCGGTCCAGTTGCCGACCTGACGCACCAGGATCTTGAACTCGTCCACCGCCCGGATGGCCATCTGCCTGGTTGCCTCGTCCCACGGTCGGTGCTTGTCCCTCACCGATCGGGCGAAGTTCTCGAAGGCTGCGGCAGCGGTGGCGATGGCGCTCTGCTTGGCCATGAGGGCCGAGCCGCGCAGGGAACGTGTCAGGCTGACGAATTCTTTGGCGTTCGGTGTGGGCGCGCCAGACAGAAGGACGTCGAGGCGCTCGAGATACTCGCTCGCCTCCATTGCGAAGAACTCGGTGAGGCCCATCTGTTGATTCATGTGTGGAGCCCTCAGCCGTTCAGCCTATCAGCCCTCAGCGAACTTCAACCTGGCCTGTCTGCGCTCGGGACGCTGAAGCAGCAATTCGCAACTCGCAGTTCGGCGTCCTGAGGAGAACATCACGAACTGCCAACCGCTAACCGCAAACTGCACTTCGCTAGGCTGAAGGCTCTCGGCTCGAGTCAAAGTACGGCCACCCTTACCTCGGGTCAACGCGCGCTGCATCGACCAGCGCGCGCATTTCTCGCACCGCCGTTTCCATTCCGACCATGATGCTCCGACTGACGACGCTGTGGCCGATGTTGAGCTCCTCGATGTCCCGGATCGCCGCGACGGCCGTGACGTTGCGATACGTGAGCCCGTGTCCGGCGTGGACGGCAAGCCCAACAGCACGGGCGTGCCGGACGGCGGCCGCGAGTCGGTCCAGCGCCGCGTTGGAGTCGCGATATGTGTGGGCGTACTCACCGGTGTGGAGCTCGATGGCGGGCACGCCCAGCTCCGCGGCCCGGTCGATGGTGGCAGCATCAGGATCGATGAAGAGGCTGACACGAATGCCGGCGTTGCTAAGCCGCCCGATGCTCTCTACCAAGCGAGGATCCGGGGGAGCGCCTGCGGGTCCCAGGTTGAGCCCCCCCTCCGTGGTTACCTCCTCGCGCCGCTCCGGCACCAGCGTCGCCTGGAACGGGCGCAGTTCTGTGGCCAGCTGGACGATGTCGTCGGCCGTGGCGAGCTCGAGATTGAGCACGGTGGTGACGGTTGCGGCAAGCCGCCGCATGTCATCATCCTGGATATGCCGCCGATCCTCGCGCAGGTGCGCAGTAATGCCATCGGCGCCGGCGCGCTCGCAGGCCGCCGCGGCCTCGACCGGGTCGGGCTCATCTGTCCGTCGCGCCTGGCGTACGGTGGCAACATGATCGACGTTGATGTAGAGACGCATTTCGGCTTGCCCTGCCTTCTCAAAGCGTTTAGGTTCGNNATTCGCGATGAGCGCTTCCGTGTTTGCACGACTGTCTAGAAGTATAGCCGTGCTGGCTGTTGCCCTCACGGTCGTCTCGTGTGGAGGGCCTAGGCCCCCGGCACCCGCCGATCCCGAGGCAGCGGTCCGCGCGTTCCTTGGCGCGGTGCGTGCCAATAGCCTGGTCGCGATGGGGGAGATCTGGGGCGGATCCCGCGGCCCGGCGTCGGCCTACATGGATCCGGCCGAATTGGAGCAGCGGCTCACCGTCATGCGCATCTATCTTGAGCACGAGCAGTACGAGATCCTACCGCCCGGCGAGAGCGGCATTACCGGCGATCGCTCCCGCGAACGCATCGTTCGAGTCCAACTAACGCGCAAGGGCTGCACGCCGGTGGTGCCTTTCACGGTGGTCAAGTGGCGTGACGGGTGGCTCGTTTCCAACTTCGATATTGCGGCGGCAGGCAATCCCGCCCGATCGTGCGAGCCTGGGGAGACGCGCCGCTCTTCTTGACGGTAGCCCCAGCCTACTCGGTGAGCTCCAGTAGAATGCCTCCGGTTGCCTTTGGGTGCACGAAGGCGATTCGGCGGCCACCCGCTCCAGCGCGAGGCGTCTCATCCACCAGGCGATAGCCGTGCTCGCGGCACCGTTCCAGCACCCGATCTAGGTTCCGTACTCGGTAGCAGATGTGGTGGATTCCAGGTCCGCGTTTGGCGAGAAAACGGGCAATCGGACCGTCGGGTGAGTCGGGCGTCAGGAGTTCGACTTCGACGTCTCCAAAGGGGATGGAAACAATTGTGGCCCCATCCGCTGTTTCCGGGTGGGACGGATCGAGCCCCAGGACATCGCGATAGAAGGCAGCAGCCTCGGTGAGGTCGGGAACGGCCACGCCGATGTGGGCAACTCGGGCCTCGGATTCGGTCACGGATCCTCCGCGTAGGAGTAGCGGGCGCTGTCGGCCCCTGCCGGCCTGTACCAGCGCCAAACATACACAATGATGGGGAGCGGAACATGGCAGTGACCCAGCCTGTGGCAGTGACGGACGAAGACTTCGAACAGGAGATCGAGCAGCACCAGGGACTGGCGATGGTCGACTTCTGGGCGACGTGGTGTGGCCCATGTCATATCGTCGCGCCCATGGTCGAGCAGCTCGCTCAGGAATACGAGGGGAAGCTCAAGGTTGCGAAGCTGGACGTCGACGGCAGTCAGAAGACGGCGATGCGCTTCAGGGTCCAATCCATCCCAAGCATCTTGTTCTTCAAGGACGGCAAGCACGTCGACACGGTGGTGGGAGCGGTACCCAAGGCGTATCTTGTCGAGAAAGTGGAGCAACACCTGGGTTAGGGCGCGTGTGGGCGTCCAACCGCGCGTGCCGATCACCCAAAGGGCGGCGCGGGGGTGCGGGCCCTGCGGCGCCTTCGTATCTTGTTCCGGTGATATCTTCGACGGCCGACTATGCGTCTGAGTACCGCGCGGCTGGCTGAAACGTCGGTACGGCTCGCGGAACTTCGCTTCCCCCTGGAGCGGGTGCAGATCCACCGCACCCGACTCGCCTTCATCCACCTAGACAATCTCCTGCACTTCGCGAAGATCGACCGTGACGGCCGCGTTGACGGCTTTGTGGTGGCCTATCTCCCCGACGAAGTCACCATCCTACTGCTCCGCCGCGGCGACCTGGCGACGGCGATCGCCTATGCGGAAGGGGGTAGGGCCGTAGTGTCCATCGCCACCGCGTTGAAGCGAATCCGACAGGAGTCGGAGCGCGGGGAGCTGGCCTACGGCTACGCACCGCTGGAACAGCTGGCGTGGATGTACAGTTGCTGTGCCGCGCCCGCGACGGCTCGGGAGGTCGATCAGAAGCATCCGGATCTGCTCCTGACGGCACTGGAGGACGAGAAGTTCACTGGCGTCCTTGAGCTGATCTCGAATGGCCGGGTCAACTACGTCCGGTTCAACCAAGGCCAGATCCTCAATGGCCATTTTTGCGACAAGCCGGACGGACTGTCCGCGCCGCAATACCTGTTGAGCCTGTTCGCCCCCGACGCGCGGGGCGCGCGGCCGTGCATCGCCGCCGCGGTGTTCCCTCCCGCCGACGATCTGCCCGAACAGGCGCCCCCAGCACTCATCCAGACGTACCGTGAGCTGTTCTGGTCGATCGTGAACGCGGCGGAGAGAGAGGTGCCTGGTGAAGCGACGAAGCGGGTGAAGCGACACCGCGACCTCCTGGCCAACGTGCACAAGTCGCTGACTGCCCTCGGTACGCCGCTCGACCGCGACCCGATAGACGTCGTGGCGAGTCCGGAGGAGCTGAACTACGCGCTGTCTGACTGGGCGCTCCAGTTCCTCGAGGAGCTGGAGATCATCGCCCCGGGGATCGCTCCGGGTGTGGTACAAGAGGCGACGCGCGAGCACCGCTTCGTGCTGCAGAAGGCGGGATTCTACGACCGCCTGCCCTGGACCATGCACTGGTGAGTGCAGGGACACTCTACGTCGTTGCCACCCCGTTAGGCAATCTGGGAGATCTCTCCGAGCGTGCGAAGCAGGTGCTCCGCGACGTGGCCGTTGTCGCCGCGGAAGACACCCGCCGGACGCGTACCATCCTGACACACGTCGATGCGAGGCCCCGAGTCCTCAGTTTTCATGCTCACTCACCGACCACGCGGTTGGAGACCCTGGTGCGCGCCCTCGTCGCCGGCGACAACGTTGCGCTGCTCACGGATGCAGGGACACCGACCATCAGCGNNNCCGCTACACGTTTCTCGGCTTTCCACCGCGCAAGGGTCAGGCTCGCAAGCGTATCCTGGAGTACGTGGCCACGTCGCCGTGGACCACGGTGGTCTTCGAGTCAGCCGGGCGGCTGGTTCGGCTGCTGGAGGATCTGGCGTCCACCTGCGGGGGCGGGCGCGACGCGGTCGTTGCCCGGGAGTTAACCAAGCTGCACGAGGAGCTTAAGATAGGAACTCTCAGCGACTTAGCGGTTTACTACGAGGAGAATCCGCCCCGAGGCGAGGTCACCCTGCTGGTGGCAGGGCGTCCGCCGGAGGCAGCAGCGCAGGACGAGGACGCCATTCGCGAGCGAGCGCGAGCGCTCCTGGACGAGGGGCTCAGCCGGCGGGATGTGGCTGGCCGACTGGCAGCGGAGTTCGCAGTGCCACGGAGGGAGGCCTACCGCATGGTGACGCGCTTGTGAAACCCTTGGCCCTGGCAGCAGCTGCACTGTGCCTGGGACTGGTGGGTGGTGCAGCCGCCTCACGCCCGGCCCTCTCCGTCGGGCGGTTGCACTACGACGGCGGGGGCGACTGGTATGCCAACCCGTCGAGCCTCCCCAACCTGATCGCCGCGATCAACCAGCGTACCACACTGGCGGTCGCCGATCGTGAACGCGTCGTTCGGTTGACGGATCCGGATCTCTGGGACCTGCCGTTCCTCTACATGACAGGGCATGGCAACGTCCGGTTCTCGGACGAGGAGGTCGGAATCCTGAGGCGCTACTTGGAGAACGGTGGCTTCCTCCACGCCGATGACAACTACGGCATGAACGAGTCATTTCGGCGCGAAATGGCCCGGGTCTTTCCGGATCGGCCGCTGGCAGAAGTTCCCCTGGACCACCCCGTATATCACCTCGTCTACGACTTCCCCCGGGGCCTGCCGAAGGTCCACAAGCACGACGGACTGCCGGCGCAGGGCTTCGCGATCGTGGTCGACAACCGGTTGGCTGTGTTCTACTCCTACCAGTCGGATCTGGGTGACGGGTGGGAGGATGCCGAGGTGCATAACGATCCTGCAGCGGTGCGGGAGGCGGCGCTCAATATGGGGGTCAACCTCTTCGTCTACGCGGTGACGGCGAGTCCATGACCGAGACGCGGCGGTGGCTCGAAGCCAGGCGCCGGGAATTGGCCCGGTGGGTTGCCGGTGCGGGGATGCTCCTCACCGTGGGTCTGATCCTTGGGATCCTGGCAGGTGGCGTCATCCTGGCGCGGTTGGGGTTCTACCAGCGCGTGCCCGTGTTGGTGCTGGTGGCCTGGCTTGGGGTCCTCGGAACTGTCGGGTGGGGCCTGGAGCGGCTTCGCAGGAAACTGCGTCGGCTCGGCGTGATGTTCCTCGCTGAAGCGGTGGAGCGTGCCGCCGGGCGGCGCCGGGGATCGATCGCCGGAGTCGCCGCCTGGGATTCGGGGGTCGGTAGCGCCTCCCTGGCCTCGCTGGCGGATGGGCGCGCGGCCTCATGGCTTGCCGACCAGGGATCCGCTGCCCTGCGGAGTGTGCGGCGCCAAGCGACGGCCTCGGCCCGGGTCGGTGCCCTCCTCTTTGTGGCCGGCGCCGTGGTCTTCGCGACGTCGGGTCCTGGTGCGCCGCAGAGCGCAGCCTTGTGGCGGCCCCTCTCCCTCCTAACGCGGGCGCGGGGGCCCGTCGTGCTCACGGTCGACCGGACCCAAGTGCGCCGGGGCGACAGCGTGGTCGCGGCGGTGACGGCCGCTGGCCGTAGGAGCGCAACCCTGTGGGTTCGGGGCCCCGGGGAGCCGTGGAGTCCGCAGTCCCTCGTCCTGGATACTGCCGGCCGGGCCGCAGTGGTGTTGGGTCCTCTCGAGAGTGACCGCTACCTGCGGGCCTCCAGCGGTGGGCGCTCCTCGGAGACGCTGCACGTTGAGGTTGCCCTTCCGGCATTTCTGGCCGAGCTCCAGCTGCTCGCTCGGTATCCCAGGTATCTGGAGCTGGCGGATGAGCCACTGGCTCCGGGAGGGGATCCGATCCTCGTGCCGGTAGCGACGCGCATCCTGACCCGCGGCCGCGCGACCGTCAACCTCGCCAACGCATCCTGGCAAGCACCGCGGATCGCGGTGCCCCTTTCGGTTGATGGTGAGGCCTTCAGCGGTTCCCTGGTCGTGCGACAGAGCGGGCGGTGGCGCCTCGCAGTGGCGCCTCAGGGGGGCGGGTTGCTGGAGGGCGCCCCACCGGAGCTGCAGATCATCGCCGTCTCGGACAGTGTCCCGGTGGTGACAGTCCCGATTCCAGGTGCCGACACCACTGCTCCACTGTCCCTCAGGCAGCCGCTACTGATCGACGCCCGGGATGATCACCACCTGACCAGCGTGGAGGTGTCGAGTTGGCGCGTGAGCCGGTTGGGGGTGAAGGGCCCGCCAGTCGTCCAATCGGTGCCGCTGCCCGAGGGCGGTACCGATCGAGCCGTGCTACACTGGACCCTCGACCTCAACGAGCGCGGGTTCCTTCCCGGTGACACGGCGTACTTCCAGGTGAAGGCCCGCGATAACGCGCCAGCTCCCCAAGTCGGTGCGAGTCCGCTGTACGCCCTGCGACTGCCGGCAATGTGGGAGTTGCGTCGGGCGATGCGTGATGCTTCTAGGGCGGCAGCCGCGGGCGCCGACTCACTGGTCGCGGCTCAGCAGGAGCTGGCGAGGAGCATCGAGGATTTTGCGGCGGAGCGGGAGCGGGGTGCGCCGCGGCCGGCCCCACAAGCCCAGGGCGCGAACCGCTCCGACGACCAACTGCCGTTCAGCTNNTCGGGAACTCCTCGAGCAGGAGGACAGCGTACTCGCCCGTGCACGCGAGCTTCGGGAACAGATCCAGGAGCTAGCGCAAGCGGCGTGGGCCGCCGGCCTCACGGATCCCGAGTTCCACCGCCAGCTGCGGGAGCTACAGGACCTGCTGGAACGCGCTCTCACTGATGAGTTCGCCGAGCGGCTGGATGCGCTCCGGGAGGCACTGGAGCGGCTGGATGCTCCCGGTGTTCGGGAAGCGCTGCGCGAGCTGGCGGAGTCGGCACAAGAGCTGAGGGAAGAGCTGGAGCGCGGCAGAGAGCTGTTCGAGCGAGCTGCCCTCGAAGGGGAGATGACGACCATCGCTGAAGACGCGGAGGAGCTCGCGCGACAACAGCGAGAGTGGAACGAGGCAGCGCAGCAGCGGGCGGACAGCTCGCTCGCGGCGTTGGAAGAGGCACTGGCCGAGCATGCTGACTCTCTGGCGGCCGAGCTGGCGCAGCTCGACGCCGCTCTCGATTCGGCCGGGGCACCGGTCGGAGACATCGGCGAGCAACAGCGGCGGGCAAGTGAGGCCGCGCGGCAGATGTGGCAGGCTGCCAGCGGCGTGCGGCAAGGTGACATGCAGCGGGCCCGCCGATCTGGCGAGGCGGCCAGCGAGGCGCTGGATCCCATGGCAGAAACTCTGCGCCAGGAGCGGGATGCGATGCGGGAGGCCTGGCGCGAGGAGG
>JABAOC010001204.1_pt2 | contig 11175 bp, 10 predicted proteins | sample 7062161 | NCBI WGS metagenome assembly JABAOC01 (sample SAMN14538625, study PRJNA623070) | marine sediment metagenome | biome: marine biome [ENVO:00000428]; feature: marine pelagic biome [ENVO:01000023]; material: deep marine sediment [ENVO:00002113] | place: India: Gulf of Khambhat ... | reverse complement strand
AGACTGTGTAGACGTATCGGCACTCGAACCCCTCTTTGACATCCGGTGCATGTGCATTTGATGGGACATGTATGCGCACGGCCTGAGGGGAGATTCTGTCCACTTCGACACTTTCTGCCCTATGCTCAATGCGATCTAAGCCGAACTTGCGCCATTGGACTGCCATCCTAGGAGCATCGTTGTCTGTAGGAGCGCGCCACACATTCAGACTCGGTCCGCTCTTCATCAGCTCGGAACCTCTATAGCTGAACGAAACGATCTGACCCTTTTCTTTGTCGAACACAAGCCCGAAGTGCTCGCCGGATATTGCCAGCTTCTCATCTGATTCTTTGAGTTCTACTGCTGGCATATCTTCAACCTTGAGTTGCGGAGTCTCCGGGGGTTCGAATGGCACTTTCAGCTGAGACCACCCAACTTCGTGTCCCTTTCCGGCCCATAATGTGTCGTTGGTCAGTTTGAACCGGACAGTAAGCCAGCATTCTGCGCCTGGCCCTAGCTTGGGCTTGATAAAAGGAACAAGTACGGTCTGGCTTTGTCCCGCCGGTATGCTCAGTCCTGGCAGTTGTCCTTGATCAACTACCTCTCCGTCAACGGACAGTTCCCATAAGATCTCGAGTCCGCTTAGATCTGAGAAATCATACCTGTTGATTATCTTGACCTTGCCTGCTCTGAGGTCTATGGCCTCTATCTCGAGAGGCTGGAAGACCTTCTTGCATTCCCACATGGCAGGATGCGGAGAGCGGTTCGGCGAGACCAGACCGTTGATGCAGAAATTGCCGTCATTCGGTTCGTCACCGAAATCGCCGCCGTATGCCCACCATTCTTCGCCGTCTTCGGTCTTCCTCAGTATGCCTTGATCTACCCAGTCCCAGATGAAGCCTCCGCACAGACGTTTGTACTTGTCGACTTTCTCCCAGTATTCTTTCAGGTTGCCTGTGCTGTTGCCCATCGAATGCGCGTATTCGCACATTATGAGAGGGCGATCCTCGTCCACGTCCTCTGCCAGTTGGGTGAGCCTGTCCATGCTGGGATACATGACGCTTACCACGTCTACGACGGGGGAAACCTTGCCCGTTGTGTGTATTGTCCCCTCGTAATGGACTGGTCTCGTGGGGTCATAGCCATGTATCCACCCGGCCATTGCATCATGATTAGGCCCATATCCGGATTCATTTCCTAGCGACCAGATGATCACGCACGGATGGTTCTTGTCCCGTTCAACCATTCTTACACAACGTTCCATGAAAGCGTTGAGCCATTCTGGATCGCTCGCCGGCTCTGTGTGATCGGGGAATCTTCTGGACAGTTCCTCCATGAGTTCTTTCCACGACTTCTGCTCTAGGCCCTCCTCTAAAAGCTCCCTCCATGGCTTTCCTGTGGCCTCTTCGACTTGCTGGAGTTTCCTTGAGGAATTCAACAGCCCGTGGCACTCTACGTTCGCCTCGTCGATCACGTATATGCCATATTTGTCGCAGAGATCATACCAGACCGGGTCGTTGGGATAATGCGACGTGCGCACTGCGTTGAAGTTGAACTGCTTCATGAGTTCGATATCTTTCACCATGGATTCGGCGGTGACAGCGTGGCCCCTTACATCTTCATGTTCGTGTCGGTTGACGCCTTTCAGGAGCACCGGAACTCCGTTGACAACTATCTGCCCATCCTTTATCTCTACCTTGCGGAATCCGACTTTGCAGCTCTCGACCTCTGTTACGGCGCCCTTGTCATCCTTGAGTGTGATCAGTAGAGAGTAGAGGTATGGATGTTCGGCCGACCATTTCCGAGGGTCTTCAACTTTTTGTTGGAACTCAGTCACAATCTCGTCATTTCCCTCGATTGTTGCGAAATCTTTCGTCAGCGCCTTACTGAATACAGGTCGGCCATCAGCGTCAAAGAGGTTTACCTCTACGCTGCAACCTTCGATGGGTTTGTCCGAGTAGTTAGCAATCTTTATCCGAGCTTTCAGGTCCGCATCGTTGTACTCGTTGTCGAGATCCGTCACGACGAAGAAGTCTTTGACGTGAATGTTCGGTGTGCTGAGGAGGTAGACATCACGGTAGATGCCGCTCAATCGCCACATGTCTTGGTCTTCAAGGTAGCTCCCGTCGCTCCATCGTAGAACCTGAACGGCCAGTGTGTTCTCACCCGGACGAAGACAGGGTGTCACGTTGAATTCTGCAGGCAGACGGCTTCCCTGACTGTAACCTACGACCTTCCCGTTTACCCATGCGTAGAAAGCCGAATCCACACCATCAAATACAAGAAAAACCTGCCGTCCTTTCCACGCATTAGGTACTGTGAAGCTTCTTCGGTAAAGGCCAGTGGGGTTATCTTCATGTGGAACGCGCGGGGGATCGGGGTGAAACGGATACTTGACATTCGTGTACATAGGTTTGTCGTAGCCCAGCATCTGCCAATTGCTTGGAACTGGAATTCTGTCCCATCCGGCCACATCGAAATCTGCCTCAAAGATTTCTTTGGGAGCAAGTTGCGGATTGGGCGTCAAACTGAACTTCCAGTCGCCGTTCAGTAGCATGAACCACGGTGACTTGCTACGGTCAGAGGACAATGCGGTCTTCTCGTCAGCGTAGGGGACCAAGGTAGCGTGCGGAGGCTCTTTGTTCCTTTCGAAGACCTTTGGGTCCTCCCAGTCGGGAACAGGCTGAACATCTTCACTCTTCACCAATTCGAGTCTCCCGTCCACAATATCTAGGGTAGGTTTTATATGCTTTTCAATAGTGGATCCAGCCCTCTAGTGCAGGAACCGCGTCGGCATGCAAGAAGCGGGGAAAACAGAGGGGGTATCGAATCTACGTTGAGGATTTGGCCAAACTTGAACGGTCATTTGAGAGCTGATCGGTCATCGAAGCTGGAAAAAGCGACAAGCTGGGAAAACGGTAAGATTGCAAGGGATGACAAAAATAAGGAGAGATGACGGATTCTTGGTGTCTCAGATCATCTTCTTGAGTTCGTCTAGCCATGGGTATAGTTTTCTGAGTTTCTGCATGGATTCTTCGACTTTCGCCTGCGGGTATTCGTAGGGTAGTAGCTTGCCGTTCATGTAGTCGTCGAAGGCCTGCATATCGAAGTAGCCGTGACCGCACAGCAGGAACAGGATGGTTTTTTCTTCGCCTGTCTCTCTGCATCTGATCGCTTCGTCGATCGCGCCTTTTATGCCGTGAGCTGGCTCTGGTGCTGGTATTATGCCTTCGGTTTTGATGAAGAGCTTGGCGGCATCGAAGACTTCTACTTGATTGTAGGCTTTGGTTTCGACTTTTTCCTCGGAGACTAGTCGGCTCAATGTGGGGGCTATTCCGTGGTAGCGTAGGCCGCCCGCGTGGATTGGTGGTGGGATGAAGTCGTGACCTAGAGTGTGCATTGGGACTAGAGGTGTTATCTTTGCGGTGTCTCCGTGGTCGAATGTGTATTCTCCTTTCGTGACGGAGGGGCATGCTGTGGCTTCGGTGGCTACGAACCGTGTGTCTTTCGGTGCGTTTCCTGAGACCTTGTCGTGGTAGAAGGGCCAGAAGAGCCCGGAGAAGCTGCTGCCTCCGCCTATGCATCCGTATATTGCGTCGGGGTAGTCGTCGACGAGTTCCAACTGTTTCTTGGCTTCTAGCCCGATGACGGTTTGATGTAGTAGGACGTGGTTGAATACGCTGCCTATGCCGTAGTTTGTCTCTTTGTTGTTGAGGGCGTCTTCGACGGCTTCGCTTATGGCGATGCCCAGGCTGCCTGTGCTGTCAGGGTCTTCTTTCAGAATCGCTCTTCCGCTCTCTGTCTTGTCGCTGGGACTCGGGTAAACATCTGCTCCGAAGGATTCCATCATCACCCTTCTGTAAGGTTTCTGCTCATAGCTCACTCTGACCATATAGACTGTGCATTCTAGTCCAAATGTCATGCAGCCGAAGGCTAGGGCAGATCCCCATTGACCAGCCCCGGTCTCGGTAGCCATACGTTCAGCTCCTTCCTTCAAGTTGTAATAGGCTTGGGCAACCGCGGTGTTCGGTTTGTGGCTGCCCGGGGGACTTACGCCTTCGTATTTGTAGTAGATCCTTGCGGGGGTCTTCAGGGCCTTCTCCAGTGCGACTGCTCTGAAGAGAGGGGTGGGTCTCCAAAGCCTGTAGACTTCTCTTACCTCTTCTGGGATGCTTATCCATCTGTCCTTGCTCATCTCCTGAGCGATGATCTCTTTGGGGTATATCAGAGGGACGATCCCGGGTCCGGGAGACCTCTTGTCTGGCTCTATGAATGGAGGCAACGGCTTGGGTAGGTCGGGTACTATGTTGTACCATTGCTTAGGTATGTCATCTTCTTCCAGAAGGATTTTCCTTGTAGGCATCTGATTCACATCTTTCCTCTGTTGCGAGTTGATTATTGCACTTCCATGGGATATTTAAGCCTTTTGCGTACATTTATGTACGTCCAGCGACCTGGCCGGATTGGCCTTCACTGGTGTTTGGAGGGTTCGTCCACCTGAGTTCACACGTCCTATTGGCCGACTTGTGGGAAAGATTTGTGAACGGAGCCCGCACGGTTATGAGAGGCAGTATTCATGGCGCTGGGCCAGCGGCTTTGACGGTTTCGGGCGACCTACATGGGAATGTGTTACCTGAGATCAATCACTTTTGTGTGTGTTCGACGGCGGTCAGTGAGTAGAGCCTGAGCGGCGGTGCGCGGCTAGCTTGACGTTGCCCGTTACGTTGTTTCTTCTTCCTAACGGGCATACCCCCCCCGTGTTTTTGGTCATCTCCAAGGTTTTTTTTACGTTGATTTTCCTACCTAGAACCCCGATCTTCTGTGCGCGATCCAGTTGTTGCCTGGTTGTGTCAGTTCTTCCGTGTCGTGTTCTCTCTCCTCCGCTATCCGATGTGAATCTTGACAGGCGGTTTATTGAGCTTCTTTTTCTGGTTGGGGCTTGTTTTCACCTCTGTTCTGAGGTGAAACATCAGTTAGTGAACTAACTTTTCGATGATGTCGTCACTGGAAAAGAGAGGTGGAGCAGGGGCATGGGGGAAAGAGGAAGAAGGTATGTCGTTGCCAAGATCAACAGATCTAGTTGGTCAATAGTTGTGGCTATCCTCTCCTTGCTCAGATCGATCGATCGATATCGATCGACCGAAGTCTAAATATGTGTCTTCAGGGCAATAAGGCGGGTTGGTCAAGCGCCTTGCGAAGCAAAGGAGATCTAGCGGGACCAGGGATTGGCAGCTACGACGAATTGGAGAGAATCCTGCCCAATGACTACAGGTCCATTCTGAACCCAGTAGACACACAGAAAGCGACATTCGCTTTAAAGAGATATGTAGAGGAACACCTGTGCAGGAACCTCAATCTACTCATGGTTCAAGTTCCCCTCATTGTAGAGGCAGAAAGTGGAGTGAACGATCTTCTTGATCGTGATGGCTCACGTACTCCTGTACAGTTCCATATTGGGAACGATTTCGACAAACATCCCATAGATGCCCAAGTGGTCCAAGCCGCCACCAAGTGGAAGAGGATCGCTTTGAAACAGTTCAACCTGGAGCCGGGCGAAGGGATATGCACCGATATGCGTGCTGTCCGGAAGGACTACTTCCTCGACCATGATCACAGCGCTTACGTGGATCAGTGGGACTGGGAAAAATCGATTACGGAGAAGGAACGCAACCTCAAGTATCTCACCAAGACTGTGGAAGAAATCTGGGAAGTCATCAAGGGAGCCGAGAGATATGTCCAGAAGATCTATCCACAACTGGAAACAGACAGATATCCCGACCTTCCCGACAAACTCGCTTTCTTCCATGCTGAAGACATCCTTGACAGATATCCCAATCTGCCACGAAAGCAACGAGAGACAAAGATCTTGCAGGAGTATCCAGGAATCTTCATCTATGGAGTTGGGTGGCCTTTGAAGGACGGCCTTCCTCACGAAATGAGAGCCGCAGACTATGACGACTGGATTACAGAGACTGAATCACAGGACGGCAGACCAATGCATGGTCTCAATGGGGATATCCTCGTCTGGAATCCGGTGACAAAACGCCGTCACGAACTAACTTCCATGGGAATACGCGTTGACGCCGAGACTCTCAAAGCACAACTCAAAATGGCTGGTCAGCTTGATCTCCTGAAATACCCGTACCACCAAGCCATATTGAAGAACAGGATCCCCCTCAGCATAGGTGGTGGGATTGGGCAGTCTAGGACTCAGATGATAATACTCAAGAAAGCCCACATTGGCGAGGTCAGTGTCTCTGTGTGGCCGAAGATACTGAAAGACATGTGCAGCAAGAGGAACATCTTCATACTTGAGTAGACATTTCGTGCGTGTCCTCACGCTTCGATTGATCCGCTTGTCTAGAAGGAAAGATAATCGATCGCCTTGCTGCTTACTTACTCTCGATCGATCGATAAACGATGTACCATAGTAACAACGATTAATCCGGAGATCATGTTCAGACTTCTATTGTGCCGAAATCGTACTTCCATCTCGCCGCAGAGAAAAAGCTTTCCGTAGGGTGCTTCTCGATGCTCTAGGAGTACTCTGCGATCGAACGATCAATCGTCAAAACCATCTCCCCATCAACCGAGATTCTCAATTCAAATGAGTCTCCATACGATTCTAGATCGAAAACCCCATCATCTGTCGTGGATGAACTGACCCCCGTGCTGACAGTTCCCCAGTAAGTCTCGTACTAACTGTAGCCTCCACCGGTCGACCAGTCCATCTATCCACAATCCTACCCGATCGATCGATCGATCATGGGTAGCACTAGTGTCAAGAATTGAAGCTTTGAGGAAATGGTTTCTAATGCAGTGTATCAAAGGATGGTCAACACTAAGGTCGTCTCCTAAGATGGATAAGCCTTCACCGAGAATTGTGCATCGCCATGGCAAGCAAGACAATCAAGTACAGGACTTCCTGAAACATTGAAGAAAAATCGATCGATCGATGGAGCATGGTATTTAACAGACTACAAGTTGAAACAGAAGTCGAGGCGAACGCCGTCCAGGATTTCAATAAACTGAGAAAAATCAAGGGCTACGAAGTTAAACCAATAGAAGAAGCGTGGATATCTAACTTCTATGAAGATCCCCGACTAGGTGTGACTTTCATCATTGATGCAGGAAGCATGGGAAGAAAAACTAAGGAAACGATAGAATGATCGATAGCTTAAGGCAGTCGAAGCCCAGGATCTGTCTATTCAGCTCCTGAGCTAACTAGCATGTAATCTCCGGGTTCCCTGTGAAGTGAAGTGGAGCAACAGACATTAGAAGCTCCTTTCAGACTGCTTATCTAGCTTTTGGCTCTAATCCCATTTCCAGAAGCTTTTGGAGTATTCTTTCCAGATCGCCTTGTAAACGTTTTTCGTTTGCTGGCTTATTCTATCCCAGCTGTAATCTTCTTGCACTTTTTGGTGTGCGTTGTTGTTGAGCCAGTTCGCATAGTCTTCGTCGAGCAACACCCTGGTTATTCCCCATGCGAGGGATTCGTGGTTGTTCGGGCAAACTTTGACCCCTGTTACGTCGTGTTCCACTATTTCTGATAGGCCTCCTGTATCTGAGACTACGACTGGACTTTGTGCTGCCATCGCCTCTAGGGCAACTATGCCAAACGGCTCGAAGAGTGACGGCACGATGCAGACGTCAGCGCACATTTGAAGGTTTCTTAAAGTTTTATCGTCCACAAATCCTGTGAAGAACACTTTATGTGCTAATCCCATTCCCTCGACAAGGTTTGAAAGTTTTTCTTTCATGTAGCCTTCGCCTACTATCACAACTTTAACATTGACTTTCTCTAAAACTCTGGGAAGAGCCTTGATAAGCACTTGTACATCCTTCTCGTACACTAATCTTCCAACGAATAACACAATCTTCTCTTCTGGCAAGGCAAACCTCCTTCTGAAATAGCTCAATCCGGGGTTATGCTCCGTGTACTCTTGAACGTCTACGCCGTTTGGAATCATAACCAGTTTGTCTTCTGGAAGTCCGAAGGCCCACCTGGCGTGTGAGACCATGTAGTTGCTGCAGCAAACGACTTTCCACGCCTCGTACGTAAGCCAGTGTTCCGTTTCATGGATCATTCGTTCATGTCTTTGTTGTCCTGTGTTTCGCCCAACCTGAGTCGAGTGAAATGTAGCCAAAAGCGGTTTTCTGAAGACATGTTTTAGGCCTATCCCTGCAGTTGCAGCAAGCCAGTCGTGGACATGGAAGATGTCAACTTTTCCATCCAGACTTTTTACGAGTCCAGCGGCTTCCATCTGCATATTCATGTTCATAAGGTAAACCCACGTTGGAAAGTCTGGGGCAGGGTTCTCGTATGAATCTATCCTGAATATTTCAACTTCATCCACGATTTCATGTTGAGCTGCTCCGGGGAAGTCGCAGGTAACCACAATAACTTTGACACCGTTCTTCGCTAGGTTTTTCGATAGATGGTAAACGTGCGGTGATATTCCACCGACAATTTTGGGCGGAAACTCCCATGTTAACATCATAACATTCAGTTCTCTGTCCATTTCATTGTGCCTCTGCGACGCTACTGTAGGTTTTAAGAATGTCCTTGAACCATGTAGCAGATTGTGGCAGAACAACGTCTATTTTGTCTGTCGGAGCCCTGTATATCCGGATGACTTCATCCCGCATCCATTCAGATTTCACAAGTATTTTTTCCGCCTCGTACATGCCTAGCCATTCTATGCTTTTTATACTCATGTTGTAGACTGAGTTTGCACCTTGTGAACGGTGATCTTCCAGACTTTCAACCGAGTAGACGAACGGTATGTTGAACGCTTTCTTCAAGGTGGCTGCGGCTGGTATGAAATGCCAGTCATGTGCATCTACCAAGTCTACCTGTCTATCTGTGTTGTAATAGATTTTGGCTGCGGCCCTTTCAACCTCTTGGTTTAGGGTGAGAACCCATGTGAAGACTCCATTATGCGTCTTAACCGGGTTCGTTACTCTGTAGGTTTTGACGCCTTCCGGTTCTTCATTTCGCCCAGTTAGGTGATCATGATATGTAACCACATAGGCTTCTACCTCATTCTTGACGAGCTGTACGGCTAGCTCCCACACGTATTCTGCAAGTTGTCCTACTATCCTCGGTGGAAACTCCCAGGAGAAAATCACAACACGCATGAATTTTCCCGCATCAACTCTCCTCGTCTGAACAACTTTTCGGAGCAATTTGTTATATCTGGACTTTCGTGTTTGGCAGAGTCTCTCTCGCATCAGTTCTCCGGTTAAGTTTGCTTCTTTGATCAGCCTCAACTTCTTCGCTAGCTCAACGTCTGTTAACTGGTTTATCCATGATTCAAAGTCTCCTTGGGCCTTGTGAAACTCGATGGATCTGATGTCAATCGACCCGATCTTTTTGCAGAAATCGAGTAGGCTCCCTGAATATTCTTCTAAAGGTTGGTCGATCGCCGGGTAGTCTTTCCCTATTGTTGGTTACATCCACTGTGCAAAGCATGACTTGCATAGCTCTACCCTCTGACGAGGGTTCTTCCAAGCATGTATCGCGTTCGATCAACCAAATGATTTGCTAGGCTTTCGTAGCCTTCAATGAATTTCTTTCCTTTATCAGTCGTCTTGTACAGTTCTCTTTGGGCTCCGTTGTATGAGCTGATCAGATCATGGGAGACAAGATACTTCAGGTATTTCTGCAGTTGGTTGAAGCTTAAGTTGCATTTGAATAGTATATGTGTTTTCTGTGCAGGTCTTTGGCAGAGACAAAGAATGTCATATATGATTTCAACACGTCCCCTTTTAGCAAACGCCATGTTTCTCACCAACATTTAATCCCACGTTGCAGCTTTATGATTGATGGCTAACCTTTCTAACCATTTCGAGCATAAAGACTGCTTACAAATCTTGGGATCTTTCGGTCTTTCGGGGTATGTGCAACAACTTTGACTAGCGTTGTCAAAATAGCACTTGTAGACAGTGTGATACACTATCAGATTCTTTTCAAGCGCCTCTCTAAAGCAACCTAACTCTATCAACGATTCTTCTTTCGATTCTTCAGCCTCAAACACCTTAGCATATCTTTTCACTAACGACCTCCTTCCATTCTATCTTAGGGGTTGTTATCCCTTGTCTTGGGAAAACAGGCAGTCTGGAGATTGTTCTCGACTTTGAGAAGGGTTCAAGTCCAATGCCGTATTCTGTGTTCAGAAACTGCTCAAACTCCCGTAGAACCGCGCTTTCCGTCTCGTTTTTTCTCATACATGTATAGTGTGCTTCGTAGGCTCTACTTAGGTCGTAGAGAGCAACCTTTCTAGACAGGGTCTGTGACTCTTCAAACGTCTGCAATATGCTCTCGGACGGCGTTTCTGGCAGAATCCAGGCCATGTATGAGAGCCTTACTGTTCTATATGAGACGCCCTCGCGGATAGCGTGCAAATTCCATAAATGGTTGAGGACAACTCTCTTGAAGGTGTTGATGTGAAGGTGGTTTACCCAGATAAGTCTATGATACTCATTTTCTGCCTTGATCAAGTCTTCGTTGTCAAATGTGCTCCAGCCCTTCAGCCTGCAACATTCCTTAAACTTATCAATCAGTTCCCACATCTTCGGAAAAATAGACCGATTCAACAGGAAAACTCTTCCCCCTTCTTCTATATTATTGCTCCATATCTCCATATAACATTTTGCGACAAGATTTTAGAACAATTTGTTTACAAAATTAGATAAAGGTGACCAATCAAAGATTGAGCAACAATGAGATCCCGTGTGGCTAAGCCGTAGTTTCGATCGATCGATAGAGATGACTGGAAGCATGATCAAAGGATAACGTTGAGTAAAATTAAACGACTTGGTTTGTTGAATTCTTCAGTACTCGCACAGGTTGAAGATATTGTGACTGATAGAGACGGTGTCGAAGGGTTAACATGGATTGATCTTGAACAAGACACCACTCACATGGATTGTCCACACATTCAGCGTACAAGATATCCATTTGAGAAATACAGTTCGTATGATATGTTGAAATCAGGTGATGCGCGCGCGCTACTGAGGAGGAAAACAAGTATAGATGTAGCTGTTCTCAGTGTAAATGCGACATTACCTGGCTAATGTTGAGCAGCAAAGTTGCCTAACATTAACTCGTGGTTCCTGATAACTCACAAATATGCTTCTGTGACATATCGGCGCATCATCCGGTGGCTGTTAAAGTAGTATGCAACCTTTCCT
>JABAOC010000803.1_pt1 | contig 11182 bp, 13 predicted proteins | sample 7062161 | NCBI WGS metagenome assembly JABAOC01 (sample SAMN14538625, study PRJNA623070) | marine sediment metagenome | biome: marine biome [ENVO:00000428]; feature: marine pelagic biome [ENVO:01000023]; material: deep marine sediment [ENVO:00002113] | place: India: Gulf of Khambhat ... | reverse complement strand
GAAATCCCTATGAATGTCGTGGAAGGTGCGACAGGCCACTATGCAGCAGCAGATTACGAGAAGAACTTGTACAAAGTCATCTTCACCAGGGCGCATTTGAGAACGGATCAACAAGTGGAAGGAAAGGAGATAATTCTGAACACTGCCAAAAGAACGCCGGTTGTGGAAGTCTGGGTTGATTTGTCCCAATACAAAGTGATTGACAAAAAGAATCCACCTGAGACTGTGAAGTACGAGAACATTCCTGTGCCACTTTATTGAAAGATGCTCTGTATTCCCTCGACAAAACTCACATGACAATTTACTCAAAGTGTTGAGTAAATTCGCTCATTATTCTGAGCAATTCTCAAGCCCCTCCCTCTGATAACTGTGGCGCGATTTTCAGGATTGGTCTTTTGATGGTCATCAGTAAATACATCGGCGAGACTGAAAAGAACCCCAGTTGGATCTTCGAGGATGCCACCACGGCCAATGTCATCCTGTTCTTCGACGAAGGAGATGCTTTGTCAGGCAAACGCACGCAAGTGAGAAACGCCTACGACCTTCACGTCAACCTCGAAATAGACGATCTCCCCCAGGAATCAAAGAGTCCGGGGACATCGTGATCCTCATAACCAATCCAGAGGTGAGTATCGAGGAGGGATTTGTGCGATGATTTCAGCTGTCGGGAGCACTGATCCACAATTCGGTTATTAACCAAACCGTGCGTCAACGTCCCCTCTTCTGTTGAGCAGCGGCTGAATGTGGGGTTGTGGGGGAGTTTCTGGGGGGTGATGGGGTGGGGAGTTGTTTGAGAGATTCAATATTAGAGTTTGACCTCTGATCCTAGGATTTATCTAAAGTAGTCAACGATGTCCTCTATTCCATTGTTGAAAAGAGGAATGAAGGTCATTAACCTTCAAAACCTACCAGCGTCCCTTGATTTTTTTCCACTCCGCTGTGATTCCTCACAACGGACGACCGATCTGGACTAGAAAGACCGGTCCCTCTTCATCGAGGATATCGGGCTGCCTGATCGGCCAAGCGATTCCTATCCTGAAATGCGAAAGGTATCCCCACGCGATCTCCAGAGATGTGAGTAACTCGATTCCTGCACCCACAAGTGTATCATCCCATGACAGGCTCTCACTGGCTGCCCCCGAATCGATGAAAGTTCCCAGCCGAAGCCTGTGAAAAAACAAAGGCAGGGTCTCATAGCCTTTTTGAAGATTTAAAAGCGGCCAAAAGACCTCTATTCCGGCGGTCAACGCTTGGCTGGCATCTAAGACATTGGAGTCAAAGCCTCGCAGTGGTAGAAGCCGGGTCGGTCTTTGGGTAAAGTATCCTTCAACAACATTTCCGCCGATTCGATAGGTTTGATGACCTGGAATGACATCTCCCCAGCTTTTTCCTGCCTGCATATGGATGGATGCGTAGACTTGCTCCCCGAACAGAAACCGGAAACCTCCAAACAATGATTGACTCCCTCCTGAGTACGCTTCCAGATTTCCCCACAACCAAAGATCCCCATATTCTTTCTCGACATGAAGCGCCCCCCAGAACTCATCATCGCGTGAGTTAGATGTTTCAAGAGGCTCAAAAGTTCTATAGTTGGCCGAAAGCTCAAGCCCATCGATGCCAAAGGGCACCCAGGAGAACCTGAATTCGTTTCTGGATTCATCTACTCTTTGGTTTAGTGCTGTTGTGTAGTCGAGGGGGTATCGAGTGAACCGGCCACCGAAGTCCTTTACGGCACCGCCGAAGCGCAACGAGAGAAAGTCGGTGTCAAAGGAATACCGAATACCTGCATCCATTTTATAGTCACGGCTCACATCCCGGCTCTTGGTGGCTCCACCAAGTTGCACGTCGTCCTCGCTGATGAATATGCTGGGCATCCAGTAGTTGGGTTGAATGCTCTTCAGGGGGCTGAAACGCCGAGGCTTAAGTTCTGTCTCTCCAGAATCATGGTCTCTCCCGATTTCCGGATTCCATTCAGGATGCTTCCCGAACACCGCGTCAACATTCAGGTCCATAACTGTCCACCCGTTTCGAGTCAGACACAAGTATTTGGCCTTCCTTGGTAGAGCGGCAGCGCTCTTACACTCGGTGAGTTGGCGCATGTCCGCACCATGTATTTGAAATCGACCTGAGACATTGGAGGCAAACACGAGGTGGTCACCCTCCCACCAAGGGTCCATTTCTATCGATGGTGATGTCGTAACGCGGTGCCACGATCCGTCGTAGACCCATATATCCCAATTGCCGTTGCGGTTGACCGAGACGGCTATCCGCCCCTTGCTATCCTCAACCGGGCCCGACATCTGCAGAACGTCAGGAGGAGCTGAGATAAGCTTGACATCCCTCTTTTTTGCCTGAAGATATCGGGAGATCACCCCTCCCATTGTTGAAATCCGGACCAATGCGGGCTGATGTCCCTTTCGGGTGACAGCAATCCCTCCAGGCCCAGGGTCCCACAGATGTTCCCAACTGAAGGGCAGAGCGACGCCTTTTAAGTACCTGATTATTTCGGCAACACCGTCTTCGTCATACTCCGATAACCAGAGTGTATTGTTTCTATCGACGTAGCCGTACCGACCCCTCAACCGGACTTTTTCGATCCCAGGGTAGATACCGGCGGCATTCCAGTACACGAAGGGTTCACTCCAGTATCCAGTGATGAGAAACCCCTGGCGATTATCCCCTTGCTGAATCAAGTCTTCTTTGAACATATTCCAGAGGTCGGGCCAGGATTTGCCGAGACTTTCTTTAGCTTTAAGATCGATTTCTATGGGGATGATGCCTTCACCATGGACTTGGATGAAGTCTCGCAGGCGCTCCCACCCATAATTCTGATAGATCCATCTTATAAAGGGTCTTCCGTATATCCTGTAGCTATGAAATCCTGGCCAGATTTCGGGATGGTGGCTCGTTTTAGCGATATCAGGGGGTTCCGCAGCCTGAAGAATGGCGGTATGGAAAGGATCTTCGGGCTCTTTTCCCCGATAGAGGGAATAAAGCAGATGGCCTATTCCATCGGTCAGTAGATCCGGCATGATGATGTTGGGAGAAATGACTTCGCCAAAAACCCTGTGAAGGCTTCCTGGGATTCCGGAGCGAACGCCGTAGATCCCTTGGAGGCACAGACCTTTGAATAGGAAATACGCCCATGGGTCGGATTCAGTGTATCCGTCTTCCAATACCCCCGGTGCCCTGAGGGGAATCCGGATTTCCCTGTGGGGGATCATGTGGACCTCGGCCTCCGGCTTGTCGAGATCTGCATCAAGGATGACATGTAAGGGGTGCTTGATGACCAGCCGCTGCCGCTCGAGAAAATCGATCATCGCCGGGTATTTCTCAAGCAAACGTTTGGCAATCTCTCCTTCATTTTCAGGGTAGTACAAGAACAGCCCTTGTTGCTCAATATAGACTAGGGCGGACCCATTGGACGTCAGCGAGAACACGAGCAGCACAGCGAGTAGTAAAGATCTCATGATCGACTCTGGTCGCGCGCAGGCAGTCAGATATCCGGCCTGAGCAATGAGAAATAAAAGGATCGGAAAGCGATAAAGCGGGACATCCCCAAAATTATAGGCTTTCCTCATCCAAATGGTCAAACTCCCTCGGTTCGGGCCTTCAATCCCCCGCAGACGCGGATGCTGACGGCTTTTCAGTACTTCCTAAAAAACTTCCCCGCCTATTTGCATGAGAAAGCATAGGCTGTCTCGGGCAGGCAAGAGAGAGTTTCTTCTGCGTATAACGTACACGGTATCTCAGTGCACGGCTGTCGCTTCCATGAATAAACTTCCACCCCTGCTGGCTCCCCGCAATACTTCTGGCTTGGCTAAACGCTTTTTTGTCTGAATTTGACGCTTTAGGGGAGTTTTTGAGGGTGATGGAGTGGGAACCCGTGTAAACGCGACTCTGTCTGAAACCAGGCATTTGATGAAGGAGGCCGGGAAGACCTTTGAGCCGGTTATTTACGACCGCGCGGGACACGCCTTAATGCGTCTTGGGGAAGCGTCTGACGGGACCGAGGCGAACAAGAAGGCTCGTCAAGAAGCTTGGGACCGATGGAAGTCTCTCCTCAAAAAGATCCGAGGGTAAGAAAACATTCGGTCACAGCTTTTGATCCCGAGTGGGGCCGAGGGCTTTTTTGATCCTTTCCGGTGTCATGGGAAGCTCGAGTAGTCGGGCGCCCGTGGCGTCGAAGATGGCATTGGCAATAACGGCTCCCATGGGGGTGATGGCAGGCTCGCCACAACCCTGAGGAGCCATTTCGCGATTGGCGATCAGTACTGTCTCGATTCTCGGCAGCCAAGAAAATCGTGGAAGCTCATACGTATCAAAATCCTCGTCGAAAATTCTCCCACCCTTGAAACGAATCTCCTCAGTCATGGCATAACCCAGGCCCATTGTGATGCAACCTTCGATTTGCAGCCTGGCACCTTCGGGGTTGATCACTTCACCCATGTCTTGCGCACAAACAACCCTCTCTACAAGCACTTTCCCCGTCTCCTCGTTCACCTTGACTTCGGCGATCGTCGCCACATAGGTCCCTCTGTAGTCAGTACAGGCTAGTCCATAACCTCTTCCCGTCGGGGCCTTGGTAAACTGCCGTCCGAATTTTTCGGTGGCGGCTCTGAGGACCCTCTGCATGCGTTTATCCGTCAGATTATTCAGACGAAACGCCAGAGGATCCATCCCGACGGCCTGAGCCATGATGTCGATTTGCGATTCCATGGCGAAAACATTCGTGTTACTTCCGGGGCCTCGCCATGCACCGACACCGAATGGGTGGGCCTGGGATCCACCCATCCAGCCCCCTCGCGACAAAACCCGATGATGAGGGATGTCATAAAAAGGTTGAGAGCTTCTTGCTCCGGCGAAGTAGTTCTCATAGTCCCAGTAAACGATTCGATTCGTATTATCTAAACCAGATTTTACCTTGATAACTGCCGCAGGCCGAAAAGTGTCGAAGAAGAACTCCTCTTTACGGCTCCAGGCAACCTGCACCGGTCGTCCCGACAACCTGGCAAGCCGGGCTGCCTCGATCACCTGTTGATTTCTCGTCTTTCCCCCATAGCCTCCTCCCACGAAAGGCGTGATGACGCGCACGTCGCGGGAAGCAAACCCAAGTGTTCGGGCAACCTCTTTCTGAGCCCAGAAGGGGGTCTGCGTGGAAGCCCAAACCGTGGCCTTACTCCCTTCGATATCCACGACTGCCGTATGGGTTTCGATGGGAGCATGAGCGACATAGTGGTTGAGATAGGCGGACTCGAAAGTCTTCGCGGCAAGCTTCCTCCCCCCTTCGAGGTTGCCACTTTCCGCTACAACTTCTCTGGGCGGTGCAGAATTCAAAAGATGTTCAAATATGGTGCTGTTGTCTACTTTCGGTTCAGGGAGTTCATACTCGGCTTGCACCATTTCGAGGGCTTTTTCAGCCTCATCTGGATATTTATGGAGAACAGCAATAAGATCGTCGTCCTGTATGACTAGGACACCTTTAACTTTATTGGCGTCCTCGGTATCCACACGCTTTATCTTCGCGCCATGAACCGGGGGTCTTAGAATCTTTGCATAGAGCATATCGGGTAAACGTATGTCACCGGTGTAGCGCGCTTCGCCCGTTACCTTCTGCTTGGCGTCAGTCCGCCCGACTGCTTTTCCTGAAATGGTGTGCTGCGACAAGTCTTGGGTGGATATACTCTCCTTCAGATGCCTTTCTATTCTCTTTCCCCGGGTCAGACTGGCGTAGGTAACCTTCTTGTCTGGGTTGTGGGGATCTATGACTTCCCCGTCTTTTACAATCAGTCGTTCTGGTGATATTTGAAGGTGCTCGGCAGCCATTTGAATGAGAACGGCCCTTGCTTCTGCAGCCGCTCGCCGCAGGGCAACACCGAAGGTTTTTGTGCTCAGCGAGCCGAACGTGCCCATGTCATAGGCGCAGAGCGACGTATCGCCCATGACCATGTCAATAGAAGTCAATGGTACTCCGAGCTCATCACCAAGCATCTGGGCAAGCGAGGTAACGATTCCCTGGCCCATCTCGATCTTCCCCGAAAAACAAGTCACCCTGCCATCCGCACCGATTCTAAGAAAGGCATTGATAGCACTTGGTTGTTGTGCCCAAGATGAGGGGTCGTCCAAAGAGATGTAAACAACGATTCCTCCACTCAACAATCCCATCCGTTTGAAAAACTCACGGCGGCTTATTTCCAAGGAGGATGCCATATGGGTAAAGGATTGTTCTCCAGATTCTTTCTTTTTCATATGCGCTTTCATCCTTTCATCTCTTTTGCAGCTGTTTGAATTGCCTGGACAATTCTCGTGTGTGATCCGCAGCGGCACAAGTTCTCATCCATTGCCTGGATGATCTCATCGTGAGTGGGCTGGGGGTTTTCTGATAGAAGACTGTAGGCCCTAAGGATCATTCCCGACGTACAAAACCCACATTGAAGGGCATCATGCTTGATAAATGCCTCCTGGAGAGGGTGAAGCCTTCCATTCTTGGCCAGACCCTCAATCGTAATGACATCCGCTCCCTTGACATCCTTTACAGGTGTTTGACAGGATAGAACAGCCTTGCTGTCCACGAGAACGATACATGCACCGCATAAACCAGTTTCACAACCATACTTGGGCCCTGTGACTCCCAGATCTGTGCGAAGCACCCATAGGAGCATTCGCTCACCATCTGCGCTCAATTTGACAGGGCCATCATTGAGTTTGAAGTGAATGTTTTCCATCATACCAAGACATCCTTTCCTTTTAACTTGCTGAAGTTAAGACAACATGGATTTCAAATACTCCAAGTATTTTCTCGAAGCAGAGCGTGGGATCATGCCTTGAATTATCACTTCTTCTGCATCCCTTGACAAGGCCATGGATGCTGAGACGGGAACGCACGTGGCCATGGCCGCAAGCTGTCGGATTCGTCCCCGGATGAAGATCATTTGCTCTTTGGAAGGTTTTGTGGAAAGCTCCAAGAGGGTATCTTTAAGTTCGCGGTTAGCCGGCTCAGAGGGATAGACCTCGCGTTCTTCAATTGCCAAAACCAACGCTCCAGGGGGCGTTCCGCCGAGGGCCACGAACGTCCCCAATCACAAAAGCCACCAGCGTCCCCAATTACAATTTACTCAGAGTATCGAATGCATTTACTCAGAGTTCTGAGCAATTGTCAAACCCCCTCCTTTGGGCAACGCACGATGTTCAGAGTTGCTCTTTTGATGACCATCAGTAAATACATCGGCGAGACTGAAAAGAACCTCGGTTGGATTTTCGAGGATGCCACTACGGCCTATGTCATCCTGTTCTTCGACGAAGCAGATGCTTTGTTGGGCAAACGCACAAGAGTGGAAACGCCGACGACCCTCGCGAGAGCATCGAAAGGAATTGCCTCCTGTACCAACCCCGGCTTTTATCCTTTATCGAGGCGGGTTAGTGAAGAAATTCCTTGAACAAGAGGTGCAGTGTATGTCTCATGTCAAGACCTGACACCACCTTTGTCAAGGGGTGACCCCGCCTTCACGAAAATACGACGAAACTCACCCAGGTTGATCCTGACGCGTAAAGTCCACTTCAACCTCTTTGTTTTCCAGCATGACCCTTACCGAAAGAGGCGCGGTTTCGGCGATAACCTCTCCGCGACGGATAACATACAGGCGCGTTGGTTGAAGACGGATCGCTTCGACAGGATCGGCCGCCTGAAGAATCACCATGTCTGCGAAGCAACCCGGCTCCAGACCATACTTCTCCAAGCATAGGGTTTGGGCACCCGCCTTCGTGATGCAGTCGAACATGGCCCGGATCTGTTCCACTCCTGTCATTTGCAGGCAATGAAGGCCAACGTGCGCTACCTCGAGCATGTCATGAGTCCCCAGCGGGTACCAGGGGTCCATGACGCAGTCGTGTCCGAAGGAGACATTGATTCCGCTCTCTATCAGCTCAGGCACCCGCATAAGGCCACGACGCTTAGGGTAGTTGTCCTGCCGGCCCTGCACGACAATGTTGATATGCGGGTTGCACACGCAGTTAACCTGGGCCTCAGCCATAAGTGGCAAAAGCTTGGTCACATAGTAGTTGTCCATGGAGTGCATAGAGGTGAGGTGCGAGGCCGCCACGCGGCCTTGTAACCCTAACCGCTGGATCTCATATGTTAAGGTTTCGATGTGTCGGGACAGGGGGTCATCGGTTTCATCGCAATGCATATCTACAAGTAGCCCTCGTTTAGTTGCGAGCTCACACAGTGCCTTTATCGAAGCCGTACCATCGGCCATAGTCCGCTCGAAATGGGGAATGCCTCCAATAACGTCGACACCTTTCTCCAGAGCTTTAGCCAAGAGTTCCACCGCGCCCTGGCTCCTCAAGTAGCCGTCCTGTGGAAAAGCCACGAGTTGCATGTCAACATAGGCCTTCATTTCCTCCCGCACTTCCAAGAGTGCGTCTACAGCTATGAGATTTGGGTCGCAGATGTCCACGTGGGTACGGATAGCTAACGTTCCCCTTGCAATAGACCAGTTGAGAAGCTCAAGGGCTCTTTCCTTAACCTTTTCCACTGTCAAGTGGGATTTTAACTCATCCCACACCTCGATTCCCTCAAAGAGCGTTCCGCTGATATTCATGCGAGGGAAGCCCAGGGACATGGTCGCATCCATGTGGAAGTGGCTGTCCACAAAGGGTGGCGTGACCAACCTCCCCGCCGCATCTATCTCGCGGATGGCTTGGGCTTCTATATTCGCGGCTATCTCCACGATTTTGCCGTCCTTGCAGGTGATATCTACGGGCGTCTTGTGGTGAATAACATTGGCTCGGCGAACTATGAGATCAAGCACGTAAAAACCCTCCTTTCCTTACCTCTCGCCTTTTCGAAACGGGACGAGTAGAGCCTTGGGATAAGCGGCTCGTCTCGACATAATGATCAAGGCAATTATGGATAGAAAATACGGAAGCATCAGGTAAAACTGATAGGGAATCGCAGACTGACCTTGCTGCTGGACTCGCATTTGGATGGCATCGAAGCCAGCAAATAACACCGCTCCGAGAAGCCCCTTTCCCGGCCGCCATGAGGCAAAAACCACCAGGGCGATACAGATCCAACCACGACCGTTGGTCATGCCGAAGTAAAAGGCGTCGAACGCGGAAAGGGTCAGAAATGACCCTGCCACTCCCATTAGCGCGCTTCCGAATACCACTGCACCAGTGCGCACAGCAAAGACATTAATCCCTTGAGCCTCGGCGGCCATGGGATTTTCGCCGACCATGTCTCATGTCAAGACATGACTAAATCCGTCAATCATCTCAATCCCTCGAATGCCACCTGCAAATCCCGGTCAAACGTCCTTAGTCCCCTGACCTTATGGATTCTGCAGACAGAGAGATGAAGCAAATCCCTAGCAGATAACCCGGGATATCTATCGGCCAGATGACGGGCAAACAAGACCTCCTCTGACGTGATCGGGATGACAGAATCAACACCTTTCGTGGCGAGTTGCAAAGCAGCATCAAGTGTCTCTCTGCGACCCACCGGCAAATACACGTGAAGCAACTCTTGCAGCACCTCGGCAGAAGTCACCAGCCTCGTTCCCTTTTCACTCGATTCTAAAAACACGTTCTGAGCCTCCTCTCTGAGCGGGTGAGATCGGCCAACAGCGTAGATGAATACATTACTGTCGATAAAGATCACGGTTTACCTCCGGCCTGGAAACCTTTTAAGATCAATGCCTTGTGCTCTATCCAGTCAGGCTCGGTGCCCTTTTCTCTACGCCCACATTTCTTGAAAAATGCCTTCAGAGACTCAGGAGCATGCAATGGCCGCTGCTCGGACGCCTCCAACATCTTCCGTCCAGCGTCTCTCAGCCAGGCACTAAGCGATTTGGACTCCCTGAACGCTTGCGACCTAAATTTCGCTGCCTCCTCCTCGTCCAGTATGACCTGAACTCGTACAGACATGACAATCTCCTATTATGTACTTTCAATGTGTATACGTAAGAATACTACACAACGTCTCCCACGTCAACACCCCAAGGAACGGGAACGCTGGCGGGGTCACTGAATGGCATCGGTCAGAGACCGAATTTGGAGTTTCGAGGGAAGTTGCTGAGGGTGATGAGATGATGAAAATGATCGAAAAATTAGATCCTAAGGTCCGATCCCGGACCCTAGGACTTATTCAACAAATTCAACAACGTTATATTTCAGAGAATCAAAGGGTTACACCCTCAAGGGTAACACGAAGAGAGTTTATTACCAGTCTAGCAAAAAGAGAAACTTCCTGTCCCCTATTCCCAGTCATCATTGATTCCATTATGAGGTCAAATGCGATAAGTTGGTATTTCTCTAGGCTAGGTCGATTCTTCNNAAATGGATGGTGTGTTGGCATTGGCAAAAGCAATGGCGGTGGCTGCTCGTACCGCTCCCAAGGCGAGGGGAGTCGATGCAATCGAGACGCTTATTGTCTTCGGTAAAGACCTGGAGTCTTTAGGGCAGACCATGGAGGAGCATGGGGAAAGTACCCACATGAAGGATGCTTTCAAACGCGATGCTCGTAACGTGCGAAAATCACTGGCGGTTCTTCTTGTGGGGCTCAGGGATTTGGGCCCAAAGAAGATAGACAAGCCGCTTAACTGCGGCGCCTGCGGCCATACGGATTGTGCTGGATTTCTTCGGGCAGAAAAGAAGGAAGGGAAAGATTTTCCTGGCCCGGTATGTATGTTTCAGTCCATGGATCTCGGCATCGCCCTTTCTTCCGCGTGTGCCCTTGCAGGCCGATTCCATGTCGATAACCGCATAATGTACACCATTGGCGGTCCATCTCGTAAACTTGGGTGGATGGAGTCCCGGATCATAATCGGCATTCCCCTCTCCTGCTCTGGGAAAAATATCTACTTTGACCGGGACTAACCTACGGATATTTTGTCCTGTTCAGGCGCCCTATTTTCAATGATTTCAGCAGGTTAGGGTTGCAGAATACGGCAAACCGTGACATAACTTGCACCCTATTTGCACCCTGGAATCCACCCAAATAACCCCATGTGTCCCTTTTTGACACTGGGATTTGGGCTTTTTCTTTGAGTGAAGGAACCCTCTATTGTGTGGGCGTGGAAGGTGTGAGGAATAGACCCTCTGGTTTGGATTTGCGTTTGAAATATTGCATGATCGGTACAAGTACGAATCTGCGTATTTCATCTGAGACTGTCGAAAAAGG
>JABAOC010003141.1_pt1 | contig 11183 bp, 12 predicted proteins | sample 7062161 | NCBI WGS metagenome assembly JABAOC01 (sample SAMN14538625, study PRJNA623070) | marine sediment metagenome | biome: marine biome [ENVO:00000428]; feature: marine pelagic biome [ENVO:01000023]; material: deep marine sediment [ENVO:00002113] | place: India: Gulf of Khambhat ... | reverse complement strand
ATGAAAAGGGACGTACGAGATTTGGTAGATGTCCATCGGCACTTTGATCAGTTCAAAGGTGTTAGCCATCCAGCACCAGAGGAGGCCAAGAATCACCCCGAAGGCCGTTCCGATCGTCCCGATCATGGCGCCTTGGAGGAAGAATATTTTCCTTATATTCTTAGGAGTGGCACCCATAGCGATCAGGATACCGATGTCCCGCGTCTTCTCCATGACCATCAGGATGAGGGTGGCGATGATGTTTAAGGCTGCCACGAAGACGATGAGAGTAATGGTCAAGAACATGATGTTCTTTTCGAGCTTCAAAGCCGAAAACAGGGATTTATTGAGTTCCATCCAAGTCGTCACGTAGGCCACTGGCGGCAGGATGTCTTTGATTTTGCTTCCGATACTGGAAGCCTGAAAAATATCCTCTATTTTTACTTGAAGATAGCTGACTCTTCCCTCGAGATTAAAGACTCTCTGAGCTAAATCTAACGAGATCAGGATGGTCGTGGCATCGAATTCATAAAAACCCGTGTTGAAGATGCCTGTGACCACATACTTCCTTGTCTNNTTGTCTTCGGAATGAGTCCTATCGGGGACAGGCGAGAGGAAGAACTCAAGACAGTGACCACATCCCCGACCCCGGCTCCGACGTTAAACGCGATTTCTCGCCCCAGCAGGATCCCTTCTCTTCTCGCTCCAGGCTGAGGAAGCTCTCCTCTTTCCAAACCTTGAAGCCAAGGGGCGTATTTCTTTTCGAGATTAAAATCTATCCCCTTAAGTACGGCCCCCGAGGACTTATAAGGCCCCTTGAGGAGGACGGTGTCGTAGACAACAGGAGTGACCGAGATAACACCTTTTAGGCCTTGAATTTTTGCTCCTGTCTCTGCGTATTCTTCGATGCCCTCACCCGTAAGGTCGGACACCATGATATGTGATGTCGAACCGAGAATCTTATCCTGCACATCTCCCTGGAATCCTGTGATGAGGGCGATGGCGATGATCAGAGCCATCACTCCGATGACTATGCCTAGGATCGAGATGAAGGTGATGACCGAAATAAAAGCCTGCTTCCTCTTGGCTGTCAGATACCTTTTGGCGATAAAAAATTCATACTTCATTTCAGAATTTACGTCTTTATTTAGGCCGCAGAAGAGGAAAAAGGATGACTTCCCTGATCGATTTTTTGTCGGCAAAAAGCATCACCAGGCGGTCGACCCCGATCCCTTCTCCTGCCGTCGGCGGGAGGCCGTACTCCAGGGCGTGGACGTAGTCGCTGTCAATCCAGTGAGCTTCCTCACTTCCCTTCTTTCTCTCCTCAGCCTGCTGTTCAAAACGCCTCTGCTGCTCTTCTGGATCGGACAGCTCACTGAAGCCGTTGGCGATTTCCATCCCTCCCATGATGAGCTCGAAACGATCGGCCTCATCGGGATTGGTCTTCGAGGCTTTGGCGAGAGGAGAGACCTCCTTCGGCAGGTTGACGATAAAGGTTGGTTGGATGAGGTTCGGCTTAACGTATTTGTCAAAGATGATATCCAGGGCCTTACCGTAGGTCAGAGAGTCCTTATCAGCCGCTAAGGTAGAGGCCAGCTCGATCACCTCCTTCTTGTCCTCCAACCGGTTGGGAGCGATCCCGCTGTACTCGGACAAGGCGTCCTTAAACTTTATCCTTTTCCAGGGCCTGTTTAAGGAAACCTTGTCTTTCCCGAACACAATTTCCTCTGTGTTTATAACGGACTGGCCGAGAAACACGATCAACTCCTCCGTAAGCGTCAGCATTTCGTTGTAATCGACGAAAGCTTGATAGAATTCGAGCATGGTGAATTCTGGATTATGCTCGGAGGATATGCCCTCGTTCCGAAAATTCCGGTTGATTTCATAGACTTTTTCGAAGCCGCCGATGATCAACCTCTTCAAGTACAATTCTGGGGCTATCCTCAAGTAGAGATCCAACCCAAGGGCATTATGGAATGTCTTGAACGGCCGGGCCAGGGCTCCTCCCGGAACGACCTGCATCATCGGGGTTTCCACTTCGAGGAAACCTCTCCCATCAAAAAATTTTCTTATTCCGGATATGAGCGCACTCCTGAGCCTAAAAATTTCACCCTCTTTCGGATTAACGATGAGGTCCAAGTATCTCTTCCGGTACCGCAACTCGACATCCTGTAATCCATGCCATTTCTCAGGGAGGGGATGAAGGCACTTGGCCAAGAAGGTGAAGGAATCTGCTAGAATCGTCAGCTCTTCCGTCTTGGTCTTGAACAAAGTCCCTTCCACAGACAAAAAATCACCGATATCGATCAGCGTGAAGAGTTTGTACATCTTCTCCCCGACCTTATCTTGCCGTAAATAGACTTGAAGCCGTGCCTGGCTGTCAGAGACGTGAAAGAATGTGGCCCGGCCCATGCGGCGCACAGAGATCACCCGTCCGGGAACGACGACCTTTGTCTTCTCAGCCTCGAGTTCCTGTTTGGATAACGAAGAAAAGCCAGACACGACGTCCATGATGGAGTGGGTTCTATCTGCCTTGTGAGGAAAGACATCCACTCCTGCTCGACGGAGTTCCTCCAGCTTTTTCTCCCGGGACAATTCCTGGTCGCTCTTTTTATGTTTTTGGTTTTTCCGTTCTTCCTTTGTTTGGTTTTTCTCACCCATTTTAGCCTTCTTTATCTTCGGTTTTTTCAGACTCCAGTTTTTTTCTCACCGCATCCAAAAGACCATTGACGAACATGGCTGCCTCTTCGTTACTGTATTTCTTGGCGATTTCGATCGCTTCGTTGATGATGATAGCCGGAGCGATATCTTTTTCATACAACAGCTCGAATACGGCAAGTCTCAGGATATTGCGGTCGACGACGGCCATCCGAGCCAGCCGCCAATGTTTGGAAACCGATTGAATGAGGGCATCTATCTTTTCTTGGTTGGCAAGAATCCCCTCCACCAGCCAACGGCCGAATGTTTTGATCTCTTCGGAAGCCTTTTTGTCGGCCCAGTATTGATGGATTGCCTTCTCCGGTTGGGAGCCGTCAAATTCAAGTTGAAAAAGAATCTGTAAAGTACTCTCCCTGGCTTTCCTTCTTTTGCCCATAAAAAAGGATGAATCCTATTTCAGTCCGGAATTTGCGATGAGATCAATCGTCTCGACAAGAGAAAAGGCGGCGTGAGCTCCTTTGTTTCCCTCCTTAGTTCCGGCCCGTTCGATTCCCTGTTCGATTGACTCCACAGTCAGGATTCCGTAGGCCACTGGCACGCCCTCTTCCATAGCGATTTGAGCCAGCCCTTTAGTGACTTCAGCGCTTAGAAAATCAAAATGAGGTGTATCCCCGCGGATCAATGTCCCCAAGCAGAGGATCCCATCCATTCCTCCCGCTTGAGCAAGTTTCTTGGCTAAGAGGGGCACTTCAAACGACCCAGGGACCTTATAAACAGACAGATCTTTTTCCTCAGCCCCGAGTTTATGGAGGGCGTCGAGGGCACCCTCGAGAAGCCGATCAGAGATAAACTCATTGAACCGACTCAACACGATGGCAATTTTTAATCCCTTGGCTTGAAGTTTCCCCTGGTAAATATCCATATTCTTCTCCTTTATTGGCCCTGAAAATTGGCCTTCCGTTTTTCGATGAAGGCCTGGGTTCCTTCTTTGCTGTCTTCAGTGGCACAGGATTGACCGAAAAGGTCAGCCTCCAGCAAGAGCCCCTCAGCCAAAGTTTTATCCAATCCCTTGTTGATGGCTTCGATGGCGTATTCCAAGGCCAAGGGAGCATTGGCAATAATCTCTCTTGCTAAAGCTTCACACGTCGGGTAAAGGTCAGATAGAGGAACGGTCCTGTTCACCAGTCCCAACCGCTCGGCCTCTTCGGCGTCTATGATCCTGCCGCTCAGGATGAGCTCCATGGCGTAGCCCTTTCCCACCAACCTGGCCAGTCTTTGTGTCCCTCCGTATCCAGGAATGAGGCCCAGTTTCACCTCTGGCTGCCCCATTTTAGCATTCTGGGAGGCGATCCGGATATGGCAAGCGAGAGCGATCTCCGTCCCTCCTCCCAAAGCGTACCCGTTAACGGCAGCGATAACAGGTTTGGGGAAATTCTCGATAATTGTGGTAAGCTCTTGACCTTTCAAGACATAGTCTTTTCCTTTCGATTGATCCAGACGGGCAAGCTCGGTGATATCCGCTCCGGCCACGAACGCTTTTTCGCCAGACCCGGTCAAAAGGATAGTCTTGACCTCGGAATTCTCCTGGAAGAAAAGGAAGGCCTCTCGGAGTTCTTTTATGGTTTCGCCGTTCAGGGCATTGAGCTTGTCAGGACGGTTGATGATAATCCATCCCAATTTGTTCTCTGTTTTTGTTAAGAGATTTTTAAAGGTCATTCGCTATCTCCCTATTCGTGATGAGATGTTTTTCTGATAATGTGCAGATACTAGCGGATACTCTTCTCAAATATTCTGTACTTTTTATAAACCTTCCCACCAAGAGACTCGATAAATTTATTGATGGCCACATTATCCTCGAGCTGCCAAGAGGTTTCGCCCCACTCGTAGCCGCTTTCTATTGTGTTGTCGGCCAACTTTGTGAAAAGGAGGTAACTCAAGCCTGTCATCCTGTATTCTTTGAGCACCCCAAAAACAATCCCTCGCATCCCCTTGATTTTTTTCTTATAGATCATAAATTTAAGGATGCCGAGAGGAGTGAGCCTGCCGTTCATCCTCTTCAACACTTCGTTGTAATTGGGCAGCCCGAAAGCAAATCCGACGGGGTTGTTATCTGTTTCAGCGAGGATAACCAGGTTGGGATCGGCAATCTGCTTGAGTTTCTTGACCATGTAATCCATTTCCTTCTCGGTCCAGGGAACGAAACCCCAGTTTTTTTCCCAGGCTTGATTATACACATACTTTATCTTCTTCACTTCTTCTTCGAGATTTTTCNNTTTTTGGCCCTTTCCAAAATGTCTGCAACTTTGTCGATTGCCTCATAGTCTTTTGTCATGAAAAACGCGTACAGGTCTTTGGCCTTGACCAAGCCGCATTTCTCCATCAATTCTAAGTAGTAAGGAGGATTATAGGGCATCATGATCACGGGAGGTGAGTCAAAACCCTCCAAGAGGAAGGCGCATTCATCGTTCATAGAAAGATTCATCGGTCCTCGCAGAACTTCCATCCCTCTGCCTCTTCCCCATTCGGCCACTCTCTCTAAAAGCGTGTTGGCCGTGTTGACATCGTTGAAACTTTCATAAAGCCCAAAAAAAACGATTTTCTCGTCATGCATTTTATTATGATAGTCATCGACGATGGCCGCAATTCTTCCCACGATGTCATTATCTTTATAAGCCAGAAAAAGATCCATGTCCGCGTGTTCGAAAAAGGGGTTCTTTCTCTTATCAAGTTTTTCCTTTAAATCCGAGATGAGAGGAGGAACCCAGTTGGGATCTTTCTTATAGATTTTCCAGGGGAATAAGATAAATTTTTTCAGGTCACTCTTTTTCTCTACCCTTTTGATCTGAATCACATTCACTCCTCATCCCTCATAAATTTTCCATATTTTATCAGATAAACGGTTTTTTTGCATCTATGTATAATTATATGTTAGCATCCTTATTTCCGTGATACGAGAACAAATAGAGTATGGATAGGCGTGATGAAGGCGAGGCCCAATCCGTTACCCGCTTTCGCGGGCACAGGCTCCGCCGCATAGTGGTGGGTGGGGGGTCTTCGGCGTAAACGGATAGGGCCTCGCATTTAAGGGGCTCATCCAACGATACCTAAATCACGGTTTTGGGGATGCTTACTTTGCTTTCTCATCTATTGTGTTGGCGTCCCTTTTATGGTAAAAAATCAGGTTGTCGAAGTTCATGCCCAAGAAGGAGGTTAAGATGAAGACTGTATCAGACTTTAAAGAACTCACGGCTGACAAGCTGAGATGGACATTCGATCCCGAGAAAATTCCTTTCGAGACCAGCGACGAATGTAAAATATGCCAAGGTATCATCGGCCAGGAAAGGGCTGTCAAAGCCATCCAGACTGGTTTAGACGTCAAAAGCCTAGGCTACAACATCTTCATCACCGGGATGGTTGGAACCGGTCGAACAACTACCATCAAACAGCTTCTGGAACAGTTGGAGAAAGAAGAAAAGACTCCAGATGACATCCTGTACGTTAACAATTTCAAGAACCCGGATGAGCCGATGCTCATCACCCTTCCTGCCGGACAGGGACGTCTTTTCAAGGAGGCGATGGAACACTTGATTACCATGCTCAAGACCAACATTCCTGAGCTCGTTAAGAGTAAATACTATACCGAAAAAAGAGACAGCATCATCGAATCCCAGCAGAAAATTCAGAAGGAAATCCTCAAGAAATTCGAGGACGAGGTGGCCCAGGAAGGATTCTCCGTGATCCAGGTTCAGATGGGTCTTTTCGTCAAGCCCGACCTTGTTCCCTTGATCGAGGGCAAGCCGACTTCCTTCAATAACCTGGAAACGCTGGTGAGGGAAAAGCGGTTTCCTAAAGAAAAATTGGAGGAGCTGAAGGACAAATATGAAAAACTGACCGGGAAGCTGGAAGAGGTCTTCGAGAAGATGAAGGAGGTCGAGGATCAAACCCGACAGATGCTCAAGGAATGGGATGAAGAATCCATCACTCCGATTATCACTGGAGCCATTGCCGAGATAAACTCTAAATTTAAAGCCCCTAAAATTACAGAGTACCTGGATCATGTCGAATCCACCCTGATCAAGGGCATCGATCGCTTCAAGGCCCAAAAAGCCGAACAGAAGGGAAACGCTCCGGTTCCTGCTACTGTTCCTGTCGATCCTTTCATCGATTATAAAGTCAACCTTCTGATCGATAACAAAGAACAAAAAGGGGCTCCTGTGGTCATGGAAACAAACCCGAATTACGTCAACCTTTTCGGGGCTATCGAGTCCACTGTCAATCGGTTTGGGATATGGCAGATGGATTTCACCAGGATTAAGCCCGGCTCATTCCTAAAAGCCAACGGGGGCTACTTGGTCATGAATGCCCTAGATGCCCTGGTAGAGGCTGGAGTCTGGCCGACGCTCAAGAGGACCCTGAGGAACCAGAAGNNCCTCCTTGTACCTCATCTCAGCCAGCCGTCTAAAACCCCAACCCATCGATATCAACGTTAAGGTGGTCATGATCGGAGACTCCCGAATTTACAACTTACTCTATCTCCTGGATGAGGATTTCAAGAAAATTTTCAAGGTGAAAGCCGAATTCGATTCGGAAATGACAAAGGACGATGATACCCTGACCGAATACGCAGGATTTATCAAAAAAATCACCAGCGAGGATGAGCTCTTACAGTTTGACAAGGAAGGCATGGCCGCGGTCATCGAATACTCCACTCGGATAGCCGGAAGACAGAAAAAAGTGTCCACGCGCTTCCACATCGTGGCCGACGTCGTCCGAGAAGCCAGCTACTGGGCGAAGAAGGACAACAAGAAAAAAGTCGGCCGGGATCACGTCGAGAAGGCCATTCATGAGAGGTTTGAGCGGGTCAGCTTGATCGAGGACAAGATTCAAGAGATGATCGAAGAGGGGACGATCATGATCGACACCGAAGGCAAAGTGGTCGGCCAAGTCAACGGGCTCTCTGTCTACAGCATGGGCGAGCTGGCCTTCGGCAAACCGACCCGAATCACAGCCCGAACCGCTGTGGGGAGAGCCGGAGTCATAAACATCGAAAGAGAAGCAGACATGAGCGGGCGCACTCACAACAAAGGAGTCCTGATCTTGGGCGGCTATCTCAGGGGAAAATATGCCACAGATAAGCCGTTTTCCCTCTCAGCCAGCCTTGCTTTCGAACAATCCTATACCGGCGTGGATGGGGATAGCGCCTCCTCTACCGAGGTCTATGCCATCCTTTCCAGTCTCTCGAATCTTCCCCTCAGGCAGGATGTCGCCGTCACCGGCTCTCTCAACCAGAAAGGCGAGATCCAACCCATCGGGGGGGTTAACGAAAAGATCGAAGGATTCTTCGAGGTCTGTAAGGCAAAGGGATTGACCGGCACTCAAGGAGTAATCATTCCTCATCAAAACGTCCAGAATCTGATGCTTCGAAAAGAGGTGATCAAAGCCGTCGAGGAAGGAAAGTTTCATATTTTTCCCGTAAATTCCATCGATCAAGGCGTCGAGATTCTGACCGGGATTAAAGCTGGAGATAAGAAAGAGGACGGGGGTTTTGAAGAGGAGACGGTTAATTTTCTTGTCGACCAAGAGTTGGGAAGGCTGGCTAAGAGCTGGAAGACTTTCGCCGCCGAGGCGGATAAAGACAAAGAAAAATAATACTCTTAAGGATTCCGTAATTTAACTCGGGAGGTTGAAGAATGGCTGACCTTAGAGATTTTCAGGGCCGCATCTTCGCCGGTCTGTTGATCATTTTTTTGGGGATTATCTTCTTACTTGGTAGTTTAGGTCGACTGGATGTCGGGGATTTTTTCTCGGATTACTGGCCGTTGTTCCTGATATTTGTCGGACTCTGGCATATTATAGGCAACCAATCCGGGCAGAATGTTTTTGGCTTTATCCTCATTCTTGTCGGCGTGTTTTTCCTCCTGGTCAATCTGGATATCCTGGGCAGGAACGTCTGGAAATACTTCCTTCCCATCCTGTTGATTGTAATCGGCCTCTGGGTATTGTTCAAACCAAGATTTATAGGCGTAAAGGAAAAAGTTCCCTCGATTAAAGAAGACGATCTGAATATTTCTCTGATGTTTGCTGGAGTCAATCGCCGCGTGGTATCGGATCAATTCCGCGGGGGCAAGGCCACGGCTCTGTTCGGCGGCATCGATCTGGACATGACCGAAGCCAAATTGGCCGGGAATAAGGCCACAGTTGAACTAAACGCTATCTTCGGCGGGTTGGAGATGCGTGTTCCGGAGGAATGGAAAGTCGTCGTCNNTCGTCGACAGCAACGCCATCTTGGGGGGAATTGACGATAAGCACAGACATCGTCCCGGCGAAGGAGCCGTATCTACTCTTTACGTCAAAGGAACAGCCATCTTCGGCGGCATCGAAATTAAGAACTGAAGCCTAGCAAGACGCTGAACTATAGTTAACTCGGGGATAAGCCCTCACCTCTTCAACCTTTCCAAATTTCTTCAAGCCAATTATTGCTGACCTGCCCTAATCCTTCCCTTTCTCTGTCATTCCCCAGGGATATGCCAAAGGGAACAGCCAAAACTCTATCTGTGTTGACACATTCATCTGGTTATTATAAGAAAAAGAAGTAAAGGAATACATCCTTTAGACAAACTTCTTAAAGGACGGGATAATGTTTAAGCTAAAAACCTTAATCCTTCGACTCCCTGTAATCTTATTTATGTCTGGTCTGATATTGATAAGTTTATCTGGAAAATACCGAACCAGTTCTTCCTTGAGAGAAGATGTTGATCCTGCATCGGGAGAAGAAAACATCAAAATTCAGTCCGCTAATAAGGCAGCCCGAATCGAAATCATCACCCACCGTTTCGAACAAGAAATCAACGGTAACCAAGCTCCTGAAGGTTGGCGTTTTTTTGTGTTACAAACTCGATGGGAAAACATCCACCCGAAGCAAAAAGTGGAAAAGGATAAACTGGAAGGAAAGGCCGATCGAACCATGGGGGTTAAAAATTTCGCTCGGAAAAAAGAAACAAAAAAGGAAGACTACGTCGAAGTCGATGTGGCTTACATGATCGAGAAGATCATCAACCATGCCTATCTCCTGGCCGACGGTCTTGCTTTTTCTCTTCATAGAGTGACTGAAGATATTCCGGAGGGCACCAACCTGGGGGAGGCGTTCATGATCTCGAAATTCAGAGAGATACGCCCCGCCAATTTTGTCTATCTCATCCCTGAAAAGGCTGAAAACATCGGGTTTAGGTTCTTTGATTATGAGTATGGCCACATTGATCTACCTATCCAAGGGGACATAAAAAAGGCTCTCGGAGTCGATGGGTTGGCCGTTGATATCATCAGCCGAGCCAAAAACGATGCCGTCGAGGTGGCCGTCCACTCATTTGAACTCATGGATGAATATGACGAAGAAGAGGCTCCGGAAGACTGGCGCTATGCTGTCATCCATCTCAGCGGAAAAAGCTATCTTGGAACGAATGTTAAAGATATCGTTCAGATCGAACCGGAAGAATACACTTGGGTGACAACAGAAGGCGGTTATTTTTATTACTCCGAGGGCGGCTCGACCACGGACGAGGGAATGATTCGCTTCACCCCAGAAGTCTTCCAGCACCAGGAGCTGGCCTTCCTCGTCCCGGCCTCTGATCAGATATCTCAGCTGGGACTGCGCCTCCGGAACGACGTACTGAGGCTCGACTTAACAGAAAAAAAATCGATAGACCTTCCAAAACCAATAGCTACTCACCAAGACGGAGATATCATGGAAGTGATGCTTTTCGGCCTGTGGGAAAAAAATAGGCATATCACCGTGGATTTGGGAATTCAGTCCTTAGAAACAAGCGGCATTGAAATCCAGAGGGATGCCCAATTCATGATCGTTGTCGATGAGGAGAGAATTTCCCTCGACGATTCACTAACAGATGAACTCCTTCATCGTCCTCCGACTCCCTTCATCATACCCCCAAAATCCTTTATCCGGTTTGAGTTGGCCTATTCCGCAGATTCAGCGCCTTCTGTTTTTTATTTTCGTGGGTTTGAGAGTGAGAAATACATGGAACTCCCTCATATCAATAAATAAAAAAAGGAGCGACCATGATTAAAATCAAAGAGTTTTCTTTCATCTTCTTCTTAGTCATTCTTCATTTATCCTTCTCCTTAGGCTCAAACATAAATAATCAAGAAAATCAGCCTAAACCATCCACAAAAACTTTCACCGTACCCATAAGCGAAAAGGATAACCTGTTAAATCTTGGATCAAAATGGGAAGTTTGGGATAATCCTAAAGCTAGAAATTATCCCAGTCGATGGAATATCAGACTCACCGAACTCTCAGGAATCAGGAGCGAATCTAATAAAGTCTCATCCATGCTTTTAACCGGGGAAAAATCATGGAAAAATTATTCTCTCGAAACGAGTGCTATAAGATATGGCGATTCAGGTGATGAGGGAATCAGGTTTGGCTTTGTCTTTGGCTACCAGGATCCTGAACATTTTTACTGGGCGGGTTTCGATTCTGACGAAAAGCGATTTCAAGTAGAAGCCAGATCACCCGGGGGGTTCGATAC
>JABAOC010001115.1_pt1 | contig 11184 bp, 8 predicted proteins | sample 7062161 | NCBI WGS metagenome assembly JABAOC01 (sample SAMN14538625, study PRJNA623070) | marine sediment metagenome | biome: marine biome [ENVO:00000428]; feature: marine pelagic biome [ENVO:01000023]; material: deep marine sediment [ENVO:00002113] | place: India: Gulf of Khambhat ... | reverse complement strand
AGCTGCAGAGCTGAGAAGTGTCGTTGACCATAAGTCGATCGCTCGTGAATATTAGTCAGCGGAGTCGGTAAAAGCCTTTGGCGGCTGCTAAGAGTTAGGTTTGGTAGCTTTCTTTTCCGCTTCCGTTGATTTTCGGTATGGTTATGGCGAATTGGGCGCCTTTGCCTTGTTTTCCTGTTTCTTCGATGTTCCAGCCGTAGACTTCACACATTTTTCTCGTTAAGTAGAGTCCATGGCCTGACTCTTTCTTGTACTCTTCTTTGAAGATTTTTGTTTTCTCTTGGGGAGGGATGCCGCACCCATCGTCATCGTAGATTAGTCTGAGCTGATCGGCGCTGCTTTCAAAGTGTAGTCTGATGCGACCGACTTTTTCGCCATGCTTTAACGAATTGTCGATTAGAATGTAGAAGAGCTGGCTCAAGAGCGAATCTGCTAAGACTGACAGTCCGTTGCAATAGTTCACCACTTTTATGCTTTGTATGTTGGAGAAGAGAGTGACGACGTCGCCAAAGGTTTTCTCGACGTCCATGTATTCCAACTTCTCTACACCAAGCCGTTCATAGGTCCTTGCGAATTCAAGGATGTTTTCGATTTGCCTGACCGTTGCTTCAATCTCCTCTAAATGTTCTAGCGTGGACTGTTTTTCTCGGAGTTTCTTTGCTAAGAATATGTTTCCCATCACGACGGCGAGTTTGTTACGGATGTCATGCCGCGCCAATCCTCCGACCACCCGCAATTTTTCTTCCATATTCTTTCGTTCTGACACATCACGGAAAACAACAAGGTCTGCTGGTTTGCCTTTGTAATTTATCTTTGCCGCGTTAATTTCGTAGGGCAGCTTTTTCCCGTCTTTCGTGAGAACCTCGATTTCGTAAGGAGCGAAATGTTTGCCCATCATGCGTTGGGCCAGATTTTTCATCATGATCACTTTGCTTTTTCTTGTGGCGATTTTCGTTCTAAGAAAATTTCGCCCCACCAGTTCCTCTCTTTGGAAGCCTGTGATTTCCAGAGCTTTATCGGTGACTTCTAGAATCTTTCCCTTTTCATCTACTATGGCCACAGGATCTACCATAAGGTTGAATAATGTTTGAAAATGTCGTTGGGACTCTTCAAGTTGTTGCTGTGCCCTCTTCAGCTCACTGATGTTCCTGTATAATCCCACATAGCCTAGGAGTTGCCCATCAACCGTGATGGGCGCTGCTGAAATGGAAACTTGAACGAGTGAGCCGTCCTTTCTCGTTCGAATCGTGTCCAAACTGTAGACACGCCCCTTCTTGGCGTTGTCGTCTAAACTCTCAGCCTCTCTCCTCTTCTCTTCCGGCACGATCACATCGAGGAGGGACTTGCCTTTGAGTTCGTCTAGGCTGTACCCGAAGAGCTGAATGAAGCGCGAGTTGACGTTTCGGATCCTGAAGTGGGGGCCAACGAAAACCGCGGCTTCTGGATTGTCCATGAACAACGCTTGAAACTTCAAGTTGCTCTCTAGAAGGGCTTTTTCACTCGCTTCTAAGGATTCTTCTGCTTTCTTTATTTTGGTAATATCTTTGGAGATTGTTTGGATGCCCACTACCTTGCCCTTTTGCTTCAACAAGCTAACGCTGACTTCAGCTGTGAGCATGCTTCCATCTTTGCGCTGGAAAGTGAGCTCTAATGGTCTCTTTATCGATTGACCATTTTTGAGGACTGAAATGAACAACTTCAGAAATTTAGGAAGATTCCTTGCTTGGATGACCCCTATTCGCGAGAAGTGTTTGCCAACCATCTCCTCTTTCGAGTAACCTAACATTTTTGTGGCGGCGTTGTTGCATGACGTAAGGACTCCATTCTTGTCAACGGTTATTATGCTTTGAGGCGCTAATTCGAAGAGACTCCTGTAAAGCTCTTCAGATTTCCGAAGCCTTTCTTCTGCTCGTTTTCTTTGTACGGCTCGTGTTATGCTATAGGCAAGTTCGCCATACACAGTTTCAGGTGCGCCAGCCTTGTGCAAATATTGGTCGGCCCCCAAGTTCAATGCTCTAATGGCTACTTCTTCTCTTCCTCTTCCAGTAAAAATAATGAACGGAATATTATTACCACTGTCTCTCAGCTCCTGCAAGAATTGCAGCCCGTCTTTTTCTGGCATCATGTAGTCAGATATGACCACATCAAACGGCTTCTTCTCAAGCCTTTTGAAGCCTTCTTGGACAGATGTGGCAACATCTACTTGAAAGGAGCCTTCCATCTCCAAACATTGCTGAGTAACCTTTAACAAGCTGGCTTCATCATCTACGTGTAAAACACGTATGGTCGCCTTCTCGGCAACACTCAAGACAACGGGCATTGCAGGCTCAAGCACAGATTCTTCCAATTGAACCGACTTCCTTAGCGTATCCTTCAAGACTGAAGTTCGTTTAAGACACTGATTCCAATCAGTTAAAGCCCTTGTGAACTTCCAATCTAGTCTGAAGATAACAATTGCATACGCGTGAAAACTCAGCATTTATTAATGGGAGCGCATATAGTTCGGAAATTACCTAATTGGTTACAACCTTGAAAGACCAGATTCGAAGACTCAGCGAGGCCATTTTAAAGGAAGGCGAGCAGGTGAGGTTTAGAAATGAGCGGAAGCGATTCGTTGAATTTGTGGATGAAATGGCCATGAACTTTCCCCAAGCGGTCTCCGCTGACCACACTCTGAGAGAGCCGTACAGATCTCTAGCTTTCTTCGTTGCCATTGGACAACGACCGCTGACATCGCTTTTGATCCTTGAAATCCTGCTAGGATCTGGCGACAAAGCTCTCAGCGGAAAAGAAATCGGGAAAAGATTGGCCAAGGAGCTTAGAATCTCTCCTGCGCTCACAACAAAGGGCGGCAACTACAAAGACAGAGTAGGTGATCTTGTTTCAGCATTTGTTAAAATGGGCATTCTGAAACACACAGGCGCTGACAAAGCAAGCCTTCACAAAGCAGGATTTCGAATCCGGCGATCTGCCCGAGCTGAAGTAGAGGCATTCGTTAACTCGTTCGGGCTTAAGGATGGCGTGCTTCACAACCTCAAACCAAAGAGTCTTGAAGCCTTGTTAAAGGCGAGGTTTGATCGAAAACTAAGGTTTGTTGTGAAATCAGGAAGTGAAAAAAAGCAACCATTTCGTGTTGGTAAAATCCTACGATCCTTGTTGGATCCAAAACTCGGAATCTCATTCGAGACTGCCCTTCGTGTAGTCGAAGAGATGGAACCGAAGCTTAAAACAGGGATGAGCACATTTGACATTCAGTCAACACTATACAATGCCCTGAAACGACGGGATGAGAAAGCTGCCGAAAACTACCGGCTCTCGTATCCCAAAGTTCTATCTATAACAATGAGTGATGACGCGTCTGAGGTCGTCAACTACAAATTGGTTATGACGTTGATCAACAAAGAGGCCAAGCTTAAACTGACACGAAACGCGATGGATATCTTCGCTTCGACCGTGTACAACGTGATTACCAGAAATCCTCAGAGTTATCAACACGAGACAAGGGTCCGAGAATACATACACGCTCTAATTCATTCGGAATACATACCCATTAGATCCAACGCTGGTTTCACACGCAATCATCTCGAAATAGCCGCATCCGCTCTTGAAGGATGCCGTAACTCGTTGCAGTCTGACGAAATTACCCCCGCACGTGGACTTTTTGAGCAGTTTCTGGAGCAGATATGCCTCGTCACCCTCGCTGAGTTAGGGTACCTGCCGCTGAAGAATATGAAAGAGAACGTCGATTTAATTTCGAATCTCCTTAAAGAAGGAACGTTGAGAGAGGAGCTGAAGAAGGACCTCCAGCTCGATGACACTCAGCTTTCTCGATTTCAAAGAATTCGCTTCATGATGCAACGAAAGGAAACTGCCAAGCGAAAACCGCTGACCCGAATGGTCGATGAAGGTGCTAGACTTGTTGATCTGTGCACGGCCATCCTACAAAGAGCCTTGCCACGTGTTGAACCTGCACCTGTAACGAGTCGCATTCTGCCAACCGTCTCTTCAAGCCACGTTACAACCGGATACGACGAGTTGGATAATTTGCTGCTTGGCGGAATACCTGAATATTATGCCGTCATATTAACATCGCCTTCATGTGACGAACGAGACCTCCTCATAAAGAGCTTTCTTGAAGCAGGCGTCAAGAATGGGCAAACAACGTTTCATGTTACTATTGAGGGCCGTGACGCCAAGACTCTCGCAGAAATATCCCCGTCAAACTTCTATCTATTCCTATGCAATCCTGAAGCGGACGCGATCCTGAAAAATATGCCCAATGTGTTCAAGCAGAAAGGTGTTGACAACCTGACAGAAATAGGCATAGCGTTAGACTCCGCCATCCGTAAACTCGATGAGACACAAACAGCCACACGAAGGATCTGCATTGAAATCGTTTCAGACGTTCTGTTGCAGCACCACGCAACGTCGACAAGGCGATGGTTAACCGCCCTAATCCCGAGATTGAAATCGGGAGGGTTCACCACCCTTGCAGTAATGAATCCTCACATGCATCCGCCGCAGGAAGTTCAAGCAATCCTCGATTTATTTCAGGGAGAGATACATATCTACAGGAAGAAGACTGAGAAGCGGGGTATGAAGAAATTCCTTCGAATCGAGAAGATGTATAACCAAGAATATTTGGACGATGACCTACTGCTCAGGAAGGGGAAGATGCAGAAGGATAGGAGCACACTGACCTAAACGCGTATACAGGAGATTGGCTGTGATGCCGGACGACACGAAATCTTATGATACACTAATTGTGGGGGGTGGACCTGCGGGAATTTCTGCCGCGTTGCATTTGGCTTTCCATCAGAGGAAGGTCATTGTCTTTGATCGTGCGACCTCTCCCATGAATTTCTACACGAATCCCGTACACAACTATCCTGGCGTAAAACCTCTCACTGTTGGCGTGAGTATTCTTCGAAAGATGAAAGCTGAGGTTAGGGAGGTTGGTGCGACTATCGCGACTGGAGATGTAATTGGCGTAGAGGGTGACTGTCCAGAGTTCGAGGTTCATGTTAAGCCAGCAACGGATGGAAAGATGGGTACGACTATAAAGACCAAGACGTTGGTCTTCGCCACCGGTGTTGCGCGGAAACATCCTCGTGTTAATGGTGATTGGCGTAGATGGCTACCCTTCGCGGGCAAACATCGCATTAGCTACTACTGTCCTGACTGTGAAGCACCCTTGACCATTGGGAAGGATATTGTAGTTGTTAACGCTGGTACTGCCAATAGTGCGGTGCACGTAGCTAGACAAATCCAACCGTTTGCCAAGAGAGTCAGAATCTTTATGACCGAAGACGCTTATTTTCCGTTTACTATTGAACACCGCAAGATGCTTGAAGAATCCAAGTTTGAATGGTCTAGTGGTTTGATTGAGAGAGTCGTCGTTGACAAACCAGGAGAACAGCAACAGCTGGTAACAACACGCGGCGAGGTCTTTGAGTGCAACCATTTTTTTGTCGCCTTCGTGGCAGTGCCTAGAAATGAGCTTGCTGTCAAAATCGGCGTTGAAGTGGACAAGCGTGGAAACATAATAACCGATCATCGCGGGAAAACTAACGTGGAAGGTGTGTGGGCCGCCGGTGACGTGAGACCTATCACTCAATCTATTGCTATGGCCGTGGGAACAGGCAACTATGCAGGCACAATGATCAATCAATTCTTGTTTCAGCCAAATGTTCCAGAAAGCGAACGGGATCACCCAAACATTCGTTCACTTCCAAAATCACCTTCCCCTCGCGCACCTTAGACAAACTGATTGTCTCCGTTTGCATGGAAGGAGTTTCAGAGGTTTCCCCAAATGTTATATCCACGTGCATTTGGCTAAAATATTCGGAGATAATCGCTCTCTGTTAGGGATGGCGATGCTGGTGAAAGTGGAAGTTAGCAAATACATAGAAAAGCAGAAGTCAACCTAAAGAGAGATCTGCCAGAAGTTGCGGGGAATTATTTTAGCAGCTCATCCAGCCACCCATGAGGAGATGAAATGGGGTGTTCCAACCTATGGTAATGGCAAATATTACATTGTAGCATTGAAAGACCATGTTAATTTAGGGTTCTCATTGAAGGGTCTTTCAAAGGAGGAGCAAGCATCACCTGAAGGTTCTGGAAAACGATGAAGCACATTAAGATTCGATCTGTGGAAGAGATCGACGAAAAACGGATTATCGAGTTGTTGAGATAGTGTGGAAATCGACTTGACTGTCAGAGTCACTGACACATGAAGATGCGTGCCATCATTTCTGTTTAGCTGATATTACCCCGATTGCTTTAATCACAGCGTCAACAGGATCACCAGCTTCTATGTTTAACGCGTTGACAGCTTCAGTCGGAATCAGCGCGATAATCACTGTTGGAACTGTGACTTCAACTGTGACTTCAGTTACGAGGTCACCTCTCTCCACACTTTTGACAACACCTTTTAAGCTGTGTCTCGCATTCGTTTTCAATCCGACCGCCCCTCTACATTTTTCGTTACCTAGGATTTGACCCACGTGACTTTCAACCCGTCGATATTCCTTGAGCAAGCTTTCACCCAACGCGACGAGTTCAGCTCCCCCGCCTCCAGCTTTGCCTCCTTTGAATCTCCTGACGATCGGTTCACCTAGGGCTCTTTCAGTTTTTGCTAGGTAGTTCCAGACGTAACGATATGACATCCCGATGGAGCGGGCGGCTCTGGAAATCGCCTTCTCTCTCTTGATGGCTTCCAGGATCTCAGCTCCGCCTTCGCCTAGTAGAGGCTCTCCTTTGAATTCAAGCCAGACTTTTGCGACGGGGTGGGATTTGCTTCGGATGATCATAGCGTAACGTTATGTAACCGTTATGCTTAATAAGTTATAACGCTCGATATATGCCACCAAACATAACGGAGGCTCAACATGCGGAAAGCGGCTTTTGGCTGGGCGGTCCTGCTTGTTGTAGTGGTGGTCACTTCAGTTACAGCCACTGCATACTATCTTGAGCCCTCGACAGCCGACCGAGTGATTGTTTCAACCACTACAAGCCTCTATGATACCGGATTACTCGACGCCATTGAAGCAACCTTCGAAGCAAAAAATCCTATCGATCTAAACTTCATTTCTGCTGGAACAGGCATAGCCATCCAGCACGCTCGAAGAGGCGATGCCGACTTAATCCTCGTTCACTCACCACGTGATGAACTTGGGTTTCTGAAAGATGGAACGGGCCTCAACCGAAAAATAATCGCGTACAACTTCTTTGCAATCGTTGGGCCAGAAGATGATCCTGCGAAAATCCGATCCATGCTGCCTGCAGAAGCGTTAACAAAGATTGTGGAAACGGGTCGAAACGGAACGGAGACGCTCTGGGTGTCTCGAGGTGATAACTCGGGGACGCATTCAAAAGAGACGAGTTTGTGGACGGCTGCCGGTTTCGACTCGGCGATGTTGACTCAGGAAGGTTGGTTTGCTAGCGCCGGATCTGGGATGGGAGAAACGCTGAAGAAAGCTGACTACTTTGGCGCCTATACGCTTGCGGACATGGGTACTTATATGAAGTACGTGAAAGACGACTTGATTTCGTCTGTGACACTCGTCGGACAGGCCAAAGATCTTCTTAATGTGTACAGCGCTGTTGTTGTCAATCAAACATTGCACCCAAGAGTGAATTTTGACGGAGCGCTCTCCTTCGTGAAGTTTCTTGTGTCGGACGAGGGGCAGCAGATGATTGAACATTTTGGCAGAGCTACATATGGTCAAAGCCTGTTTTATCCTGCGGTGGGTCTGCTTAAGACCAACGCGGACCCTCCTTTGGCACAGATGATAAGGGATTATGCTTTCTTCAATAGCACGGAATGCCCGCCCGAATACCGCCGAGGCTATCCTGAACTCTACGACTAGGTGAATTTCGACTTGGTAAACGAGATCATTGAAGGATTCCTCACAGCGGTACATTTGATAAGCACAGGCGACCCGACTGTGGTAGAGATAAGCGTCCGTGCTGTTCTGGTTTCTGGGTCCGCTGTACTGCTATCAGTGCTGTGGGGGCTACCTGTGGCAATGTTGTTGGGGTTGAAGCGGTTTCCCTGCCGATTCATTTTGAAAGGATTCTTTAACGCTATGCTCGGCATGCCTACAGTGACCCTCGGGCTTCTGCTCTACTTATTTTTTTCCAATGCTGGTCCAGTTGGGCCTCTGCGCCTGTTGTACACTCCAACTGCGATGATCATTGGCCAAGCAATTTTAGTAACGCCGATCACAGTCAGCTTCGTCGCGAACGCGATCGAATCAGTTGACCCAGAAATCGCCGATCTAGCCAAGACTTTAGGCGCTTCAGAAATTGAAGCATCAATCGCTGTTTTGAGAGAATCGTCGAGAGGCGTTCTCTTAGCGTTAACGGCCAGTTTTAACAGAGCCATCGCTGAACTCGGAGTCGTCTTGATGGTCGGGGGAAACATAGCGCATTCGACCCGCGTCTTGACGACGACCATCGCTTTGGAGACCAACAAAGGAGAGATAGCATTGGCAATCGCTCTCGCAATAATTCTGTTGGTTATTGTATCAACGTTGACGCTGACCGTCAGTTTAATCCAACGGTATAAGATGAGCCGCCCTGCAGAACTGGAGAAGATGAGGACCTGAAAATGAAACCCATCATAGAACTCGAGAATGTCACCAAGATGTATGGAGACCTGACTGCTCTCAGACAGGTCAGCCTTCAATTTCATGAAGGCGAAGTGTCCAGCCTCCTAGGTCCAAATGGCTCAGGCAAAACCACGTTGTTGCGAATTCTCGCAGGCCTTGAAAACCCTACTAGCGGAGAGATGCGCTTCCAAAACGCGAGAGTTGACAGAAGCAACATCAATCGCATTCGCCTGAAGACAACCATGGTTTTTCAGAAAACAGCGCTGTTCAACACTACCGTCTACAAAAACATTGCTTATGGTCTTAAAATTAGAGGGTATCCACAAAGTGAAACAGATGAGAGAGTCAAAGAAGCTCTTCGGATAGTGCACTTAGATGGTTATGACCAGCGCCCAGCTAAGAAATTGTCGGGAGGTGAACAACAGAGAGTCGCATTAGCGAGAGCATTGGTGCTTGACACCGAAGTTCTGCTCCTAGACGAACCTACAGCGAATATTGATCCCAAAAACGTCTCCATTCTTGAAGACGTTCTATCACGGGTCAACAAAGAAACGGAAACAACAATTGTCGTAGCCACCCACAACGTGTTTCAAGCGGAAACGTTGACAAGCCGGGCAGCGTTACTCCTTAACGGCGAAATAGTCAAAGTAGGCGCCCCTCAAGAAATCTTTACTTGGCCATCCAAGCTCTTGGAGAGCTATGCACGGCTGGAAAACACTTTTTCAGGCTATTCACAAGTAACAGGTGAAGGCACGTCGCTCGTGGATGTCGGCGATGGCTTGCACATTGAAGTTCCCTTTGAGAAAACTGGACACATTACCGTTTTTGTGCGCCCTGAAGACATTCTTGTTTCATCAAATCCCCTAATTTCAAGCGCGAGGAACTCGTTTGAAGGCTGGATCGTGCAGTATATGGATCTTGGGCCCATCGTGAAGTTGAAGATCAAAGCCAGGAAAGACTTCACAGTTCAGATAACTAAGAGGTCGTTCATTGAAATGGGCCTCAACGTTAACACGAGAGTTTCACTGGCCTTCAAAGCATCATCAGTCAAAACACTCTGAACCTTCTCCACGCTTGTGAAGCCAAAGCGTATCTCGGGCAGAGAAGAAATTCCAAGGCCTTTGCAGTCTTTCGTTCAGATATCAGAAAGAAAATGGCACTGCACGGTTTTACTTGGTCTCTACAGTCCTTTTCTTGGCGATGCTAGTGCATTCGCGTCTGTATACTTTATATGGCGCGTGCTAGTTGACTTATAAAAGTGGCTCGCAATTTGACACGCACTCATATCCGTCGATTGGCTGACATACTGTTGGACTATTCATTTGGAATGGTTGATTTTGGCAAAGCATGGAGGGAAGACAAGAAAAGACTTTGGTTACGGTACAAACCAGCTGCTGATGGTCTAGCGCAGGTGATTGCGGAGAGCGTCTTTAGCCGAGGTGGCAACGTCTTTTTGGAACAAAGACCCTCATGGTGGGACTATACATTTTTCACTTCAGCCAGTGACGATGTTTTAAGCCAATGCCCGGACGACTACTTATATAAACTTGAACACGCTGCAGCACGACTGGTTATCCTGAGTGACTCAAACACACAGGCTTTGGCGAATGTGAAGCCTGAGAAGCGAACAATGTGGAGCAGAGCATCCAAGCCGTATTCGGATTTAGCAATGAAGGTCGATAATCAGGGAAATTTCCTCACACCTTGGTGTGGCGTCATTTTCCCTACAGAAGCCTACGCCCAAGACATGGGAATGTCGTTGCTAGAATGCAGAGAGTACGTTTACCGTGCAATGTATCTCGATGCGGAGAACCCCAAAATGAAGTGGCAACAGGTGGCGAGAGATCAACAAGAAATGATCCAACAGGTCCTAAACAAATCAAGCCAAATAACCATAGTTGACGAAGCAGACGACACGTGTCTGGAAATGAGCGTAGACGGACACAGATGGATTATCTCTGATGGGCACGTCAATTTCCCGAGCGATGAAATATTCAACGCGCCCAGAAAGACCTCCGTAAATGGTATTTTAACCATTCCATCTTTGTCCCAATACGATCATGGTGGCCCTGAGGTGAAAGGCATTTGGCTTAAATTTATGGATGGAAAAGCCGTCGAATGGAGCGCTGACGTAGGACAAACTTACCTTGACGAATTCCTAACGAAAAATCCAGGAGCCAACTACCTTGGAGAATTCGCTTTTGGTAGACACCCTCTAATCAACAAAATTTCAAAGCAGATTCTCCTAGATGAAAAGATTGGCGGTACAATTCACTTAGCGTTGGGACGGGCTTATGGACTTCACGTTCTGGAGGGTAAAGACAGATCGACTTTGAACCAATCTGCTCGCCATTGGGACCTAATCAGAGACATGAGAAAACCTACCGCTTACATCAAAATAGGCGATGAACTCAAAGTCAGTTGGAATCAAGCAGACTGCAAGTGGAATGCTGAAAACGTGTAAGCTGCGCGTGCATGCGCTGGCATCCGGCACGGAAGACGATGCGAATTTTTATTTTTCTCGCTTTTCTTCGAGATATGTGATATTATCAAAATTCTCGCTGGTTTT
>JABAOC010009102.1_pt1 | contig 11185 bp, 9 predicted proteins | sample 7062161 | NCBI WGS metagenome assembly JABAOC01 (sample SAMN14538625, study PRJNA623070) | marine sediment metagenome | biome: marine biome [ENVO:00000428]; feature: marine pelagic biome [ENVO:01000023]; material: deep marine sediment [ENVO:00002113] | place: India: Gulf of Khambhat ... | reverse complement strand
TCAAATTCCGTCGAGTTTCTTGAGAGAACTTCCATCTTTTTTTCTTGACAAGGGCATTTGATCTGTTAGACTGAGGAGTCGATAAAGCCAAACCACTCGTGAGGGTGGAATGGGAAGCCACGGCTCTAGGGGGCAGGATCGTGCAGCTTCCGAAATTTGGCATCATTGATTTGCTAGAGAGCCGGGTTGCCGAAGAGGAAATAGGTGACCTGGCTTTTTTATTGGTCGCGGTAAAAGCGTGGCTTTTTAATGAGGTCGAAAAACGTTCTCAAGTGACCACAGCAACGCGGAAGGAGGTGATGTGTTTGTCACATTTTTTGTTTAGATTCACCTAAAATTGGAGGTAGAAGAGAATCTGGAGGAAATGCGAGGTCTCGGTTTTTCGACTTAACGGAAAGGAGGATTAAGAATGAAAAAGGGGATTAGTGTTTTACTTATCGTGCCCGCTTTTCTGTTTCTTGTTGGCGGTGTGGTGCTCGCCAAGGAGCCCATTATGGTTGGCGGCATATGGGATCAGGTAGGTTTTGGCGGCGAAATCGGTCAGGCCTGCCACCGAGGGGCCCAGCTTGCCGTGGACTTGGTAAATAAGGCCGGTGGGATTCACGGATATCCTGTGAAATACACCAATATAGACGGTCAGAGCGAGTTGGACGTGATCTCGAGTGCCGCAAAGCGTCTCACAGAGGAACTGAAGGTTCTCGCCGCCGTCGGGAGCGAGGACGACTCGTTGACGTCCGCCTCAGGACCGGTCTTTCAGGCCCACAAGACGGTTTTCCTCACCGGACCTGCGACCACGCCGACCCAACCCCGAATTGGTGAGTACATCTTCATGCCGGCCTACGGTGACCATTTTCAGGGGACCGGAGCGGCGAAGTTCTGCACGGAGGTCCTCGGCTGGAAAAAGGTCGCAGTTCTCTGGGATGCTGCGAGCGCTTACAGCACTTACCTATCCAAGGCCTTCAGGGAGGCCTTTAAATACTATACAAATGATCCCGATGCGATAGTTGCCGTCGAATCATACATGACAGGCGATTTGGTCTTCACGGCTCAGCTCACCAGAATCAAGCGGGTCCAGGATCAGCTCGATGGGTTTGTGACCTTTCCACCCGAACCCCAGGACGCTCCGGTTTACACAAAGCAGGCCCGCAAACTGGGGATCAATGTTCCCCTGTTTTACACTGACGGCGCCGATGACGTCAGCCTGGTCAAGGTCGGGGGTGAGGCTGTCGAGGGGGCTTACGTATCTACGCAGTTTGCCGGGGACTTCCCCACAACCAAAATGGGCGAACAGTTCGTCAAGGATTACAAGGCGGCCCATGGGGAAATTCCGGGTTGCTTTGAGGCCGTTGGGTACGACTCTATGCGGTTGGTCCTTGAGTCGATCGACGCCATCGTCACTATCGCGGGTGGGGACGTCTGGGATGCCATGTCTCTTGAGAAGAAGAGAACCGCCATCCGCAACACACTCCAGGCATGGCCGGTCTTCCAGACAACAACGGTACCTATCTCCTACCCTCCGGAGACGGCCATATACCCGCGCTGCCCGGATAAACCCGTCATTTTCAAGCGCGTTAAAGACCAGAAGTTAGTCTATGTCCAGCATATGCAGTCGGAAGAGTTCGCTGCGGACCTACCCGCGGTCCTCAAAGCGATGGGTGAAATTTAGCACGAGACACGACGAGCGGTACAGGGGCGCGGGAACCCTCGTCGGTTTCCGTGCCCATTCTTTTGCTAAACAGAGTCGATGGCAGAATCCAAGCAGTCAGATCTCCTTCACATCGAAGAACTCACGAAACGGTTCGGGGGCTTAACGGCCGTATCGGATTTCCACCTTGATCTCCACAAGGGAGAACTCGTGGGATTGATCGGCCCCAACGGTGCTGGCAAGACGACCGTTTTCAACCTCATCACCGGTATCCTCCGGCCCGACCGAGGGCAGGTCCTCTTCAACGGGGAGAATATTGCCGGCATTCCCCCACACGAGATCTCGAACAGGGGTCTGGTCAGGACCTTTCAGAATATACGACTCATGCCCGGAATGACCGTCACGGAGAACCTGAGACCCGCTTTTCATTATAAGCTTCGCTACTCGATCTTCAGTAGCATGATCAACACGCCCAGATTCGTCAGGGCGGAGACCCAGGTCAACGACAGGCTCATGAGTGTCCTGGAGACGCTCGGTATCTCAGAGTGCGCCGACACCGAAGTCACCGATCTGCCCTACGGCATCCAGAGACGGGTCGAGATCGCACGGGCCTTGTGCATGGATCCAGTGATTTTGCTCCTAGACGAACCCACGGCCGGGTTAAATCCGAAGGAAGTCGATGAAATCCTGAGCATTGTTCATTATCTCTGGAAGGAAACGGATGTTGACCTGATTGTGATTGAACACAACATGCGGGTGATCATGAGCATCTGTGAGAAAATTGTCGTCATCAACGAGGGAAAGATCATCGCAGTGGGCACTCCGACGGAGATTCAGAATAACGACGAGGTGGTTCAGGTCTACCTCGGCGAAAAGAGCGCCTCCGCTCGGGGCCGTCAGGCGAAGTGAGGCACGATGCTCCTCTCGATAAAAAACGTCACCACCGGCTATGAAAAGGCCCAGGTCCTGAAGGACATTACGCTGGACGTGGAGGCCAAGGAAATCGTTGCCCTCGTCGGTGCGAACGGAGCGGGCAAGACAACAACCCTCCAGTGCATCGCCGGTGTCATCAAGCCCTGGGTCGGTTCTGTATCACTGGGGGATTGCGATCTTGCACCTTTTGCGCCCTATCAGATCGTCGCCATGGGGATTTCCTATTGCCCCGAGGGCCGGGACGTGTTCGCCAATCTTTCGGTTTACGAAAACCTAAGAATCGGCGGCTATCTGATCCGTGAGGCTAAAGAGTTCAGGGGCCGCCTCGATCGCGTATACAGCCTGTTTCCACGGCTACAGCAAAGACAGAACCAGCTGTCCGGATCGCTGAGTGGGGGGGAACAGCAGATGTTGGCCATCGCCAGGGCCCTCATGACCAACCCGGACCTTCTTCTCCTGGATGAGCCGTCCCTGGGTCTTGCCCCTATTCTCGTTGAGAGCATTTACAACACGATCCAGGAGATCAACGCCGCAGGGGAAGCCATCCTATTGGTGGAACAAAACGTGGGTTTGGCGCTCGACGTATCGAGCCGGGGGTACGTTCTTGAAAAGGGGGAGATCCGGCTGAGCGGTCCAAGCCCAGAGCTTCAGGACAGTGAATATGTGAAGGCGTCGTATCTGGGGATCGCGTAGGGGGAAAGACGGGACGGAGCAGGGAATGAACTGAATGGGACTGTATCTGGCTCAACAACTTATCAACGCCTTCTCCTACGGAAGCATTCTGGGCCTTCTGGCCGTGGGTTACACGATGATTTACGGCATCCTGGGGCTCATCAACTTTGCCCACGGCGAGATCTTCATGATCGGCGCCTTTGTCTGTTATTTTCTGGTCACCCTCTACCATTTCCCCTGGGTCATTGCGGCCCTGGCCGCTGTGGCGGCGTCCGCCGTGTCGGGCCTACTCCTGGAAAAAGTCGTCTATCGACCGTGCGTCAAACGGAAGGCCCCGGTTCTCACGGTCTTTATCGCGTCCTTCGGTGCGTCCCTTTTGCTTCGGTTTCTGTTTATGATGTTTTTCACGGATCGACGTCGGGCTTTCCCCATCCCCGAGCTGTTTGAGAAGATGTATTTTGTCGGCGAGATCGCTATCGGTCTCCGCGACATCATCATCTTTGTAAGCACCATCATCATCATGGTCCTGGTGGCCGTCTTTGTCAAATACACTAAGGTAGGCACCGCCATGCGCGGTGTCTCGTATGACGCAAAAACCGCTGAGCTTATGGGCATCAATAGCACAAAAGTCATCGTGGTGGCCTTTACCGTTGGATCGGCACTGGCCGGGGTGTCGGCCATTGAATACGGTCTCACCTTTGGCATTCTGAACCCTGCCATGGGTTTCATCCCGGGACTCGAAGGCTTTATTGCGGCCGTCTTGGGAGGCATCGGGAATGTCCCTGGAGCCATGATCGCGGGTTTCCTCATCGGCGGAGGGGAGATCCTTTTTGTCGCCCTGCTGCCTCCAACCCTTTCTCCGCTTCGCCCCCTTTTTGTGTGGGCCTTGCTTTTTGTCATCCTTTTTGTAAAACCGACGGGGCTCTTCCGACCCAATGTGAAATTTGAGGGTCTATGGGGAGAATGAGGAGAATGCATTGACATCCGGAGAGCGTGCATCGTACATCGGAAAAATCGTTGTCGGACTCGCCCTGTATATCGGGTTCCTTACACTGATGCATACCCAGCTGAAGGGGTTTTACCTCGGGGTCATGATCCTTTTTGGTATCAATGCCATCGTCTGTCTGGGCGTGAGCATCACCAACAGCTACACCAACATCTTCTCCTTGGGCTTTGGCGGCATCATGCTCATCGCGGCCTACACCACGTCCCTTTTGACCCTGCCGGTGCGCTACAAGGCACAGTTCCTTCACCTTCCCCTGTGGCTCGAAAATGCCCAATGGCCCTTCGTGCCCGCCCTGATCGCGGCGGGGATCGTGGCGGTTCTTTCGAGCGTCGTCCTTGTCCTACCGGCCTTCCGGCTCCGGGGCCATTACTTCATCCTCGCGTCCATCGGTATTAACATCGTCATGACCAACATCGGGATCAACTTTCGGGCATGGACGCACGGTCCCCTGGGCGTGCGGAATATCCCCTTCTACACCAATGTCTGGTGGGTCTACGGAATCTTACTTCTGACCATACTCTTCATTGTAAGGCTCATGCGCTCGAAGTTCGGCCGGGCCTTTGTGGCCATCGGTAAGGACCAAACGTTGGCCGCTGTTTTGGGGGTTAATGTGGTGCAGTACAAGATTTATTCGTTCATTATCGGGAGTTTCATCGTGGGCATCGGCGGCGCCCTCTGGGTTCACCACATCGGATCGATGCATCCCCATGTGTTTGAGCTGGTCTTTGTCTTCCAGGTCATCGCCATGCTGGCCATCGGGGGACCCGGGACGATCTCCGGCGCCATTCTCGGCGCCGCAATAATCACCTTCTTCACGCAGCTCGCCCGACCCGTCCAGGAGGGGTTTTCCCTGTTCGGTCTTGAAATCCCTCCCCTCATCGGGCTGATTCAGGTGCTCATTGCGATGATGATCATCATCGTCATGATCTATCGCCCCCAGGGCCTGCTGGGGCGTTACGAGATCACGTGGCAGACGGTTCGTGATGCTGTATTACCGCCGCTCTTCAAAAGACAAAGAACCAGACCTCAACAGGCTGAGCCACGAGGATCTCGATAGAAATTCACCGGGCAACGCACATGGCTTAATCCAGGACACAGGAAGGTGACCCATGTCGATTCAAGCCAGCTATACGATCCACAGTCATCAGCGCCACTTTGGATGGGACCGCTCCATTCCTCCGGTCGAGACCGTATCGCCTGGAGACATTGTCGAGTTTGACACGGTCGATGCCTCAGGCGGTCAGATTTCCCCCGATTCCACCGTGGCTGACGTAGCGAACCTCGACTTTTCCAAAGTGAATCCGGTGACCGGGCCGGTCTCTATTGACGGCGCCGAGCCCGGCGATGCGCTCAAGGTGACTTTCCTCTCCTTTGTCTCTTCAGGATGGGGCTGGACAGCGATCATACCCGGCTTTGGCCTGTTGGCTGATCAGTTTGAGGAACCCGCTCTGCACATCTGGAAATACGATGCGGAAACCCTCCATCCAGCCGTATATCGCCGTGGGATAAAGGTCCCTCTCAAACCTTTCCCCGGAACCATCGGAATCGCGCCTGCAGAGGAGGGAGTGCACAGCGTCGTGAATCCCCGCAGAGTTGGTGGCAATATGGACGCCCGCGACATCAGTGCCGGGACGGTACTCTATCTACCTGTGGAGGTGCCGGGAGCATTATTCTCGATCGGTGATACCCACGCCGCCCAAGGGGATGGAGAGGTCTGCGGAACAGCGATCGAGAGTCCCATGCTGGTCTCGGTCCAATTCGAGGTCATGAGGGGTATGAATCTCAAAGGCCCCCGGTTCATCACCCCAGGACCAGTGACGCGGCATTTTGACGAGGGCGGATACGAAGTGACCACGGGCATCGGCCCCGATCTCATGGCTGCGGCCAGAACAGCCGTCAGTGAAATGATTGAGGTGATCTCGAAGGAGCACGGGTTATCGCCGGCAGAGGCTTACATGCTGTGCAGCGTATGCGCCGATTTGCGGATCAGTGAAATCGTTGACGCTCCAAACTGGATTGTATCGTTTTACTTCCCGCGAATCGTTATCGACTAAAAGCGAGAATTATTTCTACTGCGAAAAGAGAGAGGTCATCAGTAAAGTGCATCTACCTAACCGAAGTGTTTACTTCAAGGCTCTATTTGCCGTCCCCACAAACCCCGTTTATTTGCACCGGGAATAAACAGGTCTGAAGGCGGGTGAGAACGCTACAGTTCAGTTAGGAATAATTCGCCGATTTCTTCTACCCCTCGTGCGGGTGGGGCTCAACTTTGCATCATGGTTACGGTAAACAAAAAGCAAGGCAGAACCAATCTCGGCCGTGCCTCGATCATTCCTGCCAATTGACTTTTCGTGGATCTGTCTGAATCTGTACCGTAGCAGAGAAGAAAGGTTTTAGGCCTTCAAAGAAGCGTTTGTTGTACGGCAGGTACCCAATATCCTGGATAAAAGTCGGTTAAGTAGTATGTTCAAAATCTTCGGCTTTCCCTAATTTGCTTATTCTTACTTTATCCCAGCCTTATGCAAGGCGGCAATTGTACGCGCACGGCTCTCCGGGCCGTAAGGCCAAATTTTGAACTCTTTCTCAACAGACATCTTAGGATCTAACTTTTTAACTTCGGACCATGATTGGCGGGCTTCCTCGTATCTGCCAGCCAAGGCATATGTTTCAGCTAAATTTATCTGAACTATTATATTACTCGGATTGTCTTTGATACATTTTTCATATTCAGCCAAAGCTTCCTCGTATTGACCGGCCTCTCTAAAGGCGTTTCCTAACGTTATGTTGCAGAGATTTAAAGGGCTCAAACGCACAGCCTTTTTTAAGAGGTTGATCGCCTCTTCAGAGCGCCCGGCATAGGTAAGGGTTCTGCCCAACAAATTGTAAGCAATTGCTGAATTTGGATTCAGAGCGATACCAAGCTCACCCTCCTCGATAGCTTTATCAAAATTCCTGCTCAAGCTATAAATATGACCAAGTATAGCATGGGGCATATCTTGACTTTCATCAAGTGTGAGGGCTTTTTTACACAGTTTAACGGACTCGCCCAGAGATTCACGAGGAGAGCTGCTCAAACCCAGGTGCACATCCATAAGGTGCGCTAACGCCAGCCCTGAATATCCCTCAAAATACTCCGGCTCTAAATTAATCGCCTGCTGATAAAGCTCTTTGGCTCTTATATTAGCTTCTTTATTAAACTGTCTCAGATAAGAAAGCGCTTCAAGTGATTTTTCCATATATTGAAGGTTCCTAGGTGCGTTTTTGAACCATAATTTAGCCCCCTCTCCCGCTGTAAGTTTTACCTGCACTGCGCCAACAACTTTACCAGCTAATTCGTCTTGTAATTGAAAAATATCTTTGAAATCTCGGTCGAATCTTTCAGACCAAAGATGTTTACCATCGATCGTATCGATTAGCTGGGCGATAACCCGTACCCTATCACCTGATCTTTGAACGCTGCCCTCTAGCACATATTGTACCCCCAGTTCCTCGCTGACTTGTTGAGCCTTCACCGGTTTGCCTTTATATGTAAATGACGAGTTGCGAGAAATAACAAATAGTTGGTCGACCTTAGAAAGAGTGGTGATAATATTTTCAGTTATCCCGTCAGCAATGTATTCCTGTTTTTGATCGCCACTCATGTTGTCGAAAGGAAGGACGGCGATGGAGGGCTTCTCAGGCAGTGGATGCGCCATCTTCTCCACAGAGGCAGGCTCGACGCGTTCGGATTGACGCAGATAAAAGTTCCAGCCTGCTAGACCTCCCGCAACCACAATGAGGATAATAATGGCCGCGAGAGCTGCCCTGCGCGAAATCCTTCCCAAGAACCTTTTCTCACCGATCACTTTGCCAACAGCTTCCGGCTCCATTAGCACGCGATAAACTCGTACTGGTTTCTCAATATTTTTCACAGTTTGCTCCCCCAAATACTCATAACCAAAAGGGAGCTTCTTTCCTATTTGATCATAGGCAGTTCCAGATATGCAGATGCCTCCACCATCAGCTAGGCTCTCTACTCTGGCAGCAATATTGACTCCATCCCCGTAAATACTCTCCCCATCTTCGACCACATCTCCAAGGTTGACACCGATCCGAAACTCCATCCTGCGCTTCTCAGGCAGATCAGCGTTTCTAGTCTTGAGCTCTTTTTGGATCTCCACGGCAGAATCAACCGCGTCCACCACACTGGCAAACTCAGCCAAAAGGTTGTCCCCCGGGGAATCGACCACTCGACCTCGATACCGTTCAATGAGTCCAGCCATGATTTCACGGTACTCTTTTAGTGTACGAATCGTACCAGACTCATCCTCGCCCATTAGACGGCTATATCCTTTTACATCCGCACTCAGTACGGCACTGAGTTTGCGTTTGTCACGCTCTTCACTCATGGGATCACCCCCCTTGGGTTCTTAGGAGCGGGAGAGAGTTAGAGAAAGAATGTGTTAGGAGTGAGTTAAGCAGGAGTGTGACGTTCCTCTATCACTAGAACCAGAGCGTGCTTGAAATCGAGGGTAGCAAGAAGTTTTCTGGATTCATAACTCTCCCATCTGCCTTTCTATCACGAGAGATTTGAAATGGCAACTTCCTTGGTGGCACGGGGAAGTCTGTCCTAGTGTTTCGTCTCATGCGGAGGTTGTGATTTCAAGATGAAAGCCGCTATTAGCTGCCACTGAAAACCCGTTTATGTGCATCGCAAATCATCAGGTCTGGAGGCGGGTAGAAACCTACTGGGTAGAAATCCGCACTTTGGGATAGCCATTGAAAGGATCGAGCGTAAAACGGATTGCCAGACACTCACCTCACTTCACCCCCGCCTTACGGAGACCGTCAAACAGGCGCTCTAATACCGCTTGATCTTTATAGGGGAGCCTCTGCCTCCAAGCCTCCAAAGAGGTCTGGGGACTTAGCTTCATGACTTCTGCCGCCTCAGCCCGGGTCTCCTCGTGCCGTCCTAGCTCACTATAACTGGCAGCCAAATAAGCGTGGGCAGGCAGATAATCCGGGATGCGGTCGAGGACGCTCTTGAATGTTTCAATCGCCTCCTCATAGCGTTGCGTTAGGAAATAGGCATGGCCCAGGTTCCATAAATACGAGACCGGATAAATGGGGTTGAGGCGCATCGCTTTCTTTATCAACCCAATAGCTTCCTCCGGTCTCCCAGCCCAGTTCAGAATACTTCCCAACCCCGCAATCCCGTCAGCATCGTTGGGGTTGAGAGCGATGGTCTTCTCTAGCTCGGCAATGGCCTGCTCATGCTGCTTTTTCCACAGATAGACCTCGCCCAATATTCGGTGGCCGAAAGGTAGTGAGTCATCCAGGGCTATTGCCCTTCGAGCTAGTTCAAAAGCTTGTTCGAGAGACTGGGGATCTTGGCTCCACCCCAAGGACCACTGACGGAAGTGGGTCAGACCCAATAACGCATACGCTGGCGCAAACTCGGGGTCCAGATCAATGGCCTTCTCAAACATCAGCCGTGCCTGATCATTCGTCCCCTCAGTGAGGTGTTGAGAGTACCATCTGCCCCGCCAGAAGTAGTCATAGGCCCTCAGGTTGCCCGAGTCTTTGTGCACCACGCGCCCTTTTTCCACCTCCGTCAGTTTCGCTACCAAAGCCGATTGCGAAGGGTCGGAAGCTGACACGGTTGTCTTCGCCAACCTGGCCGCCAGAGCCGCTACTATCTTTCGGGCCACCTCATCTTGCAGTGCAAAGATCTCTTTCAGTTCCCGGTCGTATCGCTCCGCCCAAAGGTGTCCCCCCGTTGTTGCATCCACAAGCTGGGCCGTGATCCGAACCCTGCCGTTCGCCTTGCGGACACTGCCCTCCAACACATACCGCACTCCTAGCTCCCGCCCCACTTCCTCTACCTTTACTGCTTTGCCTTTGTACGTGAAAACAGAGTTGCGGGCGATGACAAACAGGCCCGAGACCTTGGAGAGGTCAGTGATGAGGTCTTCGGTTATCCCGTCGCTGAAATACTCTTGCTCGGGATCTCCGCTTATGTTGACAAAAGGCAGCACGGCGATGGACGGCTTGTCGGGTAATGGAAACGCCATCTTCTTTGCAGAGGTAACCTCCACGGGAGGGGCAGGACGTAGGTAGAAACGCCAGACCGCCAGCCCCAGAACGACCACGACAAGAACCACGATAGAAACGAGGGTCGCCCGACGCCTGTGCAGCGGATCGTCCTTTCTCCTTCGGTAAACCACAGAACCCGCTTCCTCAGGCTCCATCAATACCCGATAAACCCTCACCGGCTTACTGATATTCTTGACCCTTTGCTCTCCCAGGTACTCATAGCCAATGTCGAGCTTGCCCTCGACTTGTTCATAGGTGCTCCCAGAAATACAGATTCCACCCTCCTCGGCCAGGCTCTCCAACCGAGCAGCGATGTTGATGCCATCCCCGTAGATCTGCTCTCCCTCCTCGATCACATCCCCTAGGTTGACCCCAATGCGAAACTCCATCTTGCGGTTTTCCGGCAACTCTGCGTTCCTGGCTTTGAGCTCCTCCTGGATCTCCACGGCACAACGTACCGCATCCACCACACTCTTGAACTCCGCCAACACATTATCCCCAGGAGAATCCACCACCCGGCCCCCATGCTTCTGGATCAGGTTAGCCATCACCTCTCTATAGGCGGTCAGTGTGCGGATGGTTGCCTCTTCATCCTCGCCCATAAGACGACTGTAGCCTTTTACGTCAGCACTGAGGATAGCGGCAAGCTTTCGTCCATAGCGCTCAGTGTTCATGGAGTCACCCCCGTGGGGATTCGAGAGTGCGTGAAGAAGTGTTGCGAGGTGGTTGATTGTCGGAAATCACCGAACTCGAGTGTATACCAAGGGGGATAAGATGACAAGTTCCGATGGGGTTTTTGGCTTCCTTCTTCCTAGCCAAGGTGTTAAATACATCCATTAAAGGCGGCCTGTCAA
>JABAOC010021281.1_pt4 | contig 11192 bp, 12 predicted proteins | sample 7062161 | NCBI WGS metagenome assembly JABAOC01 (sample SAMN14538625, study PRJNA623070) | marine sediment metagenome | biome: marine biome [ENVO:00000428]; feature: marine pelagic biome [ENVO:01000023]; material: deep marine sediment [ENVO:00002113] | place: India: Gulf of Khambhat ... | reverse complement strand
CACTGGTTGGCCCGCGGGCTTATAAGCCGGATGAGATTGAGTATCAGCAGGAGAAACATCCAGAGACCACCTATTACATTAAATGGCTTTTGACTGTTAAACCGGGATTGACCGGACCGTGGCAGGTGGGAGGTCGCTCAAAGATACCCTTCCAGGAGCGGGTTAAGATCGATGGGAGATACGCCCAGAGAAAATCGTTACTGGAGGATATAAAGCTTATTCTCAAAACTCCCTTGGTGGTGCTTGGGGGGAGAGGTGCTTATTGAGGCTTAGATGATTGATCTTTTAAATCCCAAGACTTCCCAAAATTATTCTGGACCTCCAGAGGAAACCCTAGGGGAAAAACCTCCCTTTCCAACCAAAGCCGGCTGGAGTTTAAGGTGGGGATCACGCAATCAGAAAATTCTTGCCACTTTGATATCAACAATGCTTGCACTCTTTCTCCTCCTTTACCTTTTTATAGTTCGACCAACAAGCGTGGTTTATACCAAGGCGGTGGGATTAAAAGAACCCTTCGACCAATTGCGGGTGGCTTTGGAGGGGAAGGATTCCCTGCTTGTCTCAAGGGCGCTTGGGCAGCTGGAGAGTGCGCTTTTGGAGCTGAAAGGTTCCTATCAGCGGCTTGGGTATCTTAGGGGAGTGCCGTTTGTTAGAGACTACTACCTTGATGGGGAGCATCTTCTGGAAGCTTTCTCCCTTTCTTTGGAGGGGGGAAGATCAATTCTTGAGGCTGTTGGTCCCTTTGCTGGTGTTTTGGGAGAAGCGGCGGCACTTGGGAAGAATCTCTCTACAGAGGAGAAGGTTTCTGATTTGACCAAAACCTTACCACAACTTAGTCCTCAGATAGACGCTTTTTTGGGAAAGGTGTTTTTGATTAAGATGGAGCTTGATCAGATAGATCCGCAGCGCTATCCTCGGGAGCTTGGGGATATGCAGTTGAGGTCGTGGCTGGAGAGTGGACAGAACTTACTTTCGCAGATTGAACCACTTTTAGAAGAGTCCAAGGGAGTGGCTGAGTTTTTACCTAATGTTTTAGGTATTCCAGAACGAAACTACCTCGTTATCTTCCAAAACGACTCTGAACTTCGGGCCACGGGAGGGTTTATCACCGGGTACATGATAGTAACTGTGAGGGGAGGAAAGGTTGTTAATGAGGAGTTTCACTCCGGGGCCCATATCGCCCGTCGGCTTCCCCACAGTCCTCCTCCCAAACCTATTAGGCGATATCTGGGGGTGCGCACTTGGCATTTCCACGACGGTAATTTTTCTCCCGACTTTAAGAAAACAGCGGAGAATCTTATCTCCATGTGGAAGCGAACCAAGCTTCCGCAATTGAGTGGGCTTATCGCCATCAATACAAAAACAGGGGAGAAGTTAATCGATCTGTTTGGGCCTGTAAAGCTTTCCAAATATTCGCTTGATCTTAGCGATCGTCATTGGCTTCCCAAGGATTGCCGCGTTGGGGGAGATAAGTTCACCAGCACCAATCTAGTTTGCCGGTTAGAGTTTTACGTTGAAAGGCGCGGACGGGGAGGAGCGGAGAAGCGAAAAGTTATCTTGGCACAGTTGGCTGGAGCAATCATTAGCAGGGTTAAATCCTCTTTGGTGGTGACCTGGCCTCGCCTTTCTGATTTTTTCTTTAGCCTCCGTGATGAGAAGGATCTCCTCTTGTATAGTGTCGATAAAGAAGAGCAGGCGTTAATTGAAAAGCTCGGTTTTGCTGGGAGGGTGGAGGAGTCCGAAGGCGATTATCTGCATATTAACGACAGCAATTTTGGGGGGAAAAAGACAGATATCTTTATGAGGGAGTCAGTGGAGCAGAGATTAACTAAATTAGAGTCCGGCGGCTGGCGCAAGACAGTTAAGATTGTGTATCACAATCCCCAAGAATATGATGATTGGCTTTCGGTGGAGTACAAGGATTTTGTGCGCCTTTATGTTCCCCAGGGGTCTAAGTTAATTGCCATCAAAGGAGCAAAAAAGGAATGGGGCAGTTGGGAGGAGTTGGGAAAGACTGTTTTTGGGGCTTATTTTACCCTTTGGCCGAAGAGGAGGCACAGTCTGACCTTTATTTATGATCTGCCGGAGGGTATTATTGAAAAAGACTACTACCGCCTCATGATGCAAAAACAACCGGGGACAAATATTACTCTTGTCAAAGTTAAAATTGATGGTAAGATAGAATCGTTCAACTTAAAAACTGACAAGAAGTTTGAGATCGCACTAGAATGACTGATCCTGCCTAGATGCCTATCTACCGAGACGAGGGAATTGTTGTTCGCAAAAAGAATTTTTCCGAAGCGGACAAGATTCTAACTCTTTTTACCAAGGATGGTGGCAGTATCTCTGCCATTGCCAAAGGAGCGCGCAAAGTCACTTCGCGTAAGGTCTCTTCGAGCGAACTTTTTGTTCATGGGATCTACTATCTAGCCAAGGGAAGAAATATAGATATCATCATCGAATCGGAGACTCTAAACCCCTTTACTCCCTTAAGAGAGGATCTTCACAAAGCAGCGCTTGCCTTTTACCTTACCGAACTTTTAGACTCCTTTACCGCTGATAACCAAACCAACTATCCCCTTTATCGACTCTTTCTTGAGACGATGTCGATCCTCTCCCGCGCGAAGAAAAGGCAAAACCTTTGGGTGAGAGCTTTCGAGATCAAGGCTCTTAATCACTTGGGGTTTGGTCCCGAACTTTACCAGTGTGCTAACTGCAGCGCCCCCCTTTCGGCCGAGAAATATTTTAGGGACGATCAGGGGGGGACTGTCTGCCGAAAGTGTTTCTCTGAAGGAGAGTTACTTGAAGAGCCGCTACTTGTTCTTCTAAGGGATCTTCAGCGGCTTGATTGGAATGAGCTTTCCCGATTGAGATTTAACGAGCAGGATCTTATCAACTCAGAAAAACTTATTCACCGTTACCTCAAACATACTTTAGAGAAGGATTTGGGATCGGTTGATTTTATCACTAAGGTGCGCGAGCAACTGGCCGTTTAGTTGCTAGCTCTCTCATGGAGAAAAGAAACAGTCAGTTTGAAAAATTAGTTTCTTTGGCGAAAAGGCGGGGCTTTATCTACCCCTCCTCGGAAGTTTACGGAGGCCTTTCTGGCTTTTGGGACTTTGGCCCGCTTGGGGTGGAGCTTAAAAACAATATCAAAGCTGAGTGGTGGCGGGCATTTGTTTGGGAGAGGGAAAATGTGGTTGGTCTTGACTCGGCGATCATCTATAATCCCAAGATTTGGGATGCTTCGGGCCATACTAAACACTTTGCCGACCCACTGGTGGAGTGTAAAAATTGCCATCAACGGTTCAGAGAGGAAGATTTAAAAAAGAAGGTTTGTCCCAACTGCGGTAAGCGGGGATTTACCAAACCGAAGATGTTCAATCTGATGTTTAAGACCCACGTTGGGCCAGTGGAGGATAGCGCCTCAGCGGCCTATCTTCGACCAGAAACGGCCCAGGGGATCTTTGTCAATTTTGAAAATATCGTCAAGACCTCGCGCTTAAAACTCCCCTTTGGCATCGCCCAGATTGGGAAAGCCTTCAGAAACGAGATCACTACCGGTAACTTTATCTTTCGCTCCCGTGAGTTTGAACAGGCGGAGCTTGAATGGTTCTGCCACCCCCGGGAGGCGGAAAAGTGGTTTCGTTATTGGCAGCGGGAACGGCTCGAATGGTACCTGGCGTTGGGAATGAAGAAAGATAATCTGCGTTGGCGTGAGCATGAGGATAGGGAGCGGGCACATTATGCGGTAACTGCCTTTGACATTGAGTATCAGTTTCCTTTTGGATGGGGGGAGATAGAGGGAATTGCCAATCGTAGCGATTTTGATCTTAAGGCCCACAAGATAAAATACCGCGGCGAGGAGACAGGAAAGGAGATTACTCCTTACGTGGTGGAGCCATCGATGGGAGTTGAGCGTCCAGCGCTGGCCTTTATCGCAGATGCGTATGAGGAGGAGAAGGTTAAGGGGGAGAAGCGGGTGGTTCTTAAGCTCCATCCTCGGTTGGCACCGATTAAGGTGGCAGTTTTGCCGCTGGTTCGAACCGACAAGCTTTTAGTTCGGATTGCAGGGGAGATCTTTAATGCCCTAAAAGGTAGCNNTGGCTCAATTGGCCGTCGCTACCGACGCCAGGATGAGGTGGGAACGCCGTTTGCTGTCACTGTCGATGGCCAAACAACTGGGGACAGGAGTGTCACTGTCCGCAATCGTGATTCAATGGAGCAAGAGCGGATTAAAATAGGCGATCTTAAACCCTTCTTCTTAGAAAAAATAGGATAACTTTCTCCAATCTCCAAGAACTTTTTTAGTTAGACCGCTTTCATCTTACTATTGACATCCTTCTTTTATTTTTTGTAAAGTGGTGAATAGTGGTGAAATATGGTGAATTTCACCCTAGGATTAATCCAATGAGCGAGCCCCTGCCCCGCGCCCAACTAAATGCTTATCGGTTCCTATACGCAGAAAGTGGGTCCCCGTTATCGGGTAGCCCTTCCGGCGAAGTTTCGTCAAACTTTAGGGAAAGAAATCATCTTATCGCGCGGATACGAGGGATGCCTTTTGGTCATCTCCCCTAAAAGTTGGAAAGAGCTTTTGGCGGAAGTAGCAAAAGGACCTTTTGTTTCCCGTGCGGTGAGGGATACAACGAGGTTTCTTTTGGGAAGCGCTTTTGAGATTGAGTTGGATGATCAGGGAAGGTTTGTCCTTCCAGAAACACTGCGGTCTTACGCTGAGATCGGAGAGGAAGTGGTCTTTCTGGGATTGGGGCGTTGGGTGGAGGTTTGGGCTGGTAAGCGTTGGGTCAAGCGGCAGCATTATTTGGAAAAGAGAGGATCGCAGTTGGCTAATAAATTAGCTAAGGTGGAACTTTAACATGACGCATATCCCGGTTCTTCTTAAAGAGACGATCGAGCTTTTAAATATCAAAAAAGGAGGCCGCTACATCGATGCCACCTTAGGTCTTGGTGGGCACAGCATAAAGATTCTCCAGCGTGGTGGGAGGGTGCTGGGAATCGATCTTGATCGTGAGTCGTTAGTCAAAGCAGAAGGCCGATTGAAAAAAGCCGGCTTTTTAAAACAAGCGGTCTTATTCCAGGGCAATTTTGGGGACATTAAGCGGATTGCTCTGGAAAGCGGTTTTTTTCCTTGTGATGGGATCCTCCTCGATCTTGGAATGTCCTCCTGGCAGTTGGAGGAGTCGGGGAGAGGATTCTCTTTCCAGAAAGAGGAACCACTGGATATGCGGATGGATAAGGATCAGGCGGTTAGCGCTGCCGATCTTTTGAATGGTTTAACGAGAAATGAACTGGAAAAGCTTTTTCGAAAATATGGCCAGGAGCAACAATCTGCTCGTCGGATTGGTTCGGCTATTGTTCGCGCCCGTTCCCTAAAACCGTTTGAAACGACGGGGGAGTTGGTCAAGGTTATCGAGGGGATTAAGGGGGTGGGAGGCGGGAGGAGAATTCATCCGGCGACCAAGGTTTTTCAAGCGCTTCGGATCGCGGTTAACGACGAGATCGGTAACCTGCGATCCGCACTGCCCCAAGCGTTTGAGATCTTGGTTTCACGACCGCGCTTGGAACAAGCCGGAGGTCGGTTAGTGGCGATCTCCTTTCACTCCTTGGAGGATATAGAGGTGAAGCGTTTCTTTGTCAGGATGGCACAAGGAGGGGTTGGGGAGGTGCTAACCAGAAAACCGATAACTCCTAAAGTGGAGGAGATCGAAGGTAATCCGAGGGCGCGTTCGGCAAAGCTTAGGGCAATCGAAAAGATAAAAAATGCGTAGAATTCAAAAAAAAGGAAAAAAGAAAACAAGAAGTAATACTCCCAAGTGGTTGTTTGGGCTGACCTTTATCCTTATCGTTGTCCAGGTGATTCTGGCCAATTCTTTGGTGACAAAGGGAAAAGAGATCAATCAGCTTAATACCCAGCGCAAAAAAATTCAGGCGGAGATCGTTTCTCTTGAAAATCGGGTCTCTCAGGTTTCATCTCTTGCTATTATTCGACAGAAGGCGAGGCAGATGGGGATGAAGCCCGGAAAAGTTGAGTTCCTACCACCGCCGTCAATTGCCTCGGCACCGTGATGCGTCTTAAGCTTATTCTTCTCCTTTTCACAGGAGGTTTTTTGGCTATTTTGCTCAAGCTATTTACTGTTCAAGTGATCAACCACGAGCAGTATACAACTCTTGCGGGGAAGCAGCGAATTATCTCTCAAGAGATACCAGCCCGCCGAGGGAGGATCTATGCTTCAGATGGAGTATTGGTCGCAAGCGAGGACGCTTTTCTTCTCTTTGCTGATCCTTCTCAAATAGAGGAGGAGAAAACTGTCGCGGAGAAATTAGCTTCCCTTCTTCTTACCGACGAGAGGTTTTTTAGCTACAATCCCCTGCTGGATGAGGGGTCAGGGGAGGAGACAATCAAACCCAAAAAACTCTTGCTGAAAAGGTTAAAGAGCTTAATGGCTAACAAGCAGAGACGTTGGGTTTGCCTCGCTCATAAAGTACCAAGGGTGGTTAAAGATCAGGTTGAGGCATTGGGGATTAAAGGGCTTGGTTTTATCAATGAACCAAGGCGGTTTTACCCAGAAAAAAAATTGGCCGCCAACATCCTAGGGCTGGTTGCTTTTAATGAATCGGGGAATGATCAGGGTTACTTTGGTTTGGAGGGCTATTACGATGGCGACCTTAAGGGAGCGGCGGGAAGAGTGGTTCAGGAGTATTCTGCTTTGGGGGAACCGATCCTTGTGGGTGGATACAACCTTGTTCAACCGCAAAACGGGAACGACCTTTACCTAACTATCGATCGAAACATTCAAAGCATTTTGGAGCGAAAGATAAGGGAGGGAGTTAAGCGCTACGGTGCCAAGTCAGGTTCATTTGTCGTTTTGGAGCCTTCAACCGGAAAGGTGTTGGCGATGGGAAACTACCCGACCTTCGATCCTGGTAACTTCAACTCACCTTTCTCCCAAGGTGAAAAGGGCTCCTCCAAGCAAGAGATGAGAAACACGGCAATTTCTGTAACCTACGAGCCCGGTTCAGTGATGAAGCTGGTTTTGATGTCGGCGGCGATCGATGCCGGAAGGGTTGAACCAACGTCGACCTTTCTTGATGACGGTCCCCTTAAGGTAGGGGGATATGTCATTGATACTTGGGATGGAAGGCATCACGGAAAGCAGACAATGATCCAACTTTTACAGAAATCAAACAACGTTGGGGCGGCCAAGATTGCCTTGAAGCTTGGCAGAGAGATGCTCCGCAACTATTTTTTAAAGTTTGGCTTTGGCGAGGTTTTGGGGATTGATTTGGAGGGTGAGGAGGGAGGGAAGGTAAAGGAACTTTATGAGTGGCGGGAAGTTGATCTGGCTACCGCCGGGTTTGGCCAGGGTGTGGCGGTTACGCCTTTGCAGATGGCAAGTGCCGCCACTGTTGTGGCCAATGGAGGAATGTTGATGAAACCTTACGTGGTTGAAAAGATTGTCAAGTCGGATGGAAGGGAGGTCAGTTTTGAACCTGAACCTCTTGGTCGTGTGATCTCCCCAAAGGCGTCGGCAACGATGGTGAGGATGTTGCTTGCCGCTGTTGAGGGAGGGGAGGCGCGATCCTTTCTCTCTTCAAAATATAAGATTGCGGGAAAGACGGGGACGGCTCAGATTCCAGTAAGAGCTGGTTACGATCCTCATAAAACCAATGTGACCTTTGTTGGCTTCTTACCGAAAGAGAGGCCGTTTGTTATGTTAATGAGACTAGAGAAACCAACGGCCGCTATCTATTCGGCAGAAACAGTCGTTCCTCTTTGGGTTGAGGCGGTAGAAAAGATTGCTCCGTTGTTTGGAGTGAGGCCAGACAAGTGATGCTTTGGATTAAAAAGCCAAAGTCTTTTATTTTGGAGTTGGCAGCAAGTTGTTAAAATGACAAACGATGCCAATAAGGTTGAAGGAGGAATCCCTTTAAAAGGAAGAGTTGAGGTCTCGGGTGCAAAGAACGCAGCCATTAAGGAGATGACTGCCTCACTTTTAACGTCGGGAACGGTTACATTGAATAATGTTCCCGATATTTCTGATGTTGCGATTGATTTGGAGATTATCAAGGCGCTGGGGGTTGGGGTGGGTAAGCCTAAACCCAATACTTTAGTCTTACATGCTTCCGATAAGTTAAAGACAACCGTCCCCGCTCCCCTTTGTGCTAAATCGCGGGCGGCAATTATCACAATGGGTCCTCTTTTGGCCCGGGAGGGGGAGGTAAACCTTTTCACTCCTGGGGGTTGCCCAATCGGGGAGCGTCCCTTAGACCGTCATCTTAATGCTCTTGAGGGTTTGGGAGCTTCTTTTAAGATCAAAGGGGGGATGATTGAGGGGCGGGCGGCCAAGCTTACTGGGGGAGGGATTGCTTTCGAGAAGAACACTGTTATGGGAACGGAAAATGCGCTCCTTGCAGCAGTTTTGGCAAAGGGGGAAACGGAGATCAGAGGGGCGGCGATGGAGCCAGAGGTGGATGATCTTATTACTCTCCTTGAAAAGATGGGAGCGAAGATTGAGCGAGATGCAGCCGAGCCAAGAATCATCAGGATCGAGGGGGTCCAAAATCTGGTGGGAGCAAAACATACGGTTATCTGTGATCGCAATGAAGCGGTAACCTTTGCGGTGGCCACCGCCGTCACCAGGGGTGATATCACCTTAACCGGTCTTGAGGTTACTGATCTGACTGCTTTCCTAGCAAAATTGGAGAAGGTTGGAGTCCGCTACAAAATTGAGGGCCAGGGGGTTTTGCGGGTTCTGGTGGAGGAGGGAGCAAAGTTATCTCCAGTGGATGTTGTCACCGCACCCCATCCAGGCTTTATGACTGATTGGCAGCAGCCCTTTACCCTTCTTCTTACCCAAGCTCAGGGCGAATCGCTGGTTCATGAGACAATCTACGAAAACCGGTGGGGCTACCTCTCAAAGCTTNNTAGAAAGTTTGGTGCCCGTGTTAAGCTCTATACCCCCTCTGACCTGGGGAAACCATTTAATCCGGAGGAATACGGCTTTGATTGGCAGGGAAGAAAAAAGGAGCCAAAAGTCTTCGCCAAAGTCTTTGGCCCTACCCTTCTTAGCGCAGCCAAGGTGGAAGTTACTGATCTGAGGGCTGGGGCAACTCTCCTCTTAGCCGCTCTGGCGGCGGAGGGGGAGAGTGAGATTATGGGGGTTGAACATATCGAGAGGGGTTATGAGAATTTTGAAGAAAAACTAAGTGCTTTGGGCGCCTCGATTAAAAAGATGGGGGGATAGTTTCCTTTCCGTTATCTATGATTTTGTAGCTGCTGGCGAAGGTGACGGAGAGTGCGGTAGATGATCGTTCCCACATTTGTCTCAGAAAGTCCGGTGAGTTTGGCGATTATTCGGTTGGTATATCCTTCGTAAAACTTCATGTAGATGATGTCTCTTTCCCTTTGGGGGAGGTTAAAGATAAGCTGTTCTAGGATCTCATAACTTTCGGAACGAATAATCATCTCCTCCGGTCCCGCCTCTCCACTTTTTATGGGAGCGATCTTGTCCAGGGAAACTCTTGTCTTTCCTCTCTCCTTGCGGAATGTATCAAAGAGGGTGTTTTGGGCGATCTTAAAAAGCCAGGTGGAGAAGGGGACGCCCTGCCACTGGAAGCCGTCGAGTCCTTTAAGTGCCTTTTCAAAAACCTTGGAGGTTAAATCATCTGCCTTTCTCTCATCGCTCACCCGGTTGAGAAAGTAGCGTTGCACTTTTGGATAGTAGTGTTTATAAAGCTTGGCAAAGGGCTTATTCTCTCCTTTGTCTATCTTCTTTGCCTGCCGAATAAGCTTCTCTTCTTCGTTTAAGTCCATTGGGAAACTAATCAAGCCGTGGGGTCCTAGCAAGCTCTAAAATGAGCGGCCACATCNNGATCTCTAATTTGGTATCTTTGGCCCGAACTTGTTTGGGAGTTTCAGGGGTGAGAAAGATCTTTCTTCCTGGAAGAGCTCCGAGGATCTCATCGACCGATTCCTCTGGTGGGGGATAGTATTGGTGGGTGGCGTCAACGACAACTCCCCCTCCTTTAGCAGGTAAAATTCTTATACGCGCTGGTGGGAGAGTAAAGTTAACAAGTGAATTTTTCGCCATTTTTTTATCGACACCAAAAAAATCTGCTACTTTAACTGCCGCTTTAAGGTAGGGTTTAAGCCCACCGGTTTCGCTGATCTTAACAACCTTTTTAGTTTTTTGATCCTTTGAAAGGTAAGGGGCTTTTCCGCAGATCACAACAAGATTTGGTTGGGTTAATTCCCAGAAGTAGTCAAAGATCTCCTTATTGGAGTAGCCGATCTCCAGGACCAAAAGATGCTTGTACGGGGGACGAAAGGTTAACTNNTTAAGATAACCCTTAACCAATTGAAATAAGATCGGGGATACTCCCTGGTTCCGAGGATGATTAGAGGGAGGACAAACTCTGTCTCGGGAGCTTCGATATTTCGCCTCACTGGGTACCCTCCCTTAAGAGCGTGGTAGATCGCTTCCCGCGCGATTCCTGTTTTTCCCTCCCCCACAATAGCGACAATTTGGGGTTGGTGTTTCTTTAAGGCCCACTGTGAGAGGTGAGTGAGGATTTTCCGAAGGCATCTTCTCAAAAACCTCCTCACGGGGCTGTATTTAGCCATCATTTAAGATAATACGCTAACGCTTGGGCCGCTTCAAGAATCTTAAAGTTGTGATAGGCCTTTGTTTCTGCCGTTTTAGCTTTTGAGATGGATTTTAAAACTCGCGAAACCAGCTTCTCCCCCATCAAAAAGATCCAGGCGGAGGCGGAAAAGGGGGGAGCAGTCTCACTCGCTCAGGGGATTCCGAAGTTTCTACCTCCTTTGGGAGTAAGACAGGCAGCAGCGGCGGCGATCAAGCAGGGCCAGACCGATTTTTATGGCCCTCCTCAAGGGCTTTATTCTCTTCGGGAAAAGATCGCCGCTCGCCATCTTATTGAGGAGGGAATGCGCTACACTCCCGAGGAGGTGATTATCACTGCCGGGGCCCTTCAAGGAATGTCAGCCGCCCTGCTCACTACCCTTTCAGCGGGTGATGAGCTGATCGTTCCCTCCCCTACCTATTTTCCATTTCTTAACTTTCCTAAAGTTCTGGGGCTTAAATCAGTTTTTGTTCCTTTAGAGGAGGGGAGTTGGCGGTTGCAAACCCTCCTGTTGGAGAAGGCTGTTAGTG
>JABAOC010000240.1_pt2 | contig 11192 bp, 9 predicted proteins | sample 7062161 | NCBI WGS metagenome assembly JABAOC01 (sample SAMN14538625, study PRJNA623070) | marine sediment metagenome | biome: marine biome [ENVO:00000428]; feature: marine pelagic biome [ENVO:01000023]; material: deep marine sediment [ENVO:00002113] | place: India: Gulf of Khambhat ... | reverse complement strand
ATTGACTTCTACCGCAAATCACTTCAAAGAGAAGACTTGGATGAAGTTGTTAAACGAAGAAAACAACTGGCTTACTGGATTGAAAAGTTCCATCAGCAATGCGGAACATTGACTCCCAATCTCGAAGCGTCTATTAGAAACCTAGAACAAGATTCTTGCTTAGTTCTCATGACTGCTCATCAACCAAACCTTTTTGCATACAGTGGCGTTCTGCGCAAGGCTACTTTGAATGATGTTTTGGCAAAAAGGCTTTCCGAAAGGCTTGCAGTTCCAGTCGTTAGTTTTTTTGGCGTTGCAGATCAGGATTTTGCCGCTGATCGATGGGTAAAAACAGCACAGCTTCCGGATGTTGAAAAAAGAAAAGGTGTTTTTGAATTAAGGTATAACACTTCAGAAAAAATAATGTTAAATAGAGTAGACAAACCTTGCAAACAAATCTTGAAAAGTTGGGAAACGGGGATCAGAAACTGGATAGAGAAGCTGAATGCCACAATTGAACGCGAAACCCAATTTCCAAGTTTGAAATTGGATAACAAAAAATCTGCTATGATCAAGAATTTTGAGATGCTGTGGGAGTTGGTTCAAAACGCCTATGATAATGCCAAAACTTACTCAGATTTTAACGCTTTTATTATGTCGAAAATTGTTAATGAAATTTGGGGATATAGCACACTTTTTTCTAGATTTTCAGAATGCCAGCAAATTTTCGAAAAAGAGTATTTAAATCTCCTAAACCAATTTGACAATTATTCTAATTACTTGAAGGAAATGCTCGCTTCAGAAAACAGATTGAGGGGTGGAGTATTTGATCAGGAATTTAAAACTTTTCCTTTTTGGTATCATTGTACCTGTGGCAGCAAAACACGCTTAACAGCTCAATATGAAAACAATGCATTGGCATTGGCAGGTCAGGGCTCTTGTCTTCGCTGTGGAAAAAAATACTTTCTAGATTTAGAATCAAAGAATAATCCCGTAATCTCTGGAATACTTTCTAAAATATCACCCCGAAGTATATCTTTTCCTCTCATATTTTTTCAGGGTTTGGCAGTAGCTTGTTATGTTGGTGGAGTTGCTGGAAAAGAATATTTACTACAAGCTGCTTATCTCGCCAAAAGATTGCGTATACCTTTTCCTCCTAATGTTGTTTGGCGCCCTAAAGACATCTATTATGGAATTGGGCAACTGAATGCTTTGATATGCTTCAAAAGGCTTTCAGAAATTTCTGACTTTTCGCAATATGATAAAATTAAAGCTAAGTATGAGAAAAGACTCTGCGAAATTGACAAAGAAATGAAGGAAATCGAATTACAAAAAGCAAGGGTTATGGTTAACTTTAGAATTAATAGAAAAGAGCGAGTTCAAAAATTGAAGAATTTGGCTCGCAGTAAACACAAGCTTAAACGAGCGACCCAGCATTCAGTGTTAATCCATAATCTTAATTTGTTGGATAATGTTAGCTCTGTGATAAATCTTCACCCGTGTATAGTAGATTATGCCATAAATATCGGTTTGAAACAAACAAGTGAGCAATGGGTAACATTCTTGAAAGAAAATGGTGATTTAACTTCGGACATCAACTTAAAAAGTGAATGTGATGATGTCCTCCAATTTATTCAGTGATGGATGTTGTTAGATTAATGATTGTTATTAAGAATAATTCCGAATATTGCCACTATTATTATGCGGATATTGTGTTAATAACGGGTTTCCTATGCGTACGGAAACGAAGAATTTTTCCACAGTGAACTATTTAAAAAGCAGCATAAACATTAGTGAATCTGAAGTTTAGAATTTAAAGCAACAGTTTTTTTGACTACCCTTAATCATCAAGCTTTTAGCATTAGAGAAAAGTGCCCCAATCAAGTTGAAAGTTGCTCAATTTCGTGGTTCACCTTGTTTGAAAAGAACTCTCTCAGAGGTTTTGTTGTATGAGAAATAGAACTAGGCTTTTCATATTAGCGGGGGGCAAAGGAGAGCGTTTGTTTCCATTTTCCAGTGTAATTCCTAAATGCCTAATTCCCGTAGCAGGAAAACCTTGTGTTAGGTGGATAGTTGAAGATTCGATAAATCAAGGATTCAAGAATATCGTCTTATGTATCAATAAGAAAGACGAAACTAATTTCAGATATGAATTCAGAGATTTGAATATTGAATTTAGCATCAACTGCAAACCGACTGGTACGGTGGATGAGCTTTTATGCGCAGAAAAACATGGTCTTTTCGACTGTAGTCTGAAAGGATCCTTTCTCTTAAGGTATGGCGATGATCTAACTGAAATATCATTTAAAGATTTGATAGAATATCATAGGAAGAAAAAAGCCTTTGCAACTCTTCCTTATACAATAGATCTCAGACTTCCAGTTGGAATTTTGAAAATAGCCAGAAACGGAATTGTGCAGGGATTCATCGAAAAACCTAAACTGGGAAAACCTTCTTGGATCGGTGTCGCAGCTTTCGACTCCAATGTAAGAAAGTACTTCGAACCAGGTGAAGATGTAGCCCATGACTTGATACCAAAATTGCTGAAAGCAAAAGANNTACTCAACATCTAACCACTGGTATGATGTTGGAAATCTTGAGCACTGGCGGCGCGCTGATGAATATTTCCGGAATAAGCAAAATAATGCTTCTAAGACGTCGAAATAGAAAGCTTCAATTATTGACACTTGGTGAATCAGTATATTGAAAGATAAAAATCCAAAATTTTCTATTAGACTAAGTGTGGTAATTCCTGCTCTAAATGAAGAGAACAACATAGGCAAAGTCTTAAGGCGAATCAATGAATCTTTGCGCCGTGCTGGTATTAATTATGAGATAATAGTCGTTAACGATGGCTCCACTGACCGGACAGCCCAAATTGCAAATACTTACGGCGCAGAAGTAATTAATAAGAAGTTAAACTCGGGCTATGGTGCAGCTTTAAAGACAGGTCTTCTTCGAGCAAGGGGGCAGTATTTAGCTTTCTTGGATGCCGACAATACATATCCGCCAGAGGCACTTCCTTTGATGCTTAAGGACGCAAAGCATTTTTCTCTAGTTGTGGGTTCGAGGTTTTCCCTGTCGAAAAATGGTATGTCTGTGGGAAGAAAACTTGGTAACCTACTATTTGCTGCAATTGTTGCCTTTCTAACCAACACGAGAACAACTGATGTGTGGACGGGCTTGAGACTTTTCGACAGAAAACTGCTTAGGATTATTTATGAACTTCCTGATGACCTAACTTTTACTCCAATCATGACTCTCAAATCAATATTATGTGGATTTTCTTATAGTGAAACTAAAATACCTTATGGGGAAAGGGAAGGAGAATCGAAACTGAACGAACTAAGAGAAGGCTGGAGGTTCCTAAGATCTTTTTGGCTAACCTATTTGACATCGACTAATCCTATATATAAGAATTACAAAAAACCCTGAAGTTTTAGAGTAGTCAAAGTTCGTTCAGACTAATCAAAGTCAATCATTATCGACTTTGTTTCTGAAAGCATAACTTTGCAGATCGCTATTCTTTGCAGCTTTGCAAGCCACTTCAACTGTTAGAAATTATAGTTCATGCGAACTAATTGGCTAGCTAGTTCGGTATTACAATATCTCGCAAAGAACGTGTTCCGCGGAGAGACAAATACTATTGGAAACTCAATTCTCCCCATTAGTCTCGATTGTTATTCTTGCGAAGAATGAGGAAAGAAACATTCGAAAATGCCTTAAAAATCTGTTTGCTCAGCGTTTTTTTGATTTTGAAGTCATTTTAATTGATTCTGGGTCAACTGACAACACTTTGAAGATTGCGTCAGAATTCCCGATTCGAACAGAAAGAATAAAACAGAAGGATTTTCATCATTCACAGACTCGGAATCTCGGGATATCTCTTTGCAAGGGCGAATATATTGTTTTTCTTACGGCAGATGCTTATCCATTAGACTCTAACTGGCTAGAAGAACTTCTTAAACCTTTCAAAAATAAAAGCATCGGAGCTACATTTAGTCGTCAAATTCCTAAGAACGATACAAATCCTGTGGAAAGAGCTTTCATAGCGCGAACTTATCCCGAATTTCGAAAGGAAAAATCAGAAACTTTGCTAGAAAATGAAAATCCAGACAATTTTGTTGTACTCTCAGATGTAAGTTCTGCTTATCGTAGAAAGCTTGTGAAATTTAATCCTTTGATTGAATTCTGCGAAGATCAAGAAATGGGCTTGCGGATTCTTAAAGCTGGATACGGTATTGCCTACGTTCCTACGTCCTTGGTCTGTCATTCTCATAATTATTCCATTATTGGTTTAGCAAAGCGATATAGTACTGTTGGAAAAGCCTCTTCAGTTTTTTCGGAAAAAGGCTTCAATCCAACGAAATCGATGAAATTCACAATTAAATTATTCGCATCAACTTTGAGTTATGTAATTAGGGATAGAGATAATGGTTTGAAAATATTTTGGTTGTGTTATTCGATAATCTATACCAGCGTTAGGATTTTTGGTTTTTTATTGGGTTATTTTTCAAATCGTTGCTAATCTCGATTAAAAAAGTCAATACTTTGAGGTTTAGTATGAAACAAGGAGGTCGTTTTGAATTGAAACAGAGAATGATTATCATTATGCACACGGACTATCCTCAGAAGGAAGGGATGTCCTATAGGGTTCATCAGATGGCAAAGGCTCTAAGCTTGAAATATGCCGTAACCGTGTTGGCCCCTATGATAGAAAATCCTAATTCACTTGTGCATGAAAGAGTTGAAAGATACGACGTTCGCAGGATCGCTTTGGGGATTCCTGAGGGTCTGGAAACCAACCGGATCTTATTCAGATTTTTTTTCATCTTTACCTACACCCTCTCGATGATTAGGTTTTGGAGAACGTTGATTAAGGGAGAAATCAAATTCATTCAAGCAGAACAACAACTTTCTCTTCTTCCAGCAATCGTCTTAAGTCGTCTTATGAACGTACCTTTGATAGTGGATGATGCGCTTGGTTTTGAAAAATATTATGAACATTTTCCAAGATATATACGAACCGCCGCTTGGATTTTTGAAATGCTTTCTTTTCACCGTTGTAAACTAATTATTTGTAGTTCTTCGATTATTGCTCAATCATTTCCTAGAGTCTATAAAATATCTCCACTTAAAATTCGGGTAATTGTAAACGGAGTCGAATTATTGCCAGTGAAAAACCAGCAACTCGGATTGAACACAAGTTCAAAAGACGTTGTTTTTATAGCAAGTATGTACAGCCAACAAAACTTGAAAGCTATAAAGAATCTGATAAAAATGTTCGCTGACATATCAAAAGAGGTTGAAACGGCAAGATTGTTTATTATCGGAGACCCAACTTATATGTTAGGTACTAAGTACCTGCAAAAACTGCGCAAGTTTGACAATGTTTTTCTGTTGGGAAGAATTTCTGAAGAAGAGAAAAGACGATACTTGAGATCTGCGTCTGTTTGCCCTTTACCTTTTGATCCAAAAGATACATTGATGGGCGGGATCAGACTAAAGTCTTTAGAATGCCTTGCGAATGGAAAGGTAGTTGTTTCAACATCATCAGGTGTAGAAGGCATAGTTGGTGCAATTGACGGTTTTAATTTGCTAATTCGAGATGATCTCAAAGAGTTTGAAAAATGTATGGCGAACGTCCTAAAATATCCTGAGCGATATAAACGAATAGGTAAACACGCTGTGAAATTGGCCAGTAAGTATCAATGGAAAAACATTTTGGCTTCTTATCTTAATATCGCAGAAAGTATGTAATTGCAATATGTATGGTACTCTTCGTTGGGTCAATATATTAGAGCCACAAGTTTACAGTGTGCGATTATAATCTTTTGCTAGTAACTAGAAGGGCGGGATTTCTGTAGAATCTATTGTTTATGCAAGAACGCTTGGTCTTGAACCGGAAGTTGAGATTAAGGAGTTCTTGGAGAGCATCGAGAAAGAACTGCGCGTTAAACAAGGCGGGATGGTTTGCATAAAGCCTAATTTGTGCTTGATGAAGAACTCGAATACGGGTGTAACAACTGATATTCGACTGATTTCAGCGGTCATTGATTTCATAAAAGAAAAATGGACCGATAGAATTAAGATAGTTGAATCAAATGCAAATATTAACAACATTGATGTTACTTATAGGGCACTGGGTTTCCAAGACCTTGCATTTTCAAAAAAGATCGAACTCGTAAATCTTTCCTTGGAGGAACAAGTAGAGGTTGAGATCGATGGATTCTACATTAAAAATTTTAAAATGCCCAAAATACTTAATGATTGCGATTACTTTATTTCTGTGGCAAAGCTCAAAACTCATTCTTTCACTGTGATAAGTGGAGTATTGAAAAATCAATTTGGTTGTATACCCGGTAATAAAGCCAAATACCACAAGGTTATATCTGAAGTCATAGCAGACGTAAATAGACTATTAACTCCAGATTTTTCTATTGTTGATGGTCTAGTTGCATTAGAGGGCTACGGACCTATTTGTGGCCAACCTATTCCTCTGAGTTTGATGCTAGCTGGTGCAGATCCTGTTGCTGTAGATTCCGCAAGTGCTAAAGTTATGGGGTTTGATCCACGGCACATAGATCATATACTGTTGTCGAAAAAAGCTGGAATCGGATCAATGAAATACAAAATAGACGGATCTATGCCAAATTTCAAATTTAACTCCAGATCTTTGCTCGACAAACTTACAGATTTCTTCTTATCTCGTACGAGAGGTAGAAAATTATGACAAACAGACTAGGAGTTGGAATAATTGGAGGGGGCAAGATCTCTGATTATCACGCCAATGCCTACAAGCAAGATGAACGAGTGCAGTTAAATGCGATTGCCGATGTAAACGAATCCGTGGCAATCCGTATGTCCTCCAAATTCAAGATAAAATATCACACTAATAATTACATGGATCTGCTTGAAAGAAAAGACATAAACACAGTAAGCATATGCGTACCTAACTTTTTGCATTACGAAGTAGCGGCAAACGCTATCCTTGCTGGAAAAAATGTGCTTGTCGAAAAACCATTCACGCTCAAAACTGGCGAAGCAGAAAAACTCGTTAGTTTGGCATCAAGGAAAAAGGTGAAGTTGGGAGTTGTGCATAACAAAAGATACAACCTTGCAACTCAAGAAGCTAGAGCCATTATTAAGAGAGGCGAACTCGCAGATATTTATATGGCTGATTTTAGACTTATTCTTAATGGTCCAAACATAGGACGAAAAGGGTCAAGCTGGACGTTTGATCCAGAAAAGTCTGGTGGAGGAGCACTTATGGATTTGGGAATCCATATGGTTGACTTAGTCAGATGGATGCTCGGTGAAGTTTCAAGCGTTTTTGCCACAACCTCCTCATTCTTTAAAAAACTAAAAGTGGATTGTTCAGCCAATGCAATATTGAAGGTTGAAAGCGGAGCTCTTTGTTCGCTTCAAGTGGGTTGGCTAAGCAGCTACCAAGAAGACGCAATTACATTTTGGGGTACTGCTGGAACGTTGCTTATTGAACCCTGGTTTTCTTATAAAGAAATAGTGAGAGCAAATAGAAATCCCGTTTCAAGAACTTACCTAGTAAACAAATCGTTAGTGAAGACAATTTTAACGTATATGTCGAGAACGGACGAGACCGCCGAATCTCACAGTAGGTTGATCCAGGATTTCGTAACATCTGTTGTTAACGACATATCTCCTCCAGTGACTGGAAATGATGGTTTGGAAGCAGTAAGAATAATTAGCGCGATGTACGAATCCGCGACCAAAAGAAAAGAAGTACAAATCAAAAAACCGTAGTATAAACTTGATTTTTTTTAATTAGAACAAATCATTTAGGTGAAAAGATGATAAGTGAGAGGTCAATCCACCTTCTTTGGATAGCTTGTCTCTTGGGACTAGGCGTCCCTGCCTCATTGTTTCTTCGGATTTCAGGTGACAACATATTTGTTCTTGTGCTCCTGATTATGGTTATTTCCTATGCCGTCATACTAATTTGGGTCAAACCAAAGTCATCCTATATCTATCCCGTTGCACTTTTTGTTGTGAGCTTGGCAATTCTTATCAGTTTCAATTTGAGGACAAACCATATTTTTGGGAATGATATTCACCTTGAATATTATGAGTTTCAAGTTACCGCCAGAAACATGGCATGGGTTCCAGATTCACTCTATAGTTCATGTCTAAGCATAACCATCTTGCCTACTATGATTTCCGGCATCACAGGATTACATGGCGAAATGATATTCAAATTCTTTTATCCTTTTGTTTTGTCGCTAGTTCCAGTCATCATATTCAAGATTTATCGCAATTGGATTGGTGCTCGTCTTAGCTTTGCGGTAACCCTATTCTTCATTGCCAGCACAATATACCTACTTCAAATGCCCTCATTAACAAGACAAATAGTAGCACTATTCTTTCTTGTTCTTGCATTTAGTCGATTGATGAAAACGGGAGGTTTAGAAAGAATTGACGACTCAGTTCAAGGCAAGTACGGTTCTATCACTCGAAAATCAAGGAGCCAAACTATTGCTAACAAATTGTTGTTCTTTGCATTTAGCTTTGGAGTGATTATTTCTCATTATTCAACTGGTCTAATGTTTCTAGGGCTTCTCTTTTTCTTAACCATCATTCCTTATCTTAGTCGTCTGAAAGATAAATTGACGGGAAGCTTGTCAAACCACAAAAAACGGTTATCGTTATCCAGTTTTGCAATTGTTGCTTCGTTAGGATTTGTTTGGTATGCTATTATTTGTAGGGTTACTCTCACACATGCAATAAACTACTTGGTACTTAGAACTATACAAGAACTTTCTAACTTCTGGATTTTAGAATCCAGACCACTATACGCTCTTGAACTTGTCGGCATAAGTGCCAAGCAAGGATTACCCGACATCCTAGGTCTAATAATAGGGAACATTATACGGGCAGTAATCATAATTGGGTTGATAGCTTTTCTAATAAGTGCACGCAGTAGAAAAGGAGTTTGGAAAGAATTCAAAATCAGCAATGACTTTGCCATAATTGGCTTAGTCTCAACAGGAGTAATTGTTACTTTTGTCGTTCTTCCCTATATAGCACGCGTGTACAACCTTGACAGAGTTTATCTTAGTTTGCTCATGTTCCTATTGCCATTTCTAGTAGTTGGGATATATTATTTTTCAACCCTATTCAAGAAAATACGTCGCCGTTATGAAACAGTGGTTGCTGTAATTCTGTCTATCCTGATTATTTCCCAACTAATTTACAGTACTGGTCTGCTTCACCAAGCAACTGGCAATCCGCGTTTTTTAGTACTAAATTCATATCAAGACGCCGCAGAATTTGGTGCACTCTCCCCTGACGCCAGATATTATATCTTTGACCAAGATGTAAGCGCAGTTCAATGGATTTCGAAGTATCAACTTTCTGAAGAATCTGATATAGTGGCGGATCATATTGGAAAATTGATTCTCAGTAGCTATGGGCTTGTCCAGTATGATTATGACTCTGTCCTCAGAGAGGATTCTTCATGGTATATGAATTTGTCGGGAATCTATTTCTTCCTTAGAGGAGAAAATACTCTGTTTGGAAGGATTTGGATTGGTAACGACCTTCAGATTCCAAATGTAACGTCTAGCCTTGCGCATCAAAATAAAATCTTTGATTCTGAAATTTCTCAGATCTACCAAACTACTCGATAAAACTCAATCAAAAAATACAACAAAATTTGAGCGATGTTAAATGAAGGTTGCGTTTGTAACTTTTGAATACCTACCTAACATAATTGGTGGCGCAGGAATATATGCCGTGAACATTGTTAGAGAGTTAGCCCGACTAGGGCATGAAATTCACGTTATCACACCGAGTAATGAAGGTTCAAGTGAAGAGAGAACTGCGAATGGCATAACTCTACACAGAATAAGATATTTCGATTTTCCATATTTCTCCGCGGTATCTGCGATGTTGACTCTCAGACTTGCAATAACTGCTATTAACAAAAGCGTTGGAGGATTTGATATCATTCATGAGAACAGTCAACATGCTTTTCAGCTTCTTTTTCAGTTCTTTCCCCAGCGAGTTTTGCCAATACCTCATGTAGTCACGGTCCATGTGTTGTCATATCAGAGCCTTAGCGGAAAGCGTGCTTCATTTCTTAGTAGGTTGACTAATAGGGGAGAAGAAAATTACCTGACTGAATTCGCCGAAAGGTCGATGCTTCATAGAGCAAACAAACTAATTGCGAACAGTCTCTACACTAAAAATATCCTGATTTCTCAATATGGCATTGAAGATTCAAAAATAAAATTGATATACATGGGGCATCCGAATTATAATTCTGAAAAGACCAATTTAAAATCTAAAAAATCGAGATACCTACTCAGAGATGTAAAAGAGCCATTACTTCTGTTTGTCGGAAGAATGGTAAGCAGGAAAGGTCTGCAATACCTTCTCAAGGCTGCAAAAGAGCTAAAGATTAGGGAGGTCAAGTTTAAGTTGATAATAGTTGGTGCAGGACCAGATGAAGGTTTATATAAATCTCGAATCAAGGAACTCGACCTAGAACAATATACAATCTTCGCAGGTTTTGTTGACGATTTGACTCTAAAAGAATTGTATGAAGCGAGCAATGTGGTCACGGTTCCATCCATAAATGAACCTTTTGGCTTGGTTGTGCTAGAAGCCATGTTTGCTGGAAAACCAATAGTGGCCTCGAAAACCGGTGGTATTCCCGAAATTATTGATAACAATGCAAATGGCATCCTTGTTGACCCTAAAGAAACGGAGAAGTACGCAGATGCTCTTCAGAATTTTCTCCAAGATTCGGAGAAATGTGCAATAATTGGCAAAGTAAATCATGAAAAAGCAGTTGAAAGATTCACTTGGAATGCTTGTGCCCGAGACTTGTCTATGATCTATGATTCATTAATCGAGAATGATTGTAGCTGAGGGCCGTCATATGGGAACTTACACTATTCATGATGACCCTTATGTAGATGAGCAGATTGAAAACAAAGTGCAGAAGATAGTAAAAAAAATTACGGAGGCCTTTCCAGAAACTTATTCAATTATTCTGACAGGTGGATTCGGCAAGGGTGAAGGTAGCGTTAGGATAAAAGAAAAAAGTGTGACCCCGCTCCGTGATTTTGATTTCATTGTTGTATTTGAGAAGAGTGTTCCAAGACGGCAATTTGAAAACTTTGTGACAAGTCTTTGCTTGTCAAAATCAGAATCACTTTACGAGTATAAAT